>WNGB01024190.1_pt1 | contig 10899 bp, 9 predicted proteins | sample 5400681 | NCBI WGS metagenome assembly WNGB01 (sample SAMN13153367, study PRJNA577476) | soil metagenome | isolation source: 115 cm soil or saprolite under grassland replicate 2 | place: USA:California | collected 2016-06-15 | reverse complement strand
GGGCAGGTCAGCCGATCGGTGAAGTGTATCGGCGATCGCTCATTGTAGAGATCTTTGCGCTCCGGATAGGGGCCGATCAGCCGGTCGAGGTAGCGCGACTCGAACTTGTGGGTGTCGCGCGCCAACACCTCCAGATCGCCGATCCCATAGTAGCTGGCGCCGGCCCTGAACTCGTCGCGGAAGGTCAGCGCGCAGAGCGTGGTGTAGCCGCCCGCGCTGCCGCCGCGGATGGCCAGGCGCGCCCGGTCGACGTCGCCGCGGTCGGCCAGGAAGCGGGCGGCGCCGGCGCAGTCCTCCACATCCACGACGCCCCACCGGCCGGCGAGCCGCTCACGGTACGCCCGCCCGTAGCCGGTGCTGCCGCCGTAGTTCACGTCGACCACCGCGAACCCGCGGCTGGTCCAGAACAACACCTCGGGGCTGAACACCACGTCGGCCGCCCCGGTCGGCCCGCCGTGGATGATGACCAGCAGCGGCGGGCGGTCGCCCGGCGGCGCGCTGAAATCCGGGTTGCGCGATTGGTAGAAAAAGGCGTGCGCGGTCAGCCCGCCCGCAGTCGGGAACTCGATCGGCTCCGGCGTCGAGATATAGCCGGCATCCACGATCGCCTCGCTCGATTGCCGCAGCACCTCGACGACGCGATCGGCGAGGTCGAGCCGCACGACCCCTGGCGGCTCGGCCGGCGAGCCGCCGACGAAGACGACCTGGCCGGCTCCGGCGCGCAGCCCCTCGACGAGGGTGTACGGCAGATCGATCGGCTCGAACGCGCCGGTGGCCGCGTCGAGCGACGCCATATGGCTGACGCCGCCCGCCGTGTAGGCGCAGATGATCCGACCGCCCGGCTCGAAGCAGTAGGTCGACATGCCGAAAACCCACTGCGGCAGGCCGAACTCGGCCTCCATCGCGTGCAGCGGCTCGGCCCGCCCACCGCGCCAGCGATACAGGTTCCACCACCCCGTGCGATCCGAGACGAAGTGCAGCACGCCGTCCGGCGACCACTCCGGCTGGAAGATCGACTCGTCGACACCGCCGGCGATGCGCGTGCGCGCGCTGAGGCTGCCGTCGTCGTTCAGATCGGCGACCCACAGCTCGGCGCCATCCCACGGCATGTTCGGGTGGTTCCACGCCAGCCAGCAGAGCCGGGCGCCGTCGGGGCTCAGTCGCGGGGAAGAGTAGAAGTCGCCGCCGGAGACCAGCACCTGGCCCTCGCGCACGCCATCCAGGTCCAGGCTCGCCAGCGTATTGACCGCCTCGCACCCGGGCTCACGGTGGTCTTCGCGCACGCAGATCAGCCGCCCGCGGCGCGCATCGAGGGCGAAGTCGGCGTAGCGCAGCGCGGCCTCCGGAGAGATTGGCTGCGGCGCCGCGCCGGGGTCCTGGCGGTAGACCCGGCCGTCGTCGAAGTTCGAGAAGTAGAGCGTGCCGCTGGCCACCGTGAAGGCTCCGCCGCCATACTCGTGGACGCGCGAGCGCACGTTGAAGCCCACCGGAGTGAGAGCGGACATACGCCCATCGGACGCCCGCCGCACGGCCACCGTTCGGCCACCCTCGGCCGGCCGCCCCTCGCTCCAGTAGATCTCGTCGCCGTCGATCGCGAGCTCTCCGAGCCTGGTCGCGCCCGCCACGACGGCATCCGGCGTAATCGGCGATCGCCAGGCGCCATACGGCGCCACGACTGGGTCGGGCATACAGCCTCCTTTGCGGTGCGGCCACGCCACTATCGTCGTTCGGCACCTTGTTGTCTCACCGCACGCTGTGGCTTCAAGACGCGCTTCAAGCCTGCGGCAGCAAGGTACATTACGCTTTATTGTTGCTCGATGTTCGCCCGCTGGGCGAACATCGAGCAACAGGACGTGAAAGAACGATCTCTTTGGCTGAGCAATCCGTTCTTGACTATCCGTTCAATCCGCTCCTGAAATCCGCTGACAGCAACTCCTTCGCGGCTCAGCGCACATCTCTCGCCGCTGGGCACTGGTCGTCAATCGGGCCTGATAGTTCGTCGTTCGTCGCCTGTCGTTCCTCGGGGATCAGGCTGATCGCCTCGGCTTTCAGCTCCAGCGCGATCGGCTCGCCGACGCCGGGCAGCGCCGCGCCGTCGAGCTCGAACTCCAACTCCTGGCCGCCGGCGTGCCGGATTGTCAGCCGGGTCCGGCTGCCGCGAAACGAGCGCTGAGTCACGGCGCCGGCGATCACGTTTGGGCGGCCGATCGCCTGCGGCGGCGCAGGCGCCGCCGCCGCCTCGGGGCGGATCACCAGCGTCGCCCGGTCGCCGGAGCACACGGGCGCAGCCAGATCCGCCGCGATCATGCGGCCGAGCGCCGTGTCGAGCGCGACGCCGGACGCGCGATCGAGCACCGTACCGGCGACCAGATTGGAAAACCCCAGGAAGCGCGCGGCGAAGGCTGTGTTGGGGTGGTGGTAGATCTGCTCGGGCGGCCCCTGCTGCTCGATCCTGCCGGCGTTCATCAGCACCAGCCAGTCGGCGATCGCGAACGCCTCGGACTGGTCGTGAGTCACGTAGATGCTGGTGACGCCGACCTGCTTGAGGATCGCGCGCAGGTCGTCGAGCAGCCGCTCGCGCAGCGCCCGGTCGAGCGCGCCGAGCGGCTCGTCGAGCATCAGCAGGCGCGGGCTGGGCGCGAGCGATCGCGCCAGGGCCACCCGCTGCCGCTCGCCCCCCGACAGCTCGTAGACGCGCCGCCGGTCGTAGCCCGCCAGGCCGACCAGGTTCAGCATCTCGGCGACGCGGGCCGCGATCCGGTGGCGCGGGAGGTTCTGCATGCGCAGCCCGAAGGCGACATTGCCGGCGACGTCGCGGTGCGGGAAGAGCGCGTAGTCCTGGAACATCAGCCCGAAGCCGCGCTCGTGCGCCGGCACGGCGTCGATCGGTTTGCCGGCGAAGCAGACTCGGCCGCCGTCGGCGCGCTCCAGGCCGGCCACCAGCCGCAGCAGCGTCGTCTTCCCGCAGCCCGACGGCCCCAGCAGGCATACGATTGCCCCGCGCTCGACCCGCAGGCTCACGCCGCGCAGGGCCGGGGTGTCGTCGTAGGACTTGACGACGTCGTGGATGTCGAGCAGAGGAATGTCGGTCACTTCAGGCACCTGACAAGATGACAAGATGAGACAATGGCATCTTGTCACCTTGTCACCTTGTCACTAGGAGCGCGCCGCGAGCTGGCGGTCGAGCATGAACAGCGCGGAGGCCTGCCCGCCGGTCATCTTGATCTGCTCGATGATCTGGCTGGCGTTCTTCTCCTCCTCGACCTGCTCGGTGATGAACCACTGCAGGTGCGCCTGGGTGGCGTAGTCGCCCTCCTTGAGCGCCAGCTCGTAGAGCCGATGGATCAGGCTGGTCACCTTGCGCTCGTGGTCGAGCGCCTGCTGGAACGCGTCGAGCGGCGACTGGAACTCGCTGGGCGGCTGGTCGAGCGCCTGCAGCTCCACGCTGCCGCCGCGGTCGTTGAGGAAGTCGAAGAACTTCAGCGCGTGCTCCTGCTCCTCCTGGCTCTGCGCGCGCATCCAGTGCGCGCAGCCCGGCAGGTTGATCGTCTCGAAATAGGCCGACATCGAGAGGTACAGGAACGAAGAGTAGAACTCGTGCTTGATCTGGTCGTTGATCGCCGCCTGCATGGTCTTGCTGATCATCGGTTGCCTCCTTAATTTGTGCCAGGCGCTTACACGACAGTACCCGCAGCGCCGAATCACTCCATCAGGGGCTCGATCCCCTCATAGATGCCGCCCAACCCCACCCGAAAGCCGCAGCGCTCGTAGAAGGCGGCGTACTCGGGCGCGAAGTCCACATGGATGACGCTGATTCCGTGCGACTGGATATGGCCCACTGCCCGCGCCACCAGCGCCTGCCCATAGCCGCGGCGCTGGTGGCGCGGATGCACGATGACGTCGATCAGGACGGCGTGACGAACTCCGTCGCTCAAGATCGCGCACCAGGCCACCAGATCGCCATGCTCGTCGAAGCCGCCGACCGTAGCCCAGTAACCGTCCAGCGCGGCGGGGTAGTCGGCGTCGAGCGCATCCCAACCGACGGCGGCCCGCAGATCGGGGATGGCGCGCGCGGCCACGTCCGGGTTAACAACGAAAGTCACAGTGCCTCGCACTGGCGCGCTCATACCTCCCTCTACAAACAGCGCAAAGGTAACTCAAAACTCAGAACTCAAAGCTGCTACGAGCCCAGCGGCTGGCCGGGCGTCCACGGCCGCCCGTCTTTCCAGGCGCGCCAGGCCGCCAGCGCCCGCCGCTGCGAAGTCCACTTCAGCTCGAGCAGCGCGTCGGGCGGGCAGACGCGCGCCGCGCTGTTCTCCTCGTTCACCCGCAGCTCGCCACCGACCGCGCGTGCGCGGTAGCAGAACACGATATAGAACATCCGCGGGTCGCCGTAGGACGGGCTGTGCTCGATATCGAGAAACACCGGTTGGTCCAGCAGCAGGCCGGTCTCCTCGGCGGCCTCGCGCAGCGCCGCGGCCTCAGGCGGCTCGCCGAACTCCAGGTGGCCGATCGGCAGGTGCCAGATCCCGGCGTCGGGCTCGATCGCGCGGCGCAGCAGCACCACCCCGCCGGCGTGCTCGACCACCACGGTCGCGGCCAGGTTCGGCGTCGGGTAGTGCGTCCAGCCGTCGGCCGGGCAGACCAGCCGCTCGCGACCGGCATCGATCCGCCGCTCCAGCGGCGTGGCGCAGAGCGGGCAGAAGCGAAAGCGCAGGCGCGCGGGGTAGTCGTCGATCGATGGTAGGTTCATCTTATCGTATGGGGGCGAACTGGCCCGGAAACTCGCGTAGCTGCTGGTTTGGGTCCATACACACGATCTCGACGTCGGCCTCGACGATCAGGTCGTCGCCGCGCTCGATCCGCTGGCGGAACAGGCCACGGAATGCCGAGCTGAGCTCGAACGTGGAGACGACGTCCAGCCGATCGCCGAGGCCGGCCGGCTTGCGAAAGCGAATATTCATCGCGTAGACGACAAAGTAGTAGCCGTCCTTGTTCCAGTCGCGGATGTCGCGCCCCTGCTCGCCGACGAACTCGGTCCGCCCGCGCTCAAGGTACTTCAGATAGTTCGCATAGTAGACGACGCCGAGGCTATCGGTGTCCTCGTAGTAGACCTTGTACGAGACGCGATGTTCCATAAAAGGGAAATCCTTTCGTACTGGTACGGCAACTGCTCCGGCGCGCAATAGGCAGCAGTATAGCATACACCGCGCGGCGCCGGATCGCCGTTTGACAACGCCGGCGTGCCATGGTATCGTTGTGCGCGTCACAAATACATATTGCTAGGGGGGCCAGGTGAGCCTGGCTGAGACTGCGGCCCAATTGATGCCGCTGACCCTTCGAACCTGACCTGGGTCATACCAGCGTAGGGAAGCGCCAGCGCGATGCGATCGCTGACTACTCCCAGGTCAGCGGTCGTTTTTTGTTGTGCGCCAGGAGTCAGGAGTCAGGAGTCAGGGGTCAGGTCAGGGGTCAGGGGTCAGGGGTCAGGGGCCAGTCGCCCCAAGTCCCAAGTCCCAAATCCCAAACCCCATCACCCTGTCATCTTGTCACCCTGTCACCTTGTCAACCAACCCGCGGTCTGCGGCCAAAATGAAGGGAGATCCGACCATGCGAAGACTCTCGATCGTCCTGCTCGTGCTCGGCCTGCTGGCGGCCTGCGGGGGCCAGCCGACCGGCGGTGCGCCGACCAGCGCGCCCGCAGCCACGGCGGCGCCGGGCGCTACCGCCGCGCCTGCCACCGCGGCGCCAGCGCCCGAGTCGCCGGCCACCGTGGGCAGTGCGCCGACGACGGCGCCCGAGCCGACCGCGGCGCCTGCCTCAGCCGCGCCGGCCGGCGAGCGCAAGCTCACCGTGATGACCCACGACAGCTTCAGCGTCAGCGAGGATGTGCTCAAGGCGTTCGAGCAGCAGGAGGACGCCACCGTCCAGGTGCTCAAGTCCGGCGACGCCGGCCAGGCGCTCAACAAGGCCATCCTGAGCAAGAGCAGCCCGCTGGCCGACGTGTTCTTCGGCGTCGACAACACCTTCCTGAGCCGTGCGGTCAAGTCCGGAATCTTCGAGCCCTACACCGCGCCCGTGCTGAAGGACATCCCCGAGCGCTTCAAGCTCGACTCGAGCAACGGGCTGCTGCCGATCGACTACGGCTACGTGTCGATCAACTACGACAAAGAGTACCTGAGCAAAAACAACCTGCAGCCACCGGCCAGCCTGGAAGACCTCGCGAAGCCGGAGTGGAAGGGCAAGCTGGTGGTCGAGAACCCGGCCACCTCGTCGCCGGGGCTGGCCTTCTTGCTGGCCACGGTCGGCCACTTTGGGACGAGCGGCAGCTACACCTGGCTCGACTACTGGAAGGACCTGCGCAAGAACGACGTGCTGGTGAGCGAGGGCTGGAGCGACGCCTACTACACCCAGTTCAGCGGATCGAGCGGCAAAGGCCCGCGCCCGCTGGTGGTCTCCTACGCCAGCAGCCCGCCGGCCGAGGTGCTCTACAGCGAGGGCAAGCTAAAGGAGCCGCCGACAGGTGTGATGCCGGCCGGCAGCTTCCTGCAGATCGAGTTCGCCGGCATCCTGAAGGGCACCCAGCAGCGCGCGCTGGCCGAGCGCTTCGTCGACTTCATGCTGAGCAAGCAGTTCCAGGAGGACATGCCGCTGCAGATGTTCGTCTACCCGGTCGTGCCGGGCGCCGCGCTGCCGGACCTGTTCAAGCAGTTCGCGGCCGTGCCCGAGCAGCCGATCGTCGTCCCCCCGGAGCAGATCGACCAGAGCCGCGAGCAGTGGCTCGACGCCTGGGCGAAGGCGGTGCTGCGCTAGCGGAATCGGGCAAGGGGCGAGCGGCGAGGGGCGAGCGGGCTACAGAAAACCTCTCGCCGCTTGCCTCTTGCCGTGGGGTTGACAGCGGCCTGTATCTTGCTAAGATGAGGTTCGTGGAAGCTTAACAGTTTTGCGGAGGAGGGGTGTGGGGGCCGGGCGCGGCCCGGCCCCCACACCCCCGCCTCCCAAGCGATCTTCACAATTGAGGAGGTATGGGCATGTCGGAGAATCAGAACCAGGGGCTCCTGACATACGTGGCGCTGGGTGTCGCGGCGGTGCTGGCCGCGGTTGGGCTCGCGATGCTGCTGCTGCGCAAGCGCAAGCCGCGCAGCTTCCGCGAGGACCCGATCGGCGCGCTGAAGGATCGCGGCGAGATATTTGCCGACAAGGCCCAGGAGGCCACCGAGGAGGCGCTGACGCGCCTCCAGGAGACCCTCGACGAGATCCGCGAGCGCCTCCCCGAGGTCAATCGCAAGCGCCTCGCGAAGCGCCGCAATGAGGTCAACCAGCGCCTCGCCAACCTGAGCGGCCAGGCCCAGGATCTGTTGAAGGAGCTGCGCACGAACGCCGCCTTCCGGCGCTAGAGCAGTCGTCAGTCGTCAGTAGCCAGTAGTCAGTAGCGTTGACGCATTGTAAAGCGATCGTGCGCTGTTGATCTGGTTCATACCAAGCCTCCCCCATACCATGATTGATTCTCACATAGCTTCTGAAAGACGAGCAGGCCCAGATGTCGGCTCACATACGTTCGATCAGCGCGTGCGGAACTCAACACTGACATTAGATGGTCTGCCGCCATTCGCGCGGCCGCTCGAGCGAGCCGGCGATGATGTGCGCCCCAGAGGCCAGCAGCCCCAGCGTCCCAATCAGGCCGATCAGCGCAGCCCAGGACTGCGCCTCGAGCAGCAGCGCCGTGTACAGCGGCGCGCCGAGCAGGCCGTGGACGAGCAGGCTCAGCGCCAGCGGGATCGGCAGCACGATCGTCAGCAGGCTGCCGAGCGAGTAGCGGCGCGTCAGCAGCAGCGCCGCCAGCATCCCCAGCGAGACCAGCCCGTTCATCAACGCCGAGAGCAGCGGCTGCGGCACGTTCAGGGGCAGCGACACATCGCGCGTGTAGCGCAGCCAGCCCTGCCGCACGCAGATCGTCTCGATCAGCAGGTGGTAGAGCACGAACAGCACGAAGGTCAGCAGGCTGGTGGCGTAGCCGGGGAACCACCAGCGATGGCGAAAGAGGTAGAACACCGCGAGCGCCGGCGCCACCGCGAGCCAGGCCCCCAGGAAAACCGGCCACGGCAGCGCAAGCCTGGGCAGCGCCTGAAGCTGGCCGCCGCCAAAGCCGTATAGGGCTGGGAGGCGGGTGTCGTACACAAAGCCGTAGAGCGCCTGCCACAGCGGCGACAGCAGCACGGCGAGGTGCGCGCCGAGCATCGCCACCAGGTAGTTCGGGGTGCGCTCGCGCGACCAGAGAAAGATCGCCAGGCCGTACGCACAGATTGTTAAGAAGATGACGCCGACTTGCATAGGCCTGCTCTACTCCCACACATATTCCTTCACCACACCGCCGATCAGCGTGAAGAGCTGCTCCGTCAGCCCATACTCTCGCTGCGCGGCGTCGGCCTGAACCTGGGCCGCGACGGCGCGCAGGATCTCGGGGTTGGCGTCGCTGAAGGCGATCAGAAAATCGCGATTCGGGACGCCAACGACCAGCTGGCCCGGCAGCTCGCGGGCCCATCCGGCCAGCACGTCGGCCAGCAGCAGGCGCGATGCGTCATAGCCGTCGCCGCTACTGAAGATGAACAGCCGCTGCTCGCCCGCCCCGACCGTCGTGTACTTGACCCTCTCCTCCGTGCGGCGACGTAGATTCTCCAGCGACCGCTCGTGGATCTCCTGGACGCTGACCTCCCAGCGCTCGAGGTGCTCCTCGTTGATGTAGGAGACGCTGTGCTCCTCGTCGATCACGTAGGCGATCATCAGGTCGGCCAGGAACTCGCGGTAGGCCAGCATCGGCAGGTTGCGCTCGCGCACCTCGACCAGCATGGCGAGCGGCTTGAGCATCGGGTAGATCCGATCGGCGAGGTTGGCGAAGTCGCTGGCGCTGCGGTCGGGCTGGATGCCGAGCATCGCGCGGGCGAAGGTCTGAACGACCACGTCGAGCTGGCCGGGGCTGCGGGCGTAGGCGGCGTAGAAGTTGCTGAGGTCGGCGGTCACGTCGGCCCCGCTCGCACGCACACGCAGCTCCATCCCGGCGCGGTCGATCACCTCGATCTCGTCATAGAGCGTCAGGCGCTTTTCAATGTAGGCGGCGAACTGCTCGGGGCCCATGGGCGTGGTCGCGCCGTTGCCGCCGCCGTTGGCTTTGCCGTTGCCGTTGCCATTGCTCATATATGCCTCGTTTGAAAGTTAGAAAGTTAGCACGTTTGAAGGTTTCCGAGCTATCGCCATCGCTCACTGTGCCTGAACCTTCTAACCTTTTAACTTTTCAACGTTCCAACGGCTATACGACCGTCGTGCCCTGCCAGGCCGCCTTCAGCTCGGCCAGCGGGGCGCGCAGCGCCTCGCCGCCGGCGACGCTCTCGACGACCAGCTCCGCGCCGTCCGTCACTTCGCCGACGCGGCCCAGCGTCACGTCATCGTCCAGCCCGGCCGTGCGCACGACTGATCGCAGATCGAGTCGCAGCCCGCGCGCGCCTGCGAACGCCATCTCGGCCGCCGCGACCCCCAGGCCGCCCTCGCTCAGGTCGTGGCAGGCGCGCACCCGGCCGGCGGCGATCGCGTCGTGCATGGCGGCCATGATTCTGGGTGCGGTTTCCAGGTCCACCCGCGGAACTAATGATTGCAGATTGTAGATTGTAGATTGTAGATTGTCTGCGACTGGTCCGCAATCTGCAATCTGCAATCTGCAATCTACAATATGTGCGCCGCCCAGCTCATCCCTGGTCATGCCCACCAGGTACACGTAGCTCCCCGGCTCCTTCAGGTCCATCGTCGTCGACCGGCGCACATCGGGGACCAGCGCGAGCGCGCTGATCAGCAGAGTCGGCGGGATGGGCGTGCGCGCGCCGCTAGCATCGCGATACTCGTTGTTAAGCGAGTCCTTGCCGGAGACGAACGGCGTTCCAAACGCCACGGCGGCGTCGTAGCAGCCCGCGGCCGCGCGCGTGAGGCCGGCCATCCGGTCGGGCTGGCGCGGGTCGCCCCAGCAGAAGTTGTCGAGGATCGCCGTGCGACGCGGGTCGCCGCCGACCGTCACGACGTTGCGCAGCGCCTCGTCGACGCAGGCCAGCGCCATCCAGTAGGGGTCGATCTGCCCATAGCGCGGGTTGATCCCGCAGCCGATCGCGATGCCCGCGCTGGTGGCGCGCAGCGGCTGCAGCACCGCGGCGTCGCCCGGCCCATCGCAGAATGCGCCGACCAGCGGCTTAACCACCGTGGCGCCGCGCACCTCGTGGTCGTAGGTCCGCACGATCGAGGCCTTGGAGGCGATGTTCGGGTGGGCCAACAGCCGAGAGAGGGAGACAAGGAGAGAGGGAGACAGGGAGACCTGCGTCAGGTTCAAACTCTTCTTGTCTCCTTGTCTCTTTGTCTCCTTGTCTACATCTGGTGGAGACCAGACTGCGTCGAGAACGCGCTGGGGAATCCCGTCATGCAGGAACTCCATCGCCAGGTCCACCATCGTCTGCCCGCGATACGTCACACTCAGGCGGCGGTCGCCGGTGAAATGGCCGATCACGGTGGCCTCGACGTCCTCGCCGGTGCAGAGCGCCAGCAGCGCGTCGAGGTGGCGCGGCGGCACGGCCAGCACCATGCGCTCCTGGGCCTCGGAGAGCCAGATCTCCCACGGCTGCAGGCCGGCGTACTTGAGCGGCACGTCGTCGAGCGTGACGGCCGCGCCGATCTCTGCGCCCATCTCGCCGACGGCCGAGGAGAGCCCGCCCGCGCCGCAGTCGGTGATCGCGCTGTAGAGGCCGGCGTCGCGCGCCTGCAGCAGCACGTCGAGCACCTTCTTCTCGGTGATCGGGTCGCCGATCTGCACGGCGCTGCCGACCTCCTCGGCGGTCGTGTGGGTCAGCTCAGCCGAGGAGAAGGTTG
>WNGB01013698.1_pt1 | contig 10899 bp, 13 predicted proteins | sample 5400681 | NCBI WGS metagenome assembly WNGB01 (sample SAMN13153367, study PRJNA577476) | soil metagenome | isolation source: 115 cm soil or saprolite under grassland replicate 2 | place: USA:California | collected 2016-06-15 | reverse complement strand
GATTCTTGGACGAGTTCGGGGCGACAACTTGGCCAGCGACGATGATACCATAGGTTGGCACGGGGCGTGTTGGTGCGATCGGTGATTCGAGGGGTGCATGGAACTCGACTGAGAATGAACAGTCTCGGTCATGGATTCCGTTCCCGGTGTTCTGTGACGAATGAGCGGTGCCGCATCCGTGCGCGGGCCGCGCCGCCCGTGCGGTGTGCCGATGCGGATTACCAGTGTCAGGCTGGTGAGCTATCATGCGCCAATACTCTGCATTGCGGTCGTGGTCGGTGCGTGGATGACCAACTCCCAGTTTCTGGACGGTATCGCCCTTTCGGGCATCCTGCCCGCGCCGCTGATTATCTTTTCCACGTTTGTTGGTTATTTCGGCGGCGGGCCGTGGGGCGCGCTGGCCATGACATTCGGCATCTTTCTGCCGGCGTTCGCGTTTACCCTGCTCGGTCACGACTACCTTGACCGGGTGATCGCCAACCCGTCCATCCACACCTTCCTGGACGGTGTCACCGCCGGGGTGGTTGGGTTGATCGCCGCAACCACCCTGGCAGGATCTCGCGCCAGTAAGCTCTTGGGACAGGTGAAATGAGATTCGTCCTATCTGCATAGCATACCAGTGCCCTGGTGCGGCGAGGAATCTCATTCCTGATGTCCACTGAGGTGCGTGGCGCGAAACCCTGCCTGGATCTGTTCCGCCAGGGAATCACGAGCCTACCCGCAGCGGTGATTTTGCACTGGCGTTGGCGGCCGTCTATCTGTGGAAAGCGAAGGCGGCGGTTGCGGGGGTCCTGATTGGCGCGGGAGTGCTCGGGTTGGTGCTCTTTCATTAGCGGCGGTCTGCAGGTTGAGCAAGCGGGCTGCTCGGCAGCCGACCGCGTGATTTAGCTCACACTAAACCCGTCTTTTGCCCGACGCAAAATTTCTCATCGTAGATTAGAATAAGGTTCGCCTTTGCAGGAGGGATAGCCGCATGGATGAGCAATCACTCTTCAGGTGGATCTTCATTGCCATCTTTGTCATCACCTTTTCTCTATCCGGGTACTTTCGCCGCCAAGCGCGCCGGTCTGGCGAGGTCATACGGCGAGCGCGAGAGGGCCGGGGCATGGTCGTCTTGCGTCTTCTGTTCGCGGCCCCATTCTACGTGTCCATCCTGGCGTATATGATCAATCCGGCCTGGATGGCCTGGTCGATGATGAGCGTGCCAGCCTGGCTGCGCGGGCTGGCAGCTTTGGTGGGCCTGGGCATGTTGCCGATCATCTATCGGGTGATGCGCTCGATCGGCCAAAATATCTCCGAGACGTTACTGACCAAAGCACATCATCTCCTGGTCACGCATGGCCCGTATCGCTGGGTACGCCACCCACTCTACTCAGTGGCCACAGTTGTCTTTGTTTCGTTGAGCATTGTGGCGGCGAATTGGTTCATGTTGACGATGGCGCTGCTGCTCATTGTCGTCATTTCCCGCGTGGTGATCCCACGCGAAGAAGCTCAGCTGATCCTGAAGTTTGGTGACGACTATCGGGCGTACCAGCAGCGCACCGGCAGGCTAGTTCCGCGTCTGTACCGGCGCCGCGCAGTCGCACACAAGTAAACGCGCACTGGTGGTGTCACCATGGGCGAACCGCTGGCCCGTCTCTTTGTACTTGGGCCACTTGAACTCAATCGGATACCTGGACAGGCAGCCGCGCGCTCGTGGGCAACAGGCGAGTTCGGCCAGCAACTGCGCCGCAAGACGCGCGCGCTGCTCGCCTATCTGGCCGCCATACACGAGCCCGTGCGCCGCGAGGCGCTTGCCACCCTATTCTTCCCCGACACCGACGACCCGCTAGGTGCGCTGCGCTGGCAGCTGAGCGAGATGCGCCGCCAGATCGGCCCCGCACTCCTCGTAGCACACCGCGACCGGGTGCAGCTCGACCATGCGGGGTGCTGGGTCGATGCGGACACATTCGAGCGCGCGCTCGATTGAGCAGATCGTAGCGGCCCTGGACCTCTACCGCGGCGAGTATCTGACCGGGGTGAGCTTGCCTGATGCGCCGGAGTTCGATCTCTGGCTGCTGGGGAGACCACACCAAACCGGGGGACTACGCTGCAGCTTGAAGTGGCATATCTGTGTTGGCCATCCCAGGATACCAACGATCAAAAGCCGTGCGCAGATCCTCGTTCAGCACCTGAGTCCGGACCTGGAGCAGCAAATGCGCGCCCCGCTTGCTCCAGCGCATCTGTTGTTGCTTGACCATCCGCTTGCTCACCACCTGGTTGACCGTCGACTCGACAAACCCTGTGGCGATGCGTTCCCCGTGGCGGTAGCGGTCGCCGTAGTTGGGGATGAGCCTTTGTTCGCCACAATGTAGCCGTGAAACTCGCGCACCGCCTTTGCCAGCTTGCCGGCTGCTGGTGTCTCCGCCCGCCAGGCATCCAGCTCGTCGTCATTCTCGCTGAGCAGGTGGAGCGCGCGAAAGACGTTCTCGTGCCACAGCAGCCATTTGAGGCGCTCGAGATCAGCCGCCAGCGGGTCGAGCGCCAGCGCTGGCGCGGCCGTCCCCAGTTCTTTCCGCAGTTGGTGCAGCACGGTCAGGCGCATCGTGATGTGGAACCAGTCCAGGAGATGCTCGGCTTGCGGGCTGAGATACAGTTGCAGGTCACGTACGTTCTCGCCGCCGTCGGAGAGAAACGTGACTGTCTGCAATTCTGCAGCCCTTGGCTCTGCAACGTCTCAAACAGGCGACGGCGGGGTTTCGTATCGTAGCTGGTGACCAGGCCAAAGCACTTGGTCGCGCCGTTCGTCGGGATGCTTTTGCCGACGATCACCTCGAACCAGCCGGCTTTCCGGTTCTCCCGCTCACGCGCGTGGACATAGCCGCCGTCGATGCCAACCGTGAGCGGCCCGTCAGGGATGGGCAAGCGATCCCAGTCCCGCTGACAACCGTCGATGAAGAACGCTTGCTCATCGCCGAGCTCGCCTTCCAACCGCTCCGCCACCTGCTGGAGGTGCCGGATCAGCGTGGTCTGGCTGACATGCAGTGGCAAGACCTCCTCCAAGAGATCGACCGTCACGCCATACGAGACCAGCGATGCCCATTTGGCTTGCAGATAGCGCAGCTCCGGCGTCGTTCGTTCGGGGAGCAGGTCCGCCAGCGGGCTGAAGCTGCGCTGCTCCTTGGTGTGGCAGGGGCAGCAGATCACGCGCCGGCTCGGCAGGGTCAGTTTGCCGAAGAGGGTCCGCAGCACCAGCGTGTGCTGGCCTTTGGAGTGCTGGCGAGCGCCACAGTCTGGACAGCAGCGGTGCTGGTCAGTATAGGCGGCCACCTGGTGCGTGACCAGCACCTCTTGAGTCTGCGCCACCAGGGCTTTCGCTTCAGCGAGCGTCAGCCCCAACGTCTCCGGCGTGAGCTCCTCGCGTTGGAGCGCAGCCACCTCGACGACAACGGGCCTGGTCTGGTCCCCCATCTCGATCTGCAACTGCACAGTGATCCTCATCATCTCCTCATCTCCTCGCTGTTTGTTACACGCACCACCGCGCATCGCCGCCACCGTAGGCGTGCAGGCGGCCCTTGACCGCGCGCCGATCAAATCGGTCAAGGGGCAGCCACTGCTGCAGGGTCGGTAGATCCTCCAGGTCAAGCTCGTGGGGCTCGTCGTGCAGCATGGCCAGCAGTTGGTCGGCGATCCGCCACGGTGTGTACTGCTGTTGCAGCGCCAAAAAGGCCCACAGCCCACCACAATCCTCGGGCGGTGCCGCTCGCGCGCCAGCACTACAGGATGGATAGCTGCGCGCGTGCGCCAACGGTAGAATGCGCTCGAGGCGGAGTTGATGCTGCCAGCGGTCGCCAAAATCGTACTCGTAGCGGAAGCGCATGTTGAGCCGCAGGCCCAGGTCGCGCAGGCGCACCTGCTGCGGGTCGTCGGCAAAAAAGATGCCGCAGGGCTGGGCGATGCCATACTCCTTGCCATGGATCACAAAGCGGTGGAGGTGGGAGTCGGTCCGGCCGAAGGCGATCTGGAGGATGTGATGCAGGTCGGCGAGCGTGGCGTCGCTGCGGACGAGCAGTCGGCGCCAGATGGTGGGGCTGATGTCGAGTAAAAATGCGTGGAGTTGGTAGACCTCGCCTGTGGGCGGGGCATTGGCCATCGCATCGTTCCTTCGTCCATAAGCAAAGCGACGAGGGGTGCGTCGCATCAAGGAGCGCGGGCAAGCACCTCCCAACTGATTATACACGGGAGCGCAACTGATACGAGCGTTCCCCCGGTTTGCTTAGTGCATGACATGGCTGATCACGAAACAGTGAAGATGCGCTCATAATCGAGTACTCGCGGTCGTGGTGGTAATTCCAGTACTAGTTCTATTTCGTGTTTCTCGAATTTCACGAAGATGTCAATACCTTGTTTGATGATACTTTTTCTACGCTTCTGTGGAGTGGTTGTGGTCGGCTTTCGTCTCGGTATATGTTCATCGGCGCGTCCTACCATCCACATCACCCATACTGCACAACTCAACCCGATGAGGAGTACTTCAACGCGCTCTGGATCAATCACGCGCCCACGCTCCCAGTCAAAGAGCGCGCTCTTCAGATCCTTGAAGGTGCATTCTTGCCACCATCGACAGGCATATTCTGCAAAGCGCTCCATACATGCCGGCAAGCTGGAAATAAGATACCAATTGACCGCACGAAATCCTGGACGAGCATATTTATAGACACTAATATTCGCTCGTCGCGTGCTTCCTTTCCAAACACGGATATTATTCAGGAAGCGTCCCGTATTCCTGCGAGTATAGAGCGATTGTACGGTCTTCCAACCGGTTTTTGTCTCAATCGCCGTGTCGCCTGGCGCACGAAAAACATGCTCCCAACCCAGGTCATCGAGGCAACACAGAAACGGATCACCGGTATGAATCCGATCTGCCAGCAAGATCACCGTGAAGCGTTCGGGGATATAACCATCAAGCGTCGTCAGCAGCTCGCGTGCATCATCTGCCCAGGGTGCATCGACAGCATACTGCAAAAAACCGAGTGGAATGCTAAACCCGTCGGTTGCCAAACCAATCTGAAAGAGACAATACTCACCGCTATGCGTCGTCTCGTCCATGGTCAGATACAGGGTGCTACCCCAATCTATCGTGGATAATTCGTAAACCGCATTCTACTGCGGTAAAGAGGGTGTCTCAAGTGAAGGATGATGGATGCAAACAAACGTTCGATTTTTGCGCGCCTACTTCTTTCGGGTTATTTGTGAGTTTCCTCACAAAAACACGGTTCATGTCTTGTTAATGCGGTAAACGACTGATCGCGGTACAGCCAGTTGAAGCTCCGCATCGTCGACCTCGCCACAGTTCAAGTTCTTTCAAGCGCAATGAGCCTCTACTTGTCCACACGGGCCGGAATTATCCACGATAGATAAGGGTAGCACCAGATACAGCACGTCGGTTTGCAGTTCGCTCAACACGGCACTAATGAGCGGATAATACATCGTTTTGAGTGATAGGCGCTCATCTCGCAAAATACGCCGTACTTGTGTTTCATTACTGGTTTGTTCCGCCGCATGAAAGGCAGATGAACGTGCTATCTCTTCGATAAGAACGGATCGCTGCTCAAAGATACCTGCTGCGAGCTGGATGAGATGGCGTGTTGCGGTTTCATCCCACTTCGGGAGATACTTTCGCATCCAGGGATCGAGCAGTTGCAAGGCGGGCGAATACGGGTATAATGCTTCCGACTGACACATGATACACCTCCGATACGATAGTTGCTGTGAGAACATCTATCTGACCAGAGATTGTGTCGGTGTCAGTCACTCGAAATACGAACAAATGTACGGTTTCCTCTAGCACAAATGTGTGTCATGCACTAAGCCCCGGTTTGGTGTGGTCTCCAGTAGATCCCCATCGTTGCACCTTCTCACTCGTACTCTGGCGCACCGCCCCACCGCTGCGCATGGTACGCGGCTGTTCTAGTCAAACTGCGGCGCTGGCGGTGCTGCCGCCTTCAAGTGCTGGCCCAACGTGATCAAGCGCTCGCCAATATGCACGCGCAAGCGATCAGACCAGTTGACACGATTCGCCGACGCCAGCCTCGCGAGCCGCCACTGCTCGACCTCTTGCAACCGCTCCTGATACCGTGCTCGTGAATCATCGATGAAAGGATTCATTCTACGCTCCTTACGAATGCTGTAGGTCTATTGAACGACCTGTGCGCGCTTGAGGTAAGCTTGCCCAGCCATACACAACCCACACAAAAGTGATACAATCTCCCTGCTGTTTTGGCGGCGCTCGGCAGGAACGCCCGCGACCTGCCAAGCTGGGAGCGCGCGACGACTGGGCGCTGCTCGTGCACTGGCTCGGCCACCTGCCAGACAGTCACCAGCGCGTCGATCTCCTGCTGCTCGAGCGCCGCCGCGACCGAGATGCGATGGTGCCCATCGCGGACAAAGTAGATCTCGCCGAGCTGGATCAGCTCGACCGCCGGCAGGCCCAGCCCGCGCAGGTGCGCCCTGGCCACACTCAGCCAGCGGGCCTGAGTGTGATCTGTGAGCGGCAGAAATGCGACATCGAAATCGTCGCAGCGCCCCTCGCTGCCGCGGATCTGGCGAATTGGCACCGTACGTGTTCCACCATAGTGGCGATCACGGATGGTGCAAGCGGCTGCGACCGCTGTGAGATCGAGCAGTCGGCGCGACTGGCCGCGCAGCTTGGCCCAGACCTGGCGAAGGCGACCGGCAGAGTGGACGGATGCGAACAGCGCGCTGGCATCGTTTGTGACTACCATGGCTCCCTCCTGTAGGCTCCGGTGTGCGGGGTAGCTGCCGGTAGCTTACGCTTCTCGCCGCATTGCGACACTGCAACAGCCAGCAGTGGATAGGCGAGCAGTGGACAGCATTGCTCGCTTATTGGATGACGGTGACGCCGCGCAGTCGACGCATGACCAAGCATCGTAGCCACCTCGCGAGCCAGGCGCGCCGCCCCGCCGCGCGCTGCTGTGCGCAAGCCCGTTGCATGTGATATGCTACCGCTTCTGCCTGTAGGTCGTGGTGCTGCAGCTGCCGAACGGTGTAGATCTGATCAGGGTTCATCATGGCTGGTCTCCTTTGTACGATACGCGATGGCTTGTGATTTACCTGGTGCTATTACACCAGATCTGCGCGTTCAGTAGGTAGGGGAAAGTGATACAATAACCCGTACAGCAGCCATACAGCTGTCTGTATGCCTCGCAAGGATGGCGCGATGAATCTGCCGACCTCATTCGGCTACTGGGTGCGGCGGCGGCGCAAGGCGCTCGACCTCACGCAAGCCGACCTTGCGCGGCGGGTCGGCTGCGCCGAGGTGACCATCCAAAAGATCGAGGCCGACGAGCGGCGTCCCTCCAGCCAGATTGCCGAACTGCTGGCCGAGCAGTTGCGCATCCCGCCAGCTGAACGCGCGACCTTTCTCCAGCGCGCCCGCGGCGAGCTTGCCTCCGAGCAGCTGCCGGCATCCATACCCGATGATCGGCATATATCGAATCCGCCCGCGATGGCATCGACCGATGCACCTGCGGAGCGGCCACCCAGCGGTACCGTGACCTTTCTCTTCACCGACATCGAGGGCAGCACCTCGCTCTGGGAGCGCGACCCCAGAACCATGCGCCAGGCCTTAGCACGCCACGACGCGTTAGTGGCCGCGGCGGTCGGCCAGCACACCGGCACGCTCGTGCATGCGCGCGGCGAGGGGGACAGCCACTTCGCCGTCTTCGCTCGCGCGAGCGATGCCGTCGCTGCGGCCTACGCGTTGCAGCAGGCGCTGATCGCCGAGCACTGGCCCACCCCGACCCCGCTCTGCGTGCGCCTGGCGCTGCACACTGGCGAAGCCGACCTGCGCGATGGCAGCTACTATGGCACTGCCGTCAATCGCTGCGCGCGGCTGCGCGATGGCGCCCACGGCGGCCAGATCCTGCTCTCCCAGGCGACGGCGGAGCTGGCGGGCGACGTCTTGCCGCCTGATACAGTCCTGCGCGGCCTGGGCGAGCACCGCCTCAGGGATCTGCTCCGCCCGGAGCACATCTATCAACTGGTCGCGCCAGGCCTCCCAGCCGATTTCCCACCGCTCCAGACGCTCGACACACAGCAATCGAACCTGCCCATCCAAGCGACGCCGCTGATCGGGCGGGAGCACGAGGTGGCGGCAACGTGTGCCTTGTTGCGGCGGGTCGACGTACGTCTGCTCACGCTCACCGGCTCAGGTGGGACGGGGAAAACCCGCCTGGCGCTCCAGGTGGCCGCGGACCTGCTGGATGCATGCGCCAATGGCGTGTACGTCGTTGCACTTGCGCCGATCAGTGATCCCACGCTCGTTGCCGCCACGATTGCCCAGGCACTTGGAATCAGCGACATCGCTGGTCAGCCACTGTTGGAGCGCCTCAAAGCCTATCTGCGCTCCAAGCAGCTGCTGCTGCTCCTCGATAACTTCGAGCAGGTATTGGCCGCGGCCCCCCTCGTGGGGGAATTGCTGGCTGCGGCGCCGCTCCTGAAAGTGCTGGTCACCAGCCGGGCCGCCCTCCACCTGTACGGTGAGCAGGAGTTCCTGGTGCCGCCGCTGGCGCTGCCTGAGCTCCCACGACTCTCGTTGGTCGCGCTCGACTCGCTTGTGCAGTACCCGGCCATCGCACTCTTCGTCCAGCGCGCGCAGGCAGTTAAGGCCGATTTCGCGTTCACGTCCGAGAACGCCGGCGCCGTGGCCGAGATCTGCGTCCGCCTGGATGGGTTGCCCTTGGCGATCGAACTGGCGGCGGCGCGGGTCAAGTTGCTCCCGCCGCAAGCAATGCTGGCGCGCCTCAGTAACCAGCTCGCGCTGCTGACCGGCGGCGCACGCGACCTGCCAACGCGCCAGCAGACCCTCCGAAATACGATCGACTGGAGCTACAACTTGCTGGACGCACATGAGCAGACACTGTTCCGGCGGTTGGGGGTGTTTGTGGGCGACTGCAGCTTGGAGGGAGCGGAGGCGGTCTGCAAGACCGCGGGTGACCTGAGTCTGGATGTGCTGGACGGCGTGGCCGCGCTGCTCGACCAAAGCTTGCTGCGGCAGGAGGTGGGAGCGGGCGGCGAGCTGCGCGTTACGATGTTGGAGACGATCCGCGAGTACGCGCTGGAGCGGCTGGAGATGAGCGGGGAGGCCGAGGCGTTGCGTCGGCAGCACGCCACCTACTACCTGGCGCTGGCCGAGGCGGCGGAGCCCAAGCTCACCGGCGGCGATCGGGACATATGGCTGGATCGGTTAGTGGCGGAGTATGATAACCTGCGGGCCGCGCTGGAATGGAGCCAGACAGCAGAGGACGATGCGGAGATGGGATTGCGGTTGGCCGGGGCGCTGTGTTGGTTCTGGTATCACCGCGGGTATTGGAGCGAGGGGCGCGTGCGGCTGGAGGGTGCGCTGGAGCGGAGCAGTGAGGCAACACCGTCAGCGTCAGCGAAGGCGCTGCTTGGTGCAGGAATGCTCGCCTCGGCCCAGGCCGAGGACACACAGGCGAATGTGCTCCTAGCAGAGAGCTTGACGCTTTTCCGGGCGTTAGAGGACAAGCACGGCAGCGCCTGGGCGCTCTGCCACCTGGGTGGTGTGGCGCAGCGGCAGGGCGCTGGCCAACAGGCGAACGCGCTATTTGCGGAGAGCCTAACCTTGTTCCGGGAGCTCGGGGACAAGGCAGGTAGCGCCTGGGTGCTCAACGAGATGGGCAACGCGGCGCGGTACCAGGGCAACTATGCGGCAGCGCGCGCCCTGCTTGAGGAGAGTCTGGAGCTCTTCCGCACCCTCGGGGACAAATGGGGCACGGCGTGGGCGCTCCGCCACCTGGGAGGTGTGGCGCACGGGCTGGGCGAGCTTGACCGGGCGGCGCAGCTCTTTGCGGAGTGTCTGGCCCTGTTCCGGGAAGGGGGTGTGAAGGACGGCATTGGCTATGCACTCCGCGGCCTGGGATGGGTAGCCACGGATCAGGGCGACACAGCTCGGGCAGCGGCACTCTATGCAGAAAGCCTGGAATTATGCCAGGAGATCGGGGATAAGGGGGGCTTGGCCTGGTCACTCCACAACTTAGGGTTTATTGCTTTGTTGCAGGGTGACGACAGGCGAGCAGCAGCGCTGTTGGAGGAAAGCCTGGTGATGTTCCGCGAAATAGGAGACAAATTCGGCATTGCCTATGGCACAACCTGGGAACTCCACAACCTGGGAAATACGGCTCTGGCTCAAGGCGATGTTATGCAAGCCGCGGCACTGTTTACGAAGAGCCTTGCGCTGCACCAGGAACTGGGGGACAAGCTGGACCTCGCCCGTAGTCTGGTGGGATTAGCGAGCGTCGCGTGTGTAGCCGAGCAGCCAGAGCGGGCGGCCCGACTGTTTGGAGCGGCAGAGGCGTTGTATGACGCTATCGGCGCGCGTCAGGTGCTGGACTACCGCATCCACCATGAGCGAACGGTTGCTCGTGTCCGTGCCCAACTGGGCGAGGCGCGCTTTACGGCGGCGTGGGCGGAGGGACGGGCGATGCCGCTGGAGCCGGCCATTGCCTACGCGCTCGATCACCCTATGGCGCCGGAGGCAGCGCAGACACCACCACCAGCAGTTGCTCTGGTCGCGCCTCCGCCCGCCTACCCCGCCGGCCTGACCGCTCGTGAGGTCGAGGTCTTGCGCCTGGTCGCACAGGGCCTGACCAACGCCCAGGTGGCCGAGCGCCTGGTCATCAGCCCGCGCACGGTCGATACGCACCTCACGGCGATCTACGGCAAGTTGGGCGTCACTTCGCGCAGTGCAGCCACCCGGTTCGCTGTTGAACACCACCTGGTCTGATTCGTACGCGATTCTCCTCTCTGGTCCCGCCACCCCTTGTTCCTGATCCACTCGACGGCTGCGCCACCATGTCTTCGCCTACGGAGATCTCC
>WNGB01013696.1_pt1 | contig 10899 bp, 8 predicted proteins | sample 5400681 | NCBI WGS metagenome assembly WNGB01 (sample SAMN13153367, study PRJNA577476) | soil metagenome | isolation source: 115 cm soil or saprolite under grassland replicate 2 | place: USA:California | collected 2016-06-15 | reverse complement strand
GAGCAGCGCATAGTGCTGGGACGGGCCATCCCGGAGCCGTGGCCGACGGTGGCGCCAGCCGCGCGGGCAAGGGCCTCCCCTGCCGCCTAAACGTTACGCGCCCAGCAAACCTCCCCCAGTAAGCCCAACCCCCTCCCCTAAAAGGAGAGGGGGAGCAAGCCAAACACGTTTCTTCTTCTCCCCCTCTCCGTTGCGGGGAGGGGGTTGGGGGGAGGGGTTTTCGACAGAGCAGGTAACGAATGGTTTGACACCACCTGAACCGGAGTTCGCGCCGCAGTGGGCCAATACCTCGCCCCGCGGCGGCCGCACCGTCCTGAACCGTGTCCTCAAGGATGGTCAGAAAGCGCCGATGTTCCTGGGCCAAACGCTCGTCAATTCGTTGCGGGATCGAGCAGCCCGTTCGCTTTCCCTTTCGCGTGCTGCTCGTTAGCCTATGCCCACCCAACTCCACAGCCAGCCCACGATCACGACCCCTCCGACGATCAGCGACGCGATCAGGAAGCAAACGACCACCACACAGCCGACCAACGTCTTTCCCTGCAGGGGGATCTCCTGTCGAGGGCCCCAGGATGAGGGGATCTCCGGCGGTACTCCGAGTGCCTGGAGTTCGACTGCCAGAGTTTCCGGATACTCCCGGACGAATCGCAAGCGCGCACAGCCCGGAAAGGAGCCGTACAGTTTCTGCGCCCCGCGGGAGCCGCACCACTCCAGAAAGGTGGCAATGGCCTCACCGTACTCGGGCTGCCGTCGGCCCGACAGGAAAAGCCACTTTCCCGCCTCCTTCAAATCCTGCATCTGGAGCAGGATCCGGCCGTAGCTCTCAAACAGGTCGGCATCGTAACTCGTAATGGCGTTGCGAAGCACCTCCTTCGCGCGCCAGAGTCGTCCCGCTGCCACCTCTGCGTCGGCCTGCTGCTTCAGTTTGCCAGCGACACGTGAGATCATCATCGCATCTTACGCGACGGGTCAAGCGGGCTTTCCGGCCTGTCGCTATCGTCCGAAAGCCCGGATTGGGAGGAACGTCGAGCCGCACGAACTGCCCGCACCGCAACGGCGAGCATCCCCGCGATGCCGAACCCAGCGACGAACCCGGCATCCGTGGCGTGAATTCGCGCCCCGCGATTGGCTGCCGCAAGGCACAGGGCGAGCCCCACGACCGCGAGGGAAGTGGTGATGAGGAAAGCAACCAGGCGATAGACAAAATCCTCCAAGGGCTCTCTCCCATCGGTTCTGTTCACGCAGTGGCCGAACCACGATCCCCTCCGCCGGCTCTTACCTTACGTCTCGCTGTTGCTGTCGAGAAGGCTGCGGACTTGTGGCGAGGCGCGGCCGCCTCGATAATGGGCAAGCGGCCGAACCGCCACTCACGGAGGATGAGGGACCATGAGCGACGTCCCCGACGATGACCTTGCCGGGCGCTACTACCTCGACCTGGCCGCCGCGTTCGTCCGCGGGAAGCTAAGCCCCGACCCGGCGCTCTCCGCCGCGGAACTGATCCGCCTCGGCTTGCATGCCGGCCTGCGCCTGCACAAGTTCAAACGCAACGACAGCCTGCCGCGCGTCCGTAAAGTCCTTGGCGTGTTGCGTGGCCTTGGCCCTGCGGACCTGCTCGACGTCGGCAGCGGCCGCGGCACCTTCCTCTGGCCGCTGCTCGACGCCTTTCCCTGGTTGCGCGTCACGGCCATTGACCGCCAGGATCGGCGCGTCGCTGATATCAGCGCCGTCAACGCGGGCGGCATTGCTCGGCTCGCCGCTGCCCGCATGGACGCGACCGCCCTCGCCCTGGCCGACGACAGTGTTGATGTCGTGACGCTGCTCGAAGTCCTGGAACACATCCCCGAGCCGCACCGAGCCATCGCGGAGGCCGTGCGGGTCGCCCGGCGCTTCGTCGTCGTCTCGGTGCCCTCGAAAGCAGACGACAACCCCGAACACATCCACCTCTTCGACCGTCCCACTCTGCACTCGCTGTTCGCGAACGCCGGCGCGGCGCGCGTGAGCTTCGATCAGGTGCTGAACCATATCGTTGCCGTGGTGAGGGTGTCGTCATGAATCCGATCCACAAATACCCGCGCACGCACCACATCGAAGGGTCGCGCCTGCAACCCGGCGATGAGGATCTCGATAGCGCCCCCTTCAGGGAGGTGAAAAGTCGTTTCCTCGTCATCGAAGAGAAATATGATGGTGCGAACTCTGGCCTCTCCTTCGACGCCGAGGGCAAGCTCCAGCTGCAGAGCCGCGGCCACTTTCTGACCGGCGGGGCTCGCGAAAAGCACTTCAACCTGCTCAAGCAGTGGGTACACTGCCACGCCGACGCCCTGCGGGCGGCGCTGACAGATCGCTACGTTCTCTACGGTGAATGGCTCTACGCCAAGCACACCATTTTCTACGATCGCTTGCCGCACTACTTCCTGGAGTTCGACGTCCTCGACACGCAAACGGGCATCTTCCTCTCGACGGATCGGCGGCGCGAGCTGCTGCGCGGGCTACAGGTCGCTTCGGTGCCGGTGTTGTGGAGTGGCCTGGCGAGCACGCTGGAGGAACTGATTGCCCTGGTCGGACCGTCGCTGTACAAGGGGCCGGACTGGCGGCAGCGGCTGCTCGAAATCGCGGCCTCGAAGGGACTCGACACCGAGCGCGCCTGGCGCGAGACGGATCGCTCGGACCTGATGGAAGGGCTGTACATCAAGGTGGAGGAGCCAGGCGACCGCGTTGTGGAGCGTTACAAGTACGTGCGAGCCGATTTTCTCACGAGCGTCCTGAACTCGGGCAGCCATTGGCTGAAACGGCCGATCGTGCCCAATCAACTCGCCGACGGCGTGGACATCTTCGGAGGACCAGCGTGAGTGCGTCGTTTCCCCCGTGCCCTGCGCCGCCGTTCTGGGCGGTGGATTGGGACGCGCTGCAGGCCCATCCCTGGATCCGCGACCTGATGGACTGCCCGCAGGATCCGCATCACCACGCGGAGGGCAACGTCTGGATCCATCTGCGCATGGTGTGCGAGGCGCTCGCGGCCTTGCCGGCCTGGCGCGGCTTGCCCGAAGAAGAACGCCAAATCGTTTACACCGCGGCGCTGCTGCACGATGTCGCCAAGCCGGCCTGCACTATGATCGAGCCGGACGGCCGCATCACCTCACGCGGCCACTCGCGCAAAGGCGCGATCGTGGCGCGGCGCATCCTCTGGCGCCTGGGGCTGCCGCTGCACCTGCGCGAACAGGTCGCCAACCTTGTGCTCTATCACCAGGTTCCGTTTTACCTGCTGGAGCGTGCCGACTGTCTGCGCCGGGCGATTACCCTCAGCCAGACCACACGAGCCGACCACCTCGCCCTGCTGGCGGAGGCCGACGCCCGCGGCCGGCACTGTTCCGATGGACAGCGTATCCTCGATAATATCGCCCTGTTTTGTGATTATTGTCGCGAGCAGGGCTGCTTCTCGGAGCCGCGACCGTTCGCCACCGACCACGCCCGCTTCCTGTACTTCGCCGACGAGCGCCGCCATCCGGATGCGCCTGCGTACGAAGATTTGCGCGGCGAGGTGGTGCTGATGTCCGGTCTGCCGGGGGCGGGCAAGGATCACTGGGCCCAGATTAACCTCCCCGACTGGCCGGTCGTGTCGCTGGATGCGCTGCGCGACGAACTGGACGTGTCGCCGGCCGGCAAACAGGGGGAGGTCATCAAGCGGGCGCGCGAACTAGCCCGCGAATATCTGCGGCTGGGGCGGCCGTTTGTGTGGAACGCGACGAATCTCAGCCGTCTGGTCCGCGGCGAGTGCGTGCGGCTGTTCGCGGCGTACAAGGCTCGTATTCGGATGGTCTACCTCGACGTGGACGAGGCGACGTTGCTGCGGCAGAATAAGCACCGCGCCGCCCCAGTGCCGGAGGACGTCATCGAGCGCATGTTGAGTCGCTGGGAGGTGCCCGACTGCACGGAAGCCCATCGCGTCGATTGGGTGGCGCGTGGAGAGTGACAGTCGGCTATGGGGGCGTCGAAGGCACCGACCATTCCCAGAGGCTTCGAGTTGGCGGAGAAAACCCCTCCCCCCGACCCCCTCCCCGCAACGGAGAGGGGGAGAAGAGGAGACGTCGTCTGGCTTGCTCCCCCTCTCCGTTGCGGGGAGGGGGTCGGGGGGAGGGGTTTTCTCCGCCAACTCTGTGCCTCGATTCCTCTCCGAGAAAAGCGACCCGATTCCGACTCATGGTGGCGTATCGAGCCGGTTGTGCAGGTTCTTCCTATAAGGAGGATTGTTCGCCCTGGCATGCCGGGCGGGTTGGTTGCCTCAGGATCGGCATGCCATTTGCTAAGTTGAGGTGCCAGGAACGGTCCGGAACTGGACCCTGGAGTGAACCACTCAGGCAAAGATGCGGAGGATTCACATGGCGACCCCTCAAAATTGGGGCGAGTTGCAATGCCGGCTGTGGGGATCGCCTTCGGCGGCAGCGCTCCTGGAGGATCTGGAAAGGCTCGGCGGCTGGCGGGCCCTCTTTGACCCCGACGCCGAGGAGTGGCAGTGGTGTTCCCTGCGCATCAAGTCGCAGTTCTTCAAAGACTTCGAGGAGTTTGGCTACCCGAAAACTCTGCTGCTCCGCTTGCGCAAGCAATCCTACCTGGAGCGCGGGCGGCCGGATATGGCTGACAGCTGCGACGAAGCGATCCGCCGAGTGTACTTCGACCACCGTCCAGGGCGCAGCGGCCGCCAGCCCCTTCGGCGCGGTACACCTCGGCTCTGGCGGGTCGAACGCTGGCAAGAAACCTCCACGCGACCGCAGCGCCGGCAACGACGACGCCCGATCTGGCTGGGCGACTGAACCGGTGCCGTGCGCCGATTCTGGAGCGCGGGCGTCCCGCCCGCATCTTGGCCCCCTCAGAAGCGGGCGGGACGCCCGCGCTCCAGATACGAGTCGCCGCCACAGAACCAGCCACGGCGCGCGATTCCCTGGTACCTCTTTTGCAACCATGTGCTATCTTCAGAAGGAAGGCACCACCGGAGCAGAGGAGATCATTATGGAGCATCCGGGTTACCCAGGGCGCGCCTCCCTTGAGGTGATTCCGATTCACAGTGACGATCAGGTTGACCCCCTGGGCGATGCCTTTGGCCCCGAGGTCCAGCGCCTCCGGGACCAAATTTGCCGCGTCGCCCCGCAAGACACCACCGTTTTGCTCAGCGGCGAAACCGGCACCGGCAAGACCCGGCTCGCGCGCTACATCCACGAACACTCCCCCCGCCGCGATGAGCCGTTCCTCGTCGTTGACTGCGGGGCGCTCTCCCCCAGCCTGATGGAGAGCGAAATCTTCGGCCACGTGAAAGGGGCCTTCACCGGGGCCGACCGCGACCGCCCCGGCAAGTTCGCCGCCGTCGGCCGGGGGACGCTCTTGCTCGACGAGATCAACTCCCTGCCGTTGACCCTGCAGAGCCGGCTGCTCCGCGGGGTGGATGAGCGCCTCTTCGAGCCGGTCGGGGCCAACACGCCGCTGCCGCTCCACGCTCGCCTGATCGCGGCCACCAACGTCCCCCTGGAACCGGAAGTTGCCGAGCGGCGCTTCCGCTCCGACCTGTACTATCGGCTGAACGTTGTCGAGTTCGTCCTGCCCCCGCTGCGCCAGCGCCGCCCGGCCATTGCCCGCCTGGCCCTGCGCTTCCTCGCCGAGTTCGCCGGGCGGAATCGGCCAGATATCCAGGGAATCACCGCCGAAGTCATGACCGCCCTCGAAAACTACCACTGGCCGGGCAACATCCGCGAGTTGCGCAACATCCTCGAACGGACCATCACCCTGAGCCCCGGACCAGTCCTGGGGGTTGGGGATCTGCCGCCGGCGCTGCGGAGTCCTGTAGCCTCTCCCCCGGCCACACCTGCGCTCGACAACGGCGCCAATAGCGCTGCAGCGGCCCCCCGGACCGGGAGCCTGTTCCAGGCCAGGGAGGAGGCGGAGATCAGGCGCATCAAGCAGGCGCTGGAGAAGCACGGTAACAACCGCCTCCGCGCCGCGGCGGAACTCGGTATCAGCCGTATGGGCTTGTACAAGAAACTCGAGAAGTACAGAATGAGATAAACGAGGGCTCCCACAACATACACTTACAGCCGAGCCACTCCCATGAATCGCCAGCATGCACCTGCGGTCAACGGTCTCTCCTCCCCCGGGCCCCCCAGCCAGCCGCCCGAGGGCGTGTCCGGCAATGAGCCGTTCGACCGGTTGACCCGGTTAGCCGCCAGGGCGCTGAAGGCGCCCGCCGCCTTTCTTGCCGTGATCCGTGACGGCCGCGAGAGCTGGAAAGGGGCCTTCGGGATCCCGGAAGCGCTCCGTCCGCCCCCGGATGGCGCTCCGGGCTCGTCGTTCGTGCAACAGCTCGCGGCCGGTGAGCCGCTGGCGATCGAGAACGCCCTCAAGGACGCACGGTTCCAACGTGACCCGCTGGTCGCTCAGAACAAGTTCCCGGCCCTTCTGGGTCTCCCGTTGGACACTCCGCTCGGAACCCTGCCCGCCTGCCTTGTGGTTCTGGACTCCCGGCCGCGGGCGTGGGCGCCGGAGGAAACCGAATTGCTTCGTGACCTGGTCTGCTCTGCCCTTCTTGAGGTGGAAGTGTCCCGGCTCCGAGAGGAAGTGCATCGCGAACACCGCGAGAAGATGGCCCTCCTGACGAGCATCCCGTACGGGGTCTTCATGCTCGACACCGAAGGGCGTATCACGCTCCTCAATCCGCTGGCCGCACGCTTTTTCGGGCAGGTGTCGGGGCGCAATCCGGACCAGCTCGTCGGCCGGCTGATCTGGCAGGAGTGCCCGGAGGTGGCGGACAGTGCCTTCGCCCGCGAGTGCCGTCAGGCGGAGGTGGAGGGTCGGCCCCTCCAACTGGAGACGTACTTCCCGGACCTGCGCCGCTGGTTCGCCTTTGACGGCATCCGTTCCGCCGAGGGCCTGTGCGTCAGTTTCCGGGACGTCACCGAGCGCACGGAGCTGGAGAAGTCGCTGCGCAGCCAGGCCGAGGCGCTGACCGAGTCGAACCGGGGCAAGGAGGATTTCCTGGTAGTGCTGGCCCACGAGCTGCGCAACGCTCTTGCTCCCATCCGCAACGCTCTGCACCTTTGGGGAACGGGAGCCGATCCCGGCGATGGCGAACAGGCGCGGGTGATGGCCGACAGGGAAGTGCAGCGCATCTCGCACCTCCTGGAGGATCTGCTCAAGGTCTCCCAGGTTGCTCCGGGAAGCCTGCACCCGAACCTGGAGAGGCTGGACCTCGGGGAGGTGGCAGCGGAGGCCGTGCGCGCCGCCCTCACGTCGCCGGAGGGACGCGGCCAAAAACTGCTCGTCGATCTGCCCGCGGACGTGCTGTGGGCGGAAGGAGACCGGCAGATGCTCGAGCAGGTGCTGGTCCACCTGCTGAACAACGCGACCAAGTTCACCCGGCCCGGTGGGCAGGTGTGGCTGGAAGCGATTCAGGAGGACGCGGAGGTCGTCCTGCGCGTCCGGGACAACGGCATGGGGATCCCTGCGGAAGCGCTGCCGGGCGTCTTCGATCTGTTCATGCGTGCGAACCGATCCGAGGACCGTCTGCGGGATGGCCTGGGGGTCGGCCTGACATTAGTCCGCCGGCTGGTCGAGGCGCATGGGGGGCACGTCGAGGCCCACAGCGAGGGCAGCGACCGCGGCAGTGAGTTCGTCGTGCGCCTTCCTGTCGCCGGAGCGGCCTCGGAAGCGCTACCCACGCCGCCGGCAGAGAGCAGCGCACGAAAGTCATTGCAGATACTTATTGTAGAGAACAACAAGGAGACGGCCCAGAGCATCGCGATACTGCTCCGAGCGTGGGGTTACGAGGTCCGCGTGACCTACGATCCCTTCTCGGCCCTGGAAGAGGCCCGTGTCCACCCCCCGCGAGTCATCCTGCTGGACATCGGGCTGCCGGGGATGGACGGCTACGAGGTCGCCGCCAAGCTCCGGGAGCAGAGCGAATCGTGCGGGGCGATGCTCGTGGCGGTGACGGGCTACGGCGAGGAAGAGGATCGGCGGCGTGCCCGGGAGGCCGGCTTTGATTACCACATGGTCAAGCCGGTGGATCCGAATGACCTCCGCACCTTGCTGCAGCTGGCAGAGACCCTCGATCGGCCGATGCCCGCCACGACCTGACACAGGGTCCGATCTTGCTCCTCTCTCCCCTGTACTCGGGGGAGAGGGGAGAAAAAGGAGAGCCCCCGCGTCATTTCTTGAGGCGATCGATCAAGTAATCGGCGGAGTTGCGATACTGCGGGTGCGTGCGGCCGGGATAGACAAGGATGACCTCGATCCCGGCTGCTTTCAATCTCTCTTCGAGCTTCAGACCGAGTACCGCGGAGTGCGTCGGGTCGGTCTGCTTCTCGCCGACGACGGGCGGCACTTTCTGACTGGGGTACTCCAGGAAGATCGGCGGATCGTCCTTGCTGACGTGCTCGATCGGCGAATACTCCTTGATCCACTTCAGCACCTTGGCACGGTTGTCATAAAGCGACTGGAAGCTGGGCAGTCCGAAGGCGTGGGCGCCGTAGCCGTAGTTCGGCATCCACTCGCGCAGTTCCTTCGGGTCGAGCGAGGTCTGCGCGCCGTTGACCGCGGCACAATACAAACGAGTCGATTCCCGAGCCACCGGATCGCTGCTCTTGGGGTCCGCGAGGTCGTCGTGGAAGGCGAGCCACAGCGAGGAGCAGCCGCCTGCGGAACCGCCGGTGGCGCCGACCCGTTTCTTGTCGAGGTTCCATTCGCTCGCCCTGGAACGGATCAACTGCAGGGCGCGGGCGGCGTCTTCCAGCGGGGCCTTGACCGGCGGCTCGATCTTGAGTTCAACGGCGTGCTGGACGAAGCGATAATTGATCGCCGCGACCGAGATGCCGGCGTCGAGGTAGCGCTTGATTGCCGCCCCACTCAGACCGTTTTTGTCGCCATTTCGCCAGCCGCCGCCGTGGATGTACAGCACGAGCGGCGTCGGCCGCTCGGACTTCGCCTGCCAGAAGTCGAGCACCTGCCGTTCGTGAGTGCCGTAAGCGACGCTGGCGGCCGTGGGTGTCGGCCGAGCGGGCTTCTTGTCTTGCTTGCCCTCTTGTGTCCAGAGCGGCGTGGTGCCGGACAGGAAGAGGAGCGGAACCGCGAGGAGCAACCGATTCATGGTGCATTCTCCGCAAAGTGTTGCCGAACCGACACGGCGACGGGCATAGTGTAGCGGGGCGGCGGGCTGATTGGACAGCGAAAACCCTGGGTCAACGCACCACGACGACGAAGTCGGTCGTCGGCTCGCCTCGCTTGTCGCCGTCGAAGGCGATCGTCACCGTCAGCACCTTGCCGCCGGTGCGCTTCGCCGCGCGCTGGGGGATGCCGAAGCCACGGTCGATGTGGCCGCTGCCCGCCAGCACAACCAACCGCCGCACGCGCCGCTCCTGCTGGAACCGGGCAGCGCTGTCGGCCATGTAGTCGTCCCATGCCGTCATTACCTGATACGACCGCTCCTTCTGCTCCGCCGTTGCCTTCTTGTCGCCGTGCATCTGCGCCAGCTGCTCGAACCAGTGGTCGCGATGCTCCTTGACGTGGAAATCGACCGCGCCGAGCTGCTTCTTTTCGTCCTCGCTCAGACCGGCATGGCCGACTTTCGAGAGGCGCCGCGTCAACTCTGCCGGGACGTTGAGGGCCGCCAGCGGCACGCCGTTCTTGCGGCAGAACTCCGCAATCGGCCGGTACAGCGACCAGTCGTAGCCCCAGCGCTTCGGGTATTCGGTCTCCTTGAGCAGCACGTCCTCGCCGATCTCGCCGCGGTGATAGCGGTCGAGCGACTCCTGGAACGGCCGCTGGAACATCTCCATGCCGACCCCCAACCGCTCGTCCCGGGCGAACAGCGCCTTGATGATCCGCAACTGGATGGCGTGGTGCGGCTCGCTATCGTGCGTTTCGCCGACGCAAATCAGGTCCGCTTCCACCAGGCGATCCACCAGCTCGCCGAAGGAGATCGACCCCTTCTCTTTCCGCGAGTAAACAGAGAGAGAAAGGGGGCCTTCGAGACGTTCGAGCAGGGCAGAGTGGCCGCCCTCCGGCGCCTCCAGCATCAGCACACGCTCGCCGCGCGCATGCAGATGGGCGCGGGAACCCGTCAACTGGCACAGTCGCGAGAGCGCGTCCCGGCAACGCTCCGCCTGCTCTTTCGTGCCGAAGCGAATCACCCACCATTTACGAGTGCCTTCCTCGACATAACGGTCGCCCTTCCAGCCCGCGGCCGCCTGCACCGCCAGCGGAGCCGTTTTCGGGTGTCCCGCCAGCATCTCGATCAGGCCATACTCGCCGCGTGTCTTGCCGGGGCCAAGCTGGATCGTCGTCACTCCTTCCGGGTGGAGGATCGACGCCGTCGTGCGCGGCGGAAACTTGTACGCGAAATTGACCGACGTCCAACCGCCGCGTTCCTTGAGCGCCTTGACGTAGCGGGCGCCCTGGGCGTACAGGAACGCGTTGCGCAGGTTCTTCGCCTTCGCCAGCGGCACGTCGAGCATTTTCGCGACGTTCGGCTGGTCCTTGCGGAGCAGTTCGATCATGGTGTAGGTCGCATCGCCCTCGATCAGCGCCGCCCGCGCCAGGTCGGCGTCGCTGTCAAAGGTCGTCTGATGAAGTCGCTTCAGGCCGAAATGCTGATCCTGCAAGGCGTGGACCATCTCGTGGATCAGCACGCCTTGCTCGTAGTTGCCGCGGATGTCGTCGTAGAGGAACAGCGCCTTGTCCTTGAGGCTGTAGTAGCCCTGGATCCCCTGCGCGGCGTCTTTGGGGCGCGGGATCACCTTCGCGACCACCGGGGACTTGAACGCCAGGCCGCGCACCGACGCGATCTGCTTCTCCAGCTGGCGCAGGCGAGCTTCCAGATCCTTGCCGACGGGCGGTTGCTCCGCGAAGGCACAAAGAGGGCTGCAG
>WNGB01013694.1_pt1 | contig 10900 bp, 15 predicted proteins | sample 5400681 | NCBI WGS metagenome assembly WNGB01 (sample SAMN13153367, study PRJNA577476) | soil metagenome | isolation source: 115 cm soil or saprolite under grassland replicate 2 | place: USA:California | collected 2016-06-15 | reverse complement strand
CTGCTGGTGGTGGGCTGCGATGACCTGGCGGGCGGGGTGGTTGGGGCTGTTGCGCAGCTCGATGGCGGCGGTGAGCAGAAAGCAGCCCTGGTAGTCGGCGGTGGCTGCCTGGGTGGCGGCGGTGTCGAAGACGGCCAGGAGCCGGTCTTGTGCCCGGCCGGCCACGTCGCCGGCCGCGGTGGTTTCCTGCTGGAGCTCGGCGGCGGCGTCCCGGAGCGTCTGGAGCCAGGGCAGGTGCTGGGCGTAGTGATCAAGGGTGGCGGCCACGAGCCCGTCCTTGTCGCCGAACACGCGGTACAGGGTGTCTTTGTTGCCGTTGGCCTGATCGAGGATCAGGTTGATGCCAACGGGCTTGATGCCCTGGCGGGCGAACAGGCGCAGGGCGGTGGTGAGCAGCTTGTCGGCGGCGCGGGATGGGCGCGTCATGGGCGGTCAGCCTACCGCGCCCGAGCAGAAGCACAAGCACGAGTCGGGTCCTCTTCTCGTCGGCGGCATTCCCAACTATCGTACAGAACGTTCTGTACGATAGGCTGAGCAGCCACCAACCCCGCCAGCCAGAAAAGGGGAGGCCCTCGATGGCGACCACCATCCCCACCCGCAGGCCGACCCAGCCGCCACTCATCGACCAGCTGCGCATCCTGTACCTCGACCAGCAACTCACCGATGACGACATCGCCGCCCACTACGGCGTCTCCACCCGGACCGTCACGGCGTGGCTACGCAACGCCGGCATCCACCGCCCCCGCCCGTCCTCGTGGGTCGCCTCCGTCCCGGCCCAGCACCTGCGCGAGCTGTACCTGGACCAGCGCCTGACCGCCGCCCAGATCGCCGCCAACGAGCACGTCAGCACCGGCCAGGTGCGCCAGGCGCTCCACCGCCACCAGATCCGCCGTGGCACCCGCGGGCCACAACCGATCCTACCCCCACCCGCCGACGAGCTGCGCGTCCGCCACGTCGACCAGCGCCAAAGCCTCGACGAGCTGGCCGCCCACTACCACGTGTCGGCCTGGACGGTGAAGGCGTGGCTGCGTAACGCCGGCATCCGTCGCCACCGCCGCCCGGGGCCAGCGTGGGCCACGACCGTCTCGGCCGAGCACCTGCGCGAGCTGTACGTGCAGCAACGGCTGACCATGCGCCAGATCGCCGCCCGCCAGCGGGTGACCGAAACCACCGTGTGGCGCGCGCTCAAATACCACCAGATCCCGCGGCGCCCTGCCGGCCGCCAGGTCAGCCCACCCCCGCAGGCAGCCGAGCTGCGCCGGCTCTACCTGCAGGAGCGCTGGTCGATCCGGCAGCTGGCCGCCCGCTACCGCGTCAGCTACCCCACCATGCGGTACCGGCTCGCCAAGGCCAACATCCCACTACGACCGGTGGGCGGCCACTCACGCTGGCACGGCCACCACCAACCCGACCCCACCCGGCGCACGGTCGGCGATGCGACCAGTGATCGCTGAGTGCCCCTGGCTCGGCTGCGACCAGCCCGCCAGGCTCGACGTCCTGGTCAGCGTGCCCGGCGAGCCGCCAGGGCTGCCACTGCGGATGGGAGGCTACTGCCTGGGCCACGCGGTCATCGTCGGCATCCACGCCCAGGCCCGCCACGGCGCGCAGCTCTGGTACGCGCCACCGACGCAGCTCCTGCGCCACCCGGCATCCACCTGACCCGCCGTCACCCAACTCCTCGCCTTGCAGAGGCGCCGCGTTGCGCTGCCCTGTCCGGTAGGGGACTGGTGAAAGAGGAGGCCAGGGCCGGGCCACCCGGCGGGCTAAAATACTTCCTGGGAGCTCATGCTGCATGGTTGAGTTCCTCTCTCAGAGCCGGCTGCTGGTCGGGTGCGAACGGGCTGCCGATCTGCGACAGCACCTGGGCTGGGGTGATCGTGTGCGCCCACCGGTCCTTACGGAAGAAGGCAAGCAGAAAATCACAACGATGTGAGCAAACCCCTCATTGTGGGTGGTGGGTCCGGGTTGCTTGAGTGGCCCGCAGCGAGGAGGTCAGCTTGGTCGGCGAGATCCGCCGCATCCACGCCCGCTCGCATGGCACCTACGGCGCGCCGCGGGTGACCGCCGAGCTGCGCCGACGCGGCTGGCCGGTAAACCACAAGCGGGTGGAGCGGCTGATGCGCACCCATGGCATCGTCGGCTACCGGCCCCGCCGGCGCCGCAGCCTGACCCGGCCTGACGCCACCCAGGCGCCCGCGCCCGACCTGCTGGGCCGTCTGTTGGACCCCGACCAGCCCGACGTGGCCTGGTGTGGGGACATCACCTCCATCCCACCGACGAGGGCTGACTGTACCTGGCCTCGGTCATCGACCTGGCCTCACGGCACCTGCTGGGCTACTCGATGGGCGTCCACCATGACGCGGCGCTGGTCTGCGACGCGCTGGACGCCGCGGCGGCCACCCGCGGCCAGCGCCGCATGCCCGACACCATCTTCCACACCGACCGGGGCGCCGAGGGCGAAATCAAGCGGTCGTCGCAACACCCCAACCGTGAGGGAGTGGTGGTGTGGCGAACCCGAAGTCGCGTCCGGCCGATCGAGCGCTGCGTCCTCGGATGCGGTCACCGGGGCGGCCCCCGGTCAACCAGCGGGAGATCCAGTAGCGCTTCTGGCGCAAGATCGCCCAAGGACGCTCCAGCGAGGATGCGGCGCTGGCCTGTGGCGCGTCGACGCCGGTGGGCACCCGGTGGTTCCGCCAAGCTGGTGGCATGCCACCCATCAGCCTCGCCCCGCCGTCGGGGCGCTACCTGTCATTTGCCGAGCGCGAGGAGATCGCGCTGCTCAAGGCACGCGGAGCCGGCGTGCGCGAGATCGCCCGGAAGCTGGGCCGGTCGCCCTCCACGATCTCGCGTGAGCTGCGGCGCAACGCGGCCACCTGCGGCGGCGGCCTGCAGTACCGGGCCTGGACCGCGCAGTGGCATGCCCAGCGGCGTGCTCGGCGTCCCAAGACCGCCAAGCTCGCCGCCAACGACCGGCTGCGGCAGTACGTGCAGGACCGGCTTGCCGGCACCGTCACCGGCCCCGACGGCACCAAGGTGGCTGGCCCGGATGTGCGCTGGATCGGGCGGCGGCACGGACGCCGCAAGGACCGGCGCTGGGCCACCTGCTGGAGCCCGGAGCAGATCGCAGGCCGGCTCCCGGTCGACTTCCCCGATGATGGGTCGATGCGGATCTCACACGAGGCGATCTACCAGGCGCTGTATGTGCAGGGCCGCGGGGCGCTGCGCCGCGAGCTGACCGCATGCCTGCGCACCGGCCGGGCGCTTCGCGTGCCACGGGCCCGCACCCGTGGGCGCGGCAAGAAGTTCGCCACCCCACAGGTCATGATCAGCCAGCGTCCCGCCGAGGCCGACGACCGCGCCGTGCCTGGGCACTGGGAGGGCGACCTCATCGTCGGACTGGACAGTTCCGCGATCGGCACCCTGGTCGAGCGCACCACCCGGTTCACGATGCTGCTGCACCTGCCCCGCATGGACGGCCACGGCGGCCCCAGGGCCAACAACGGCCCGGCGTTGGCCGGCCATGGCGCCCAAGCCGTCCGGGACGCCATCGCCGCGTCGATCACGACCCTGCTCGAGCAGCTCCGCAAGTCACTGACCTGGGATCAGGGCGCCGAGATGGCCCAGCACCCTCGGCTGCGCATCGACACCGGCATCGAGATCTACTTCTGCGACCCGCACAGCCCGTGGCAGCGTGGCACCAACGAGAACACCAACGGCCTGCTGCGCCAGTACTTCCCCAAGGGCACCGACCTCAGCCGACACAGCCCCAGCGACCTTGACGCCGTCGCCGCAGCCCTCAACAGTCGTCCCCGCAAGACCCTCGGCTGGAGAACCCCTGCCGAGGCGCTGAACGATCACCTATCCTCACTGCAACCAAGCGGTGTTGCATCGACCCCTTGAACCCGGGGAGTACACCTCGGCCGCCTGCTGTCCGAGCTGAAGTGCCGGTGAAAGCCGGTGCAGTGCGCCTCGCTGGCGGCGGTCCACTGGCGCCCACACGGGCAGGTATGCGGCTCGTGCGGGCGCCTGACGCGCTCGGCCGGGGCCTCGGTGGTCGTGGTCATGCGGGATCACTCCTTGCTCGCTCGTGGGTCCAGGCCCCAGGTCTTCCGGACGGCGCTGGCCTGCCAGTCGTCGAGCAGCTCCTCTGCCGTGATCCCGTTCCATGAGGCGAGGTACTCGACCGCCTGGTCGAGGAAGCCGGTCAGGATGAGCAGCACAGCGCGCGCCTGTCCTGCGCGGGATGCGCCTGGGCCGCTCTGGTCGGGGGACGCACTGACGGAAGGTTGTAGCCACAGCGACACCCGGGTTGGCTGCATCGTCTGCTCGACCACGCCAAGCAACTCAATCGTCAGGGTGTCCAGGTCGATCTGCTGGCGTAGCCGAGCACTGAACGCCTGAATCGTCTGCGCGGCGTCGTCGCGGCAGGGCATCGGCACAGGAATGGCGTGCGCCGACCTCCGCCCAACCGGCCATCCCATCAAGCAACGCAAAGACAGCCACCTGTGAACGATCAGGGAGTTCGGGGCTGATGCCGACCGCGGTCCAGGTCTGCTGTGGGCAGGCGCGCAGCTCGGCGGTGAGGTCGGCCAGGAACACCAGCTCCCGCGGCGCCCGGTCGGGATGGCCGGTCACCAGCTCATACAGCACCTGGCCGGCCAGCTGGGGAACCTCCTCGTGCAGCAGGGCGGCGGGGGCGACCACCAGCACCCTGCCGGGCTCTGGGGGCGATCTTGGCGAGCGGCTGGTCGAGCAGGATGGCCAGGTAGCAGTCGCCGACCCTGCCGGGCTGGAGCCGCTCGCCGTCGGCGTTGGGCCAAGCCGCCGCACTCCTGCTCCTCCGTGGGATACCTGGAGCATCAGGCTGCCTGGTCGCGGCACACAGCAACGCCTGTTGCGCCTTTTGGCGTCGTGGTCCCAATCGTGGCAGAGTACGCGACCATGAGTGAGGATCGCGCGTTTGTCATTATGCAAGTCGGCGGCAAGGCAAGCCCTGACCGCAAGCGTGCTGATGACGTCTATAGCTACGTTGTGACGCCGGCTCTTCGTGAGGTCAGCTTGCAGCCGTATCGGTCGGATCTGGACCCTACCCCGGGGCAGATCAACCAGCAGATGCTTCGTAGGCTGCTGGAGGCTCGTGTCGTCATCGCGGATCTGACTGGACGCAACCCCAACGTCTTCTACGAGTTCGGGATTGTCCATGCGTTCGCCCGTCCGGTCATCGCGCTCGCGGATAGTGCGAGGTCCCTGCCGTTCGATGCTCACGATGAGCGGGTGATCGAGCTTGGCGAGCATGGGGATGAGCTGGGGGTTCGCCAAGCTGAGGAGGGAAAGGCTGCGCTGTGCCAGGCGTTGGAGGTGGTGCTCGCGTCGGGCTACGTCCCCGCTTCGCCGCTGACTGAGATCGCTGCCCGTCGCAGCTTGGATGAACTCGCTCCCCAGAACCCCATCGCCGCAGAGCTGGCAGCAATCCGAGAGTCGCTGGCGGCGCTCAGAGCTGAAATTGCCCAGGAACGGAGGCTCTGGGCGGTCGATGCGGTCGATGCGGTTTCTCGCGCTGTGACCCCGGCCCGCTTGAGAAGAGTCTCCCTTGTGGGTCCAGAGGAGGTCGAGCTGCTCGACCTCCTCGAAAGACGGGAGCTTGAGCTAGGTGACATCGAACGGGAAACCATGATGCGCTTACTCCGCAGGCATCTTCGCCCCGCTCCTGCATCCTCCAGCGAAGAGCGGACGTCAGAGACGATCACCGACAACAACGCGACTGACCCAGAAGGCAAACGGTAAGGTCGTCCTCGCTACGCTACTAGCAGTACTCCGTTAGGTTGGTGCTGTTGAGGGGTGCAACCACGCAGTCGACCGTGGGAGTCTGCGCAGGCACAGGGGGCACGCGCCAGCCCAACCGGTGAGCAGCAACTGCAGCTCACGCAATACCGCAAAGGTGGTCAGGCCGACGCACGGACTTTTGGGTCCAGCCGTTCCAGCGTGACGAAGGCGTGCGCGACCGACACCAGCGTCACGTGATGGTGCCAGTCCTACCAGGAGCGGCCCTCGGAGTAGTCCAGCCCCAGCGCGCCCTTGAAGTTGCCCCGGTTTGGTGGACACCCAGGGCCCGGCAAAGTCGAGATTTGTCCAGTTCGTACCACGCGTCCGTGCTGGCCCCGAGCGCAGGTCGCAGGCAGCTCGCCGGTGGCGTCGCGAGAGCGCGACTGATACCAACTCGGACATTTCGCTACTTTGACGGGGCCCTGGGTGGACACCTGAATGCTTGAGGGCAGCCATGACCCTGCGCCAGGCCGGCGTCGACATCTCCACCATCGCGCTGTGGCTCGGCCACGAGAGCATCGCCACCAGCCAGATCTACCTTCACGCCGATCTCGCCCTCAAGGAGCGCGCGCTGGCACGCACCGCACCGCCAGCAGCCGCACCGCCTGGACGCTACCGGCCACCCGACCCCCTGCTCGCCTTCCTCGAGGGGCTGTGATTATGCCGACTATGCGACCGGGAGAACCACCAACCGCGACAATCCACAACTCCAACTCGGCATAATCACCTGCTCGGCATAATCGTCGTTATCCCGATATCGGGATAACGGCAAGGACCGCAGCCAGGTCCGCACCGGGCACGGCCCCCAGGTGATAGCCTGCTTGCGCAACCTGGCGGTCAGCCTGCTGCGGCTGGCCGGGCAGCGCAACATCGCCCAAGGGGTGCGCTGGACGGGACGCGATCCCACCGGCACCCGCGCGTTCGTCCTGCTCGGCATCTGACCCAACCCACCGACCCACCGACCGGCGTGCCGCGGGCACGTCCCGTCGATCTGCCCTGACGCCACCCAAGCGGGTTCGCCTGGTCGCAGCTACCGTCTGCTCCCGTCCTGGCAGCTGCCGCCCACCCGAACCTCACCGCAGACTCCCACCAACCGGTCAGCGCCGCACCATCACGCAGCCACGACTACGACGTAGCCCTGGCTGACGAGGTTGGCAGCCCAGTTGGCTGCGTACACTGGACGCGATGAGTACAACTCGAGCCGTGGCCTCACAGTTCGACCTGCGCCTTCCGTCGCCGGTCGATGAGCTGCACGACGATCTTCTTGCACCCTTTGACATCCGCCTGTACCTGAAGCGTGACGACCTGATCCATCCGGAGATTCCCGGCAACAAGTGGCGAAAGCTGAAGCACAACCTCTTGGCAGCCACCGACCTTGGCCACAACACGCTTCTCACGTTCGGCGGGGCCTACTCCAACCACATTCGGGCCATCGCGGCGGCCGGCTACTACTTCGGGTTCTCGACCATCGGCGTGATCCGTGGCGAAGAGCATCTGCCGTTGAACCCGTCATTGGCGTATGCAGCGGACCGCGGGATGCAGCTCACCTACCTCGACAGAGCGAGATATCGCCGCAAGGACAGTTCCGACATCGTTAAGACGCTCCATGAGGAGTTCGGCGAATTCGACCTGATCCCAGAGGGCGGCAGTAACGAACTTGGGGCTCAAGGATGTGTCGAGATCCCCCGCGAGATCGACTTCGACTTCGACGTGATCTGCTGCCCTTGTGGGACAGGTGGCACCCTTGCAGGAATGGCCGCCGGGCTTCGAGTTAGACAGCGCGCTATCGGTTTCTCGGTGCTCAAGGGCGGTCAGTTCCTCGCGGCCGAGGTAGACCGACTACAGCGTCGGGCGTTTGCCTCCAGCTACGACAACTGGACAATCGAGTACGATTTCCACTGCGGGGGTTTCGCCAAGAAGTCTCCGGAGCTACAGGCGTTCATCGACGCCTTCAAGGCCCGACATGGACTCGTCCTCGATTGGGTGTACGTCGCCAAGATGTTGTACGGCATCTTTGCGCTTACCGAGAGGGGAGAGCTTGAGCGCGGCACTAGGGTTGTTGCAGTGATCACGGGATAGCTACACGCTAAGCCTTGAGGTGATACTGCCGGAGAGCGCGCTTGGAAAGCGACCCGTCCACCAGCGTCAGCTCCCATTCCCCGGTGTTGATCTTGAAGTCGCGCCCGAACCCCAGCCACTTTCCCTTCATCCTTCTGCCCAACGGATCGATCAGCAATTGGATAGCGCCATGGTAGATGGCGCCCTTATAGTACCCGGTCGGGGACGTTCGCTCGGTCCACGAGCCGGTCACGACCGAGCCCTCAAGGGCCATATCAAGTCTCAGCCTCGAATCAATGGAGTGCGGTAGACTCTGTCCGAGTAGCCGATTGCCTTGCTGGCGAACAGCCACGTAGTGCTCGCCTTCGAAGTCTTCCTTCCGGCCGCTGCTGTAGTAGACGTATCTGCTGTGCCAGATGCCAGAGAGCCGCGGGTCCGAGTCGGAGGCTGTGAAGGTTGACGTGGCGTCCGTCTCGGCGGAGGCGATTTCGGGAGTGGCGGCCGCCAGAGCGAGACCGGCGCTCAGTCTGAGAAGAAGCCGACGTCCAACAGTAGGGTCGAGCTTCTGAGCCCAGGTTGAACTAATTCGGGCTATGTCGTGCACGTCAAGCTCCTCAAGGTGATCCACGAGTGTCGTGAGATCAGTAGGTGGTGGTCCTGTTGGTGCATTCGTGTTCGGGACCTGAGCGGCACGTCTATGAATGAGTGCGGGCAGGCTCTGAAGCTGCTCGTTGCTTCGGTGAGCCTGGTCAAGGTGTTGGTAGTCAGCCCAGTCAATGAGCAAGTCCGCGACGCTGCATTCATAAAGCTGTGCCAGCTTGTCAAGCACCTCGAGCGAGGGAGCGTAGCCGCTGCTGCTTGGCCACACCTCCCAATACGAGAAGTTCTTGAAGGTCTTCGGATCGGCTGGCCATCGCTTGTTCCATTCGTCGGCTGCTTGACGTTGACTCCAGCCGTGCGCGAGCCGGAACGCGACCCGGGCGTTGACGCTGAATTGCTGACGAAAGACTTCCGCCACTTCAACCCACGTCTTTCCCTGGCCACGCAACCGGGTCGAGAGCTGGCGCTGTTCTTGCTTGAGGCTGCGAGCCCTGGTTACCACCGACTGCCTCCTTCCCGGCTCGTGCGGCAGAAGGATGTCGGGCTGGCATCCCGCTGAGCAGGACAGTAGCGCCTCGTAGAGACGTTGCGAAGGCTCCTGGTTCAACAGGGAGAGTCTGTCTCGGGAGATCACAGCCTTTCTGGGTGGATTGGCGTCCTAAGCCGCTTTACCGTCCCACCGCAACCGTCCGTTCCATCGACCCGAGATGGCTGCCATGAGCCGCCACGCCACGACCGCACAGGCGAGGAGCTGTTCGGAATGAGCGACAGCATGGTCGACGTCGATCCCAAGCTGGCGGCGGCGATCGCCGCGTGGGCCACCGACCTGGCCGCGCAAGCCGTCTACAACAGCGGGGCCGAGGTACCGGGTTGGGTCGGCACGGTGGTCGCAGCGCTGTACGACTGGGCCGAGCGGCTCGCCCGAGCCGCGAGTCAGGCGGTGGGGGCGGCGGGGCAGGTCGGGATCACGCAACCCACGAGCGCGGCAGGGGCGTATGGTGCGTTTCTTCGGGGTGTGCTCTGCGGGGACATGGCACCGGCCGCCCCGCCGCCCCCACCGCCTGACTCGCTGGCCGAGCCGCCCGCGATCGGGTCGCTGCTTGAGGCTGAGCCGCCCGCGACCGGGTGGATGCTGCTGGATGAGCTGCACGCCGCCCGGGTGGCCGTGGGTGTGGCCGATGCGCTGGCTGCTGCGCAGCGGGCCGGTGACGCCGAGCAGGTGGTCTCCTGGCTGGCGGTGTTTGAGCGGGCGAGCCGGGTCTATCACGCGGCGACTGGGCAGCGTCTCGGCGGCGAGGCTGACGGCGGGGCGGGGTCGTGAGCGGCCGGGCTGCTCATGGTGGCCTGGATGCCGGGCTGGCGGTGGCGACGGCGGCGTCCGCGGTTGAGCTTGCGATCCGCGCTGTGGCGGTCACCGGCGCTGAGGTGCCGGGCTGGGCCGCGACGGTGGCCGAGCTGCTGGAGGGCTGGTCACAGCAGCTCGGGCAGGGTGGACCGGCAGCAGGGCAGGCCGGTGCCGTGAGGGTCCCGGGGGCGTCGTGGCCCACGTCCCGTGCCCGGGTTCTCGCTGGGGATGAGGCATCGGCCGTCCCGCTGTCGGCGCACCCGCTGGTGACGTGGCTGCGGCTGCGCTTGGGCGTGCGCCGCTGTCTTGCCTGCGGCCAGGCCGGCAACCGCAGCCTCCAGCCCACCCATCCCTTGGTCTCTCCCGCCAGGGCGCGGACCTGGCGGTGCACCGACCGGCTTGGCTGCCGGCGGCGACGCACCAGCCGGGAGGAGCGCAGATGACCGCGATGGCCGAGCCGTCGTCTGCCACGGCCGCCGGGCTGCTACGCCGGTTGGCCAGCCACCCGGACCGCCTGGTCCGCAACGGCGACAGCGACGTGGCCGGGCTCACCGATGCCCTGGCGGTGGCCGCGCAGGCATGCGAGCAGGTCGACCAGGCCGACCGGGCGCGCGAGAACGCCGAACAGGAGTGCGAGGAGGCGCTGCTCCAGGCCGCGCAGCTCTGGTCGCTGCTGGAGCGGGCGGCCGAGGTCGTCGACGCCCACATCGCCCACGACGACGGTGGCACCTGGGAGACCTTGACGCTGGCCTTCGAGCTGCGCCAGGCCGTGGAGGTCGAGCCGGACGCGCTTGGTGCCCGGCTGCATGGCGAGCTCCACGCCGCCCGGGTGTCCCTCCGCGCTGCCCTGGGGCTGGCCGGGGCAGTGCAACGCGGCGACGGCGAGGCAACCGACCAGTGCTTGGCGACCTTCCAGCAGGCCAGCCGCGCCTGGCAGGCGGCAGCCGGCACGCGCCAGGCGGCCGGTGCGGTTGATGTCGTCGCGGCAGGAGCGCCACGATGAGCACGACGGTTACGCCGGGCGGCGCCACGGGCGAGCAGACCTTGCTGGAGGCCGCGCTAGCCCGCCTGGAC
>WNGB01062163.1_pt1 | contig 10901 bp, 10 predicted proteins | sample 5400681 | NCBI WGS metagenome assembly WNGB01 (sample SAMN13153367, study PRJNA577476) | soil metagenome | isolation source: 115 cm soil or saprolite under grassland replicate 2 | place: USA:California | collected 2016-06-15 | reverse complement strand
TGCGTTTCCGGCGATCGCGTCCCGCTCGACCACGCGCCTGGATGGTCCAGGCGCTCCTTCCTTGTCCGGTTCGGCGGCGCTGCTGGCTGGCACGGCAAATTCTACCCCGCGCCCTGCGGCGAGCTATCCACCGAGGCAACGCGACACCACCTCACCGAGACACGGCTCGGCCGCTGGATCCAACGTCCAGCGCATTCCGGAACTGCTGCTGGCAAGCGCTGGTCACACCGTTGGCCGCCCAGGCGGCCGCGGGTCATCCAGGGCCATACCGGTGGCCATCTCAGACGTCCGAACCTCCCGATCCCAGGGCTCCCGAGAGGTGAAGCTGGTAGCCGTCACACCACGCCGGGCACATGTGGTGCAGGCTGCGCCAGCTCGCTGTGAACCAGCAGCGCCAAACGGCCACAGGCTGGCCGCGCGGTCGGGGCGTCGGGTGGTGAACCGCACGGGCCGATCACGTGACCCAACGACGTGAACCCTCAACTACGTGGTCTGCTGCTGCGGGGGCGGGGCTGCCAACGTGGGGCGGAGCTGCCAACGTGCCGCATCGCCTGGTTGGCGGCACCGCATCTGGCGTTCGGTTGGCTTGGATCGGGGGGGCGTGCGCAGACCTCAGATCCACGCGCGACCGCGGCGGGTGCCGCGGGCTGCGACGGCCACCACGACCACGACGGCCACCGCGACCGGTTAGGGCTCCCACGACGAGCAGCAGGACGACCGCGCCGACGATGGCGGTGACCCAGGTGCTGAGGTCGAAGAAGGTGTCGAGGGTGCGGACGTGGAAAAGGGCCTTCGCGAGCCAGCCGCCGAGCAGGGCGCCGAGGATGCCCACGACGGTCGCCTGGAGCAGGCCGGTTCGCTCGCCGGTGAGCTTTTTCCGCGATGATGCCGACGATGGCACCGAGAACGATCCAGGCGATGATGCCCATTGCGGGCCTCCATGACCCGCTGTTGACCGTCAGCGTGAATGGTTTGTCCGAGATCGCCGGATTACACCTGCTTCCCGAACTAACCCGATACTTACCCATCGGGTTGGTTCGCTAACCTGTCGCATGCGCGGCCTGCATTACGTCCCTTGGCGGCAGTCGTAGCTGCCTGGCTTCCTGTCATCCGCAGTGGCCAAAGTCACAGACACTGGGTGCATCCATGAGCCGTGGCCGTGCGAGGTTCGGTCGGCGCCGGCCAGGCGGTCGCCCACCAGCACGGCCACCGCGGCTCTCGAGGCTGCTGGTCGGGGCCCGCCGTGCCTACCATCGCGCCCGGGCCGTTGCCCACCGCGGCCTGGAGGGCGGCCCAGTGGCGCTCGATCGGCGCAAAGGACGGACTACGGACTGGCTGGGGTGCTGCTGCTCAGCCTGACCCCGGCATGGTAGCCGAGGCCATACAGGATCAGAATCGCGCCGACGACCAGAAGGAAGATGCTGACTCCGACATGCTGGTGGACCGCAAGGTGTAGACCGCGTACGGCGCGTGGGGTTACGCGCTTCGACCTCTGCGTCATCCTTGTTGGTGTCAACAGACGCAGGACCGGAGAGTAACTGCGAGGTTGGGATGCACTGTCGGCTTCCCGTCCGCCGAGCATGGGCAAAACCACCCGTGGTGCCGGCGTGGCGCGGCGCGGGCTGTGGTAGGCCGCCCGCGCCACGCCGGCGGTGACGAGAGGAGCTGTCCCGGTCAGGTTGCGAGGAGGCGCTCGAAGAACAAACGGTAGCGTTGGAAGGCGGTGCGCAGGTCCTCGGTGGAGACGTCAGTGCCCTGGTCCCATTGGCTCTCCAGTCGGCTACGCTCTTCGGCGAACGTTCGGGCCAGGTGCTGCATGAGTTCGGCCACCAGCCCGTCACCTTGGTCGACTGCTTGACGCGGCGAGTTGACAAACCGAATTGCACGTCGGTCCAGCGGGCCCGGAACGCCTCCGCGTCCTCGGATGCGGTAGCGACCTCTGGGTGTGCGGAGGTCTCGGGCACGCCCGCGGGTGTCACGGTCGATCCCGCGCCCGTCGCCGCGACCTTCGGGTGCTCGTACTCCTGCTCCAGCGGGTCTCGGTCTGGTTCCTCGGGCGCTCGCTCCGACGACCGGTCCAAGGCCGGGTCGCTTGCGACCCCGTCGCGGGCAAGGTCCTCGGGAGCAACGTCGTCGTGAGCGAGGTCCTCGGGAGCAAGGGTGCCGTCGGGAGCAGGGTCCTCGCGAGCGAGGTCGCCGTCGGGAACAGCGTCGCCGGGACCGAGATCCTCGGGGGGCGAGGTCATCGCGGCGCTCGAGGTCGGCTTCTTCGATGAGGTCGGATCGTCTGGTGTCCCTCGGGTCCCTTGGGGGCTGGCCGGCCAGCCATGCGACGACTAGCTACTTGCCCCTGAAAAAGGGGGCCAGTGATCGCGGGAGAACGGAATCAGGTCTGGCCCATGCCGGCGTTGGCCACCGGCTGCTGCTCACCTGGCAGCTACCACCGTCATCCGCTGCAGGTTGTAGGCGAACACCCCCAGCCCGACCCAGGTGCGGGCGCCGGGCAGGCGCCGCATCCTGGTGCGCCGCAGCCCAAACCCGCGCTTGAGGTGGCTGATCCTGGCCTCGATCCCGACCCGCCAGTTACGCATCCGCCGAAACGCCCGGGTCCGCTCCGCCTCGGCCCGGGTCGGGCTCAGCCGGCCCCTGCGCTGCAGCCCGACCCGCGCCACCCCAAGCTCGGCCAGGTCGCGATCGTTGGCGGCGGTGCCGAACCCGCGGTCAGCGACCACCGTGCCCGCCACCCGGCCGGTCACCCCAGCCACGCGCTTGACCGCCGGGACCAGCTGCGGCGCGTCCGGCGGGTTGCCCTGCTGGAGCTGGTAGTCGGCGATGAACCCGCGCTCCTCCTCTGCCAGCAGCGCCGTGTAGCCGAACTGGGTCGGGTGTTGCGGCTTGCCCTTGCGGATCGGACGAGCATCCGGATCGGCAAGTGACACCAGCCGATCCGGGATCACCCGGTTGCCCGCAAGACGCTGCTCGGTCTGCTCGAGCAGCCGACCGGTGTGGCCGATCGTCTCGGTCAGCTCACCGACCAGCCGTGCCAGCCGCCCATCACCTGGGTGGCGGCCAAGCGCCCGGTGGGCGTTGCGCGCCACCGCCTGGACCTGGCGCATGGTCTGCCTAGCGATCCCAGCGACCTCGCCGGTCAGCCGGTCCACCTCGGCCATCGCCTGCCCACCACGGCGCCGCAACGAATGGGCCAACTGCTTCAGTCGTCGTCCCGCCGCGCGACTGCGGTCGCGAAACGCGGTCTTGTTGGCCGCACCGCGGCCCTTGATCCGGCGCACCAGCCCACCCACCTTGCGCACCGCCTGCTCCAGCAGGTCCGCATCGGTGGGATAGTCGATGTCGGCCTCCACCACGGTGGTATCCACCCGCAGCTTGCGCCCGCGCAGCAGCTTGTCGCCCGCGAGCTTGCCGAGCAGCGCGGTGTTGAGCTGGTCGATGACCTCCGGGCCGGCACGGCCGACCAGTTTGCTCAAGGTGGTGGGGTGCGGGACGGGCTGGTCCAAGGGGATGCGTGCAAACCGCCGCCACGAGATCGAGTCGCCCACCTCCCTGCACAGGCTCTCGTAGCCGAGCTGGTAGCGGTGTTTGAGGTACACAAGGCGCAGCAGGGTCGGGACCGGGACCGACGGGCGGCCCAGCCGCGCGTGGAAGTGCGCACGCCAGGGGGTGAGGAACCGCTCGTCGTCGAGGTAGGCGTCGATGCGGGCGAGCTCGTCGGGGAGGCGTTTGGCCTGCTCAGGCAGGAGTGCGTCCCAGGTGGCAAGCGGCGGGGTGGTGGTGCGAAGCAGCGGGAACTCCTATAACAGCGACAACGGTGTCATTCGGCCATAACCAGGTCCGCACCCAGTCGTATTCCTGCAGCTCAGCGACTACTTCGACGCCGAGTTCTTCAGGGCGAAGTAGCTAGTTCCCCATGAAAAAGTCCTGCTCTGTAAGGTCGCGCGCGGGAGTTTGCCGGGCGGCGCGCGGGAGTTTGCCGGGCGGGTTCGTCGCATCGCCCGAGTGGCCAGCTCACCTGGCGACCGCCACGGTCATCCGCTGCAGGTTGTAGGCGAACACCCCCAGCCCGACCCAGGTCGTGGCACCCGCAAGGCGCCGCAACCTGGTCCGCCGCAACCCGAACGAGCGCTTGAGGTGGCTGATCCGCGCCTCGATCCCGACCCGCCAGTTGCGCAGCCGCCGAAACGGCCGGGTCCGCTCCAACTCGGCACGGGTCGCGCTCAGCCGCCCCTTGCGCTGCACCCCGATCCGCGTGACGCCAAGCGCGGCTAGCTCACGATCGTTGGCAACAGTCCCGAACCCGCGATCGCCGACCACGGTGGCGGCGCGTCCGCCGGGTTGCCCTGCTGGAGCTGGTGGTCGGCGACAAAGCCGCGCTCGTCTTCGGCCAGCAGCAGGGTGTAGCCGAACTCGGTCGGCGAGCGGGGCTTGCCCTTGCGGATCGGGCGGGCGTCGGGGTCGGCCAGCGACACCAGCCGGTCAGCGATCACCCGGTTGCCCGCCAGCCGCTGGTCGGCCTGCCACAGCAGCCGACCGGTGTGACCGATCGTCTCGTCCAGCTCGCCGACCAGCCGTCCGAGCCGTCCATCCTGGGGTCGGCGGCCAAGCGCCCGGCGGGCGTTGCGGCGCACCGCCTCGACCTGTCGCACAGTCTGCCTGGCCAGCCCGGCGACCTCGCCGGTCAGCCGGTCCACCTCGGCCATCGCCTGCCCACTGCGGCGCCGCAGCGCGTGCGACAGCTACCGTATGCGCCGCCCGGCCGCCCGGCCCCGGTCACGGAACCGAGTCCTGGTCGCTGCGCCCTGCGCCTTGACGCGACGCACCAGCCCACCCAGCTTCCTGACTGCGCCCTCCAGCAGGTCCGCGTCGGTCGGGTAGTCAATGTCGGCCTCCACCACCGTGGTATCCACCCGCAGCTTGCGCCCTCGCAGCAGCTTGTCGGCCGCGAGCTTGCCGAGCAGGGCGTGGTTGAGCTGGTCGATCACGCCGGGGCCGGCGCGTCCGACCAGCTTGCTCAAGGTGGTGGGGTGGGGGACGGGCTGGTCCAAGGGGATGCGGCAAAACCGCCGCCAGGAGATCGAGTCTGCGACCTCGCGGCACAGGCTCTGATAGCCGAGCTGGTAGCGGTGCTTGAGATACAGCAGGCGCAGCAGGGTCGGGACAGGGACCGAGGGCCGGCCCAGCCGCGCGTGGAAGTGGGCACGCCACGGGGCGATGAACCGCTCATCATCGAGGTAGCCGTCGATGCGGGCGAGCTCGGTGGGGAGGCGTTTGGCCTGGTCGGGGAGAAGGTCATCCCAGGTGGTCAGCGGCGGGTTGGTGTGCGAAGCAGCGTGATCTCCTACAACAGCGACAACGGTGTCATTCGACCACAACCCAGTCCGTACCCAGTCGTATTCCAGCAGCTCAGCGGCTACTTCCACCCCGAGTTCTTCATGGGCAAGTAGCTACGCCGCTTCCGAGACTGCGCTCGGAGCCGGTGGCCCCTACGGGGCAGTTCGGCAATCCGCGGCGAACATGAGCAGCCACAACACCCAGCACTCGCTGGCCCACCGTGGAGGACGCCCTGTGGTCCTGGTCCAGGACGAGGTGTCTGCGCCCTCCCGCTCCGGGCGCGTCCCAGCGCTGCGATGTTGGGGATGTCAGTTGCGGCAGCCCCTCCCTCCACGCCGACGGGCAGCTTCTCCCCTCAGCGTGAGGCTTCGCCGCCACATCGACAACCTTTTGTCGATCCGCGTTCCGCAAGCGCCTAGCCCGCCTCGGCGGGCCTCTTCGACCCAGACGGGTCAAGTTTCAGGCTGCACCACCACGCGGGCGGCGAGCTTGGTGAACAGGCAGGCGATCTGTCGCCCGTAGGGGGTGACCCGGTAGGTGTTGGTCCCCGGACCCGCGCGATGAAGCCCTTGCGGCGCAGCCGGCGCAGGTCGCAGGTGCAGATGCGGGTCGATGCCGCGGGTCACCACCCGCGTGGCGAACCGTCCTGGGGTCGGGCGCGTGCCGCTGCTGCGGATGCGGCGGTCCACGACCAGGCCCGGCCTGCTCGGGCCGGCCAAGGTCCAGGTGCTCGCGGATGGCCGCCTCGAACCAAGCCTGGCCGCTTTGGGGCCGGTCGAATACCGCGGTATCGCTGACCTCCAGTTGACGCACGGAGAAGTCGTAGCCAAACCCGGCCGCCGATCCTGCTCGGTCAGCGCACCGGGCAGCCAGGAAAGCCAGCGCTCCAGCCCAGCGCGCAGGTGCCCGGCCGACTGCGACTGGCAGACCCGCTCGGCGGCGGCCGGGTCCTGGCAGGCCCGCAGCCCGTTGTCCAACGCCTCGAACCCGATCCCGGCCTGGGTGAGCTGCTGCTTGGCCCACTGGTGCCCGTTGCACCACACCCACAGCGGGTACGGCGCGTACGCACACAGCTTGACAAACGCCGGGCCCCACTGCTGGTTCCACAGGTAGAAGTAGAAGTGGTCGACAAACAGCGACTGGCGGCGCCAGGCAAGGTGCGGATGGGCGTCGGAGTGCCGCGGTGAGCTGGGGTCCTTGAACCCTCGCCAGCCCGCCACCCGCTCCTGGGCCTTGCCGACCAGCACCACCCCTGGCGGCCATCCCGCTCGGCAGCCTCGAGGTAGGGCCGGGCGACCTCCTCCTTGGACTGGCGCTTGGCGAACCGCACGACCTCCAGGCCACAGCCGGCCACAAACTGCTCGATCTCAGCGACCAGCTGGTCGTGGTTGCGCGCCAGCCCGGCCGGCGAGGGGATCGGGTAGCCCCGGTTGAGCAGGAAGCGCACCACCCCGCCTTCGTACTGCAGCCCTGGGATGTAGCCAGCGATAAGGATGCGCGGTCCACCGCAGTCACCCGGAAGCCGACACGCTCGGCGGGTAGGCTCGAAACGGCATCCACGGCGGCCTCCTGCCCCGACCGCTGGCACGGTCGGCTCCGTACGGGTTGTGGAGACGGACGCTACTGCGGATGCACACGCCCTCGGCCCGTTCGGGCAGGGCCGCGTTGCCGGGCGCTGAGGTTGCGTCTCCTACTTCGACGGTTGGGGCAGCCGGCACTTGACCTTCGGGTTGACACCAGCGTAATTCAACGGGCCGGCAACGATCGTGACCGCGATGGTTCCCAGCTTGGCGCAGTTGGCGTTCGCACTGGAGAAGTAATCGCGCTGCGCCGCCGCGACCACCCCGATGACCAGCCAGATGACGACCAGTACTGTCCCGATGCGCATCGCTGCCTCCCATGCCGGATACCGACCGCTACGTTGACGAGAGGGCGGCGCCTCCAGCCCTCCGCGTTTATCAGCTCGGCGCCCATAGTCAGAACGAGAGCCGGAGGTCCTCACGTGCTCTCAACAGATGCTGCTCGCTCCAGACACGATGTTCTTACGGCTCCGTCATCAGCTCTACGGGTGGCGCGCCTGCGCTACCAGTAGTGCCGACGGCCACGAACCGGGCGTCCCCTCGATCCCAGTATCCACAAGACGGCGCCGATGATCAGCAAGATGATCCCAATCGTCCACAGGATCGCGATCTTGGCGACGAAGCCGATGATGAGCAGGACCAACCCGAGAATGAGCATGACTGCTGCCTCCTCCGGCCCAACCTCTACGCGTCGTGCGTCGAGGGACCTGGCCGACCGGACTCTGATCGTTCCCACGCCGTAGTGTCAATCCAACCTCGACGGTGCGTCATTGTCTAAGGCCCGCCACCGCGCGGTGGCCGGTTTGACCGGGGTGGGACGGCTGTGGACCCTGGCTCGGCTGGCTACGGATGCTCGGTATGCGTATCACGTTGGTGGCAAGCAAGCCCTACCACGGCCTCGCGCAGCGCGGCGGCGATACCCCACGGACCGAGTCCCCAGATCCCGCAGTTGAGCCGGCTTCGAAAGCAGGTCGGGCTCAGCCGGCCCTGACGAGCAGCCAGATCAGGATGTAGTGGCACAGGCCGGCGGCGACGGTGAAGGCATGCCAGACCTCGTGGTAGCCGAAGACCGCCGGGCTGGGGTCAGGACGCTGGCGATTGAGCACCACCGCGCCCACCGTGTACAGCAGCCCGCCGGCGAGCAGCAGCGCCAGCTTAGCGACCCCCAGGCGGCCCGCCAGCCACGGCAGGGTCACCACCCCGAGCCAGCCCAGCGTCAGGTACAGCGTGATCCCCACCACCCGGATCCGGTGCCGCAGGATCACCACGGCGATCCCGCCGATGGCGACCGTCCACACCACCCCGAGGATCGTGACTCCCCACGTGCGGTCCAGGGCGAGCAGGGCGAACGGCGTGTAGCTGCCGGCGATCAGCACGTAGATCATGGCGTGGTCGGCCTGGTCCATGCGGCGGCGCGCGGCCGCTGACCAGCGTCCGAGATGGAACGCCGCGCTGGTGCCGTACAGGCCGGCCAGGCTGAACGCGTAGACGGCGGCCGCCAGCTTGGCCGGGGTGGTCCAAGCCGCCAGGACCAAGGCGACGCCAGCCGGGATCGACGCCACGAACGCGACCTGGTGCAGGCGGCCCCGCAGCCTCGGCTTTACCGGCGCTCCCTGCTCCAGCGGCGGTTCGGTCTCACCGCGCCCGGCGCCGCTCATGCCGTCAGCCTGCGGGGCGGGCGCTCGCGGGACGGCCGGGAACCCCCGCACGCTCGCGGTGGGCGTCTGCTCGGACACCGCATCGCCTCGTCTCCACGAGCTCTGGTCTGCGACATCGGCGCCATGCGGGAATCCTACCCGCCGCGCTGATGGATTGGACGGCGGTGCTGCTGTGGACGCCGTCCGCCACGCCGGCGCGGCTGAGCGTGTTCGCCACCTACGGGGGATTGTGATCGTGTGGCTCCCGCTCTGCGGGGGATGCTTGTGCTTGGTCGGTGAAGTTGACCTGGATGGACTCCTCCGGGCGGCGTTCCTCTTGCTTGGCGAGGTCGGTCAGGGCCCGTTTGTCGGACCGGGTGAGGGGGGCTGCAGGATGCGTGGCCACAGATGTCGGGCGCCGACGACGTTGACCTCGGCGGCGTACAGCGTGGCCTCAGCGGCCAGGTACAGCCACGACAGCAGCCCCAGCACGATGGCGAAGAACCCGTAGACCTGGCTGGCGTGCTTGAGATTGTGGCCGACCAGGTAGCCGCCGCCGCTCTGCAGCAGCACCCACAGGACCCCGGCCACGGCGGCGCCGAGCAGGAGCTGGCGGGTGGGGATCTGGCGGGGGGTGAGGACCCGGAAGGCCAGCAGGAACAGCCCGGTGTTGACCGCGGCCGAGGCGGCGAGGTTGGCCACGGTGAAGGCGAGGCTGTGGCGGGCCAGGACGGCCAGCGAGGCGAGCGCGGTGGTGGCGGTCACGCCCAGCGCGAAGACCAGCAGCAGCAGTCCGCGGGCGCCCCACAGGACCCCGGCCAGGCCGACGACCAGCCCGACGGTGTTGGCGTGCAGCCCGTGGAGGTTGCTCTGGAGTTGGTCGCCGATGATCGGGAATTGGGCCAGGGCCGAGTGCGGCCAGGGCCGAGTGCAGCACGCGCTGTTTGAGGGCGGGATGCCCGGCGAGCAGGAAGCCGAGCACCGTGACGAGGATGAGCAGCAGCGGGAACAGGGCGAAAAAGCCGTTCCAGGCAAGCAGGGTGGTGAGGTTGCCGCCCTTGTCGTCGCCGAACTTCTTGGCGACCCCGAAGGGGAACCCGAGCCAACCGTGGGCTTGTGGTAGTGGTCAACGCGCCGCAGCGCTCGCTGGACCCGGTTCACGCCGCCTGTCTCCTGCCCGCCTGAGCGACGCTCCCAGCGTGACACTTGGTCAGGCGGACCGCTAACCCTGGCTTTTCATGAGCGCGCTGATGGAGTTGTGAACGCGGCTGATGACCGCTGGCGCGCAAATGCGGCCGGCTTGGCCGCATAGCTCATCACCGCCAGGACCGCGTCGCTGGACGCGCCCGATTGTTCAGCCAGCGTTGGTCGACCACTCTTCGATCGATGGTGGCCGGAAACCGGCTCGACGATCTGAGGGATGGACTGCGGCCAGAGTTCCCAGTGGGTCGATACCTCTGAATCGGAGCAGATCGACTGGGCTCCAAGGTCGGAAGCTGTACCAAGTAAGTCGACGCTCTTCAGCGGTTGGGGTACCGTCATCTGGGTGGCTCCGGTTGATCGCGTGGCCTTGACGGCCAACTGTCGCTTCGGCGACGAGTGCACGCGAACCACTGGTTCGCTAATTGCTGACAGCCGGAGCCACCTCACGCCTCGTCGGGCTGGGGCGAAGCCCCGCAGGTGACCAGGCGGGACCCCAATCATCGTGCGGATCCCGGCTCACGTTGTGCTGGCGGGAGCCGTCGGACCCCATCACGTAGACCTCGTTGTTCCCGTCGCGCTCCGAGCGGAAGACGATCATCTGGCCGTCGGGAGTCGGGAGACCACGCGGGGTCGAAGTCGTGCGCCGGGTTGGTGGTCAGGCGCCGCGGCCCGGTGCCGTCGGCGTTCACTGTCCAGATGTCGTCGGTGCTGTTGGAGAAGGCGATCCTGCCGGGCAGGGTCGACACATCGATCGGGGCTCCCGCCGGGGAAGACGGTGGAGCCGGCCGCTGCTGGCTGGCTGCGCCAGATCCGACCCCGGCCCGGCTGCTTGGCGCCTTGGGTGGTGCAGGCCGCCAACAGCACGAGCAGCACCCCAAGCCCTGCGGTGACGCGCTTTGCGTCCAGAAGCGATCTCATCGGTCGACCCTCCATGAGACGGTTCCTCTGCTACACCCAACATGGCGAACGGGTTCCCACCAAAGGAGGGATGCGGTGACCGGTGGCAAGCGCGAGCTTGACGCGCTGATTGAGGAGATCACCGTCGACTGCTACAACGAGGACGAGGAACTCAGCGGCTTCCTCACCTACCTGGAGGAGGCACTGGAGCAGCCGGTGGAGGCAACCGTGATGGGCG
>WNGB01013689.1_pt1 | contig 10901 bp, 9 predicted proteins | sample 5400681 | NCBI WGS metagenome assembly WNGB01 (sample SAMN13153367, study PRJNA577476) | soil metagenome | isolation source: 115 cm soil or saprolite under grassland replicate 2 | place: USA:California | collected 2016-06-15 | reverse complement strand
GGCGGCCTCGCCGTCGTCGGCCTCGCCGACCACCTCGATGTCGTCCTGCGCGTCGAGCAGCGCGCGGAACCCGGCCCGCACCAGCGCCTGGTCGTCGGCGAGCAGGACGCGGATCACGGGGCGCCGTCCAGGGGCAGGCGGGCCCGCACCCGGTAGCCGCCACCCGGTCGGGGCCCGGCCTGCAGCTCCCCACCCAGCGCGGCCACCCGTTCGCGCATGCCGACGATCCCCTGGCCGCCCCCGGGGGCGCCGCCCCCGGGGGCGCCGCCTTGTGGCGGTGGGCCGCGGCCGTCGTCGTCGACCTGCACGGTGAGCTCCCCGTCTCCGTAGGAGACCTGCACGGTCGCGGAGGCCGGCCCGGCGTGGCGGGTGACGTTGGTGAGCGCCTCCTGCACGATCCGGAACGCCGCCACGTCGACGGCGAACGGCAGCCGGCGTACCTCGCCGTCGGTTTCGGTGTGGACGACCAGGCCGGCCGCGGCGGCCTGCGACACGAGGTCCTCGAGCCGAGCCAGGGTCCAGGTCGGGGTGCGGGCGGCCGGCTCCCCCTCCTGCCGGAGGATGTCGAGGACCGAGCGCAGCTCGGCCAGCGCCTCCTTGCTGGCCTGCTTGATCGCCGCCAGCGCGCTGCTGGCCTGCTCGGGCAGCTCCTGGTTCAGGTGCAGCGCAACCCCGGACTGCAAGCTGATCAGCGACAGGTGGTGGCCGAGGGCGTCGTGGAGCTCCCTGGCGATGCGGAGCCGCTCCTCGCCGGCTCGCCGCCGTGCCTCCTCCTCCCGCATCCGCGCCGCCTCGGCGGTGCGCTCCCGCCTGATGCGGATCCCCTCGGCGGCGCCGAGCAGCACCAGCAGCCAGGCGGCCAGCCCGGCGATGCCGACCAGGGAGGGGCCGGGCTGGTTCCTGAGCAGATAGTCCAGCCAGGGGAACAGGACGAACCCGGCCACCGCGACGACGGCGGCGGCCAGCCGATGCCCGGCGACCACGGCGGTGAAGTACGCGATGATGAGGGCGAGCCAGATCGAGCCGCTCGCGTACCCGATCACGAAGTAGGCCAGCGTCGCCCCGAACACCACGCCCAGGACGGCGACCGGATGGCGGCGCCTCCAGGCCAACGCCCCCGCCGCGGCGACGACCAGGGCCACCGCCCCGGCGTCGAACGGGCGGTGAGCGGGCTGCTGCTGCGAGGCGAAGTAGGTCCCGACGGTGAGCAACGCGGCCAGCACCGCCGCCAGCACGCCGTCGAAGATCGCACTCGCCCGCGAAGGGGAACCTGGCCAGACCCGCACGTTCACCCTCCTAGCACTCTTGTGGGTCCAAAGCGTCGGCACGATCAGGATCGTGCGCGGTCGACTGGTGAGGCACCTACGTACCGCACTACCAAAGTCGCCGAGGCCCTACCGCAAGGATCATTCCCAAAGATCCGACGGCCCGTACCCCCAATCCGTCAGACTGCCAGACCGAGCACCGGCGCGGCGGTGGAGACGACGCCCAGCCGCCGACTGAGGTGGTGCCAGTCGGCGCGTGGATGGCCTGCAGCGCGGTGACCGGCGCCAGGTCCAGCTCGTCAAGCTCGCCGGATCGGCGCACGCGCGGCTCCCTTGGCGGCGGATCGTTGCACGTGGTCCTCCCGTGGCGGGCGATGCGGGCAGTTGGGGAGCTGGCAGCGACCGTCGACCTACGCTCGTCTGCGTGAGCGAGCGGGCGCAAGGCCCGCGACCAGGCAACAGGAGCCGAAAGCATGCCGAGAACGAGACGGCGCCTCGTCGCCGTGCTGGTGATCCCAGCGTTGCTGGCGATGGTGGCAGCCACGATGCTGGCAGGCCCAGCCCAGGCCGCGACAGCGCAACCGATCACCAACTGGGCCAACCGCAAGTGCATCGATGCCGCGGTGGAGCGGGAGCGGCTCGGTCAGGTCCAGATCTGGGACTGCAACGGGCAGCCCCAGCAGCAGTGGACGGAGAGGATCACAATCTCCTCCGACGGGACCAGGTACATCACCGAGTTCGTGAACCAGAAGTTCGGGATGTGCCTGAACGACTACCAGGGCACCATCGGGATCCAGGCTTGCAATGACGATCTCGGTGGCAGCACGCAGAACCAGTGGGTGGTCTACTACGCCTACAACCCCGGGGCGGCCGTGGGCGGCTGGTACCAGCAGCTCCAGAACATCGGCGACGGGTCCTGCCTCACCCTGAACGACAACAGCTCCCTCAATGGGACCGGGCTGCACATCTATCCGTGCGACCCGACCCACAACAGCACGGCGCAACGCTGGAAGCTCGGCGGCAACTGATCCCGCCCCAGACCAGGCGTCCGCGCACGCCGGCAAGGCGTGCGCGGACCCCTTCATGGCCGTGGCCCCGCCCAGGTGCTTCACAGCGCCGCACCGCACGGCTCATCCTGGCGTCTGTTTGCGAGTGTTTGCGAACTGTTTGTGAGTGGACGCAGCGTGAAGTGTTGGTGACCGACGGTGCCTGTTTGCCGAGACCCGCTGGCTACGCCACGCTCGTGTGCACCTTAAGCATTTTGTTCCCGTACCTGCCTAGGTCGGCCCGACTGCCTGCCGGCCGCGGGCGTACACGGCGACGACATCGTGGATGGCGGTGATGTCGGCGAGCGGGTCGCCGGCCACGGCCAGGATGTCGGCGTCCTTGCCGGGCTCCAGGGTCCCGGCGACGGCGGCGACCCCGCACACCTCGGCGGCGACGGCCGTGGTGGCGACGAGTGCCTGGGCGCTGGTCATCCCGATGGCGGACAAGAAGCCCGATACCCCATGGGGCAGGACGTCGTGGGGCTTGGTGGCCGTGACGCCGGCGTCGCTGCTGCACACGATCCGCGCCCCGGCGCGGAACAGCGCGGCGTGGTTGGCCCGGATGGCCCCCAGTCGCTGGCGCATGGCGGCGATGGGCGGCGCCGTGCCCGGGAGGATCGCTCCGGTCATGGAGATGGTGGTGCCGCTGCCCGCGAGCTGGTCGAGGACCGCGGGGTCGGCGTCGACGCCGTCGGCGGTGAAGAAGGTGCAGCAGTGCCCGCCGGTGACCGTCAACGGCGGGCCCGAGGCGACGATGCGGGGGCCGACCTCGTCACCGTGGCGGAAGCGGTCCCGCAGGGTCAGCGCCAGGTAGCCCCGGTCCCCGAGGTCCTGGATCGTCGTGATCCCCACCGCCAGCGCCCGCTGCGCTGCCCCGGCCATCTGCTCCAACAGCGCGGCGTCGTCGCTGGCCCGGAGGTGGCCGACCGGGTCGTCCGAGGCGTCGAACACCAGGTGCTGGTGGACGTCGACCAGGCCGGGCAGCAGCGTCACGTCCCCCAGGTCGACGACATCGGCCCCCGCCCCCGGAGCCGGTCCGACATCGACGATCCGACCCGCATCGACCTCCACGCCCCAGTTCTCGCGCACCTCCGGCGCCCGCCCGTCGAACAGCCGCCGTCCCGTGATGAACATCTCGTCTCCTCCGCCGACCCGCCCGCCACGCCGCGAGCCTAGATGCGACAAGCAGCGTCCCCCAACTCAACCCTACTTCCGGGCACTCGTCTCACCACAAGCTGCGGAACCCGGGCGAGGGTGTCCAGGTCGGCGTCCATGAGACCTCCACCAAGGCGGTGCCGAACCCGCGATCGGCGACGACGGTCGGGAGGCGGCCGGCCGGTCAGCGCGATCACCTCGGTGACGGCCGGGACGAGTTGGGCGGCGTCGCCTGGGTTGCCCTCGTGGGTGTGGCAGGCCGCGACGAAGCCGCGCTCGCACTCGCCCACCAGCACGGTGTAGCCGAACCCGGTCGGCCGCTGCGGCTTGCCCTTGCGGATCGGGCGGGCGCCCGGGTCGGCGAGCGAGACCAGCCGATCGAGGATCACCGGTTGCCCGAAAGCCGCCGGCGAGCCTGTTCAAGCAGCCGGCGGGTTGCCGCGGTCGTCTCGCCCAACCGGCCGACCAGGCGGCCAAGCCGGCCGTCGCCGGGCCGCCTGGCAAGCGCGCGGCGGGCATTGCGGGCGACCTGTTCGGCCTGGGCCACGGGTCAGTCAGTGAACACCGGGTCCCGGCGCAGCACGATCTCGTCCACCCGCCCGCGGACGACGGCCACGGACATCAGCACGCCGACCCCCTCGCCGCCGATCTCGGCCGCCCACCAGGGCCGCGCCGACTCCAGGCGCGGGGTTTCCTCGAAGTGCCCGAACGCCGACTGCAGGGCGTCCAGGGTGATCGGCGCGGCGGTCGGCCGCGGCTCGATGTCCACGACGCCGGTGCTCCCGTTCGCCCAGGGCCGGAGCTCGAACGCGCCGAACGGCCCGTCCGCCAGCTCGACACGCAGGCCACGCGGGCGTCGCTCGCTGGGGAGGGTGAGCCCGAACCGGGCCGCGAACTGCTCGCCGGTGGCGCTTTGCCGCAGCGCCTCCACCACGGCTCGGAGCGCTGCCTCCTGCTCGTCGGTCACGGCTTCCCCGATAGCAACTTGGTCCGCTTGTCGACGAGCGAATTGAGGATGCTCCGCATCTTCCGCTCCTGGCTCAGCGCACGCTGCCAGGCCTCCTGCGCGGCCGGGGTGGGCTTTCCCGAGACGATCTGCTCGAGCAACGGTCCCTCGATCTTGGTGAACGCCTCGTGCGCGGCCTCGACATCCCTCTTGGCCTTGGCGATCTGCGCGTCGAGCTTGTTGAGCTTGAGCCGTTCGGCGACCGCCGCCTTGGTCTCCAGCCCGATCTTCCAGGCCTCGATCTCCTCCGGCAGGCGCATGTAGTCGTCGTGCGCCGCGTCCCGGACGCGGGTGGCGGTGAGGATCTCGCGTGCGACCGCTTGCTTCTCCGGATTCTTGTTCGAGACGTTCTTGTACATCTTGAACCTGTCCAGCGCCTTGGTGAGCCGATCGTCAGCCGCGTCCAGTTGCGCGTACACGTCCTTGTTGTGCTGCAGACCGCTGCCCCACATGCTCTCTCGGACCTGCGCGGCCTCCACCCACTCCAGCGCCGACGAGTTCATCCTCTCCGCATTCGATCCCGGCCGGTTCGCGTCCAAGACGGCCTTGAAGGCGACCTTGTCGAGATGCTTCTCGGCCATCGCCGGGTTGGTGCGCGCGGCGCGGAAGGTCTGCAGGGCGTGGTAGCCCTCGTGGATCGCGATCTCGCAGGCATGCGCGAACTGCTCCGGCGTCTGCTCGTGACCCTTGAGCAGGTTGGCGTTGATCTGCAGCTCCCAGTGGGCGGCCACGAAGCGGCCGTTCTCGGCCGCGCCCCTACTGCCGAAGCCCGGGTTCACCTGCGGTACCCCGATGGCCCTGAGCTGCTCGTTCACCACGCCAACGAGCAGCTCCAACCGCTGCGAGGCGTCCAACCCCGTCCACTTCTCGTAGAGTGGCACCAGCCGGGCCGCCAGTTGGCGCGCGCGCGGCGTCGCGTGCTCCAGCGCGGCCGCCGCGGCATCCGATCGTGGGCCGCCCGCGACGGCCTTCGGCCCGGCCTGCAGGGTGACGCCAGTCTCGGCCGCCCATCCGGGCCGCGCGGTGTCCAGATAGGCCCGCGCCTCGGCAAGGTGCTGCGCGGCGGCGTCGCCGGTGAAGCGCACCTCGATCGCCCGGGCCCTGCCCGCGTCGACGATGGACACGGTGCCCTCGAACGTGCCACCGATCTCGCGCGCGAGCAGCTCGCGGCTCGACTCGAAGCGGTTGATCAGGGCCTGCCGCTCGGCCGGCATCAGACCCTGGCCGAGTCCGGTCCCGGCGTTGAGCTCACCCCGCAGGCGGTCCCAGCCGCCGCCCTCCTTGAGCAGCCGCCTGGCCACGTCCTCCGGCATGGTGCGCGGATCTGGGATGTCGGACGTGGGCTGCTTCGCCCCCGCTTCGCCCGGCTTGGCCGCCTGCCCGGCGGCCTCGACGGCCGTGCCCGGTATCACCGCGGTGGTCCTGCCGGCCCGCCACGCCTGGTACTCCTTGGCCACCCGCGCCGACGGACCGCGGAGCGCGACGTCCATCGCCCCCGCCTCCAGCGCCTTGTCGACGATGAGGTCGGCGAACGCGTTGGCGTCCTTCGGCAGCGCCTGTCCGTTGACCACGGCATTCAGCACCGCCTCCGCAGCGGTGTTGTAAACCGACGAGGTCATCGCCGCGGCCGAGCTGACCGCCACCTCCCGCATCGCGCCACCCGCGCTGCCGGTCATCGCGGCCAGCCGCGCGGACATCGCCGCCTGGAACCGGCTTTGCAGCGCGCCGCCCAGGAGGCCCATGACGGTCGCCGTCCCCGCCTGCTTCACCAGCCCGGCCAGGCCGAGGTCGGTGCGCTGGCCGTGGGCGAGCTCCGAGACGTTCTGCGCGCCCTGCTGGACGAACGTGTAGCCGCCGGCGACCAGCGCCGATCCGGTGATGCCGAGTGGGCCGGCCGCGATGCTGGCGGCGATGGACCCGGCGGTCTTGACCCGGTTCAACCACTTCACCGCGGTCGCCGCGCCCGTCTCCACCCGGTGGTCGTAGGCGAAGATCTTCTGCGCCGCCTGCGCGGTGGACAGCTCGGCCATCGCGAGGACCGGCACCGCCATCTCGAACTTGCGCTCACGCAGCAGCGGCCCGGCCTGGTCGATCAGCTTCTTGGGCTCGTCCCACTGCCGGATCGAGGGGTAGTCCTGGTCGCCCTCGCCGATCGCCTCGGTGATGTTGCGGATGATGTCGACGCCGAAGAAGCCCTTGTTCTCGGCGTTGACCTTGCTGCGTTCGCGGTGCACCGCCGTCGCCTCGGAGAAGGCCGACACCGTCTCGCTGAAGGCCTCCCAGAGCTTCTTCCACTCCTGCCGGTTGGTGACCTGCTCGTCGTACTGCTTGGCGAACCGGTGCCGGAGGTCGGCGAGGGTGATGACACCCTTCGTCGTGTAGGTGCCGACCCACGTACGGCGGGTGACGATCTCGTCGTCGTGCTCGGGATACATGTCGAACACCGGCGGGGCCTTGCGCAGCTGGTCGACCGCCCACTGGCGAAACGCGGTCTCGGCCTTGACGTCCCACTCCGGCGGCTCATGGACGTCGGCGCTCAGCAGCAGCTCCGGGTCGACGGTGAGCTTGTCGCCTCCCGGAGGGCGCTGTGGCCGGCCGCGCTGGATCTTGCGCACCTCGTCGTTGTACGTGCCGAGCCCGGCCCACTGGCCCTCGCCCTCGACCTTGACCCCCGGGTAGCGGGCGGCGTAGGAGCCGCGGAGCTGCTGCAGCTCCTTGTCGATGTGCCGGGTGATCGCGTAGTAGTCGACGACCTGCTGCCAGCGGTCGAGCTGGGCGTCGGACAACGCCGCGAGCAGGCCGGGCAGCTCCGTGCGCAGGGCGGCCCGGACGTCCGTGCCCTTGGTCGGGCGGTTCTCCCGGTTGTAGTCGACCGGCCTGCCCCGGATCCACTGGTCACGCTGGAGGGTCACGGCGATGGCGCGGTTGCCGACGACCGCCTGGACCTGCAGGACCTCCGCGGCCGGCACGCCTCGCCGGCCGGCGCGCATGGCGGCGACCGCGACACTCGGGACGGGCCGGCGGTCCGGCGCCTCGGGCTCGTCGCGCTGGGCGAGCGGTCGCCGACCGCGAACGACCCGCTCTTCGGTCACCGACCACCTCCCGATCCGACCCGCCGTGATACTCGGAAACCGCGCGCAACCTCGTCAAGTGTAGGAATCCCGGCCTGCCCGCAAGGGCATCGATGGGTGCCCTTCCCGCCGGGGTGCGAACCGAGCTGGGCCGGACACATCCGGCGCGTCCAGATGGACCCGCCGGGCGGGCTCACCGAGCGCTCCCGCGGTCGCTTCCAGTTGCGGGGCGGGATCCGCTCGACCTCGCCGTGACGGACTTCGACCCACCGTCGAGCTGGGCCTGGGCCGGACCGTTCCTGTGGCTGACCGTCCACTACGATCATCGCTTCGAGGCGCTCGGCGAGCGGCAGACCCGACTTGTCTGGACAGTGGGGCCCAGGGGCGTGGTGTGACGTTCCTCGCGCTGGTGTGCCGCCGGGATGCTCGACGCGGAACGCCGCTTCCGCCGGCTCAGGGGCTACCGGCAGGTGCCGACGTTCGTCGCTGCGCTGGCCCGTCACGTCGGAGCTGTTACGCCGGCGTGCGATGCTGCACGAGTCGCACGAGCGGACCAGCGGACGCCCCACCGCCCAGTGGTCGCGACCCGCAGCTGGACGCTCGGACGACCTCGGCCCCAAGTCTTGAGAGGAGTCCGCATGAAGACACCCCCGATCGTGTCGCCCCAGGAGTGGGAAGCCGCGCGCCAGGAGCTGCTCGTGAAGGAAAAGGAGCTGACCCGCGCCCGCGACGCGCTCGCCGCCGAGCGTCGGCGGATGCCACGGCTGGCCGTGGACAAGGCGTACGAGTTCGACGGGCCCGACGGCATGGCGAGCCTGCTCGACCTGTTCGATGGCCGCCGTCAGTTGGTCGTCTACCGCGCCTTCTACGGGCCCGAGGTCACCACCTACGCGGAGGGCGGCTCGTACCCGGAGCGGGCATGCGTGGGCTGCTCGTTCATCGCCGACCAGGTCGCGCACCCCGCCCACCTGAACGCGCGGAACACGACGCTCGCGTTCGCCTCGCGCGCCCCCCAGGCCGAGATCCGGGGCCTGAAGGAGCGCCACGGATGGGAGCACATCCCCTGGTACACGATCACGGACGACTTCGACAAGGACTTCGACGTCGACGAGTGGCACGGCACCAACGCGTTCATCCGCGAGGGCGACCGGATCTTCCGCACCTACTTCATCAACGCCCGCGGCGACGAGCAGATGGGGAGCGCGTGGAACTACCTCGACATCACCGCGCTCGGCCGCCAGGAGGAATGGGAGGACTCGCCGGAGGGTTACCCGCAAACCCCGCCGTACGGGTGGTGGAACTACCACGACGCCTACGGCAAGGGCAAGTGATCACCCCGTCACTTCCACGCCGGCGAGGCGCCACAGGTGCCAGGTATGTTCGACCGCTGCACCAGCAGGCGGCACGGCGGCGATCGCCGCCTGGGTCAACCGTCCACGCACCCGCGCTGGCCGGCCTGGAGCCACGCCACAGTCATCACCATGCGAGCCTGTGACCAACACCGCTGTTGGTGACGCGGTGTGAAGCGTTGGTGACCATCGGCGCCTGTTTGCCGAGTTGTTTTCGACCACCTGTCGTGCCGAGCGTTGTTGTGCGTCACTGTCCGGCGACGGTTTGCAGGATCTTGGCGTGCGGCGCTCCGACCAGCGCTGGCGCGTTCTGCGGCGACGCCCAGATCGTGGTCTGGAGGAAGTGGAGGAACCGCTGCGCCTGGTCGGTGGTGTCGAAGTCCAGGTCGACCACCACGTAGTGCGGGTCGTCGATCGGCTGCTGGATACGATGGTCGCGCACGCCCGACTGCTCACGGGCCATGGCGAACCGGTCGAACGCCGCCTTCCAGGTCGGCAGGTCGCTGATCTCGTGCTCGATGTGCAGCGTCGGCATGGGTGGCCTCCTTGGTCGACAGCATGTGGCCCAGTGTCGGGGTCACCCTGGCGTGGCGCCCATCCCAGCTATCTGGGGTCTTTGCCGGCGCCGAGGCATCCGGCCGCCCTACACTTGGCCGGTGGCCACACCAGCGGCGAACGCCCGCTCCCGCGAGCGCATCGGGCAGGCCTGCGCTGCCGGCGGTGACCCGCTGGCGCTGCGGCTGCGGCTCATCGACGAGCTGCGCCGCGCCGTCGGGTTCGACTGGTACGCGTTCGTGCTGACCGACCCGCAGACCATGGTGGGCTGCGCGCCGCTGGCCGACGTGCCGGCCGTGCTGCTGCCGCAGCTGCCCAGGCTGATCAGGCTGAAGTACCTCACGCCGCTCAACCGGTGGACCACGATCGGCCCGAGCGGTGTCGCGCTGCTGCGCCGGGCGAGCGGGGACGACCCGTCGCGCAGCCTGGTCTGGTCGCAGCTGCTGGCCGCCCACGGGGTCGGCGACGTGGCGTCGCTGGTGTTCCGCGACCGGTTGGGCTGCTGGGGGTTCCTGGACCTGTGGCGGTGCGGGCCGGCGGCACGCTTCCACGCCGGCGAGGAGGATTTCCTCGCCGGCATCGTCGAGCCGGTCACGGCGGCGCTGCGCCGCAGCCAGGCCGGCACGTTCCACGCCCACGCGCCGCGGCCGCCGCGCGGCGGTCCGGTGGTGCTGCTGCTCACCCGCGACCTGGACGTGCTCGCCCAGACGCCGCCGACCGAGGCGCTGCTGCGCGTGCTGGTCCCACCGGGGCACGACCCGACGCCCATCCCGGCCGGGGCCTACAACGTGGCCGCGCAGCTGCTCGCCGCTGACGCCGGCGTCGACGCCAGCCCGCCCTGGGCGCGGGTCCACCTGGCCGAGGGACCGTGGCTGACCCTGCGCGCCGCCACCATCGGCGACGCCGGGACCGGTGTCGGGAGCGGCATCGCGGTGTCGATCGAGGAGAGCTCGCCGGCGGAGCGGGTCGACCTGTTCGCCAGGTGCTTTGCCCTGACCACCAGGGAGCGCGAGCTGCTGGGCCACCTGGTCAAGGGCAACGACACCAAGCAGGTCGCCCGCGCCATGTTCCTGTCCGAGCACACCGTCCAGGACCACCTCAAGTCGATCTTCGCCAAGGCGTCCACGCACTCCCGCAAGGCGCTCCTGTCACGGGTGCTTGGCACGTGACGCATCCGCTGGAGCCGAGGGGCCAGAACTAAGCCTCTGACCAGCACCAACAGCGCTGTTGATGACACTGCGTGAGGTGCGGTGACCGTCAGCGTCTCCTGAGATAACACAAATTTGTGTTATCTCAGGTACACGTGTAGTATGCAGCACATGCCGACCGATGCCGAGATCACCTTCGCCGACCACGCCGGCCGGCTCTACGCCCGCCGTTACGGGATGGCCCCGGTGGTGGGGCGGCTGCTGGGCTATCTGGCCATCTGCGACCCGCGCGAGCAGAGCATCGCG
>WNGB01013688.1_pt1 | contig 10901 bp, 9 predicted proteins | sample 5400681 | NCBI WGS metagenome assembly WNGB01 (sample SAMN13153367, study PRJNA577476) | soil metagenome | isolation source: 115 cm soil or saprolite under grassland replicate 2 | place: USA:California | collected 2016-06-15 | reverse complement strand
CAAGGGACACTGCATACACGAACTTGAGCGAGGCGCGGCTACGACCGAGTGGGAACGCTATTGCCCGAACGTCGACACGCTGCTGGCGCTGAAGACAAGCTCTGGGCGGCCGCCCGCCTGATCGCCTCCTGAAGACGCCGGCATCGTCGCCCGCGCGGGTTTGACCTGGATCAATGAAGCGCGGCGGTTGTTTGCCCATGGTGCCGCGAAGCCCATTGCTGAACGGGACGGCGGACATGAATCATGTGACGGTCGCGGCCAAAAAGCTGACGCTGGGGGAAGGCGGTCTGGCGATTTCCTTCGCTCTTCTGGCGTTCGCCAGCATTGTCGGGGCCGCAAAGGCCGAGGATGCGCCGTTCGCATTCCATGCTTACCTTGCGGCCGCCGCCGGCGTGGCGTCGGTTTTCGCCATCGTGAATCGCTATTACGCGCGCGCCGCCGCGCTGCCGCCGCCGGAGATCGACGGCAAGCCCAATTACAACATGGGGCCGGTGAAGTTCGCCACCGTCATGGCGATGTTCTGGGGCCTCGCCGGCTTCACCGTCGGCCTCGTGATCGCGCTGCAGCTCGCCTACCCGGTGCTCAATCTCGACCTGCCGTGGACCACGTTCGGCCGGCTGCGTCCGCTGCACACCTCGGCGGTGATCTTCGCGTTCGGCGGCAACGTGCTGATCGCGACCTCGTTCTACGTCGTGCAGAAGACGTGCCGCGCGCGGCTCGCCGGAGATCTTGCGCCCTGGTTCGTGGTGCTCGGCTACAACTTCTTCATCCTCATCGCCGGCACCGGATACCTGCTCGGCGTCACCCAGTCGAAGGAATACGCCGAGCCCGAATGGTACGCCGATCTCCTGCTCACGGTCGTCTGGGTCGCCTATCTGCTGGTCTTCCTGGTCACCATCATCAAGCGGAAAGAACCCCACATTTTCGTGGCGAACTGGTTCTATCTCGCCTTCATCGTCACCATCGCGGTGCTGCATCTCGGCAACAACCCGGCGCTGCCGGTCTCGGCGTTCGGCTCGAAATCCTACATCGCCTGGGCCGGCGTGCAGGACGCCATGTTCCAGTGGTGGTACGGCCACAACGCGGTCGGCTTCTTCCTCACCGCCGGCTTTCTCGCCATCATGTACTACTTCATCCCCAAGCGGACCGAGCGCCCGGTCTACTCCTACCGGCTCTCGATCGTGCACTTCTGGGCGCTCATCTTCCTCTACATCTGGGCCGGCCCGCATCACCTCCACTACACCGCGCTGCCCGACTGGGCGCAGACGCTCGGCATGACCTTCTCGGTGATGCTGTGGATGCCGTCGTGGGGCGGCATGATCAACGGCCTGATGACGCTTTCGGGCGCGTGGGACAAGCTGCGCACCGATCCGGTGTTGCGCATGCTGGTGGTGTCGGTCGCGTTCTACGGCATGGCCACGTTCGAAGGCCCGATGATGTCGATAAAGGTGGTGAACTCGCTCAGCCACTACACCGACTGGACCATCGGCCACGTGCATTCCGGCGCGCTCGGCTGGGTCGGATTCGTCTCGTTCGGCGCGATCTATTGCCTGGTGCCGTGGCTGTGGAACCGCAAGGCGCTTTACAGCCTGAAGCTCGTCAACTGGCACTTCTGGATCGCGACGATCGGCATCGTGCTCTACGTCTCGGCGATGTGGGTGTCGGGGATCCTGCAGGGCCTGATGTGGCGCGCCTACACGGCGCTCGGCTTCCTCGAATACTCCTTCATCGAGACCGTCGAGGCGATGCACCCCTTCTACGTGATCCGGGCGCTCGGCGGCGCGCTGTTCCTGGTGGGCGCGCTGATCATGGCCTGGAACCTGTGGATGACGGTGCGCGGCACCGAGGCCGTCGAAATCGCGCCGCGCCTGGCGCTCCAGCCGGCGGAGTGAGCCCATGTCGCTGTGGACCCGGCATCAGATCATCGAGAAGAACTCCATCCTTCTCGTCATCGGCATCCTCCTCGTCATCGCCGTCGGCGGTATCGTCGAGATCGCGCCTTTGTTCTACCTCAAGAGCACGATCGAGAAGGTCGACGGCATGCGGCCCTATACGCCGCTCGAGATGGCGGGCCGCGCCATCTACATCCGCGAGGGCTGCTACACCTGCCATTCGCAGATGATCCGGCCGCTGCGCGACGAGGTCGAGCGGTACGGCCATTACTCGCTCGCCGCCGAGAGCATGTACGACCACCCGTTCCAGTGGGGATCGAAGCGCACCGGGCCCGATCTCGCGCGCGTCGGCGGCAAGTACTCCGACGAGTGGCACGCCGCGCATCTCAACGACCCGCGGGCGATCGTCCCGCAATCGGTGATGCCGGGTTACCCGTTCCTGGCGTCCACCGAGCTCGACGACCGGGCGATCGCCGCGCACATGCGGACCAACCGCATGGTGGGCGTGCCGTACAGCGACGAGCAGATCGCGAGCGCCGTGCCGGACCTGAAGACGCAGGTCAATCCGGACGATCCGGGCGTCGCCGATTTCCTCAAGCGCTACCCGAAGGCGGCCGTGCGCGATTTCGACGGCAACCCGAAGAGCATCAGCGAAATGGACGCGCTCATTGCCTACCTGCAGATGCTCGGCACCCTGGTCGACTTCAAGCTCTACGACGCCTCGGCCAACCTGCGCTGAGAAAACCCATGAAAGCACTCATCACCTTCCACACCTGGGCGTCCGACTTCGTCACCATGTGGTGGACGCCGGCTTTCGTCGCGCTGTTCCTGGGCGTGCTCGTCTATGCGCTGTGGCCGAGCAACCGCACCACGTTCGACGCCGCCGCCAAAATGCCGCTGCGCGAGGATTGAGCCATGGCGGAGCACAAGGACGTCGACGCGATCTCCGGCACCGTCACCACCGGACACGAGTGGGACGGGATCAAGGAGCTGAACACCCCGCTGCCGCGCTGGTGGGTGTGGCTGTTCTACGCCACCATCGTATGGTCGTTCGGCTATTTGGGTGGTCTATCCCGCCTGGCCGATGGTCAAGGGCTACACCGCCGGCGTGTTCGGCTATTCGACCCGCGGCCAGGTCGAGACCGATCTCGCCGACCTCAAAAAGGTGCGCGGCGGCAAGGCGGCGGCGCTCGCGACCGTGCCGCTTGCCGATATCGCCCGGGACCCGGCGCTGCTCGCCTTCGCGCGCGCGCAAGGCAAGGCGGCGTTCGGCGACAACTGCGCCCCCTGCCACGGCAGCGGCGCCACCGGATCGAAGGGCTACCCCAACCTCAACGACGACGACTGGCTGTGGGGCGGCACGCTCGCCGAAATCCACCAGACCATCGAGTTCGGCGCGCGCTCCGGCCATGCCAAGGCGCGCGCGAGCCAGATGCCGGCCTTCGGCAAGGACGGGCTCCTCAAGCGCGACGAAATCCTGACCGTGGCGAACACCGTCCGCGCGCTCGCGGGCTTGCCGACGCGGCCGGGCATCGATCCTGAAGCCGGCAAGAAGCTCTATGCCGACAATTGCGCGCTGTGCCACGGCGCCGACGGCAAGGGCAACAAGGAGTTCGGCGCCCCCAACCTCACCGACGGCATCTGGCTCTACGGCTCGGACGAGGCGACCATCATCGACGTCATCGCCAACTCGCGGGCGAGCGTGATGCCCGCATGGGTCGGCCGGCTCGATCCGGTGACGATCAAGTCGCTGGCCCTGTACGTGCACACGCTGGGCGGGGGGAAATAGCCTTTCAACGGTCTTTGACTCCAGCCCGTCCGCATCGTCATGGCCGGCGAGCCGCCACGGCGGCGAGGGTTGCCCCCAAGATCCCACGATGAAGCTCGCCGTGCCGGACATGATCTCGAACTCCTACTTTCCGGCCATTGCGGCGATCGAGCTGGGGGCGAGCGGCTACAGCCGCGAGGGGCCGCGAAGCGGCGAGCCCGGAATCCATACTCCCTGCGCTGGGGTTATGGATTCCGGGCTCGCGCCTTCGGCGCCCCTCGCGGCTCTCGCCGCTCGCCCCGGAATGACCGGTAGCTTCTTCACTTTGTCAAACAGCAAGCAAGTAGCCCGCATGAGCGTAGCGATATGCGGGATCGTGATTGATCAGCCTCGCTGCTGCTCCCGGATGTCGCTTCGCTCATCCGGGCTACCGTCATCCGGCAAAGCCAACGCTCCGCCGGCCCGGCTCCAGGCCCGAGGGCCTTAAAGCGCGCCGGGTGCGCTTCCTTCTTCGTCCCCTCGGCAAAGAGGGGGCAGAGCGCCGGTAGGCGCTGGTGCGGAAAGTGGCCGCACCCGTGGCGTGCCGGGGCACGCTATGACGCCGGGGCGTCGTGCGCCCAATGAGGCAGGGCGCGCGCCCGCCGGCGCTCTACCGCGGCATTTTAACGAGTCCGGGTCGCCCACGAGTCCCAGGAAGCCGATCCTGGGCCGTCACCGACGTAGCTCCTACCGAATCGGAGCTGCTCGCTTGCGGGTCGTAGTGTCCGCCGGGTCGGAGCCCGAAGCCGCCCCGGGAGCGTCGGGTGCAAAACCGAGGCCCGCAGGGTCCGCCGCTTCCCGCTCCGCCTCGGTCTGCCACCGGTGGCGCCCTCGTGAGAGCGGGATAGGTGTTGGTCTAGCACGGTTGAAAACAGGGGTCAACCAAAAAATTTGTCCATACCAAGTTTTTACACCAGGATACCGGTTGACCTCATTTGAACGCGTCTACAAGGATCGACTGGCGAGGGGTTCGAAGCCCGCGTAGCCCGGATGGAGCGAAGCGACATCCCGGGGCTGCATCCCCGCATTTCGTTCGTCAGGCTTCAGCTCCCGGCAGTCCGATCCCTCTCGTTTGCCTCTTACGCCTTGCATGAAGTCGGGCGAAGGAACTAGGGCGCCGCGTTAAAGCTGTATCCCCGAAGAACGGATGCATGATGGCCATGACCAACCCCTCGTCATAGAGCCGCGCCAATTCCATTTTTCCAATTTTCAAAGACCCTGGCAATATCCAGTGGATCAGTTTGAATTTTCGAGCCGTTGATCGCCGTCAACGCTGCTCGATGTTGACCCAATCGGCGAAGTATCTCAAGTCACTTCTCTTCGAGCATCATGATCATCTGTCCGGCTGAGGCGCCCCCCGCTCGGCTAAGGTGGCGAGCCTCATCGATCGAAAGCGTTCTCGATTTCGCTCCGCTATGCGCAAAACGCCCCGATACTCGCCCGGTCTATTTCCTCGCCACCAGGACCGGTGATGCCAGCACGGAGTACCTGTGGAGGAGACCTTGTGCAGGTGGAGTGCTGAATAACGACACTGTTTTCATCATGCATGCGTGGCACCGGGACACCAATCAAACTGGTAAAGCCCGGTCGCTATAGCGGCTCAGCCCCCCACCACCAGCATTTTTACCGTCTTGCCCAGCCAAGTCAGCGCGGGGAAAGGCGTGAACGCCTGCAGCAGGGTGGCGATAATCAGCACCACGGCCAAGTAGGTGACTACGGCGCGCACGACCCGATGCGTAAGCGGCGGGTACGGGGGGTTGCCGTCGGCGGGCCAGGCGAACCTCTCTTCCCATTTCTCCTGCGCAATATGCGCGGGCCTGATTCTCTCCAGCGGGAGCCATGCGCGGTACGCTGCAATTCCTCGCTCGCGCGCGATGGCATTCGTGAGGCCGAGCGCGTTGCTGCGCGCCACAAGCTCGACCGCAGCCCTGATGGCAGCCTTCGCAAGGAATACAATCAGCAAACCGGTAATGTAGACGTAGGCGATCATGAATCCCGTTGTGAGCCACGATTTAGTGAAGGACTTCACCTCGAAAGCCGCCGCGCACAGCCTCACGGTAAAATCGACGAGGAGATCCAGCGCGCTGAATATTTTGCCGAATACCGATCTGCTATCGGCAGCCTGCAGCAACAGAATGACCGCTATGGCGACCGTGAGCTGAAACAGCGGAAAATTCACCACGCGTCGTATCGGAGCGACCAGCAGCTTGATCAAAGCCATGGGAGTTGTCTCCGAATATCGAGAAAAGCGCGAACTTTTGCATCGGACCGGCCTTGTTGCGGCTCGACTGGCGTGGCGGCGCTCGACGATCCGCATGAGAAGACCGCGCGGCCGTCGGGGTCAGGGGCCGGGCCTTAGTTGGCCCCTTTGTCGCTATCGGACTTCGCTGCCTTTTCGGCCAGCTTGAGCCGCGTGTCGGCCATCTGCAGCAACATCGCCTTGCTCCGTCGAGCACCGGAGCCGGAAAGTCGAGAGAATTGTGAGCAATGGCTGGCGCAGTCGTCGTCGGCCTCCCGCCTCGGCAGGGTATGCTGGAATGATAAGTAATGATAAGCGAGGTGTTCGCCACTGTCCGTTGCGGTAAGGAACGACGCATTACGTCGATTTGGCACCACAGAGTCCTTATACTTTCACTGCGGCAATAACTCGACGCGGCGATTTTTGGCACGCCCTTCCTCGGCGGCATTCGAGGCAATCGGTGCGAGAAACCCAACCCCGGAAGCCCTGAGTCGCTGCGGATTGAGGTCGTATTCCTTAACAAGGATACCGACCACGGCCATTGCTCGGGCACGCGAAAGATCGAGGTTGGAATCATAGCTGCCAACGTTGTCGGTGTGGCCGACGACGTCCAGCTTCGCGTTCGGGGTAGATCGCAGGAACTTCGCAATCTCTTCGAGTGCTGGCCGCGACTCGGCCTTGATGTCGGCCTTGTTGGAATCAAACAGAATGCCATAGAGGGCAACCCGCCCCGCAGTTTCGAGGCCTCTGGAGATTTCACTTGCAGAGACCACGACCAATTTGTCGCTAACCGGTTTCACTTCGACCACGTCGAGCTGCATGGTGACCTGCCCCGGTCGAACCCGGACCGGCGTCGCGCCCATCTCGTACTCGGTGATATAAAGCGCCACGTAAATCGTTGCCGGGCCGCTGTCGAGCTTCGCGGAAAGAAAATGCGCCCCCTTCGGGCTATATTCGAGAAGCTGCCCGGCCAGGTTCTGGTAGAGATTACCCTGACTCCGGCCGATCGTGGCGCCTCTCGCCTCGTAGAGCGGCTTAAAGCCCTTGGCCGCAAGATCGCTTTTGTAGCCGCCAAAGACCTCCCCCGCCGAGGGGCCTGGCCGAACTACATACGTGAACCGGGTGACGTCGCCTTCGAGATCGAGCTTCTTGCCGCCAAAGTCCGGCTGCGACCGCGCATAGTCCCATTTGAGAAGCGGACCCGTCGGCAACGTATACTCCGTGGAGTTGCGCTTTTCATACCGGACTATTGTCGAGCCTGGAAATCGCTTTACCAGCGGATGGTCGCGAGCACCTTTCACGTCTTGCGCTACCACCGCAGACGTTTGCATCATAGCTAAGATGAGGATGAAGCCTATCCATCGAGTGGCTCGGCGCATGATGTCCTCCCGTCAGCTGACGCGGCTTTCGCCTCGGGCCGCAGTTGTGTTGGAGACTCACAGGCTTCCGGGCCCGTTGGTCCATGGCGGTCCATGGCTTCGTACCTGCCACTGCTCTGTCGAGCCCATTGTCCCTTCGATCAGGGAAAGCCCGGACGCGGCAGCTCCTATTGTGGCATCGACGGCCCCCTAACGTACCAGTGGCATTTGGGTTCCGCCCCCGGCCGATGATCGGATCTGAGTCCGTGCCGTGGGTTGATCGACGATCAAGCGGGTCGGACGATCGCATCATCAGTCCTCTTCATCTCGAAGTCGCGGCCCTTGGCCAGCACTGCCCAGGCGATGCGGGCGAGCTTGTTGGCCAGCGCGATCGCCAGCACGTTACGATGTAATCCCTTCTTGGCGGCCTCGATCCAGAATTTGAGGTCGTGCCGCTTCGCGACTCGGCTCTCACAAATCTTCAAGAAGCGGCATGAGCCGACGTCGGCATGGGCGTTGTCATGCGGTTTCTAGTCTAGCAACAGCAGCAGTGTGCAAGAAACATCCTGCGTTTGTTATTTTGCAATTTTGAGTGGAGGGGCACCGCCTACGGAGCCGCCCCGTTCCACGTTCTTCCAACGTTAGCGGATTGCGGCGGCGTCGGCGCCAGTCCACATGGCAGGCTTGCCTGCTTTGAGCACGGGCCCGGTCGCTTGCAGCTGTTCTGTCGCACTATCCGCGACGCGGGCAGAAATACCTACGCCTACGAGGAGAATCGCAGCAGTCAGAGATATGACCACGATCTTGAGGTGGGTATTACGGTCGGCACCGATGAGCGAATGGGTCACTGGGTCCTCCCCCGTTGGCCGAAAAACGCCCAGCACCTCGATTCGTTCCACCAGGATTCCCAGCTGGCGCGTCCCGATCCAGATATTTTTCAATCAGGGCCGTGGCCTTCGTGGAAGAATGGACCATTGGGCACCACCGATCTTCCGTTCAAAGGGCGAACAATCTGGCTTTTGGTGGTTCCATGAGCGAAATGGGTTGAGAGAATAGGAGGCCCGGCCGGCGAAGGCCGGGCGCGACGACTGGAACGTCTGCGCCTTCTGGCCGTTAGGTTCTTGGGACAAATCCCTTATCGCGATCAGGAATGGTCACCGATGCGAATTCATTGACGGGAGTCGATAGTGCCAGCGTTGCGTGATGCCTTCACCAGGGGACGGCTCCGTCCCGGAGCTGCGGGACAGACAGCGGAGCACGCTGCCTCTCCGTTCCAAAACGGCGCAGAGTGGGTTCAGGATGTTCTCGCACCCGCAATCGAGCGCGGCAATGCAGAACTTCAGCCGGAAAACGTCGCATTCCGGCTCGATCTCAATCTGGACCCGCGATCAACAAACCACGCTCATGCTGACTTCTGGCTGTCGGAGATGGGCGAAGGCCAAGGCGTAGTAGGCCCCAAATACTCCATCAACGTGATCGGCGGAACAACCGTGTGGCTCTATAAGCCCGGCGAGCCGGGACGCATTCTTGGCACAGTCGAGCAGTGCGGGCCGGAGGTGATTCAGGAGCTGCTTCGGAATGCCGCCGAGGAATTCGGCGAGCTGGTAGGGTGACCGCGCAGGCTTAGTTCGGTACCAGCCCGAAGGCGCAAAACGGCTGAACGGAACTTAACTCATGGATTCAGGGCCCAATGTAACAAATAAGCCGGCCCGGCTGGAAGAAGAATTGGAGCGCAGCCAGCGATAGGCATCGACACCGTTAGGCATCGACAGATCCTGCAGAAATGCCGACCGACGGACGTAAAGGTCGCCTCATTCTCTCGACATATTCCTCGCGCGTGTAACCAAGGAGATCGAGTTCCGACTGGTTGACGGGCAGGGTAGAGCCGTCAGTTGGACTGATCGCTCTTCGAAGATTTGTGAGAGCCAAGTCGCGGGATGAGCCGACGTCGGCATTGGCGTTGTTATGCGGATTCAGACCGGCGCATCGGCATGGAAATCGGTGATGTGCCGTCCGGGACCTTGAGGATTTTTTCGAGAACGGCGCCGTCGCGCTTCACGGGGTCGCCTTCAGACCAGGTGCCCAAACGAATTAGGACAGCCTTCCCTTTGTTCTATTCCCCTTAATTCGGGCGCTTTTCTGCTGTCGAAGAGCCTCGATTCCCCCGGCCCCCATGCGCCTTGTCACAACCCAAATCTGGCTTCATGGGACCTCGGGCACGCCGTGCGAGGCCCACAGCTTCAGCGAAGTTTCTTGCAACATCATGGGAAGGACGACCATGGCAGCAGCCGAACAGACTGAGAGTGCATCCGAGTCCAAGTCGCAGCAAATCAACGACCTGTTCGATTCGCTGGAACTCGCGAAGGCAATCGATACTGAGGAGTTCAAACTTTTTCTCGACCACGTCCCCATCGCAATCATCATTTCCAAGCTGATCCGCAGCGACCAACGCATCGTGTTCGCGAACAAGACGTATGAGGACCTGACCGGGCAGGCGCTCGCGGACATCAGGGGCAAGGGGTGGACTATTCTTGACTCATTTGTGCTCGAAGACGACCCGCACGTCACGTTCAGCCAAACGCTGCCGAAGGGCGAGGATTTCGTCGGGACCTTTCGGCGAGAGCAGCCCAAACCTGCGCTCGTGGAGGCTTACGCCGGCCTCATTGAGAACGAGGACGGCACAGAAAATTATCGCATCGTCGCGCTCATCGACGTGACCGAGCGCGAGAGGGCACAGCGCGAGGAGTTCGCGCGGCAAATCCGCGACAAAGATTTGGTCCTCAAGGAAATACAGCACCGGGTTAGGAACAACTTACAACTTGTCGCCGCTCTAATCCGCCTCGAAGCACGCAACGAGCGCAGGGGCGACAAGGTGAATCTGCGCAGCCTCGCGGGCCGCGTCGAATCCCTGCAACTCCTGTATCAGGCGATGTCGCCTGACTCATGGGGAGACGAAATTGAGCTTGGACACTACCTCAATCAAATCGCCTCGGCCGTCATGAACACCTACGGGGTCGATGGAATCCGGCTCAATCTCAAAATCGACCATGCTCCTGCGTCGATCAACATCGCGATGCCCGTCGGCCTTCTCGTCAATGAACTCCTGACCAATGCGTTCAAACATGCGTTTGTTGCGCGTGGCAGTGGCGTCATCACGCTCGAATGCGTGCGGATGCACGATGATCGCTATCGGGTCGTCGTCGGCGACGACGGAGTCGGATTGCCGACCGACACCGTGTGGCCGGTCCCCGGAAAGATTGGCACGCTCATCGTGCAAACCCTGCGCGAGAATACGAAGACGGACCTGAACGTCGAGACCGCGGCCGGGAAGGGTACCCGGGTCACGATGAGTTTCATTCCCCAGGTCGCCAAGCGCACGGCAAGCTGATGCGCTAAACTCGGCTTAGTGGACTAGTGCCCAGTTTCCGAAGTTCGTGATACATCGCGGCACTCTCTCACACGAACTTCGGAAACAAAGGGGCACTAGCAAATATATGATTCTAGTGCCGCTTTTCGATTTGAAGTTCCTAAACGAGCTTGCCGCTACAGAGCGCTGTAGGAACTTCAAATCGGCGGCACTAGAATTACATTTCTTAAGGCCGGAG
>WNGB01022703.1_pt1 | contig 10902 bp, 7 predicted proteins | sample 5400681 | NCBI WGS metagenome assembly WNGB01 (sample SAMN13153367, study PRJNA577476) | soil metagenome | isolation source: 115 cm soil or saprolite under grassland replicate 2 | place: USA:California | collected 2016-06-15 | reverse complement strand
GGCCGTTGTCGCGGCTGGCCATGTCGAGCATCGCCCGCGAGTAGTCGACCCCGATCGCCCGGCCGCCCGGCGCGACGGCGGCCGCGAAGGCGGCGGTGAAGTTGCCGGGCCCGCACGCCACATCGAGTACGACGTCGCCCGGGCTCAGTCGCAGCGCCTTGATCGTGAGCGCCCGCTCGTGCCGCACGTGGTCGAGGTCGAAGCCCATCAGCGTCCAGCCCAGAAGCGGCCGCCAGGCCCGCTCGTAGACGGCGGCCAGCACCCGGTTCTGCATCAGGCCCTGGGCGAGCGAGCTCACGCGCTCTCCCACACGATCTCGACCTCGAACCCCTCCGAGTTCTCCAGGTAGACCGCGGTGTGCTGCTCCCCGCCCGCATGCGGGTACCGGTCCGCGTACAGCTCGTGCCAGCCGTGGCCGGACGACTCCGCCCGGACCCGGTCCAGCAGCGCGCGGTCGTCGATCACCAGGGCGATGTGGTTGACGCCCGGCCGCAGCCTGTCGTGGGGCTCGTCGACCTGGTCGGGCGAGCGTTCCATGAACAGGTAGGTGCCGTCGGGGTGGACCCACGACGTACCGCCGGCCTCTTCCCATCCGAGCTCGCCCAGCAACCAGCCCCACTCGCCGGCAGCGCCGGCCGGATCTCCGACCCACAGGTCGAGATGGTGTACGCCGCGAGCCATCGGCCTCCCTTAGACATGACACGGGGGGTTGCGGCCCCTCCCAGGCCCCGCAACCCCCCGGCCGGGGCCAGCGTACTTCGCCCGAGCGCACTTGTCCTACGCTCCTCCGCCTGTCGAGCGGATCTGTCCGAAAAAAGTCACCTATAACCCGGCCGGTCAGAGGAAGCCGAGCGCCCTGCAGCGCTTCGCCAGCGCCGCGGTGCAGATCTCCTCGATGTCGTAGACGCCGTCGCGGACGACCGTGTTGGTGAGGTTGGTGAGGGTGACCGCGACCGGTTGGAAGATCACCGACGGCACGCCGTCGTGGTCCTTGGTGCCGCGCACGGGCCGACCAGCCAGCAGCGCGACCGCGATCTTGGCCGCCTGGGTCGCCTGGTCCGGGACCGACTTGTAGACCGTCATGGTCTGGGTGCCGGACACGATCCGCTGCAGCGCAGGGAGCTCGCCGTCCATGCCGGTGATCACGGGGATCGGTCGGTGGGCCTCGCGGAACGCCTGGAGCACGCCCTCGGCCTGGGTGTCGTTGGCGGCGTACACGGCGTCGATGTGCTTGTCGCCCAGCCGGTCGAACTGGCCGGTCACCCACACCTTCGCGGTGTCCGCGTGCCAGTCCGCCGGGTCGCCCTCGCCCAGCACCTTGACCCGGTTGTCAGTGAACACCTGCGTGGCCGCCCTCTTGAGCTCCGCGGAGTTCGGGTCGTCGAAGGCGCCGTTCAGCATCAAGATCTCGGGCGACTTGCCCGCGGCCGCGACCAGCGCCTCGGCCTGGAGCTTCCCGGCCACCGCGCCGTCGAACGACACGTAGTAGTCCGCGCCGGCCACGAAACGGTCGTAGGCCAGCACCGGCAGCTCGCCGGCCTCCTTGATCAGGGCCTGACCCGCGTCGGTGCTGACCGCGGCGAGCACGATCACGTCGGCGCCGTCGGACTTGGCTTGCTTGAGCTGCTCCAGCTGGGTCGCCTCGTCGGCGCCGGCGTTGTAGAAGGCGACCTCGCAGCCCATGCAGTTGGCCTCCACGGCGGCGGCGAACGCCGGCCGGTCGACCTGCTCCCAGCGGGTGGAGCTGTCGTCGGGGAGCAGGAATGCGATCACGTCCTTGTTGCCCAGAGGGTTCCAGCACCCGGTGAGTACGACGGCCAGTGCCAGCCCGATCAGGGGTGAGACGAGCCGGCGGAATCCACTCACGCAGCGCAGGTTATCAACCGATTCCGCACACCTCTCGGCGGGTTCAGGAGCCGAGGATCCGCTCCAGGAACGGGCTCCCGAACACCCGATCCGGATCCAGCTCGTCGCGCAGTCGGGCGAACGCGTTCCAGCGCGGATACAGCGGCGCCAGCTCCGTCGCCGAGTGCCCGAACGCCTTGCCCCAGTGCGGCCGGGCGCCGGCCGGCATCGCGTCCCAGAAGGCTTCGAAGTAGCGGTCCCGGTGCGGCCGCAGCGCGGTGTACGCACCCAGCTGCACCACGTCACCGCCGTACGCCGGACTCAGCCAGCTCCGGTCGCCGCGCACGTAGCGCAGCTCGGCGATGAAGTTGGCGCGCAGGTCGCCGTCGAACAGCGCGAGCAGCGCGTCGAAGGCAGCCCCCGCCTGCGCCAGAGGTACGGCGGCCTCGGTCTCGTCATGGCGGGCCGGGTCGGGCGTGGAGAACATCAGCGGGCTCGGCCCGGTCCGCGGCCCCTTCACCAGCGTCCGCGCGACCACGCCGTTCATCCGCGGGACGCCGCCCCACCGACGGTTCTGCCACCGGAACAGCAGCGGCAGCACGCCCGGGTGCACCACCCGCTGGTCGACCCAGCGTTCGGCCACCGGCACCCGCGAACCGGGCCCGGCGGTGCGCTCGGCGGAGTGCGCGGGGGTGCGCTCGTAGCGGAACACCAGCGCGTCCGGCGTGTGCGGCACCCACCAGACCTTGACGTACTCCGCGCTTCGCCCGATCTCCTCCAGCCGCGCGCCCACCTCGCCCACCCGCACCGACTCGACGGTCTGGGTGAGCGCGAACGCCGGCTCCACCCGCAGGGTCAGCTCGGTGAGGGCGCCCAGCGCCCCCAGGTGCACGCGCACGCCGTCGAGCCGCTCGTCGCCGGCACTCTCCGATCCGATCTCGACCACCCGGCCTTGCCCGTCGACCAGTCGGACCGCCGTGGCCAGGCTGGCCAGGTTGCCGTGGACGAGGCTGCTCCCGTGGGTGCCGGTCGCGACCGCGCCGGCCACCGACTGCTGGGCGATCGAGCCCAGGATCGGCAGCGCCAGCCCGCGCTGCGCCAGGGCAACGTTGAGGTCGCGCAGCCGGGTCCCGGCCCGCACGGTCACCTCGCCCTCTGACCAACCCACGACGCCGGCGTACCGATCGAGCGAGACGGCCAGATCGTCGGGCGAGGCGATCGCGCTGAACGAGTGCCCGGCCCCGACCACCCGAATCCGCCGGCCGCTGCCCGCAGCCTCCCGGACCAGGCTCACCACCTGATCCTCCGCCGCCGGCAGGTGCCACGCGCGCGGCTGACTAGCCTCGGTGCGGGCCCAGTTGCGGAACCCGCCGTCCCGCGCCAGCGGGCTGCTCAGCGCCGCCACGTCACGCACTCACGATCAAGAGATTGCATCGCGCCCAGGGTATTCGTCGTCCGTCAGCCCAAGCTCGTCGGGCACTTGCTGACGATGGGCGAGAAGTTGCCTCGGCGCGGCCGGCGGCTCCCCGGGTCTCGGACGAACCTGCGGCACGCTTGCCGATGCCTGCCAATCGGCGGTGAGTGTCTGAACACTCCCCGCCAATCGACCGGCGACACCTACGGGTCGCCGGATAGCCACCAGGATCAACCGGACGCAGGGCCGCGCACGAGCAGGTCGCGCCGATCGCGAGCCGCGACACACCAGGTCACGGCCGGCGACTCACTCCCACTCGATGGTGCCCGGCGGCTTGCTGGTGACGTCGAGGGTGACCCGGTTGATCTCACGAACCTCGTTGGTGATCCGCGTCGAGATCCGCTCCAGCACGTCGTACGGCAGGCGAGCCCAGTCGGCGGTCATCGCGTCCTCCGACGTTACCGGCCGGAGTACGACGGGGTGGCCGTAGGTGCGACCGTCGCCCTGCACGCCCACGGAGCGTACGTCGGCCAGCAGCACCACAGGCATCTGCCAGATGTCGCGGTCGAGCCCGGCACGAGTCAGCTCCTCGCGGGCGATCGCGTCGGCCTCGCGCAGGATGTCGAGGCGTTCGCGGGTGACCTCGCCGATGATCCGGATGCCGAGCCCGGGGCCCGGGAACGGCTGGCGCCAGACGATCTCCGGCGGCAGGCCGAGCTGCTCGCCGACCAGCCGAACCTCGTCCTTGAAGAGCGCTCGCAGCGGCTCGACCAGCTCGAACTCGAGGTCCTCCGGGAGCCCGCCCACGTTGTGGTGCGACTTGATGTTGGAGGTGCCCGCTCCCCCGCCCGACTCGACCACATCGGGGTAGAGCGTGCCCTGCACCAGGAAGGCGACCTTGTCGCCGTGCGCCGCGGCACTCTCCTCGACCAGGGGGGCAAGCACCTCGGCCTCGGCCGCCTCGAAGGACCGGATGAACTCCCGGCCGATGATCTTGCGCTTCTCCTCCGGGTCGGTGACCCCGGCGAGCGCGTCGAGGAACTGCTTCTCGGCGTCGACGACGTGCAGCTTCACGCCGGTGGCCGCGACGAAGTCGCGTTCGACCTGTTCGGCCTCGCCCTTGCGCAGCAGCCCGTGGTCGACGAAGACACAGTCGAGCCGCTCGCCGATCGCGCGCTGCACGATGGCCGCGGCGACCGCGGAGTCGACGCCGCCGGAGAGGCCGCAGATGGCCCGCCCGGTCTCGCCGATCTGGGCGCGAACCCGCTCGATCTGCTCCTCGGCGATGTTGACCATGGTCCAGGTCGGCCGGCAGCCGGCGATCGAGTGCAGGAAGTGCTCGAGCACCTTCTGGCCGTGCTCGGTGTGCAGCACCTCGGGGTGCCACTGGACGCCGGCCAGCTTGGTCGTGAGGTTCTCGAACGCCGCGACCGGCGTGACCGTGGTGCTGGCGAGTACGTCGAAGCCCGCCGGCGCCTGGGTGACCGAGTCGCCGTGCGACATCCACACGTTGTGGCTCGTGGGTACGCCGGACAGCAGGGTGCCGCTCGCGGTGACCGAGACCGGCGTACGGCCGTATTCGCGGGCACCGGTGTGGGCGACCTCGCCGCCGAGCGCGCGGGCCATCAGCTGGAAGCCGTAACACATGCCGAACACGGGTACGCCGGCCTCGAAGATCGCCGCCTCGATCGAGGGCGCACCCTCCTCGTAGACCGACGACGGCCCGCCGGACAGGATGATCGCGGCCGGCCGGCGCTCGAGCATCTCGGCGACCGGCATCGTGTGCGGGACGATCTCGGAGTAGACCCGGGCCTCCCGGACCCGGCGGGCGATCAGCTGGGCGTACTGCGCGCCGAAGTCGACGACGAGGACCGTGTCGTGGGTCTGGTCGTGGGTCATGGATGCCTTCCGACGACGGGCTGTGCTCACGGGCTGCCGGGGCTGGGCTCGCGGACTCGGCTTATGGATCGGGCTGTACGGACTGGGAGATCGCAGTCTATCGACGGGGACCCGGGGTACTGGAATCACGGCGGCCCAGGAAATGCACTGGGAAATGCATCAGGGCCCGGCCGGGGAGGGAGGGTGGCCGGGCCCTGATCGTCCACGCGTCTGCTGGACAGAGCCTGGACTGCGGGATCCAGCCTGGGAGGGAGCATGACTGCCGGATCCGAACCACTCAACGACCCCGCCCCAACCGGGGTTACGGCGCGTTGCGTCTTATTTCGGGAATTTCTTCACGAGCGTGCCGGCGGCCGTCTGGGACGACCGCCTCACGGTCAGCTAACTTCGACGATCGGCAGCCGCAGGGCGCCCGGAGCGGCCTCCGGGACGGCCGGCGCAGCGGGGGCGACCGGCTTGATCGGCGCGTACGACGTGCCGAGCGCCGGCCGGGTGTCCGGCTCGCCCTTGTTGGGCCAGAACGCCATAGCCCGCTCGGCCTGAGCGGTGATCGTCAGCGACGGGTTCACGCCCAGGTTGGCCGAGATGGTCGAGCCGTCGACCACGTGGAGGCCCGGGTGGTTGAAGACCCGGTGCCAGGGGTCGATCACGCCGTCCTCGTCGGAGTTGCCGATCACGCAGCCGCCGATGAAGTGGGCGGTCAGGGGCCGGTTGAAGGGCTCGCCGATGGTGCCGCCCGCCGTACCGCCCATGATCTCGGCCATCTTCCGCACCGCCTGGTTGGCGACCGGGATCCAGGTCGGGTTGGGCTCGCCGTGACCCTGCTTCGAGCTCAGCACCCGGAACGGGCCGACCTTCTTGGTGTAGGTGGTGATCGAGTTGTCGACGCTCTGCATCACCAGGGCGATGACGGTGCGCTCCGACCAGTGCTTGAGGTCGTAGAGCTCCTTGACGTTCTTGCGCTCGGTCCACAGCTCCTTGAGCCACACCTTCCAACGCGCCTTGGGGCCGTCGCCGTCGGTGAGCACGGTCTGCAGGAACGACATGGCGTTGCTGCCCCGGCCGTAGCGCACCGGCTCGATGTGGGTGTGCTCGTCGGGGTGGAACGACGAGGTGATCGCGACCCCGCGGCTGTAGTCGACGTCCAGGTTGGGCGCGATCGCGCCCAGGATCGACTCGGAGTTGGTGCGCGAGAGGTGGCCGAGGCGGTCGGAGAGACCGGGCAGATGGCCCTCGTCCTTCATCTTGTGCAGCAGCCGCTGGGTGCCGAGCGCGGACGCCGAGAAGACGACGTGCTGGGCGGTGAGCACCTTGCGCGGCTTGCGGCTGCGCGACTTCGTGAAGCGGATGTGTACGTCGTACCCCGCGCCCGGCTCGTCGACGGCGCGCGGCGTCACCTTGACCACGGTGGTCATCGGCATGATCCGGGCGCCGTTCTGCTCGGCCAGGTAGAGGTAGTTCTTGACCAGGGTGTTCTTGGCGTTGTGGCGGCAGCCGGTCATGCACTCGCCGCACGCCTTGCACGGGTTGCGGTCGGGGCCGGCCCCGCCGAAGTAGGGGTCGGCCACCAACTTGTGCGACGGCTGGTTGGGGCCGCCGAAGAACACCCCCACCGGCGTCGGGTGGAACGTGTCGCCCACGCCGAGCTCCTCGGCCACCTTCTGCATGACGTCGTCGCTCGGCGTGCGCAGCGGGTTCTCGACCACGCCGAGCATCCGCTTCGCCTGGTCGTAGTAGGGCGCCAGCTCGGCCTTCCAGTCGGCGATGTCGCGCCACTGCGGATCCTGGTAGAACGCCGGCAGGGGCTCGTAGAGCGTGTTGGCGTAGACCAGCGACCCGCCGCCGACGCCCGCACCGGAAAGGATCATGCAGTCCTTGAGCGTGTCGATGCGCTGGATGCCGTAGCAGCCGACCTCGGGCCGGAAGAGGTACTTGGTGATGTCCCACGACGTCGACGGCAAGTCGTCGTCCTCGAACCGCGCACCCGCCTCGAGTACGCCGACCCGGTATCCCTTCTCCGTGAGCCGAAGCGCCGTGACCGAGCCGCCGAAGCCGGACCCGACGACGAGTACGTCGTAGTCGAATCCCTCAGCGGTGCTCGGGAGGGTGCTCATGCCTTCCCCAGCTTGTTGAGGAGCCTGCTGCTGAAGGTCATCACCTTCGCCCACTTCTCGTCGTTCAGCCCGAAGGAGGGCCCGACCGGCATCAGGTGCTGGGTGCCGACGGTCTGGGTCTCGGTGTACCGGTGGATACCCTCGGGTCCCTGCCGGCGGCCCATGCCGGACTGGCGCATGCCGCCCATCGGAGAGTCGACGCTGGCGAACGTGGCGGCGTACGCCTCGTTGACGTTGACCGTGCCGCACTTGACCTGCGCGGCCAGCGCGCGGGCCCGCTTGGTGTCGCGGCTGTAGATCGCGCCGTTGAGGCCGTACTCGCCCGCGTTCGCCCGCGCGACCGCGTCGGCCTCGTCGTGGAACCGGTAGACGGAGATGACCGGCCCGAAGGTCTCGTTGCCGAAGCAGGTCATGTCGGGCGTGACGCCCTCGAGGATGGTCGGCTCGAAGAAGTACGGCGCGATGTCGGGCCGCGCCTTCCCGCCGGCCAGCACCCTGGCGCCCTTGGCGACCGCGTCTTCCGAGCCCGACGCCGAGCTTCATCGCCAAGGTCTTGGCCACGAACTTCTCGACGAACCTGTCGTAGACCTGGTCGGCCACGAAGAGCCGCTCGGTCGACACGCAGAGCTGGCCCGCGTTGGAGAAGGTGGCCCGGACCGCGCCGGTGGCCGCCTTGTCGAGGTCGGCGTCGCGCAGCACGATGAACGGGTTCTTGCCGCCGAGCTCGAGCGAGCAGCCGATCAGCCGCTCGGCACACTTGCCGGCCACGATCTTGCCGGTGGCGGTCGAGCCGGTGAAGCAGACGTAGTCGGCGTACTCCATCAGGGCGGTGCCGACGACGCTGCCGGGGCCGGCCACGACCTGCCACAGGTCGCGCGGGAAGCCGGCCTCGTCGAGCAGGTCGACGCCCACCAGTGCGGACAGCATGGTCTGCGCGTCCGGCTTGGCGACCACGGCATTGCCGGCGGCGAGCGCGGGCAGGCCGTCGCAGAGCGCCATCGTGAAGGGGTAGTTCCAGGGCGAGATGATGCCGACGACGCCCTTCGGGATCCGGTTGACGTCGATCCGGGTGAGCACCGGGAACGCGCCCGAGCGCCGCTCGCTCTCGAGGTGGCCTCTCAGAGTGCGGGCGTAGTAGCGCGCGGTCAGCGCGACGTGCAGCATCTCCAGGTAGGCGTCGAGCCGCGACTTTCCGGACTCCAGCACCACCACGTCGAGGATCTCGGACTGGCGCTCCAGGATCAGGTCGTGGAGCCGAAGCAGCACCGAGGATCGGTGGTCGAGCGAGGTGCGCGCCCACTGCTCCTGCGCCTTGCGGGCCAGGTCGTACGCCGTCGCGACGTCCTCGACGCTCGACTGCGGGATGTTGGCGAGCGGCTGCCCGTTGATCGGCGAACGGGACTGCTTGCTCTCACCCGTCGTGGACAGCACCCGCCCCGTCAGGCGGGCGACGTCATCGGGTTCGAGGGCGTACGACGCGGTCGGGTCGTGCTCCGGATCGCTCGGCCCGTCGACGACTGGCTGGGGGTTCTGGGCGCTCATGTCGCGAGGGTACGTGACCGTCGTCTCAGTTCACTACCCTTCGGTAGCAAGTTGAGACGTTTTACACATCGAGGCCATCTGTAAAGGACGAATCGGGGCCCCGGCGACCGGATTCCGGACCTCCCGACGCCCTGCGCCGCCTCGCCGGGGCCGGGCAGGATGTCGGCATGGAAGAACAGGTCGCGCCGTACGACGAGTCGGGCCGGCCGTTCGGGGTGGCCCCGAGATCCCGGTGGCGGGCCGAGAACGTGCGACACGGGTCGTCGGGTCAAGCGACTCGGTTACCGTGACTTGGTGGGGTCATCAGCCGACGACCGGCAGCAACTGCTCGAGCAGGCGCGGGCGGCGCTGCGAGCGCACCGGCACGACGCGGCGTACGACGCACTGCGGTCGGCGCAAGGCATCGCGCCCCTCGACGTGGAGGACCTGCATCGCCTCGCGGATGCGGCGTGGTGGCTGGGCCTGATGTCGGAGTGCCTTCAGCTGACCGAGTCTGCCCACCGGGACTTCCTGGCCTCCGGACACCTCGACCGGGCCGCGGCACAGGCGCTCGACCTTGCTGGCATGCTCGCGATGCGCGGCGAGCCGGCCCTCGCTTCCGGATGGCTGGGGCGGGCTCGTCGGCTGCTCGCCGACGAGCCGGTGGGACCGATCCACGGGAGGCTCTGGTACGTCGATCTGTCGATGGCCCTCGAGGAGGGCAGGCTGGATGAGGCCAAGCAGCTCGCGACCGAGTTGCGCGGGCTCGGAGACAGGTACGGCGACGAAAGCCTGGTCGCCCTCGGCTACCTCGGGCAGGGCCTCGCAATCCTGCGGCACGGCCTGGTCTCCGACGCGTTCGAGCTGCTCGAGGAGGCCATGCTGCGCGTGGTCGGCGGCGGTGTCTCCCCCGACTGGGCGGGCCACATCTATTGCACGATCGTCTCTGCCTGCCTGTGCGTGGCCGATCTGAACCGCGCCCGGCACTGGTCCCAGGCCGCACACCGGTGGCTCGAGGACTTCTCCGGGGCGGTCATGTTTACCGGGGTTTGCCGGGCGCACGACGTCGAGCTACTGGTCGCGGAGGGCGCCTGGGGCGCGGCCGGGCACCAGGCGGACGTGGTGGTCAAAGAACTGCGTGAGCTGAACGTCGATGCGGTGGCGGAGGCCGAGTACCAGCACGGCGAGTGCCACCGGCTACGCGGCAACCTCGAACTCGCCGACGCAGCCTTCGCGCGGGCAGCATCGCTGGGGCGGAACCCTCAGCCTGGGCGGGCGTTGCTGCTCCTGGCCCGCGGCCTGGGCGACGACGCGTGGTCCGAAGTCACCGATGCGGTGGTCCGCGGGTCCGCGGACCCGTTCCGCTGCGCGCGGGTGCTGCACGCGCAGGTCGAGATCGGGGTCGCGACCGGTCGGCCGGCCGCCGCGGCCGCGGCAGCCCGGAAGCTGCGCACGCTCGCGAACGACTTCGGCACCCCGGGCTTCGAGGCCTGGGCCGACCATGCGGCCGGACTCGTCGCCCTGGCAGCCGGGAAGGCCCTGGATGCGATCGAGCCGCTGTCCCGGGCTGCAGAGGGCTACCGACGGATGCAGGCGTGGTACGACGCGGCGAGCGCCGATGCCCGACGTGCCGACGCGCACCGACTGTTGGGAGATGCGGCGGCCGAGCGTGAGCTCCGGGACGAGGCGGAGTCGGTCTTCCGACGCCTCGGCACCACGGCGAAGTGGGCGCCGGACGACGTTCCGCCCGCTGGGGGCCTCACCGGGCGTGAGGTGGAGGTGTTGCGCCAGGTGGCCACCGGGCTGAGCAACCGGGATGCCGCGCGTGCGCTCTCGATCAGCGAGGCCACGGTCCGGCGGCACCTCGCCAACATCTATCTCAAACTGGGCGTGGGCTCCCGCACGGCCGCGGCGGCGTGGGCGCACGAGCAGGGCATGGTGTCGCCGACGGTCCACACCTGACCTGCAACGCGGCGTACACCTTTCGGACCACGCGCCACCTCGCACTCACATCATCCGGTCGATGTGCCGTGACCGTGCGCGGGCAGAGGCTGTGAGACAGCCGGTTCGCACCCACCCAAGCGACGAAGGAGACCGCGATGACTGCCA
>WNGB01013685.1_pt1 | contig 10903 bp, 4 predicted proteins | sample 5400681 | NCBI WGS metagenome assembly WNGB01 (sample SAMN13153367, study PRJNA577476) | soil metagenome | isolation source: 115 cm soil or saprolite under grassland replicate 2 | place: USA:California | collected 2016-06-15 | reverse complement strand
CAACAAGGACGGCAGCGCAAATTCCATCCCCGGCCACAGCATCCCGCTGGGCGTGCTGGGCACGATCATCCTGTTCTTCGGCTGGTTCGGATTCAACCCCGGCTCGGCCATTGGCGTCGTGACACCGGCGATGCTCGACGCGAGCGGCAATGTGACGACTGCAGCTACTATGATCCCGATCAATCTGACCAGCATCGCGGCGGTCAACACGCTGCTGGCCGGCGCGGCGAGCGGCGTGAGCGCGATGACCTACATGTGGCTGTTCGGCCCCACCAAGAAGCCTTCCCCAGCAATGTCGGTCAACGGCATCCTGGCCGGCCTGGTGGCGATCACCGCGCCGTGCGCCTTCGTAAATAGCTGGGGCGCGGTGATCATCGGCCTGGTGGCGGGTGTGCTGGTCTGCCTGGCGACTTTCGGGCTCGAGCGCGCAAAGATCGACGACCCGGTCGGCGCGGTGCCGGTTCACTTTGTGAACGGTATCTGGGGCGTCCTGGCGGTCGGTATCTTCGCGGTCGGCAACCCCGACACGGGCGCCTGGAACGGCGTCACGGCGCCGGTGACGGGCATGGTCGGCGGCAGCTTCGGCCAGATCGTCCCGCAGTTGCTGGAGGTTATTTCGATCACCGTCGTCGCCTTCGGCGGGTCCTACGTGTTCTTCAGCGTGCTCAAGCGCGCTGGTGTCCTGCGCAGCCGCGTCGAGGACGAGGTGGCCGGCCTCGACATCCCGGAGATGGGCGAGCACGGCTACGTGACCGACAGCGTCGCGGTGCCGGGCAGCCAGGTCCACGAGCCGGTCGGCGCGCCCGGCGGCGTCACGGCGCCGGCGAGCTAGCGTCAAGTCGCAGGGCTTCAGGTCGCAGGTCGCAGGTTCCAGATCTAGCGCGTGCGGCCGGCGCCTGGAATAGAACCTCTTTTGCCGGGCGGTACGATGTACCGCCCGGCACGATTCCTGCGGGCGGCCCGCCAGCGCCGCGCCCCGCTCCCATACCCCACCCCATCCTAAGAATGACTGAAAACCCAAGTTGAAAAACAGCGTGATCATTTTGTCATTCATTTCGCCATGATTCCTTTCGGCGAAAGCTGCGGGGCTTTAGCCTCGGCAGAGCAGCAGAAAGCGCGCCCCATGGATTCGCAGCACATTCGGGCTGGGCGGCGCGAGTAACGGTATGTCGCACGTGAAACCATCGAATATATGTGCTATACTTCAATGTATGAAGCTCATCGCACAACTGAAGTTGCAGCCGACGCCCGCGCAAGCGGATGCGCTCAAACGCACGCTTGAAGCAGCCAACGCCGCGGGTGACTATATCAGCAGTGTGGCGTGGGAAACGCGCACGTTCGGGAAGTTCGCACTCCAAAAGCTGTGTTATCAGCATGTGCGTGAGCAGTTTGGGTTGTCGGCGCAAATGACGGTGCGCGCCCTTGCCAAAGTGGGCGATGCCTACAAGCTCGATAAGCAGACGAAGCGCACGTTTCGCCCGCTCGCCAGCAGCGCCTATGATGACCGCATTCTCTCGTTCGCGCTGCCCGACTCGTCCTTCTCGATCTGGACACTCGACGGGCGGCAGACCATCCCGTTCGTCTGTGGCGAACGCCAGCGGGCAATGCTTGCCACCCGCCAGGGCGAAAGCGATCTGCTGTTCCATCGTGGGAACTGGTATCTGCTGGCAACGTGCGAGATTGAGGAACCCGATCCGCAGGACGTTGACGACGTGCTGGGGGTTGATCTCGGTGTGACGAACATCGCTAGCGACTCGGACGGCACGATCTACAGCAGCCAGATGATGAACAACGTACGCTACCGCCATCGGCGGCTGCGAACGAAGCTCCAACGACTCGGCACCAAAGCGGCGCGACGGCGGCTGAAGCAGCTTGCCGGTCAAGAGCGCCGCTTTGCCCGCGATGCCAACCACACGATCAGTAAGCGACTGGTTGAGAGTGCCGAACGCACAAAGCGGGCGATCAGCCTTGAAGACCTCAAGGGGATTCGTACGCGGGTGAGGGCTAAGCGGCAGCAGCGCGCTCAACTCCATAGCTGGTCGTTTGCCCAACTCCGCTCCTTTATCGCCTACAAAGCGCAGCGAGCCGGCATCCCCGTTGTGCTGGTCGATCCACGAAACACGAGCCGCACATGTCCTGTATGCGGTCATATCGACAAGGCGAACCGCCCCCGTCAATCCACCTTCCGCTGTGTATCGTGTGGCTGCGCTGGTCATGCCGATACAATCGCTGCCGAGAACATTCGTGTGCTTGGCAGGGCTGCCGTCATGCAGCCATACGTCTCGGAGACGGTATCGCCGTCGTGCCAGGGACAAGCCGCCGGGTTTTAACTTGTGCGGTTCATGACAAAGAATCTTGACATGGCCTTCCCGATGCTGTATACTGACCTTGCCGGAGGCATTCCGGCAAGGCGTACGCGCTCTCTCGTTAGGTGCGGCGTCTGCACAGACACAAGTCGTTGCCCCGGCCCGTCGAAAGACGCTCAGGGGTATACCAGGGCGATCCGAGCTAAGGGTCACTCTAACACGACTGCGATTGCTACGCTGTGCAGTGCCAAAGCTCAAGTAGGGGAGAAGCATGAGTGTTCACGTGAGCGCTCGCATTTGTGCTTTGACCCCCTTGGGCTCGCCCGAGGGGGTTTTCTTTGGAGCTATATGGACGCCAGTCATTCTTGCTCGCGGCGCATGTCGGTCGCCGCGCGCCGGTGTACTCGCGATGTGATCTGGTTCTCGCTGTCCGCGCCTCGCGCCGCCCGCTAATCCGGCGGCGCCTCGGCGGCTGCGCGCGCCCCCACACCGCGAGGTGATGGGGGCGCTGATTTTGTCCTCCAGGCACACCGGCGCGCCGACTGCGCCGCTTCACGGCGATAGCCTTGCTCGCCGTCGCCGCCAATTTGGAGGACACTCATGACGACACTCGCACCACGCGCGCTCTCCGCGAGCCGCCGCGCCTCGGCGCTCTACTGCGGTATTCACGGCAGCGGCTCGCCGCTGCTGCTCATCCACGGCCTGGGCGCCAGCGGTGCCGTGTTCCAGCCGCTGCTTCCCGCGCTGGCAGCCCGCTACCAGGTGATCGTGCCCGACCTGCGCGGCCACGGGCACAGCCGCTGCCTGCCCGGCCCCGACAGCGTCGCGCGGCTGGCGGCCGACATCGAGAACCTGCTGGATATGCTCGGCGTCGCGTCCTGCTTCGTGCTCGGCTACGCCAGCGGCGGCGCGGTGGCGCAGCAGATCGCCCACGACTACCACGGCCGCGTCCGCGGCCTGGCGCTGGTCTGCTCCTACGCGCGCAGCGCCGTCACGCTGCGCGAGCAGATCGATAGCCGGCTGCGGCCGGAGCTGTTTCGCCTGCTCGGCGGCCGCGGCATGGGCGCGCTCGCGGCTCGCCAGGCGCCGTCCGGCGACTCGGGCTTCGTGCGCGAGCTGCTCGCCGCCAATCAGGGCAACCGGGTCGCGCCGGTCGCGCGCGCGCTGCTCTCGTTCGACAGCCGCGCCTGGCTGCCCGAGCTGGCCTGCCCGATCCTGGTGGTCGCCGGCGAGCGCGACACCACCACCCCGCCGCACCACGCCCGTGAGCTGGCCGGGCTGCTGCCGAACGCCCGGCTGCGCGTGCTGCCGCAGGCCGGCCACTGGCTGGTCAAGACCCACGCCGCCGCGCTGCTGGAGGTCGTGCTGCCGTGGCTCGCCGATCAGGAGGCCGCAGCATGAGCACCGGAACGATTACCTGGGTCGAGGCGCTCGAGCAGCGCGTGCGGAACGTCCTGGCGGCTGACGACCTCGAAGGGCTGCGCCTGCTGCTCGCCGGCCGGCACCCGGCCGACATCGCCGAGGTGATCGACCGGCTGGACGACGAGGACAAGGTGCGCGTCTTCCGTCTGCTCGCGCCCGAGCAGGCCGCCGACGTGCTGGACGAGACCAGCGCCGACGCGACCCGCGAGCTGCTGGAGCGCCTGACCGCCGACGAGGCCGGCGACCTGCTCGACCGCCTGCCGATGGACGACGTGGCCGAGATCCTGTCCGAGGACGTTCCGGAGCGCCAGCAGGCGCTGCTCGCGGCGATGGAGCCGGGCGACGCCGCCGAGGTGCGGACGCTGCTCAGCTTCCCGCCGCAGAGCGCCGGCCGGCTGATGACCGACAAGTTCGTGCGCGTGCGGCCCGAGATGACCGCCGGCGAGGTAATCGCCTACCTGCGGCTGATCGACCCGGAGATCGAGTCGTTGTCGGAGCTGTACGTGCTCGGGCCGGCGCAGCTGCTGCTCGGCGCGGTCTCGCTGCGCGCGGTGATCACGGCGCCGGCCGAGCGCCGCCTGGAAGACATCATGAACCGCGACGTCGTCACCGTCGCGCCTGAGGTCGACCAGGAAGAGGTCGCGCGGCTGGTCTCACGCTACGACGTCCTGGCGCTGCCGGTGGTCGCCGCCGATCGGCGCATGCTCGGCATCATCACGGTGGACGACGTGATCGACGTGCTCGTGTCGGAGGGCACCGAGGACGTGCTGCGGTTCGGCGGCATCGAGGGCGGGCCCGAACTGGATCAGCCCTACTTCAGCGTGCCACTGGCGCGCGTCGTGCGGAAGCGGGTGGGCTGGCTGCTGCTGCTGTTCCTGGCCGAGACCTTCACCGGCAGCGTGCTGCGGATCTTCGAGAGCGAGCTGGCGCGCGTGGTTGCACTGTCGTTCTTCATCCCGCTGCTGATCGGCACGGGCGGCAACACCGGCGCGCAGACGGTCTCGACACTCATTCGCGGCCTGGCGCTCGGCGAGATCCGTCTGCGCGACACCTGGAAGGTGATCGCACGCGAGCTGGCGGGCGGGCTCATGCTCGGCGTGATCCTTGGCGTGGTCGCCTTCGGGCGGGCGCTGCTGTGGGGCAGCCCCTACTCGCTCGCCGCGGTCGTCGGTCTGACGATCGTGGCGATCTGCACCTGGGCCAATACGATCGGCGCGCTGATCCCACTGGTCGCCCAGAAGATCGGCATCGACCCCGCGCTGGTCTCGGCGCCGCTGATCACCACGCTGGTGGACGCGACCGGCCTGGCGATCTATCTGATCATCGCGAAGTTCCTGCTGGGCCTGTAGAGTCGGACCCTAAGGCGCCGGGGATCGCGGGTGGCTGCGACGACGCCCCCGATCCCCCACTACCGGCCGATCAAAAATCGAAGATCCCTAAGGCGAGCTTCGCGATAAGGTTGCAAGCTGGGTGGGGATGGGGTGTGGGGGCGGGGCTGCGCCCCCGCCCCCACACCCCATCCCCACCACGGATCGACTTGTAAAGCATTTGGCACAAGCCGCCAAGCACGCGCCTCCTGACATAAGTTGTGGATCATGCACAAAGGAAGCGCAAGATTCGCTCGCATTTTAGGTATATAACTTTCTTGATAAAGAAATTTAACAAACATATACCATGATTGACCTGGGCAATATGTACAAAGATTGTTCTAGGAACTAAGAAACTCTGCACAAAGCTATTGACATCCGCATAGCGACCGTGTATAGTTTCCTTTAACTATTTATTATAGCGGATTGCGATGACGCCCGCAGCGGCCTCGGTGGATCGAGGACAGGCTGTGGTGTTTTTTTGTCCCAGGCCGCCACCGGCGACAGGTGCGGCGGCACCTCCCCTCGCGACAACGCTCACTCCGGTTCGACGACGACCGATCACACAGACTCTCCATGACGGAGACCCACTTCAACGCGTGACGCGAGCAGTCCTGCATTACGACTTGACAGTCCTGTGGGGGTGTGAGTTTGGGAGCAGGGCGTAGACCCGCTCCGAAGCCCCACCCCCATTAGAACCGGCTGTAAAGCCAGGGGCGTTTTTCGGAAACCATGTCTAGCCTTCATCCTAATCGGCGCAGTTTAAGAGGGGTATTATGATGCAGAAGCTCTCACAGACACCACGGCGTGGGCTGTACGATCCGCGTTTCGAGCACGACGCCTGCGGAATCGGCTTTGTCGCACGGCTCTCCGGCGCGCCGAGCCACGATATTCTGCGCATGGCGCTGACTGCCGTCGGCAATATGGTGCATCGCGGCGGCGTCGGGGCCGATGGAAAGAGCGGCGACGGCGCAGGGGTGCTGACCCAGATCCCGCGCGCGTTCTTCGCGCGCGAGCTCGCGCGGCTCGGCATCAGCTACCCAGTCGACGATCTGGCGGTCGGCATGATCTTTCTCCCGCGCGACGAGCAGCAGCGCGCCGCCGCGCGGCAGCTGGTCGAGCGCGGGCTGGAGCAGTACGGCATGGTCGTGCTTGGCTGGCGCGCGGTGCCGCTCGACGATTCGGCGCTCGGCGAGCGCGCGCAAGAGTCGCGGCCGGCGATCGAGCAGGCGCTGATCGGCCGGCGCTCGCGCGGCACGCTCTCGCCTGAGGGCTACGAGCGCGCGCTCTACCTGGCCCGCAAGACGATCGAATCCGCCGCGCACGCCCAGCAGATCGACGGGCTCTCGATCCCGTCGCTCTCCAGCCGCACGCTAGTCTACAAGGGGCTGATGGTCGCCCCGGCGCTGCCGCAGTTCTATCTCGACCTGCACGACCCCGACTACACCACGGCGATCGCCGTCTACCACCAGCGCTACTCTACCAACACCTTCCCGACCTGGGACCGCGCCCAGCCGTTCCGCATGCTCTCGCACAACGGCGAGATCAACACGCTGCAAGGCAACATCACCTGGATGCGCGCCCGCGAGGCCGAGTGGCGGAATAGCCAGCAGTCCGCAGTCCGCAGTCCGCAGTCGACGGTGCTGAACGACGAACTGCCGACTGGCGACTGGCGACTGCCGACTGAGCGAGGTGGTGCGGCATTAGCGCAGACCGTGGCGCGGCTCGGGCCAGTGGTGGACACTGACGGCAGCGACTCGGCTATGCTCGACAATGTGCTGGAGCTGCTGGTGATGGGCGGCCGCGATATTCGCCACGCGCTCACGATGCTGGTTCCCGAGGCGTGGGAGCGCGTGCAGGATATGGACCCGGCCTGGCGCGCCTTCTACCAGTACCACGCCGGCCTGTCCGAGCCGTGGGACGGCCCGGCGGCGCTGGTCTTCTCCGATGGCCAGGTAGTCGGCCTGGCGCTCGATCGCAACGGGCTGCGCCCGGCGCGCTACCTGCTGACCGACGACGGCCTGGTGATCTGCGGGTCCGAGGTCGGCGCCGTCGAAGTGGACGAGGCCCGCGTGGTCCGCAAGGGCAAGGTCGGCCCCGGCCAGATGATCGCGGCCGATCTGCGCACCGGCCGGTTTGAAGAGAACGAAGCGATCAAGAGCGCGCTGGCGGCGCGGCAGCCCTACGCCGAGTGGCTCGGGCGCCAGATGGAGGTGCTCCCGCCGGCCGGCGCGGCACACATCGCCGAGTCGCACGAGCGGGAATCCTCGTCCGCGCGCGACGCGAAGTCGGCGCTGCTGGGCGAGCTGCAGCACGCCTTCGGCTACACCGCCGAGGAGCTGGCGGTCATCCTACGGCCGATGCTGCGCGATGGCCAGGAGCCGGTCGGGTCGATGGGCGACGATACGCCCCCGGCCGTGCTGGCCGAGCGGGCGCGGCCGCTGTACAGCTACTTCAAGCAGCGCTTCGCCGAGGTCACCAACCCGCCGATCGACCCGCTGCGCGAGGAGCTGGTGATGTCGCTCTCGTTCGCGCTGGGCCGGCGCGGCAATCTGCTGGAGGAACACCCGAAGCACGCCCACCTGATCCGACTCGCCAGCCCGATCCTGACCGACGAGCACCTGGCCCGCATCCGCTCGATCGACGACCCGGCGTTCGCCAAGGCGACGCTGCGGGCGCTCTTCCCGGCCGGCGAGGGGCCGGGCGCCATGGCGGCGGCGCTCGACCGCCTGTGTCGTGAGGCCGAGAAAGCCGTGGCCGCCCACAAGGTGCTGCTGATCATCAGCGACCGCGGCGTCGACGAGTACAGCGCGCCGATCCCGGCGCTGCTCGCGCTCGGCGCGATCCACCAGCACTTGATCCGGCTGGGCTTGCGCACCAGCGTCAGCCTGATCGTCGAGACCGGCGAGCCGCGCGAGGTGCACCATCTGGCCTGCCTGGTCGGCATGGGCGCCGAGGCGATCAACCCGTACCTCGCGCTGGCCAGCGTGCGCAACCTGGCGGTCGAGCGCGACGAGGTGCGCGGCAAGGGCCAGGAGCCCGAGGATCACCGGACGCCCGCCGAGCTGGCCGACGAGGCCGAGCTGAACTACATCCACGCGCTCGAGAAGGGCCTGCTCAAGATCATGTCGAAGATCGGCATCGCGACGGTCGACAGCTACTGCGGCGCGCAGATCTTCGAGGCGATCGGCCTGGACGATGCCGTGGTCGAGTGCTGCTTCACCGGCACGCCGGCGCGGCTGGGCGGGGTCGGGATGCACAAGCTCGCCACTGACGTGCTCTCGCACCACGACGCGGCGTTCGCCAATCGCCTGCCGCTGGTCGCCAGCCGCGCGTCGCTGCCGCACCCTGGCTTCTACAAGTTCAAGAAGGACGGCGACTATCACTCCTTCTCGCCCGCCGTGGTCCACGCGCTCCAGAAGGCGGCCGCCGGCGGCGACTACGCGGCCTACCGCACCTACAGCCAGCTCGTCCACAAGCGCCCGCCGACCGAGCTGCGGGATCTGCTCGACTTCGTAGGGGTCAGGGATCAGGGGCCAGGGGTCAGGGAAGATAACCTGATCCCTGATCCCCGACCCCTGATCCCTCTCGATGAGGTGGAGCCGGTCGAGTCGATCGTCAGGCGCTTCTCGACGGCGGCGATGTCGCACGGCTCGACCAGCAGCGAGGCGCACGCGACGCTGGCGATCGCGATGAACCGGCTCGGCGGCCTGAGCAACTCCGGCGAGGGCGGCGAGGACCCCGACCGCTACGGCAACGAGCGCAACAGCCCGATCAAGCAGGTCGCGTCGGGGCGCTTCGGCGTCACGTCGGCCTACCTGGCCTCGGCCAGCGAGCTGCAGATCAAGATGGCGCAGGGCTCCAAGCCCGGCGAGGGCGGCCAGCTGCCCGGCCACAAGGTCAGCGAGGAGATCGGCCGCATCCGCCACACCACGCCGGGCGTCCCACTGATCTCGCCGCCGCCGCACCACGACATCTACAGCATCGAGGATCTGGCGCAGCTGATCTACGACCTCAAGCAGGTCAACCCGCGCGCCGCCGTGTCGGTCAAGCTGGTGGCCGAGGCCGGCGTCGGAACGATCGCGGCCGGCGTCGCAAAGGGCGGCGCCGACGTGATCCTGATCAGCGGCCACTCCGGCGGCACCGGCGCCTCGCCGCTCTCGTCGATCAAGAACGCCGGCGTGAACTGGGAGCTGGGCCTGGCCGAGACACAGCAGACGCTGGTGCTGAACGGCCTACGCGGGCGCGTGCGCCTGCGCGCCGACGGCGGCATGAAGACTGGCCGCGACGTAGTGATCGCGGCGCTGCTCGGCGCCGACGAGTTCTCATTCGGCACGGCGGCGCTGGTGGCCGAGGGCTGCGTGATGGCTCGCACCTGCCACAGCAACAACTGCCCGGTCGGCATCGCGACCCAGCGCCCCGAGCTGCGCGCCAAGTTCAACGGCACGCCGGAGCAGGTGATCCACTTCTTCCTGCACCTCGCCCAGGAGATCCGCGAGATCCTGGCCGCGCTCGGCGCGCGCGCGCTCGACGAGGTGATCGGCCGCACCGACCTGCTGCGCCAGGTTCGGCGCGGCTACGCCGAGGCCGATCGAGTCGACCTCTCGCCGCTGCTGGAGCGGATGGACCGCGACGGCGAGGCGATCTGCAATACCGATCCGTGGAACGGCCGGGTCACGACCAGCGATCTCAACGCGCGCATTCTGGCCGATACCGGCCCGGCGCTTGAGAGCGGCCAGGCGATCGCGCTGCGCTACACGATCGTCAACTGCGACCGGACGGTCGGCGCGACGCTCTCGGGCGCGATCGGCGCGCGCTACGGCGAGGCCGGCCTGCCGGAGGGCACGATCACCCTGCGCTTTCGTGGCAGCGCGGGCCAGAGCTTCGGCGCGTTCCAGTCGGCCGGCATGCGAATGCTGATCGAGGGCGAGGCGAACGACTACGTCGGCAAGGGTATGGGAGGCGGCGAGATCATCGTGCGCCCGCCGGACGAGGCGCGCTACGCCAGCCACGAGAATACGATCCTCGGCAACACAGTGCTATACGGCGCGACCGGCGGCGCGCTCTACGCGGCCGGACGCGCGGGCGAGCGCTTCGCGGTACGCAACAGCGGCGCCATCGCGGTTGTCGAGGGGCTGGGCGACCATGGCTGCGAGTACATGACCGGCGGCGTCGTGCTGGTGCTCGGCATCACCGGGCGCAACTTCGCAGCCGGCATGACCGGCGGCCTGGCCTACGTCTTCGACGAGGACGGCGGCTTCGCGTCGCGCTGCAACACCGACCTGGTCGAGCTTGGCGCGCTGGCCCCCGACGACGAGGCCAACATCCGCACGCTGCTGCTGCGCCATCTCGAGGTGACCGGCAGCGCGCGCGCCCGCGATTTGCTCGATCGCTGGGAGGCCGTGCGCCGCCAGTTCGTGCGGGTTGCGCCGCGCGGCGTGAAGGTGCAGCTGCCCAAAAGTTGGCCAAAGCTGCGCGAGCGTGTGATCAAGGAGCAGACCATGTCGCGGTAGCACGCGCATATTGGAGGGAGCGGGCGCGGGGAGTTCACGCGTGAACTCCCCGCGCCTTCGTGTTATAATCGCGCGGCGACCGACGCTCCCGCCAACCTCATCGCCATTCTATCGTGGGGGACCCACTGCCCATGCGAGCGCAGTCCTGGCGCGACTCTCTGGCCGAGCTTTCAATCGCCGCGCGAGCCCGGCCGGCACAGGCTCAATCGTGGCGCGCCTGGCTGGCCGAGTTGCTCGGCCTGGCGGCGCTGATCGCCATCGTGGTGGTGGCCGCGACGTGGATCGCGCGGCCGCA
>WNGB01037749.1_pt1 | contig 10904 bp, 6 predicted proteins | sample 5400681 | NCBI WGS metagenome assembly WNGB01 (sample SAMN13153367, study PRJNA577476) | soil metagenome | isolation source: 115 cm soil or saprolite under grassland replicate 2 | place: USA:California | collected 2016-06-15 | reverse complement strand
CTGACCCAGGGCAACGCGAGTTCTTTGCGGACGTTCTCCTCCGACATCAGAAAATAGACGGTGCTGACGCGGCTGCCGTCTTCGATCACCAGGTCCATCGCCGTCTCTTCCGGGGATTTTCCGCGCAGCTTCGCGACTTGCGCGAGCGTTTTGCCGGTCAGGCGCTTGAGCCGGTCGTTCCTGAACCCGACGAGCAGAATGTTAGTCGGCGCACCTGCGGCGATGAAAAAGTTTTCCCATTGATCCGTGGGCGCGTCCATCTCGCGCTTGACGCGCTCGCGGATGGCAGGGTCTTTCAATCGCTTCACCCACTCGTTGTATCCGCCTTCCTGCACCCAGGGCGGCATCGCCGCGTCGAGCCCCGTCTGGCCCGCCGTGTAGGTGTACATGTCGGCGGTGATGCGCAGTCCCGCGGCTCGAGCGGATTCGATTTTTCGAATCAACGCGTCGAGTTTGTTCCAGTTCGACCGGCCGGCGGCCTTCAAATGGTAGAACTCGGCGGGTATCCCGGCTTCACGCGAAATGGCGATCAATTCATCCGCGGCCTCGAGCAAGCGCGTCCCTTCGCTGCGAATGTGCGAGATATACAGGCCCCCTTTTTCCGAAGCGACTTTAGCCAGCGCAATCAACTCATCCGTCTTCGCGTAAAACGCCGGCGCGTAGATCAGCGACGAACCGACGCCGAGCGCGCCTTCCTCCATCGCCTGGCGAACGAGCTGTTTCATGCGCTCCAGTTCTTCAGGGCTCGGGGGGCGATCGACGTAACCGATTTCGTGAATGCGCACCGTGGTCGCGCCGACGAAGGACGCCACATTGCAGGAGATGCCGCGACGAGCCAGATCATCGAGATATTCGCCCAGCGTCGTCCAGCGCACGTCGTATTTGATGTCGCCCTGCCTTTCGACCATCTCCTTTTTCATCGCGTCGTTCAACGGCCCCATCGATTCGCCTTCGCCCATGATTTCGAGCGTCACGCCCTGGCGAACGTCGCTTTGCGAACGGCCGTCCTGGATGAGCGATTCCGTCGCCCAGCTCAGCATGTTGATGAAACCGGGCGCGACAGCGAGGCCTTGGGCGTCGATCTCCACTTTGCCGCGCGCTTCACTCAATTTGCCGACGGCCGCGATGGCGTCGCCGGCGATCGCGATGTCTCCTGCGACAGGCGCGTTTCCGCTCCCGTCGTAAATGGTGCCGCCGCGGATGAGGAGGTCGTAAGCGGCAGCCCCTGCCGGAGGCGTTGTCAACAGGAGCGCGACTGTGGTGAAGGCCAGCAGGCCGACCAGGGAAATCCCGCTTTGCATGAGCTCAGTTTTTCAAACTTCGGAGCGCGATTAAACCAAAAACGGCGATCACGGCGCCGGAAAGCCGGTTTACCCGGAGCAGCCCTCGAGCGTCGATATTCTTTGACAGCCCGTCGCGGCGACGGTAAGTATTCAGGCCGTCACTATGACGTCAAAGACTCGAATGAAGAGTGCGGCGGACGCGCGTAGGCGGGTTTTGCCGACTGCCATTTTGCGACCGATGTCCGGCCTGATTAAAGACCGGGACGGCGGATGGGCGTCAGGAACAGCTTAGTTTCGTCACATTTTCTTGAACCCACCGCTGAACGGCGGTGGGTTTTTTTATTTCCCGCCGCGCTTCTGCCGGCCGGTTCCAACGCGGAACGAAGACGAGAGTCGCATCATTCTGAAAGTTTGCGTCGATTTGGGAAATTTATATGCAGCCTGGAAATACCGACACCGGGGAACATCGGACTGCGCCGCCTGGCCCGGTGCTCGCGGCATTTGCGGCAATCTATCTCATCTGGGGCTCGACCTATCTGGGCATTCGCTTTGCCGTCGAAACCATCCCGCCGTTTTTGCTCGGGGGCGCCCGCTTTCTCCTCGCGGGCGGCGTTCTCTACGCCTGGCTTCGTTTCCAGGGCGTGCCGAATCCAGCCGGTTATCATTGGCGCAACGCCGCCATTGTCGGCGGATTGCTGCTGGGCGTTGGCAACGGCGGTGTGAATTGGGCCGAGCAAAAGGTCGCTTCGGGCCTCACCGCTTTGCTCATCGCGATCACGCCCCTGTGGTTTGTCCTGCTGGATTGGTTCCGACCTCGCGGCGCCCGGCCGTCCTTTCACACCCTGCTCGGCCTAGTGGTCGGCTTTGCCGGGATGACCCTGCTGGTGGGCGGACCGGATGTCATGCGACAGAATGCCGTCGAACTTCCGGGCGTGGCGGCGCTCATGATCGCGAGCATCGCTTGGGCGTCGGGTTCGTTGTATGCCCGATACACACCCAAACCGGACTCCTCGCTGATGGCCGGAGCCATGCAGATGCTCACTGGCGGCGCCGTGCTCTTGGGAGTCGGGTTGATCTCCGGCGAAGGAGCCAGGTTCGACGGGTCAGGCATCTCTTCGCGGTCGGCGTGGGCTTTTGCTTACCTTACTATCGTCGGCTCGCTGATCGGGTTCACTGCATTCAGTTGGTTGCTGAAGGTAAGCACGCCGGCCCGCATTTCCACCTATGCCTACGTCAATCCGGTGATCGCCGTATTCCTGGGCTGGGCCCTCGGCGGTGAAACGCTGACGCCGCGCATCCTCTGGGCGGCGGCTGTGATCGTTTTGGGCGTCGTCATCATCACCAGCGGCAAGTCGGTGTCAGCACGGGTTGAGCCGAACGCCGTCCTTGCGCCGGACACCGAGGTGAAGAGCGTGTCGAATTTTGTCGAAAAGGCGTAAGCGGAAGTCCACCCGTGCGAGACGACTTACCGGGCCGCAATCCCAGGTCTGGTACAAAATCTGTTATACCTATAACAAAAATTGTACCCGGACTACGATCGGCGCCTCCTGTTCGGGCACGCAATTCAGCGCGCGCCCGGGGCGCCTGCCGCGCTCAGACTGCGCACCAGTTCGGGAAAGCGGCAGTTTTCACAGAGCGCATTCGAGTGCTCGCAGAAATCACGGACGATCTGCAGCAGGCCCTGCTGCATCGCGGCGGTGTGGAGCGCGCGGGAATCAGCGCCGCCCAGCAGGCGTTGGCGCGCCAGGCGCAGGACGGCGTTGTCCTGAGATTTCGGCCAGGCGAAGTAACGACGTTCGGCAGCGCGTTGCAAGTCGTCGCTGTTTCCAGCGACAGCCCGCATCCAGAACCAGGGAAGCACCACGTTCACGGCCACGTCGGTGACGCGCCCCGCGCCGAGCAGCGGTTGCGCTTTCGTCATTCGAGCCGAACGAAACGTCCAGTGCCACAACCAGAAATCGTCGCGTCCGGCCTGCAGGATTTCCAGCAACGACGGTTCCAGTTTGCGGTCGGGAATTCTGGCGGTAAACCATTTCTCGAGTTTGTCCGGCAGGCTGCCCGCGGCCAGCCAATGGGCGGCGAGGGCGAGCCGGCGTTGCGGATGGTTGGCCGGGCGCAGGCCGTTGAAACGCCACAGGCCGCGCGGCAGGATGACATCGGCGAACTCCTCCCGCTCGCGCCACCAGTGGTCCCAAACGCGGCGCAGATACTGGTCCGTGCTGGCCCGGGCGCGGGTCAGTTCCGTGGGCAGCAGGCCGCTGACGCCGAGCAGGCGCGCTTGGAGCGCGAAGGTCGCGCTGCGTTTTTTCAAATCGCGCGCGAGCAGGAGCGGCAGCAGTTCGGCCACGCGGCGCATCGGCCAGAGGTTGTGCTTGTAACCGAGCGCCGCGAACAGGCCCTCCCACAGCGATTGTTCCCAGCCGACCTGCCGGGCGCGGGCGGCGAATTCGGACGCCTTGCGTCGCAACCGAATGAGCGCCGCCTGATGCAGCACTTGGCGCAAAATGTCGGCAGGCAGACTGCGCAACGGCGCGCTGCACTTGCCGGCGAGCAGACCGGGCGCGTCCGACTCCTCGGTCAACCACAAACGGAGTTCGCTCAAGGGCGAGTCGAGTCGCGACTTCAATGCCAGCGTGGGCAATGAGCAGGCGGCCGGCGAGTCCGCGTGCCAAACCACGTGGAGGACCACGTTTCGATAAGCGGGATTGCGATCGTGGCCGTGTCCGCGCCAGCCGGCGGGATGCAAATCAATTTCGACATCACCGGTGCGCGGCGGCTCGCCGGGGAACCGCAGAACGGCGCCGCGAAAATCGGGACCCGCCTCGTGATTCCAGAAACCGGGATGAAGAATCCGCACCGTCTGGCCGTCGAATGTCTTTAATTGATCGCGCCGCAGCCGCTGATGCTCCCAAATCCGTTGCAACAATCGTTCGGATGGCGCGTCTTCTTCCGCCTCCCGCAACGCAGGCACGGCCGAAGTGTGCGCCCGCCAGCGAGCATAGAGATCGGGCGGTATCGCGGTCACCTTGCCATTGCTTTTCGGATGAGGCTTTTGCAAAGTCAAGCGCGCACAAGGCCAGGGGTGTGATTCGAACCGACGGTCAGCGTCCTGACTCCACTCCCGACCTCTCCCGGGAGGGGCCGGGGGAGGGTTGCAGCATCGGTCCGCGCGGAATTGTTGACCGGCATTTTGGATCGCACCCCGGGGCGACCCCGGACGGGGTGGCAGGAATTTAAACGAGCCGAACGACGGTTTGTCGTGTTGACTAGAGGTGTGGTGAAAAACGCGAACTCATTTGGGCTTCATAAAACGTCGCGGATGCCGCTCGCGGCCTTGCTGGGCGGCGTGTTGGCAGCGATGCCCCTGGACGGCGCAGAACCGGACGCGCGACGCGACGCCACGGTGGAGGCGGTCGAGCAGGTTATGCCGAGCGTCGTGAACATCGCGACGGAGACGATCGTGGAATACAATGATCCGTTCGAACAAATGCTGCGCGAGTTCTGGGGACCCTACTATCGGCGGCGCCAACCCAACACCCAATACAGTCTCGGCTCCGGCGTCATCATCGATGAAGACGGCTACGTGCTCACCAATCTCCACGTCGTGCGTCGCGCGAGCAAAGTGTGGGTGAAACTGGCCGATGGCCGGGAGTTCGAGGCGGAACCCACGATCGTCGTCAACCTGCGCATCGACGTCGCGGTGCTCAAGCTGAAAACCAAAGAAGGGGAAAGGTTCAAGGCTGTGAAGTTCGCCAAGGACGACGATCTGCTGCTGGGAGAAACGGTGCTCGCCCTGGGCAATCCGTTCGGGCTCGGCGGTTCGGTCAGCCGCGGCATATTGAGTTCTAAAAACCGCCGGCCGGCGATTGAAGGCGAACCGCTGGACGTCGCGGACTGGCTGCAGACCGATGCGGCCATCAACCCGGGCAGCAGCGGCGGTCCGCTGATCAATCTCAAAGGCGAACTGATCGGACTGAACGTGGCGATCTACCGTGAAGGCCACGGCATCGGCTTCGCCGTTCCCATCAAACAAGCGACCAAATCCATGTGGTTCGGCGCCCGCATCAAGTCCGGTCCTTATCCGTTGCTGATCACGTCAGTCGAGCCGGGCAGCCCGGCAGAAAAGGCCGGATTACAGAAAGGCGATGTGATCGCGCAGATCAACGGCCAGGCGCCCGGGGACTTTCTGCACTGCGCCCAGTTGCTCGGCGCCGGCTCGAACCGGGAAGTGACGCTGACGGTCCGGCGAAACGGCGAGCGAAAAGCGGTGACGGCCCGAATGGTTCCGCTGGCGGATGTGGTCCATGCCCGGCTGGGTATCTCGGTCCAGGAATTGACCCGCGAACTGGCCGAGCATTCCGGTTATCATCCGCGTGAGGGATTGCTGATCGCGGGGGTTGACCCGGACGGTCCGGCGGCGCGCGCGGAGTTGCGGCCCGGTGATTTGATCGCGGGCATCGACGGACAGGCCACGCCCGATCTGGTGTCCGCGGCCGCGGTTCTGGCATCGAAGAAAAAAAGCGAACGCGCGGAACTGAACGTGGTGATTCATCGGCGCAGCCAGCTCGGCCGGGTCATCAACCGGGGCAGCGTCGTTGTCCGCGTTCGTTGATTGACTTTTTCATGGCCCAATTTCTCTGCTTAGGGCTAAACTCGGCTGGTGAACCATGGCGAACGGTCTGATTATTGAAGTCGAACATTTGACCAAGCGCTACGCCGGTCACACGGCGATTGACGGTCTGACTTTTTCCGTCGGCTGCGGCGAGATCGTCGGTTTTCTTGGGCCGAACGGCGCGGGCAAAAGCACGACCATGCGCATCCTGGCGTGTTTCATGCCGGCGACGTCCGGCACGGCGCGGATTGCGGGTCTGGACGTATTCACCCAGGCCGACGGAGTGCGGCGGCGCATCGGTTACATGCCGGAGAACAATCCGCTGCACCTGGACATGCGGGTGCGCGAGTATCTCAAGTTCCGCGCGCGTCTGAAAGGGCTGGGCCTTGGCCGCAGCCGCGCACGGGTGGAGGTCGTGATGCAGCAATGCGGGCTGACCGACGTGAGCCGCAAGATCATCGGCCAATTGTCCAAGGGTTACCGTCAGCGCGTGGGTCTGGCCGACGCGCTGGTGCACGAACCGGAATTGATTATTCTGGACGAACCGACGATCGGGTTGGACCCGCATCAGATCCGGTCGGTGCGCCAATTGATCAAAGACCTGGCCCGCCAGCACACCGTGCTGATCTCGACCCATATCCTGTCCGAGGTGGAAATGACCTGCAATCGAGTGCTCATCATGCACCGGGGGAAGATCCTGGCGGCGGACACGACCCGGAATCTGCAGAACATCATGAGCGACGGCGGCCAGGTGATCGCGGAGATCGCCGCTCCGGTGAGCGAGTTGCGCGCGTGTTGGGAGCAGATGGGCGAGATCGAGTACTTCGACATCGCGCCGTGCGAGGGCGAGTATCAGCGCTGCGCGTTGACGCCGCGCGCCGGGCTGGATTTGCGGCCGCTGGTGTTCGAGCAGGTGCGGACGCGCGGCTGGTCGTTGCGCGAGCTGAGCCGCGCGCAACATTCGCTGGAGGACATTTTCGTGCATATCACGCGGCCCGACCGCGAGGAGGAGGCGCGCTGATGCGGGTCTATCTGACATTGGTCCGGCGCGAGCTGGGGGCCTTTTTCGTCTCCCTCACCGGCTACGTGATTATTGCCTCGGTGTTATTGTTGCTGGGGTTGTGTTTCACCGACATGCTGGCCAAGCTGAATGACGATCCGCAGGGCGTGCTGGAGCCAATGACTGAATTGTTTTACAGCACGTGGTATTTCTGGCTCATCCTGCTGCTCACCGCGCCGGTGATCACCATGCGTTCCTTCGCGTTTGAGAAGTGGTCGGGGACATTTGAGACGTTGATGACGACGCCGGTGAGCGACTGGCAGGTCGTGCTGGCCAAATTTACCGGCACGCTGCTGTTTTATGTTCTGACCTGGCTGCCCTTGTTCGGTTGCATCGCCGTCGTGCGGTATCTCACCCGGGAGCCGACCCTGCTGGATCCCTGGACGACGGCGAGCACCTTTTTCGGCATCGTGATGATCGGTTGCCTGTACATGTCGATGGGCTGCTTTGCGTCCGCGCTGACCCGGAGCCAGATTATGGCGGCGATGATCAGTTTTGTGATCGGGCTGGGGTTGTTTATCCTGAGCCTGCGGAGGCTGGTGCCGGCGCCCTCGGCCGACTGGGCGGCCCGGGTGTTTTCATACATTTCGTTGAGCGAGCACATGGAGGATTTCGTGCGGGGTTTTGTGGATACGCGGCACGTGGTTTTTTACCTGAGCCTGATGTTGTTCTTTTTATTTTTGACGTTGAAGGTGGTGGAAAGCCGCCGGTGGAAGTGACATGGCCAACGACTCGCTCCATAAACCCAGTTTTTCCGCCACACGAAAGTGGGCCAAGGCGCTGGATGTGGCGGCTTCGTGTGCGGCGCTGCTGGCGCTGGTATTGATGGCCAATTACCTGGCCAGCCGCCATTTCAAACGATTTCAGTGGATGGCCGACGAACGTTACCGACTTTCGCCGTTGACGCTCCGGATGCTGGAGACGCTGCCGACCCAGGTAAAAGTGATCGTCTTTTTCGATCCCGACCATGCGTTATTCAGTCCCGTCAAAGGTTTGCTCAACGAGTATCAACTGGCCTGCTCAAAGCTCGATGTGGAATTTGTGGATTATCTCCACGCGCCGGGCCGGGCCGCGTGGATCAAGACCCAATACAAGATCGTCTCGGCCACGGACGAGAACTTCGTCATCTTCAGCAGCGAGGGCAAGCCGCCCCGGATCGTCCATGAAAAGGAGCTGGCGGATTACGATCTGGCCTCTGTCCTGGCGGGACGGGAAGCCAAACGCACCGCCTTCAAGGGCGAACAGCTTTTCACTTCGGCCATTGTGGGGGTCACCGACCCGAAGGCGCTCAAAGCTTATTACTTGCAGGGGCATGGCGAGCACAATCCGGTCAGTGAAGACGACACCACCGGCTATTTCAAATTCGCCCGCGTGTTGCAGGACAAGAACATTTTGCTGGAGCCGCTTTCACTGCTGACCAACGACGTGCCGGCCGACGGCCAGTTGCTGATCGTTGCCGGGCCGCGACAGAGCTTGTCCGCGCCGGAACTGGAAAAGCTTGACGATTACCTGAACCGGGGCGGGCGTGCGTTCATTCTGCTGATTAACCCGGCCCTTACCGGCGTGAAGAGTGGCCTGGAAAGGATCCTGGCCAACTGGGGTGTCGCCGTGGGCGACCAACTGGTGACCGACAAGGCGCAGGCCAAGGCCGGCCAGAACCAGGTTCTTTACGTCAGCGACTTCGGCCAGCATCCGATCGTCCGGCCGCTGGCGGGTTCGCGGCTGGCCATGGTTCTGCCTCATGCCGTGCGTCAGGCGCCGGGCGCGGCGCGAGCGGCGGGCACGGCCAAAGTCGCGGAGCTGGCCTTTACCAGCGAACAGGGAAAAGAAGGGCGCGAGACCAACGGCGTCGTCCCGCTGGCCGTCGCCGTGGAAAAGGGCGCGATTCCCGGCGTCGCGGCAGACCGCGGTTCGACCCGCATGGTGGTCGTGGGCGATTCATTTCTTCTGGCTAATGCCCCGATTGAAACGGACGCCAATCGCGACTTCGCCTACCTCGCCGTGAACTGGCTGCTCGATCGCTCCCAATTCCTGGCCATCGGGCCGCGGCCGATTCGCGAGTATAAGATTTCACTGAACCAATCCCAGATGACAACGGCGCGTTGGGTTCTGCTGGCGGGAATGCCCGGAGCCGTGCTGTTGCTCGGGCTGCTGGTGTGGCTGCGCCGACGCCGCTGAGGAACGTCCGGGATGGCCGCCATGAACTCCAAAGGCACATTTTATCTGACCGTCCTGGCGCTGAGCGTCTTCAGCTATATTTATTTCTTCGAACGCCACACGCTGGATACCGAACAAAGGGCGGATCGAGCCATGAAGTTGTTTCCCGATTTTGACGCCGGCAAGGTCGTCAGCGTGGAAATCATCCGCTCGAACAATGTGATCCGCGCCGAACGCACGAACGGGCAGTGGCGATTGACGCAGCCGGCGCCGATCTACCCGGCACAATCCACGATCATCGAAAACTGGCTGAACCTGTTCCATGCGCTCAATCGGAGCACTTACATTTCCGCGGAGGAACTCCAGGCGCAGCCGGGCGGACTGGCGGAGTTCGGACTGGAGGAACCGCTGGCGACGGTGATTGTGCAGCAGGGGCAGAAGAAGCTCCCCACGCTTCGACTTGGCGCCAAAACGGCGGTCGGCGAAAAACTTTACCTGCAGCAGGTCGGCTCGGCCGGCGTCCTGGTGACGGAATCGGCGCTGCTGGATCGTCTGCCGAAATCGGCGGTGGAGTGGCGCGACCCGGTCTTTTTGCATCTCGCCGGGTTGAAGTTTGATCGGTTATCGGTGGTGCGCTCCGGTTCGCGTGAATTCGCGGTGGAGCGTGACCCGGCTGGCAAGCTCTGGCGTCTGACGACGCCGCGCTCCGCGCGGGCGGACAACAACCTGCTTCAGCAGCTCCTGCAGCAGTTGCAGAACGCGCATGTCGATCAGTTTGTCAGCGACGCGCCCGGCGTCGATCTCGAACCCTACGGCTTGCAGGCGCCCGAAGTGGTGCTGGCTTTCGGCCAGGGAACCAACAACTTCCTGACCGTTGAGTTTGGCAAAAGCCCCACGAACAACCCGGCCCAGGTGTATGCCCGGCGATCGAATTATCCGCCGATGATCGTGACTGTTCCCAGGCCTTTGCTCGAGAAATTGAGGGCCCCCTACACGGATTTCCTGGACAAGCGGCTGGTGGAATTCACGCCGGCAACCGTGGACCGCATCGAGGCGCGCGCCACGGAGGCGTTCGCGCTGCAGAAGCAGACCAACGGGACGTGGCTCATTGTCGAACCCATTTCCGCGCCGGCCGACCCGGCGCTGGTGCGAGGATTCGTGGACCGCCTGAACTCGCTGCAGCGAGTTGATTTGTTCAAGGAAGTCGTGACCGCTCTGGACCTGCCCAACTACGGCCTGGCGCCCCCGACGCGCGAATATGTTTTGAAAACCGCCGCCGCGACGAGCACGAACGATCCGATTGCGCGAATCGAATTCGGCACGAACCAGGCCGACAGGATATTCGTCCGGCGCAGCGACGAGACTTCGGTCTATACCATGCCGATCGAGGAAATCGAGTCGTTGCCGCAGGCGGCGTTCGAATTGCGCGACCGGCGCATCTGGAGTTTCACCACGAACCAGGTGAGCGGCGCGACCATCGAGTTCAAAGGCAAAACCTACAAACTCCAGCGCGGCGCCAACGGCAGATGGGGGATTGCGGAAGGCTCGCAGGGCATGGTGAACCCATTTGCCATCGAGGAGGCGATGTACCGTTTCGGCCAGTTGCGGTCGAAGGCCTGGGACGCCTGCGGCCATTTCGACGGCGCCCGCTACGGTTTCGGCGATCCGCCGCACCGGATTTCAATTGAAGTGAACGCGGGCGACCGGCCGAAGACGTTGACCGTGGAATTTGGCGACCAACAATCCCCCTCGGGAGGGCCGTATGCCCGGGTGGATCTGGAAGCCGGACAGA
>WNGB01013682.1_pt1 | contig 10905 bp, 9 predicted proteins | sample 5400681 | NCBI WGS metagenome assembly WNGB01 (sample SAMN13153367, study PRJNA577476) | soil metagenome | isolation source: 115 cm soil or saprolite under grassland replicate 2 | place: USA:California | collected 2016-06-15 | reverse complement strand
TGCACGAGAATGGCTCGGAATCGGCCCTCGAACAGGTGTCCCCTCCGGCGGTGTCGGCGGTTGAATGCCTGAGCATACCGGCCGTTGACCGAGCGCATCCCGGCCGATAAATCCCCTCGGGGCATCTCGACCAGCAGGTGGTAGTGGTTACCCATCAGGCAGTACCCGTGAACGGCCCCAGGCGTGCTCTTCGGCGACGGCGCCGAGAATCTCCAGAAACGCCTTGCGATCGGCATCGTCCCTGTAAGCCGCCGCGCGCTCGTGCCCGCGCGCCATCACGTGATACACCGCGCCAGGATACGAGCCTCAATGGTCGGGCCACGAGCCCTAGTATATAATAAAGACCTGACCCTTAGGGTGTTAGGGTGCTGGTCTGTGGTGATCGTACATTTCGCGATGCGGGCGACATTCTCAACGCGGGAGATATCCTGCCTCTAGGATCGCGTGGTCAGATCGACGCAGAACGACGCGCACGTTCTGACCAAGCATCAAGACGTTGGTGCGGATGACCCAGACCGGCTCTTCTCGGTGGGCTGCTGGGGTGATCTCGACGGGTTCGCGCCACGTCCACCCTCGCTCCTCGGCCAGCTTTCGGGCGCGCTCGATCAGTTGATCCCTAAGCGCAGCGTCAGGCTGGATCACTGGCATGCATTGGTGACGTCGGAGTCGGACGCCGTAGGAATGAACTGGACAGAAAAGACTTCTGTTCCAGCGGCGATCGTTCCAATCGCTGCACCTTCAGACATCAGAGCGTTGATGGAGACATATCCATTGGCAACCGGAAACTTAACGCCCTCCAGCAGCCCGCCGGCCCCGTTGACCCGAAGTTGAGCGACAGTCTCGGCGATCGCTTCCTCCAGATATTGGAGGAACGCCGATCGCAGGTAGCCGGACATCCGTAGCTGAACGCGAAACGTTCGGAGCACGCCGAACCGGGGCGTTAGGACGCGATGTACAAGCTCGTGCGCCCGGGCGAGCGCCTGTTCAGTGGTCGACCCCGCGGAAGACAGGCGGACCTCGCCGAAGGGCGAGGTCGAGCCTTCGCCAGCAGGAAGCGATGGGTCGCTCTTGATGCCGGGTTTGCTCCATATTCGCCCGGCCTCGGGGTCCGCGCCGACTCGCGGCAGGCCCGGACTGCGTGGCCGCATTGCATCCAAGACGTTCGCCCCGCGTGCGGCCTGGATCTGTTTCACGCTCCTGCGTAGCAGGATTGCCATGATGACCGTGATACCCGCCAAAACGACGGCGTGACTGAAAGCCTGCGCCGCCCGCTCCAGATCAGCCTCGCTCGTGCCGTTTATGGTCCGGTCGGCGAACTCGTATAGATCACTGGCAACATCCGTGATCGACCAGCCAATTGCAAAGGCCCCGACCACCAGAAGCAGGACGTCGACGATCTCGCCGACGCCAAAAAAGTGGGACCCGGCCCATGCGACCAGCATGCCGGCCATGATCGCGAGATTGGTCGGCGATAGCAGCGAGTCGATTGCCTTCGCGGCATCGGGCCCCAAGTTCTTCTTCGATCGCTGGAGTACTTCCGCCAGGCGATCGGTCGTGGACATCGCGGCGACATTCATCCCGCCTCCATCTAGTCAGCCCTGCTGGAGTCAACGGGGGGAACGGGGCCTGAACAATTCTTCCGCCGGGGCCGCCCTATCGTGGTTGAGCGAGTGGAGAAAGAAGTCACCATGGCTGCGCGCCTATCGCAGCCTCCAGACGACGTAGAGATCGGAGAGCCTGCGCCCGTAGCAGTAGGCGTAGGACCGGCCGTCCGGCGTCATCACGACCCCTTCGACCGCTGGCAACACTTGCCCCGTCGACCGGACCGATCTCCCGCTCCTGATGTCGGGCGGCCGTCGATAGCTCCAGCCGCACCACCGGCGCCCGAACCCTCTCCAGCCTGCTCACTAACAAATCAGGGTCAGGTCTCTAATATACACTAACGGGGCTGCTGCTGGAGCCGCTGGATGCGCCGGCGCAAGGCTGCCCGCTCCGGTCGTGGCTCTACTTCGATCACCGCATTGCTGACCCGGGCTGATTTGACCGCGAACTCCTCAGCAATCTGACGCACCGGCAGTCCCGCGAGCTTTCTGCAGAGATAGATCGCCGCGAGTTCGCAGGCGCTATGAACACACACTTGGATCGGCTTTGAGCTCACCGAGCTGGAATCCCGAACGGAGCCGGACTTCGAGCGAAAGCGTGTCCCGTCTTATATGACTTGATCCATTTCGTCCCTTCCAGGAGCGCGTCGCGATCGGGGACACTCTTTCCGTTCGTAAGACTTAAGATTTCCTCAATGAGATCGGCTGGCTATTCATTGATATGTGCCTGCCTTCAAAGGAGATCAGGCAATCCCTTCCATCCGTGGCGGCATCTTTCGTGAACCCCCTGTACGAGGTGCTACGTATGGTCTCCTTGAGTAGTGAACCGGGCGTTACGTTTCGCCCACTTACAGAGGGGAGCAACAATGAAGGGATACCGTATCGCGGCCGCGATGGCGATCATCGTAGGATTTACGTTACTCGGAGGAATGGGACCATCAGCGTTGGCCGCAGGAAATCAGGCGTTCGGTTTTAACGCTCCTCTCGTTTCCGGATTCCCCGGAGGCCGCTCGGTGGAGGTTACCGGAGGAGGCGCCTACAAATTGCCGGACTTCGTTCACTCGGGGGGCGGATTTCGTTGCCTTTCGGACATCACCGCGGGGCCATTCAACGGATGCCTTGCCGGGCAGGGAGTGCGCTGGGACACAGCCCAGCTGCTCCCGACCACGATGTTCAGGTGCACCGGTGCCGCATCCGAACCCCTGAAAACAGCGAACACCGGAGACAAGACGGTTGTGTTGCAAGCCGACTTCTACCGGCAGGGGGACGGAAATGACGAATCCTTTACAGCCATGATGATCGTCTCGGAATCCGATCTGGATCCTGTCGCCCCCGGTGTTCAGAATGTCTGGGTACAGGGAATCGGTTGCGGACCGGCGATCGCGAACTTTAACTGACGTTTCCGAGGGGTCGACCGTGCCAGGTCGACCCCATTTTGTGCTGCACGAAGACATTGCTGTTGCCTTTCAGTGGGCGAGGTGCTGCTGGAGCCGGTGGATGCGCCGGCGCAAGGCTGCTCGCTCCTGTCGTCGCTCGACTTCGGTCACGGCATTGCTGACTCGGGCCAACTTGACTGCGAACTCCTCGGCAATCTGACGCACCGGCAGTCCCGCGAGCTTTCTGCACAGATAGATCGCCCGCGAGCTTGTCGTCGCCGCCGCGGTGACGGCTCAAAGCGTCCGCACTGGTGCACCAATCCCGCGCGACCGTGTCTCGGATGGCCTTGACAGGTACGGCTCGCGGCCGGCGCTGGGCCCAGGGGATCTCGTCCACGTCGGCCCCCTGCACCGCCTTCTCTTGCATCCGCTCGACGAACTTCGCGTCTCCCAGACAGATCTGGCCCTCGACTTCGAGAGGAGAGGTGGCGCCTCGGCCCGCTCGCACGAACCGACGGTAGCGAAGCCTCGCGATGGTCTGCGTCCGGGCGAATATGGCGAGCGTCCAGTCGACGTTGAGCCAGCTCGGCGCCGTGGAAAGGCCCGCGGTCGCCCGGTGGTTGCTCCTCGACACCGGTTCGAACCGTGTTGCAGCTAGAGAGCGAGTTGGCGCAGGATCTTCCCCTCGATCGCGAGATCGGCAAGCTCATCAAGGATCTGCAAGTGCCCTAATATGTGGACGCATGCCGGACCCCAAAGTCTCAGGAATGGCCGACATGAAGCCTGACACCATGCACCTCAAGACCTTCCGACGTGAGCCGAACGCCGTCCCGGCGCGCTATCGGGAAACGGACTCGAGATAAAACTCGGAAGTCGGCGATACCCGCGAACGATGTTGCCCCTTCCTCGTCACTTTGTGGTAGAGGGAAGAGGTGGTCTGGCCCGCGGCGGGTGTCGGGTGGGTGGCCAGCGCCGAAGACTGGCTAGACTCACCGTATCTCGACCGTCTGGTAACCCGGGTCGCGAGTCTCCATTGTGTTCCGGCTGCCGAATTGCCGGACTTGATACAGGAGACGCGGATCGCGCTCTGGCAGGCCGGGCTCGAAGCGCCGGTCAGTTCGGCGCTGATCGCGTGCATCGCCCGCAGAAAGTCGATCGATCTCGTTCGTGAGCTCGCACGACGGCGAGCGAGGCGCCGCGCCGCGAGAATCCTGGCTACCAACCATGAGGTCGATGCAGACCTCCATCATCTGCTCGGCCTGAAAGTGGCCGCCCTGCCACAGCGTCTGCACGAGTTCTACGAACTGCACTACGAGCAGGGGCTGAGCGAGCGCGAGATCGCGCGAGCGTGGGGCCTTTGCCGAGCGTCTGTTCGTTGGCTGGATCGCAGGTGCCGAGATCTGCTTCTCGGCATCCGAGAGCACCTACCGAGAAAGACTCGAATCTCCAAGTCCGACTAGCCCAACCCCAGCGGCTCAGACGACTCAAGAGGTGAGGGATCTGCTCTTGGGGGGAGCTTGCACCCGATACGGGTACGACGCCCCGGGGAACCTCTCTCGAGGCTGTGTCTTTCGTTCATAAACCGATCGCCGTGTCCCAAGTGGACACAGAAAGGAGGAAGGTGAGAGATGTCACAGAGAATCCCCGGCTCCCGAGAAGAAGATGCGTGGTTGAGTGATGAGCAGCTGGCCAAGTGCGCGCCGGCGGACGAGGCGGATGACTTTGCGTCGCCGATCCCGACCCAGATGGTCTCGAACGGCGAGTACATGCCCTACCCCCAGACGGAGAAGCAGAAGAAGGTGGAAGCCCGGATCAAGGAGCTGGCCGACTCGGCGTCGAAGAAGCTGGGCACCAGCCGGCGGAAGTTCCTCGCGAGCACGGGCGGCATGGCGGCAGCCTTCCTCGCGATGAACGATGTGTTCGGTAAGTTCTTCAAGGTCACTCCTAGAGAGATGTTCGAGTCCGCTGCCTTTGCCGCCAACGGAGTCCCGGCGAACCTGTTCGTCTTCGACGATCAGACACACCTGGTCAGATCGAGCCGAAACGGCGGAGCCATCGTTGGCGCGCTGCGCGCGATCGCCCAGGGCCCGACGACACCCGGCTTCACCTCCAACCCCTTCAACGCGCCACCGAACGTCGTCGGTCTCGACGAGCTGGGCGGGGCCTGGACACCGTGGAACCCAGCCCTGATCGGTCAGCCGCTCCCGCCGGACGTGTTCGACGTTCTCCACTACATCACGAGCTTCTTCTTCGACAGCCAGGTCACCGTGGCAGTCGTGAGCAACGCGCCAGGGTTCATCTTCGCCCCGCCTGGTCAGCCGCCGCGCCCCGCGAGGAACGTCGAGGAGTCCGAATTCGGTGAGATTCTGACCGCCGGGCAGACCGCCGGCGTCAGGGACTTCGTCAACCAGATTGCGGGGTCGACCCGCCTGCTGGCGCACGGCATCATGATGCCCGGCGTCAAGGGCTCGCCGAACCTGGACTTCATGCAGTTCCAGATCGACAACTACCATCCCGACTCGTGGAAGGGTTACAACATCGCGCCCTCGGCCAAGGTCGACCTGGACCCCAACAGCGACATGCGGATATGGCGGCACGACGACGAGTTGGTGGCCTACCCCATGTTCGAGCTGATCAGCAACAATTACGCGCGACAGAAGAAGGACCACCCGGGATTTAACAACATCTGCGTCCACAAGGGCCTGGCGCCTGGGCCGCCGCTCATTCCGGAGAGAGGATTCCCGACGGATCTGCCCAAGGCAGCGACGGACTGGCCGAACCTCAACTTCATCACCTACCATTCGTGCATCCAGCCCTCCTTCTGGGACTACCAGGCGCTGGAGGAGATCGAATCCGGCGTCTTGCGCGGGGGCGTCCCCGACATCAGCTGGACCACCCAGTATGCGCAGCTCGTGGGGCCACATCCGAACTGCTACGCGGAGCTGGGAACGACCTTCGCGTCGTCGGTCGTCACCTTCCCCACGGTGTGCGCGCATATCCTCGGTCAGCTCTTGAAGTATCTGGGGCAGGACCGAATCGTGTTCGGCACGGACTCGCTCTGGTACGGCAGCCCCCAATGGCAGATCGAGGCGATGTGGCGGTTCGAGATCCCCGAGGAGCTACGCGAGCGGTTCGGTTATCCGGAGCTGACGAAGGCAGCCAAGCGGAAGATCCTGGGGCTCAACTCGGCCCGGCTCTATGGGATTCCGGGCGCGGCCGAGGCATCGCCGCACGGAGTGTACAAGCCCGTGCCGGCCAACTTCGAGTCGCTGGTCCCCGACAGCCTGAAGACGCTCCTCGAGTTTCCGGGCTTTGTCAGCGACAACTTTTCCAGGATGAAACCCGAGTATCTGGCGAGCGGGTTCGAGCGGAGCAACGCCCGCTACGGCTGGATCAGGACGAAAGTCTAGCCGACATAGAGCACCAGCCGACCCGGCCGCCCTGCGTTCGGCCCCGACAGCCCCCCTGAGACCCAGGGGGGCTGTTCGATTGGTGCCCACGAGACGCTTTAGGCCCAGGAGCTTCAGATGCGGTGGACGGTCATCGGCAACGGTCTCTTCTGTCCCGTCGCCGCCTGCCGGCGCCCGGGCGAGATCAGTCTGTTTGCGCGCGGGGCCAACGGCGAATTGTTGTGCAGGGAGTGGGAGAGTGGAGGCTGGGGCGAGCTCCATTCTCTGGGCCTGCCCCTGGCCCGCCTGGAAGGGTCACCGGAGACGGTGCCAGCCGACTGGCAGCTGGCCGCCTGCAGCGGCGATCCGACGCGGATCTATCTGTTTGCCCGGAGTCCCGACGGCGATCTGCTTCAGAAGATCGGCAGCGGAGGGGAGTGGGGAGCCTTCGAGTGCCTGGGGGCGCCGGCGACGCTGAGCGGCGGCCTCGCGATCCCGCTCGGGCTCGCCGGGCCGCTGGCCGCCTGCAGCGCGGGGGCGGACCGCATCGACCTCTTCGCGGTCGGCCAGACCGGCGACCTGCTCCATACCTCATGGGACGGCCGGGCCTGGAGCGACTTTGAATCGCTCGGAACGCCCGCGATGCTGCATGGCGGGACCCAAAGGTCGGTGCCGCTGTCGGGTTCCCTGGCGGCGAGTTGCTGCGGAACCGACCGCATCGCCATCTTCGTCCGCGGGACTCTGGGCGACCTGATGATGAAGTGGTGGGACGGGAAGCGCTGGAGCGAGTTCGCTTCCTTGGGGTCGCCCCAGGTACCGGAGGAGACTTACCCCGCCGTCACGGTCGCCGCGCCCCTGACCGGACCGCCGGCCGCGTGCAGTTGGGGACCCGGACGTCTCGATGTCTTCGCTCGAGGCCCCGGGGGTGAGGTTCTTCACAAGTGGTGGGACGGGCAGAACTGGAGCCCTTTCGAATCGCTGTGGATGCCGGTGCGGGCGGGCACCGAACCCAGGTCTCTTCCCTCTACCGGAGCGATTGCCGCTTGCAGCTGGGGCGTGGACCGCCTGGACGTCTTCACGCGGGCAGTGGACGGGAACCTCTACCACGCCTGGTGGGACGGAAGCTGGGCCCATGACTGAGGGCCACGCGGGCCGCCCCCGCGAGGGAAACATGGTCCTAGCCAGGCCAGGCTTTCAGGAAACGTACGGGGTTCACCGGCGAGGGGAGGACACCATGAGAGACTCGAATTGCGGGGTCGCATGCGCCCCGAAGCCACCGACGCGCACCGTTTCCGTGGGTTCGCTCGGAATTTTCCTACTCGCCTTGTTCGGCTTGTCGGCGAATGCTCTTCGGGCTCAAGAATTCAGCGAGTTCCCCGTGCCCACCGCGGACAGCCAGCTGAGGGGGATTACGGCGGGGCCGGACGGGAACATCTGGTTTTCCGAGCAGCTCGGCAAGAAGATCGGCCGCATAACGCCGTCGGGAGTCATCACCGAGTTCCCGATTACGGGCAGCCTTGTCTCGCCGGAGGAGATGACCGCCGGTCCCGATGGTAACGTTTGGTTCTCCGACTTCATCTCCGTCGGCCGGGTGACGCCCTCCGGCACGATCACCCGCTTCCCGATCGCCTCGAACTCTTTCCCGGGCGGAATCGTGACCGGGCCCGACGGCAACATCTGGTTCACTCTGTTTGCGACCGACCACCAACGAATCGGACGAATCTCACCGGCCGGCGGGGTCGTCACCGAGTTTCCGGTCTTCGGCACCATCCAGCTCAAGGGACTCACGACCGGTCCCGACGGAAACCTCTGGTTCACCGACCCGTTGAGCAACCAGGTCGGGCGAATGACGACCTCCGGCGCGGTCATGCTCTTTCCGCTTCCGGCCGGAGTGACGGGCCCCTACGAGATCGTGACCGGACCCGACGGGAACCTCTGGTTCACGAGCGCGTTTCACATCGGCCGGATGACCACCGCCGGCGTCGTCACGGCCTTCGCCGACCCGGGCGGCGACTTCCCCACCGGGATCGCCGCGGGGCCCGACGGCAACATGTGGTTCACCGAGCAGACCGCCAATCACATCGTACGGATCACGCTCACGGGACAGATGACCGAGTTCACGCCCCCGACCGTAACCTCCGGTCCGCTCGACATCGCTGCGGGCTCCGACGGCGCCCTCTGGTTCATCGAGACGAGAGGGAACAAGATCGGCCGAATCACGGTCGGAACTTGCGCGCCGTCACCCACGAAGCTCTGTTTGAGCGGCGCGCGGTTCAGCGTGTCGGCCACATGGCAGAGCGCGACGGGTTCGGGCGTAGCGAACGCTATTTCGCTCACCAGTGACACCGGCTACTTCTGGTTCTTCAATTCCGACAACGTGGAGCTCGTTGTCAAGGTGTTGAACGCCTGTTCGTTCAGCAACCGGATCTGGGTGTTTGCAGCGGGCCTGACCGATGTTCAGGTGAATCTGACGGTGACAGACAACCTGACCGGGGCGTTCAAGACATACGTGAACCTGCAGGGGACCGCGTTCCAGCCGATCCAGGACACCAACGCTTTCGCCACTTGCGACGCGGTTCCCCAGAGCTTCGCGGCGGAAGCCTCCAAGGAGGCATCGGCTGATTTCGAAAGCGCTCCGTCGTGGGGTCTCCCGAGTTTCCCCGAAAGCGCGAGCAGCGCTCCCGCGAGTGGAATGAGCCCGGGCGTGGGTCTGGACACCTGCGTGGCCAACGCGACGACGCTCTGCCTGGAGAGCAACCGGTTCGCGGTGACGGCGGCCTTCCGGACGGCGACCGGCTCCTCGGGAAGCGGGACCGCTGTGGCGCTCACTTCCGACACTGGATATTTCTGGTTCTTCGGTGCCGACAACGTCGAGGTCGTGCTCAAGGTCCTCAACGCCTGCTCGTTCACTCCATACCACTGGGTCTTCGCGGCGGGCTTGACCAACGTGGAGGTCACGCTTACCGTCACCGACACGCAGACGGGAGTGATCAAGCAATATCAGAATCCTCTCGACACGCCCTTCCAGCCACGACAGGACACGACGGCCTTTCAGACATGCCCCTGAAGACGCGCGCGACGCGCTATAGGTCCGCGTCAATGCGGGAGCCCGACGGAACTCTCTCTCGGAAAGGAGCAAGCCATGAACAGAAGAGGCTACGAAAAACAGAGGGGAATCGTGCTACTCGTCGTATTGGGCCTATTGACGCTGTTCGGCGTAGTCGGCCTCACCTTCACCTACTCCACCCCCGAGGTCCAGTGCGAGCAGAACCCTACAGTGGAGCTCACCGACCGCGGGTGCACTAAAGTTGTAGGGAACTCGGGTCGTTAGACGCCTTGGCCTTCGAGGCGTGGGGTCAGGTCTTTATTAGCCAATGTTATGAGAAGGAGGTGTATCGCAATGCCATCTACTTCTTTTAATCCGTCGCTGCACGGCTTCCATTTTAGCAACAACGACATCCGTTGGTCCTTTGGTCCTTTAGAGGGCAGATTTCTCTGCGGCGGAATGGCCTACGCGGCACTCGACTACTTCTACAATCGAATGAGTATTCCGCCGGATACCACCGCACCTGCAGAGGGAGCTCCCTTGCACTCATATATCTATGATCGACAGGTGACGGCCCACGTTAATACCGGGGCTAAGTTCGGCGGATCAATGATCCCCATCGTCGGCCCCATCGTCAGCGGTTCCATAGATCCGGAGAGCGCATATAACAATCTCTCCTTCGTTCTGAGCAATGGCACGCCGACACCGTTCTGTCTGGTGTCATCTCTCCCCTTCCGGGGCCATCACATTGTCGCGACTGGCTGTAGCTCGACGCCGCCGAGAGTGATCGCTGCTTATGATCCAAATAGACCTGAGGTCGTGGTGTTTCTTCAGCAACTGGGGTCGGGCAAGTTTCAGCATAATCGCTCGGGTGAGCTGTGGGATACGTTCTTTGTTGACGGCGGCTACTCGGTGAAAACCCCGTCTGTGCTTACGGGGCAAGGTAATTGGCGATGGTGCCGAAATTGCCAGGGACTATTTTTCTTCGGTCATGCACGCAATGGCATTTGCCCCGTCGGCGGATCATCCCACGACGTAGTGGGCAGCGGCAATTACGTGCTACCGCTGGAGACGGGGAATGGCGAACCGAACTGGAGGTGGTGCTCGACCTGCGAAGGCTTGTTCTTCGCTGGAGGGGGCAGTGGCGGCATTTGCCCCCCGGGCGGCGTTCACACCGGCGGCAGTAGCGGCAACTATATTTTGGCGGTCGGCACCGGCACTGGTCAGCAGAACTGGCGGCGGTGCAGTGTGTGCAATGGACTGTTTTTTGCCGGCAACAACTCTCTGGGTGTCTGTCCCGGAAATCCGAACGGACACAATGGGACCAGCAGCGGCAATTACTTCTTGGTAATGGCCAGCGGGTAACCTAGGCGATCCGGAGGGCTGGAGTCGGGTCTTTAATGTAAGCTAGCGCGGCGCGAGGTGCTGCTGGAGCCGCTGGATGCGCCGGCGCAAGGCTGCCCGCGCCGGGCGTCGTTCGACTTCGGTCACCG
>WNGB01013679.1_pt1 | contig 10906 bp, 9 predicted proteins | sample 5400681 | NCBI WGS metagenome assembly WNGB01 (sample SAMN13153367, study PRJNA577476) | soil metagenome | isolation source: 115 cm soil or saprolite under grassland replicate 2 | place: USA:California | collected 2016-06-15 | reverse complement strand
TAGGTCTGTCCATTGATCGTGCGGCGGACGAGCTCGGCATCGAGATCGACGATGTCGCCGTCCTGGAGACGCAGCACCTCGTTCGACTCGGCGTGGGGAAGAGGCATATCCGTCGCGGGAAGAAACGGAGTCACCTTAGGTCGCAGCGCCATCTCCGACGGCAGCATCGTCACCCCGGGAGGCGTCGGCACCATTGGCCAGCCGGAGCTCTCGTGCTCGCCATGAACCATCGCGTCGGCGGAGCGCGCAGCGCCCAGCGAGAATTCGAGCAAATCGGGCGGAAACAGCCGCGTGCTCGGCGATTGCCCGCGCAGGATCACGCGGCCCGGCTCGCGTACGCGCGCGCTCCGCTCGGCGGTAATCAGGAAGTTGAACTTCTCGAGCGCGATGGGCCGGAGCGTCGTCCTGCCGTTTTTCACCGTGCCGAGCTTGATGAGCGTATCCATCTGCGGCGTCGTGGCCCAGGCGACGTACACGACGCGGGCGGACAGGCCGGCGAGCATCGCGATGGGGACGAAGCGCGCGCGCCCATCGGCCGTGACAGCGACCGTGAATGGGCCGGGAGGAATGGAGAGCTCGACGCGGCCGCTCGCGCCTTTGACTCCCGGCGCGGCGACGAGCTCGAGGCAATACAGGTCGTGGCTGGGACCGAGCGGGGTCTGCGGGTCGCACGGTCGCGGATTCGCCTGCCCTTCGCAGATCCCCGCAGCGATGGCGAGGAGGGCGACTCCCCGCAGCACGGTTAGTGCTTCGACCGCTTCAGCCAGCCTTGCAGCGCGCGAGCGCTTTGTGCCCGGGCGCCTGGAGCAGGGGCGCTCGCGGGGGGGACGGCCGTTACGTCGAACGTATACGCTCCCGTCTGTCCCGAGGTGCTCGCGGCAATGACGATATCGTACGGTGCGCTGAGCGTGATCGAATCGGCGAGAAACGCATTGGAATTGCCGGCAGTGCTGTCGTCGTTCGACGCGACCAGCTCGCGGGTGTAGCCGGTGCCGCTGGTACCGGTGACCCGGTACAGCGCGATCTTGGGATCTATGGCCGCGGACCGCTCCGCGATGGCTACCTTCGTGCCGGCAATGAGAATGATCCGCGCGACATCGAAGCGGCTGGAGGTGAGCGAGGTGTCGGCGCAATCCGCGGCCGTGAGCGAGTCGGCGACCGTTACCCCGTTGGCGACCCAAACCTCCCGGCAGCCGTTCATGGCGGCCGGCCGGTTTACGACCTTCAGCTGGTACCCACCAATCGCTCCCTGATTGTACGAGTTGGCGCCAATGAGATAGACGTCGCCAGGGAGAATGATGTCGAGCTGCGAATTCTGTATCTGGGTCAGTACGACGTCGTCATCAAATCCCACATAGGGCCCGTCGGCACGAAACAGGTCTATCCACGTATCAAACGCGGTGGATTGCATGGTGATCCGGATGCTCTGCTGACCCGTCGGCAGGCCGAGCGCGTAAAAGTCGTAGAACCACCCCTGCCCTAGGTAATTGCAGTCGGCGGCCGAAAGCACGCCGTTGACCGTCTCGTCCACGATGACGCCTCTGGCATACGCGCAGGGAGCCAGCAACAGCGCGCTGAACACCACGGGCGACGATACGCCGGGCACATTCGCCTGGATCGAGATTTCCTGCGCGGTTGGTCCGGCCGTCACCGCCGTCGTGACCTGACCGTTGGCGTCCGAGATGGACGTTTGCGGGCTGAATGTCGCGGCGCCGACCGGTGTGACGGTCCACGATACATGGACGTTCTGAATCGGCTGGCCGTCGGAGCCAAGCGTCACGAAGCTGAGCGGGAACTGGAACGCCCCACCGGTGGGCGCCAACTGGCTATCACCCGCGAACCCGGTGACCGAGGCCGCGCGCGTGCTGGGCCCCGTCGAATCACCGCAAGCCGCTACCGCCAGGATCAGAGATACAAGAGCGAGCGCCTTCACGAGAGCCTCCTCTTACTTTGGCACGACGCGGTAAAGTACCTCGCCGTCTCGAATCATCCCAAATTGCTCGCGCGCCACCCGCTCTTGTACCGCGGGACTCGTCTCGAGGTCGTTGGCGAGCTTGGCGAGCGAGTCCAGCTCTACGCGCAGCGCCGCGACTTTGGTCCGCTCGTCCGCGAGCTGCCGCCGGATGGTGATCCAGTCGGCACTGCTGTACTCCCCGCCCCACGCCGCGAGCGCGAGCAGTCCCACACCACCGGCAATGCCGGCGATGCGGATGCGCGTCACAAGCCGTACAGATGGCGGCCGGGATAGTGCGCCACGTCGCCGAGCTCCTCGGCGATGCGCAGCAGCTGATTGTACTTCGCCACGCGCTCAGTGCGCGACGCGCTGCCCGTCTTGATCTGCCCCACGCCCGTTGCCACGGCCAGGTCGGCAATGAACGTGTCCTCGGTCTCGCCGGAGCGGTGCGAGATCACCGACCCGTAGCCGTTGCCGCGCGCCAGGTCGATGCATTGCAGCGTCTCCGTGAGCGTGCCGATCTGGTTGACCTTGATCAAGATGGCGTTCGCCACGCTTTCTTCGATGCCGCGCGCCAGCCGCTCGACGTTGGTACAGAAGAGATCATCGCCTACAAGTTGCACCCGCTCCTGCAACGCTGCTGTGAGCTTTGCCCATCCCGACCAGTCGTCTTCCGCCAGGCCGTCTTCGATGGACACGATGGGATAGCGATCGATCCAGCCCTTATACAGCGCAATCATCTCTTCGGCACTCTTCTGCCCGCCCTTGCTCTTCTTGAACGTATAAGTGCCGTCGGCATAGAGCTCTGAGGCCGCCACGTCGAGCGCGATGGCGATGTCCTTGCCTGCCTCGAAACCGGCCGCCTCGATCGCCGCCATGATCGCCTCGAGCGCCGCCTCGTCGTTCGGCAGATCGGGGGCAAACCCGCCCTCGTCCCCCACCGCCGTGGAGAGGCCCCGTTTCGCCAGCACTTTCTTCAGGGCGTGAAACACCTCCACGCCCATCCGCAGCCCTTCCGGGAACGTCTCGGCGCCGATCGGGACGACCATGAACTCCTGTGAATCCACGGTGTTGGCCGCGTGCGCCCCGCCATTCAGGATGTTCATCATCGGGACCGGCAGCACGTGCGCGACGGGACCGCCCAGATAGCGGTACAGCGGCAGGCCGGCATCCTGCGCCGCCGCCCGCGCGATGGCGAGCGAGACGGAGAGGATCGCGTTAGCGCCGAGGTGGCTCTTGTTGGGCGTGCCGTCGAGATCGAGCATCGCGTAGTCCAACGCGATCTGGTCTTCGGCCGACAGCCCCTCGATGCGTGGACCGATCACCTCGTTCACGTTCTTGACCGCTTCGAGCACTCCCTTGCCGCCAAAGCGCTTGGGGTCGCCATCGCGCAGCTCGACGGCTTCGTGCTCGCCCGTGGAGGCGCCGCTCGGCACGGCCGCCGTGCCGGCCGCGCCGCTCGCCAGGGTGACGTCCGTCTCGACTGTGGGATTGCCGCGACTATCGAGGATTTCGCGCGCGTGTACCGAGATGACCGTGCTCATGTGTGGTCCAACCCTACCGTACCTTGGACTGTAGGGCAACCATCGCCGCCCGGACCTCCTCGCGCAGGCGATCGCGGTCGTCCGGCGAGCGTCCCTGCGTCGCGATGGGCGGTCCTACGAGCAGGCGGATGGGCCGGGGCCGGAGTCGCCACGCGCCTTTGGGCAGGATTTCAAATGTGTGATGCAGGTAGATGGGGACGACGGGCACCTGCGCGGCAATCGCGAGGCCAAAGGGCGCATTCTTGAAGGGCAGCAGCTCGCCGGTGCGGCTGCGCGTCCCTTCGGGGAAGACGAGGACCGAGGTGCCGCCCCGAATTCTCCGCGCTGCTTCGTCGTACGCTGCAAACGCGCTTTTGCGTGCGGCCCGATCGATGGGAACGTGTCCCACCGCGAGCATCGCACGGCCGAGGAGGGGAATCCGAAACAGCTCGCGCTTCGCGACGAAGCGCACGGAGCCCGGCAGCGTGGCGAACAGCGCCCAGATGTCGAACATCGACGAGTGGTTCGAGGCGTACATGACGGGCTGGTCGCGCGGAATGTTCTCCAACCCTTCGGCTACGACCGGCGTTCCCGCGGCACTGAGGATATCGCGCGACCAATCCGTGCTCGCCCAATCGTACACGCCACCGCGCCGGTTGCGCACGCGCAACAGCCCGGCCACGATGGCTCCGGTTGCATGAACGATGGTTGAAGCGACGAGAACGACGTAGTACCAGAGGGTGCGGACACTCACGCGAAGTGATCGAATCCTGCAGGCAACGGCACCGGTTTGCTGTGATCGAGCAGCCGCAGGCCGCCACGGCGTCCGCCCGAGCCGCGCAGACACGTGCCGATGCGGCTCAATTGAATCCCGGTCTCCGAGCGGAACGCCGACGCGCTGGCATCGCCGAATGTCGGCGGCATCGTCGTGAGCAGCTCGAATTCCTCTCCGCTCGCGACCGCGGCCATCGCGTCCACGTTTTCCCAGCAGGGTATCTGCTCGAGATTGATCTCGGTGCCCACGCCGGACGCCGCTGAGAGATGTTGCGCGTCGGCCGCGAGACCGTCCGAGATGTCGATCATGGCCGTGGCACCGTGGCTCGCCAGCCAGCGGCCGGCCTGGATGCGCGGTTCGGGGCAGGCGTAGCGGTTACGCAGTGCGGCCGGCATGCGCTTCCCTTCGCGCAATCGCTCTAGGGCGAGCGCCGCGCCCCCGAGGTAGCCAGTGACCCAGAGCGTGTCCCCTTCGCGCGCGCCGGAACGGCGCACAGGCCGTTCTGCCGTGCCAACGACGCACACGTCGACGACGTACTTGTCGGACCGCGTCAAATCCCCACCCAGGATCCTGGCCTCGAGATTGTTGGCCACGGTGGCCACACCGGCCATGATCTCGGCGGCGGGATCGCCGCCCTGTTTCCCGTCCGCTGCTGGAACGCCCAACGATACCAGCAGCCCGAGCGGCGTGCCGCCCTCCGCAGCCAGATCGGACATCGCGGCAGCCGCGGCGCGGCAGCCGATCTCCTTGAAATCGAGCCAATCGGTGCGGAAGTGGACGTTCTCGAGAGAGCTGTCCATGCTCAACGCCAGCGTCGTCGATCCGATCGGCATCAGGGCGCAATCATCGCCGAGGTCCTCGACATCGCCCACGATCGCCGCGATCCGCTCGATGATCCCGCGGATGCGATCGAACTCTTTACCGGGGCCGAGATTCATCGGACGCGCATCAGGCCGCTGTCCGTGGCGGCCCACAAGAAGTCGCGATCAGCGGCGAGATCGCGCACCGGCGCGGGGACTTCGAACGGCACGGTGTGAACGTGGATGAGCGAGCCGGCAATATCGGCCTGCGCGAGGCCGCGCGTGCCGCCGATCCAGAGATCGCCGTTGTAACCAGCCAACGCCGTCGGGGTGCCGAGCGACAGCGGAAGGGGAATGGCAGTCCAGGCCCGCGTGACGGGATCACGCCAGAGGAGATCTCTCTCAGTCGCCATGACGATGGTATCCTGAAGACGGCCCAGCGCGTAAACCGTGACGCGCAAGCTGGGGCGGTCTGCGAGCTCGGCTGGCGTGGTCAACGCATTCGCCCCCGGCAGGACCTGTCCCAGCCCGGCGTTCGTTCCCACCCAAAGCGTGTCGCCGACCGCGAGCAGGCTCGTGATCGGCAGACCGGGCGGGGGGGGGAGGGGGGGGAGGGGGGGGAGCCCGAAGGCCTGCACGTTTTCATCGGCAGTAATAAAGGAGAGGCCACGCGTGGTACCCACCCAGACGCCACCCCCGTGCGCAGCGGCCGCAAGACACGTGGCGTCCGGAAAATCCCAGAGGCGCGCGCGGAACGTGGACGGATCGATGCGCAGCACCCCCTGCTCAGCGGCGAGCCAGAGCTGATTGCCTGCGTTGATCAGGCGACGTGAATCCAGAAAGGAGAACCCGAGGGCGGCACCGGCACCCTCCGAGCTCCGCGTCGCCGACAGATCACTCGCCACCCACGTCAGACCGCGACGCGATGTTCCGCCCCCCGGGCGCGCGTTGGCCGCGGCCCAGATTCCGTCCGGCGCAGGTGCGACGGCGCCCACCCCAGGTGCAAGGAGTCCGTAGGTCAGCACTTCCCATTCTCCCGTTTGCATATCTACACGCACCAGCCCCAAGCCGTTCGTCCCGAAGAAGATCTCAGGCCGGTCCGGGGTGGCGGCCGCAGCCGTGAACTGATGGGTCCGCAACCGCTTATCGGTGAGGATCACCGCCTTCATCGCGTCGGCCAGCGGCGCAGCCGCTAGGGCTTTCTCTACCGTCAGTGGTGCGTCAATCGGAGCGGAAGGTAGCGGGCCGGGCGTCCAGATGCGTCCATCCACGTCGTAGCGGACGTACCCGAGCACCGTTCCAAGGTCCAGCCACACGGCGTTCCCCGACGGGTCGGCAATTGCGCGCCGGACCCTGCCGGCCGGGTACCCGTCGAGCGAGGTCACCGGCGCCCGGAAACCGCGCGACAGGCGGTCGTAGATCAGCAGGCCATGCGTGGTCGCGGCAAAGACGAGCCAGGGCGTCGCAGCGACGGCCTCGATTTCCGAGAAATCTGAGATCAGAACGCGGTTGTCGGGACTCAAAATGACGGCCCGACGGCCTGAGGGCCGGACGGCCCCAGTCGCGCAGGCAATCATGATCAAGGCGACTGTTGCAGCGCTACACCAAATCGGGAGCTTCAAGTTCCGCCAGAACGGGTGGGCGATGCGGCTTCACGTCCTTCCAGGCGCGCCACACCTCCGGCAGCGCGGCGAGGACGTCGGCGGGTCTCAGGCTGCGGGCGGTCCACTGCCGCGCCCCCAGCTCCGCCGCGCGACCGAGTGCGTGCGCGCCCAGCGCGGCGGCTTCAGCGGGCGGCGTGCCGCGCGCCAGAAACGCGCCGATGAACCCCGCGAGCAAGTCACCGCTGCCGCCGGTCGCCAAACCGGGGTTGCCGCTCGCGACGACATGGTGAGGCCCGCGCAGATCGGCGATGACGGTAGGCACGCCTTTGAGCAGCACGGTGCACTTGAGCTTCGCGGCGGCGCGCCCCGCCGCCGACCAGCGATCATTGGCGGCCTCGTCGGCGAGTGCGTCGCCGGCGAGGGCACGAAACTCGCCGAGATGCGGGGTGCAGACGAGCGAACGTTGGTGGAGGTCGGTCGAGGTTGGTGGAGGTTGGTGGAGATAGTGAAGGGCGTCCGCGTCGACAACCGTCGGGATGGCGCGACGCGATAGGATCTGTGCGACAAACTGCTCACGTACATCCACGCGCCCGAGCCCCGGGCCGAGCACGACGGCATCCGCCCAGTCGACCGCTTCGGCGACAGTGGGCTCGAGCGTTTCGCCGAGCGACGATTCGACAGTCAAGAGATCGGGCAGACTGGCCTGCGCGGCGGCGATCGTTTCGCGCGCGGCGACGAGCTTCACGAGCCCGGCGCCGGCGGCAAGTGCGGCACGGGCGGCATGGAGCGCCGCGCCACTCATGCCATCGGCGCCACCGATCACGCACACTCGACCCCGATCGCCCTTGTGCATCTGCGGTGCGAGGCGCGGCAGGCGCTCGGCCGCCCACATGTCAGTCACGAACAAGGGCCAGGCGCCGTCGGCCGGCGGAAAGCCGATGTCCACCACGACCACCTTGCCGCACCATTCGCGCGCCAGGAGATGGCCGCGCCGAGGACCGCCGAACGTGACGGTCATGCGCGCGTGCACCGGTCCGTGCGCTTCCCCGCTCGTCAGATCGAGCCCGGTCGGCCCGTCCACGGCCAGGATCGGCGCGCCGTACGCCGCAACCCGCTCGGCCAGCGCGAGCGCGTCACCCTTCGCGGGTCCCGCGGCGCCGGTGCCCAGCAGCGCATCGACAGCCACAGCGGCCTGCGGCCACGCTTCTTCGCGACCCAGTTCCCGCACGCCGTCGAGCCGCGCGAGCGCGCGGTTGTCGATGGCATCATCGGTCTTGGGATCGACGGCCGTGACCCAGACGGGGATGCCAACGGCGTGCAAGGCGCGCGCGATCACCCAGCCGTCGCCGCCATTGTTGCCCGCTCCCGCCGCCACCAGCACTCCACCGGGAATCGCAGCCGGGAACTCCGCGACCAGCACCTCCACGACGGCGCGTCCCGCCGTCTCCATCAGCACGCGGCTCGGCACGCGATACTGCGTGCGCGCGGCCGAATCCCACGCCGCGGCTTCGCTCGCCGAGAGAACCGGAATCGGATTCACGGAATCAGCACCCCCGCGTACCCTACCACGCGCGCGTTGTCACCAGAAACCCAACCTGAGTGGCGGTAGTCTACAACCTCCCCCTGCTTCGCGCCCAGGGCCCGCGCGGCCGCGATCACGACGGCCGCCGGCCCGCGGCCGCACATGGAGATCCGCTCGCGCTTGCAGCACGCCAGCAGCTCGGCGCCGTCCAGCGCGCGAACGGCTGCGAGTGCCGCCGCATCCTTGCGCTCGGATACCGCCGCGGGCTCGTAGTGATTCAGATCGCTGGAGGCGAGCAGCAGCACCGCCTCACCGGCCGCCTGGACGAGCCGTGCCAGCGTCTCGCCAAGCAGGCGCGCCGGTTCCCACGCGTCCCATGCGATCACCAGCGGCACGATGCGCACGTCCGATCGCAGTATCTGGAGGAACGGCAGCTCGACCTCGACCGCGTGCTCGGCACGATGGGCGTCGTGATCGACGTCGACCAAACCCTCGGAAATCTCGAGCAGCGCTTGCGCGGCGCCGGCGTCCACCGGGACGTCGCCGAGGGGCGTGCGGAACGCACCCGCTTCCCACAACGACACGCCGCTTTTGGCTTCTGAAATGCCCGTATGGTTGGGGGCGAGCATGATGACGAGACCGGGAACGGTGACGCGGGCAAATACGGCGGCCGCGGTTGGTCCGGAGTAGATGTAACCAGCGTGAGGCGCAATAACGGCGCGGCAAGGCGCGGTGGGTGCAGAGCCAACATCGCGTCGCGCGTCTGCGAGCAAGGTCGCGACCGTCGCTCGCAGCTCGACGGGATCAGAGGGGTAGAAGCGCCCGCTGACGGCGGGCGAGCGGACGTTCACCCCGAAGAGGAGACTCCGGGCCAGCGATAGCCGGCCCCGGCCTTGAAGACCTCCGCGAACTCGTACACCCGCTCGAAGTCCGCCAGACGATCGGTGGGTTGCCGTGCCAGCAGTCCGACGTCGATCAGGATGAAGACGATGTGCCCGAAGTCGTCCGTCGTGTGAATGCCCCAGTGCGTAAGCACCGCCAACGCCAGCATCCCGAACTGCTCCAGCGCGAAGTCGCGGCAGGCCCACGCCAGCTCGACGCCGCTCAGATGGCGGCGCGCGGGGAGGCGGGTCTGCGCGAACTCCAGCGCCGCGAGCACGAACACGTAGGCGCGCTCGTTGTATTTCCCATCGCGGCGGCGGATCTCGGCGAGGGCCGCTTCGAGAGTCGCGACGTCGCTCATCGCCGGGCTTCGCCCGGAGGCGGCGGAGCTGCCGGAGGGGTCGGCGGCGTGGGAGGTGTCGTCACCACACGAATCCCACCTGAACGGCGTTCCGAACGCTCTTCAGGCAGCGGCACGTCGAGCAGTGCCAGAGCGAGCACGTCGTCAATCGTTTCCACGAGCTTGATATCAAGCAACGTCTGTACCTCTTCAGGCAAGTCAATGAGGTCGTTTTTGTTGCGTTCGGGAACGAGCACGGACGTAACGCCCGCGCGCGCCGCCGCGGTCAGTTTCTCTTTGAGGCCGCCAATCGGAAGCACGCGCCCGCGCAGCGTCAGCTCACCCGTCATCGCGACGTCGTGGCGCGCCGGCCGCCGGCAGAGCAGCGAAGCCAGCGCCGCCGCGATCGTGATGCCCGCCGAAGGCCCGTCCTTGGGGACGCCGCCCGCCGGCACGTGCAAGTGCACGTCCGACTGGGTGAACGCTTCGAGCGGGATGCCGAGCGCACTGGCGCGGGCGCGCAGCAAGCTCCAGGCAGCCTGGGCCGATTCCTTCATCACGTCGCCGAGCTGGCCAGTCAATGTGATCTGACCTTTGCCGGGCATTCGGATCGCTTCGATGAACATGATGTCGCCGCCGACGGGCGTCCACGCGAGACCCGTGGCCACGCCGATCTCCGGCGCTCGACCCGCGACCTCGCTCTGCACTTTGGGCTGACCGGCGTACTTCTCGAGATTCTTCGAGGAAATCTTCACGTTCGTCGACTTCCCCTCGACAACCTCGAGCGCGGCTTTTCGCAGGATGCCCTGGATTTCCCGCTCCAGCTGGCGGACGCCGGCTTCTCGCGTGTACTCGGCGATCAGCCGGTCGAGGGCGCCATCGGCGACGTGGGCGCGTTCGGCCTGTTTGCCCTTCCCCAACCCCGTCTCCTTCAGTTGCCGCGGCATGAGGTAGCGCTTGGCAATCTGCAGCTTTTCCGAGGGCGTGTAACCCACGAGCGTCAGCTGCTCCATGCGGTCGAGCAGCGGGTCGGGAATCGGCACCGTGCTGTTCGCGGTCGCGATGAACATCACGCCCGAGAGGTCAAACGGCACCTCGAGGTAGTGGTCCACGAACGTCGAGTTCTGGGCGGGATCGAGCACCTCGAGCAGCGCGGCCGTCGGGTCGCCACGCACGTCGGAGCCCATCTTGTCCACCTCGTCGAGCATCAGGACGGGCGTGCGCGTCTCGCAGCGCTGCAGGGCGTGGATGATGCGGCCGGGGATCGCGCCGACGTAAGTGCGGCGGTGGCCGCGAACCTCCGCCTCGTCGCGCACGCCGCCGAGCGACACGCGCGTGAACTTGCGGCCCAGCGCTTCGGCGATGCTCTGGCCCAGCGACGTCTTGCCGACGCCCGGCGGTCCGACAAAGCAGAGGATCGAGCCCTTCGCGTCGGGATTGAGCGTCCGGACGGCGAGATACTCGAGGATGCGCTCCTTGATCGTCTTGAGATCGTAGTGGTCGCGG
>WNGB01013678.1_pt1 | contig 10906 bp, 9 predicted proteins | sample 5400681 | NCBI WGS metagenome assembly WNGB01 (sample SAMN13153367, study PRJNA577476) | soil metagenome | isolation source: 115 cm soil or saprolite under grassland replicate 2 | place: USA:California | collected 2016-06-15 | reverse complement strand
GATGATGCCTGCGCGCGCAGCTCGTTGAGGCCGTGCAAGTTCAGCAGCGCGGCCAGCAGCGCGCCGGCGCTGTCCAGCATTATGTCGGTGATCGTATCAAACAGGCCCGAGACGATCTGCTTGGGCACCACAAAATCGACCAGCCACTCGCCGACTTCCCACAACGCGCCGATCGCGATCCCCAGGCTGGCGATCGTCACAACGAACAACCAGCGGCGCTTGTAGAAGCTCTCCATCAGCTCGCGGTAGAGCAGGAACCCGAACGCCAGTGTGATCGCGAACATGGTGAAGAAGTGCGCGATCTCATCGTATGGCCCAGGCTTGTTATACAGATCCCAGGCCCAGCCGCCGGCGTTGATCAGCGCCGCAATCATAAAGACCAGGTCGAACAGCGTTGGTAGCTTGCGCTCCAGTTTGACGAACAGAAATGAGACCAGCAAAAAGCCGCCAAGCGTCGCGGCCGGCAGCCACTTGCCCTGGATCAGCACCACCACAATTGCGACCGCCAGCAGGCCCTGTAACCCCCAGGCGAGCGCTCGATATCCTTTCCAGTTGGCGTTAATCATGGTCGTTTTCTCCGTTGGCGGTTATGATTCACGGCGGTAGCAAGTAGATATCGGCCACCTGCCTCATAATGCCACGAAGCAAACAGTGTGCCAGCATTGCTGGAATGAACTGGAGACGTCATTGGGAGGTCTGGAGGGACGCCATCCCTCCAAGACACTTTTTGGGGCGAGCGGGCGACAGCCATTCCAGAGCTTGACCTTTCAGACCCGCCGGCCTACTGATCGGCCAGCAGCAGGCATGCCTCGAGTGGGAAGCTGACGGTGACCTGCTGGCCGCGCTGGGGTGGTGCGAGCTGCGGGTTGTTGAACTCATCGAACTGGAGGAACTGATCGCGTAGACGCACTTTGACGCGCATAGTTGGCCCCAGGAACATCACATCGTCGACCGTGCCGCTCAGGTGGTTGCCGTTCGCGCCATTGCCGTGCAGGGTGATCACCTCCGGCCGCAGCGCCACGCTTACCGGCTTCCCGGACGCCGTGTCGGCGATCGGCTTGGCGGCCTGAATATCCTGGCCATCGACGCGCAGGCGCCCGCTGGCCGCGTCGGCCACATCGGCCGAGAGCACATTCAGCGTGCCCACGAACGAGGCCACGAAGCGGGTGGTCGGGAAGTTGTAGATCTCGAACGGCGTGCCGATCTGCTCGATCCGGCCGTTGCTCATCACCACCACCCGATCCGAGAGCGAGAGCGCCTCCTCCTGATCGTGCGTGACATAGATCGTGGTGATCCCCAGCTGGCGCTGGATTGTACGAATCTCGTTGCGCAGCGACACACGGATCTTGGCGTCGAGCGCTGAGAGCGGCTCATCCAGCAGCAGCACCTGCGGCTGGATCGCCAGCGCGCGCGCCAGGGCCACGCGCTGCTGCTGCCCGCCTGACATCTGGTAGGGGTAGCGGTTGCCGAAATCGGACAGATGGACGATCCGCAGCATCTCGGCGACCCGTTCTTTGATCGCGTTTTCGGGCTGCCGCGCCACCTTCAATCCAAAGCCGACATTGCCGGCCACAGTCATGTTCGGAAACAGCGCGTACGATTGGAACACCATCCCGACATGACGCCTGTTCGGCGGCGTGTTGGTCACGTCGACGCCGTTGATCTCGATCTTGCCGGATGTGGGCGTCTCGAAGCCGGCGATCATGCGCAGCGTGGTGGTCTTGCCGCAGCCACTCGGCCCAAGGAATGAGATGAACTCGCCGCGCTCGACCTCCAGGTTGAAGTTCTCAACGGCGGTCGATTGGGCGAAGCTTTTGCGAACGTTGGTCAGGTCAAGGAATGCCATAATAACCCCTGTGAATTAGAGTTGAGAGTTAAAAGTTAAAAGTTGAGAGTTGAGAATGCGGAAAGGCGTGCTTCTGCTATGAATTGCGAATTGAAAATGCAGAAAATCATGCTGCTTCTGTGAATTGCGAATTGAAAATGCAGAAAGGCGTACCTCTTCTCAATTCGCAATTTCACTTCGTTCCGCCAAGCTGAATCTGTCCGGGCGCACTACGGCCCAGGAGCTGAATGATCGCGATCGAGCCCCATGTGAGTATGAAGCTGATAATTGCCAGCGCAGCCGGCTCGTAGGCGCGATCCTGGCCCATCAGCGCCAGATACGGCCCGAACGCCGGCCGCGCCAGATATTGCGCGAGTGTCAGCTCGCCAATCACGATTGCGAAGGTCAGGAAAGCGCCGCCCAGGACTGCGACGCGCACATTTGGAAAGATCACGCGGAACAAAATCGTTGGCCAGCTCGCGCCCAGGCTCTGCGCCGCTTCCGTCAGCGTTCGCACATCAATCGCCCGCAGGCCAGTGTCGACCGCGCGATACATATACGGCAGGGCCAGCACGACATAGCCGGCGATCAGCAGGATATTGGTGCTAAAGGCGCTATTCGTCAGGAGCAGCGGTGGACGGCTATAGATTTTAATCAACCCAAACACCAGCACGATCGCCGGGATAACAAAGGGCAGCAGCGTGATAAACTCAATCACCGGGCGCAGCCGTGGCAAGCGCAATGTAACCCAGTAGGCTGTCGGCACGATCAGGAGCAAGCTGACGATGATCGTCAGCACGGCCATTTCGAGCGAGAATGTGAACGTCGACAAGAAGCGCGGATCGTTGAAGACATTGGCGTAGGCGGTGAACCCCAGCTCATTCTTCTTCGCCCGCAGCGAGAACAGCAGCGTCGCCAACAGCGGGGTGAAGAAATAGCCCACCCCGAGGATAATCCAGAGCCATGCCCAGATATGTGATTTTCGCATAAGACTCAGCTGTCCTTGACGAGATGACACGATGACAAAAGCACTCAAGAAAGCATTGCGCTTCTGACTCCTGACTCCTGGCTACTGACACTAGTTAGCGCAGCCAGCGCGCGGTTCGGCTTTGGAGCAGCGTGTAGCCAGCGATCGAGATCGCCATAATCACGACCATACCCAGCGCCAGCGCATACCCCAGGCCAGGGTTGTTCAGAACATCGCCACGAATCTGCGCGCCAATCACAATCGGCACCACATTGAGCGTGCCGCCGGTCAGCGCGTAGGCGGTCGCATAGGCGCCGAAGGCATTGCCGAATAGCAAGATCATCGTTCCAAGCAGCGAAGGCAGCAGAATCGGCAGGGCCACATAGCGCCAGTACTGCACTTTCGTCGCGCCCAGATTCTCCGAGGCTTCGCGCCATTCATACTTGAGCCCATCGAGCGCGGGCGCGATAATCAGCACCATGAGCGGAAACTGGAAATACATGTAGGTCAGACTCAAGCCCCAGAACGTATAGAGATTAAAACCGGTATCATAAATATTGATACCAAACAGCGAGCCCAGTAACACCGTTATCATTCCGACACGGCCGAGTGTCGCGATAAAGGCAAAGGCCAGCGGCACACCAGCGAAGTTGGATGCCACGCCGGAGAACGTCAGCAACGCCGAGCGGACAAAGCGCGGCAGGCCGCCCAAGGTCACGGCATACGCCAGCAGAAAGCCAAAAAAGCCCCCGCCGAGCGCCGTCACCAAGCTGACCTTAATGCTCAACCAGTAGGCATCAACGATGAACGGCTGCGCGAGCCCGGCGATATTGGCGAAGGTAAAGCCGCCCCGCGAATCCTGAAAGCTGCCCACGACCAGCGAGGCTGCCGGCAGCAGCAGAAAGGCGGCAGCGAACAGGAAAAATGGCACGACACCCAACCACGCCCAGCTGAATCTGCGCGGCGCGGGGCGTGCCTGGACTGCATCGCGTGTCTCGGTGAGGCCGGTCGGTGTCACGGTTATCGCTCCGCTTTGGGGAGATTAGCGATTGGAACGCCGTGATCAATCACACATCTCTAATCTCCAAAGATGAATTAGGTCTTACACAAAATACCGTTTTTAGCCTGCGGCAGCACGGTACATCACGTTTTTTGTCTATCATTTTTCGCCCCGCCCGGGCGAAAAATGATAGACAAAGGAATTTCGCGGATACGCAAGTCCTATGAATCCGAGCCCGCCGAGTACCCCGTGGGTGTCGGGCTTTGTAGAGACAGCTTGTGGCTTCAGCCACCGGGCGGCCGGGTGGAGACAGCGTTGCTATCGACCCAACACCGCCGTCGCGCTAAAGCGCTCGGCTGCCGCTACGAAGGCCATCTGCGAGGCCTCCGCTTCAGAAAAGCATCACGCTCCCGATCCCTGATTCCTGGCCCTAGGACTTCGGATAGTTGACCTTCACAATCGTATCCCAGCCTTCGGTGATCACCTTCTTCGCGGCGTCCTGCTGCGCGATCTTCGGGAAGGCGGCCTTGGCATACAGCTCCGCAGGCGGCAGCTTGGCAGCCAGATCGGACGGGATCTTGTTGTTCTTGGCCAGGTCGTTGTAGCGGATCGGATGGCCGTATCCCTTCAGCCAGATCAGCTGCCCTTCGTCGGAGTACAGATACTCCATCCAGAGCTTAGCGGCGTTCGGGTGCGGCGCGAAGGCGCTGATCGCTTGGACATACACGCCGGCCAGCACGCCCGACTTCGGCACCACAACCGCGACGGCCGGATTGTCCTTCAGCGCGTCGCGGTAGCCCAGGGCGAGGTAGTCCCAGGTGATCAGAATTGGCGACTCACCCACCAGCGTGGACTGCTTACCGATCACCGGCACCAGATTGCCGGCCTCATTCAATTTGGCAAAAAAGTCCAGGCCCGGCTTGGCATCGTCGAGCGAGCCGCCGTTGGCTAGCGCCGCCGCGAAGACCGTTAGGATCGCCTGGTTCGAGGTGCGCGGGTCGCCGGCCAGCGCGATCTGGCCCTTGTACTCGGGCTTGAGCAGGTCGCTCCAATCCTGCGGGACATTCTTGACCGTGTCCTTGTTGACTGCGAACGACAGCACGCCATAGTAATCGCCGTACCAGTTGCCGTCGGGATCTTTGACATCATCGGGGATCGTGTCCCAGGTTGCCACTTTGTAGGGCTGGAGCAGCCCATCTGCCTTCGACGAGGGGCCGAATGAGAAGCCGACGTCGATAACATCGGGCGCCTGCGGGCCTTTGTTATCTTTGTTGGCCTTGATCGCCTGAATCTCGTCGCCCGAGCCGGCGTTGGGGTCGAGCTCATTGACTTCCAGGCTGTATTTCTTCTTGAAGCTGTCGATCGTCTCGCCGTAGTTGAGCCAGTCGTGTGGCAGCGCGATCGTTGAGAGGGTGCCTTCTTGTTTCGCCGCCGCCACGAGCTGATCCATCGACATCGCGGCGCCAGCAGCGGGCGCGCTGGTCGCTGCTGGCGCCGCGGCCATAGCGGTGGGCGCGCCCGCTGCCGGTGCGCTGGTCGCTGCCGGCGGGGTGGTGGTTGCGGCACTGCCGCAGGCTGCCAGCAGCGCGCCAAAGCCGGCGGCGGCGCTGAACTTGAGGAATCTGCGCCGAGTCACGTTCTGGGTGGTCATCTGTTTCCTCCATGTGTGAGAAAAGGGCCAAACCTAAGCGACATCCCACCGGCTGTGCGGTCGTGCAGTCGCACGACGACACCACGCATGGCCGTCATCATGTGGATCTGCCATGCTCAGACAGCGTCATGTAAACACTAGACGTGCGTCCCGACCTGTATTTGGCATCTGTTTCGGAGAAGAATACGCCTAGTGTATGCCATTCGTGCGGGGCTGTCAAATGCGATCGTACTGCTTTGAGGTTAATGGTATGTTGGCAAACCATTAAGCAGGCGTAAAATAGCCCGCTCCGAAGCCATGATTCGGGCTTTCAGAATGCGTTTTGACATAAGCCCGATCGAGCTCGTCAGAGCCCGTATTCCTGGCACGCGGTTTGCAAATTGCTAGTCGAACAGGAGGAAGCGATGAATGATCAGCTCGGCTACATCGGTGCTCGCGGTTGGTGCGCTGGCCGGCCTGGCTGCCACTGTGCCGATGACGCTGTTTATGCAGCAGATGCACCAGCAGCTGCCGGCGCGCGAGCGCTACCCGCTGCCGCCCAGCGAGATTATCGAGGAGCTGACCGATCAAGCCGGCATCGACAATCAGATCGATCCTGCCCTATTGGAGGTTTAGAGGTTTATTTGATTGCCCTATTGGATAACCGGTCCAGCTTCACGTTCCAGCCCTTGCTGCGCCAAATGCACTACCAGGTCGCCCGCGCTGTCGCTATGCCGGGCGAGCTGCCCGATTGGAATGGCTCGGTCGGGTGCCTCGGCGAGCAAGAGGGCCTGAATCTCCAGGTCTGAGTCTACGATTGCGCCGTGAAACACGCCCATTCGATCGCCAGTGGCATCGCGCACAATCGTCTGTTCGCGCGCTACGATCAGGTCGGGCAGATTGGCGAGCACAGTGCCCTGCCTGGCCGGCCGCTCGGGATGCGGCAGATCTTCCAGTTCGCCCCATGAGCAAGGCAAGCTCAACTCACGGGCGCTGGCGCGCTGAATTAGGCCGCTTGGTACGAAATACTCGTGGCCGCCTGGCTGGTCGGCTCGCAGAATGACATAGTCGACATGGTTGCGGTTTGGGTTGACGATCAGTCCGCCGATTGTGCCAGCCTTGCCATCGGCACAGCGCACCGTGCTGCCTAGCATCATTGCATGTTGCATTGGTGTTTCTCCTTTGCCCTCTTTTGCAAAATCAGCTGTTGTGGGGGTTCGGGGGCCGCGGGCCTCCGAAAGAATCCTCCTTGTAGGGGGCTGGGGCGGCGTAGCCGCCCCAGCCCCCTACAAAGAGAGGGTTGAGAGGGACTGCGTCCCTCGCGCTCCCAACTTTGCAAAAGCGAAGTTATAACTGCCGTATGCTATAGCAGCGATCGTGCCAGCGCATTACTTCTTCTCGACCGCCACCTTCTCCCTGATCGGCTCCAGCGCCACTGGCTGACCCTCGCCCTTGATGAACGCGTCGGTCATCTGGCGCGCGATATCATCGGTGAACTGCTTGGGCGGCGTCTTCATCAGGTAGGCGGATGGGCCGGCGATCGCCCCACCCTGGCCGCGATCCATGGCCAGCTTGGCGCAGCGCACCGCGTCGATCACCACGCCGGCGCTGTTCGGGCTATCCCACACCTCCAGCTTCATCTCGACGTTCAGCGGCACATTGCCGAATGTTGTGCCTTCCAGACGGATGTAGGCCCACTTGCGATCGGTCAGCCACGGCACGTAATCGCTCGGGCCGACATGCACATCGTCGGCCGGCAGCTGGTAATCGAGCTGGCTGGTGACCGCGCCGGTCTTGGAGATCTTCTTCGACTCCAGCCGCTCGCGCTCGAGCATGTTGTAGAAATCCATGTTGCCGCCGAAATTCAGCTGGTAGGTGCGGTCGAGCTTGACGCCGCGCTCGCGGAACAGGTTCGCCAACATACGGTGGGTGATCGTCGCGCCGACCTGGCTCTTGATGTCGTCGCCGATGATCGGCAGCTGGCGATCGGCGAAGCGCTTGGCCCAGTACGGCTGTGAGGCGATAAATACCGGTATGCAGTTGATGAAGCCGCAGCCGGCTTCCAGAATTTGCTCGACATACCACTTGGTGGCCATCTCCGAGCCGACCGGCAGGTAGCTGACCACCACATCGGTGCCGGTGTCGCGCAGAATCTTGGCGATATCCACCGTCGATCCGCGTGCCTTCTTGACGCGTGTGCTGACATACTTACCCAGGCCATCGTGGGTCATGCCGCGGTCGACCCGTACATCCAGGTTCGGCACATCGGCGAATTTGATCGTGTTGTTGGGCTGGGCGAAGATCGCCTCGGAGAGATCCAGACCGACCTTGCTCTCGACCACGTCGAAGGCGGCCGAGAACTCGACATCGCGCACATGGTAGCCGCCCAAATTAACGTTCATCAGGCCGGGCACCTGCTCATCCTCTGGCGCGTTGCGATAGAACTGAACGCCCTGTACCAGCGAGGATGCGCAGTTGCCGACGCCGATGATTGCGACACGAACTTTACTGCTGCTCATGGTAGTATTCTCCTATCTATGCGATTACGTACGGTTCAACCAGTATTTACACTTCGGATGTACGAGGTTGCCACTTCAATATGTTCGCCTGCGGCAGCAAGGTACTCGCCATTTTTCGTCCTTCGTTTTTCGCTCGCAGAGCGAAAAACGAAGGACAATTAAGAAGGGAAATACCATACTGCCGTTCGTCCTGAGCCTGCCAGCCCTGAGGTGCCCCCTGAGCCTGTCGAAGGGCAGGCTAAAGACGCCAATGGTGAAAGCTATAACGCAGTTGGGCTAGCCTGCGAACTGGCTTAGACCGAAGCGGCGCACGTTCGGGTCGCGCTGGAGCCGCCCGATCAGGTGGCGCTTGGCCATGTAGACATCGCCGACATCGCCGAACAGATCGGGGTGGCGCGCCAGAATTGCGCGTGGCGGCAGGTTGAGCTGAAAGCTCTCGATCAGCACGGTGCGCTCCTGCTCGCAGGCGATCGCGCCGAGCACCGCGCGCCACAGATCGACGCGCTCGATCTCCTCGATCACCAGCTGCTCGGGTGTCGTGGTCACAGCCGGATCGAGCTTTTGGTAGGCCCGCTCGCGTACGGCCCGCGCGCGCGCCATATCGATCGCTGTGGCGCTGACGCAGGCGCGCAGGTAGCCCATCAGCGAGGCCAGGTTCGGGAAGCTGGTGAACCGCGCGGGAGAAAGTGCCGACCAGGCGCGTGCCAGCGCGCGATCCGCCACATCCTCACAGCCTTCGTCGATCGATCCCATCGCGCTGGATTGGCCAGCCCAGGCGATCAGCATGGCGCGGTAGCGCGTGCCGATCTCGATCCATGCGTCTTCGTCGCGTGCCAGGATCGCGCGCCGAAACAGCTCGTAGCCGGCCTCACAGTCGCTGCTGTGATTCGGGGCGATTCCATCGCGCTGCTCGTTTACTCGCGACCGAATCTCACGCTTCGCAGGCGTCGTCGAAGATGTGTGGGCGGTTGGACTACTGTGCATCGCGTACAACGTGCTCACCTCGCTCTGTCTGGCCCCGAGGGGCGAATGCTGGTTCGTTCCGGGCATATGCACATTCTAGGGCGTAAGCCGTGACGCAGCAGCGAAGTGGGTTACAGGGGAGGTGTGGAGTTTTTCACACCGAGGGGACAGGCGACAGGGAACAGGGAACAGGTACACATCGGAGCACAATGAGTGAGCGCCGCGAAGCAAGGCTGTTCATCGCGCCCTATTCCCTGTTCCCTATGCCCTGGCTACTGGCAGTATCGTTCCAGCGCGGCGGGGTTGTGGATGGTGATGCGGTAGTTGCGATCGACGGCGATGTAGCCCTGCTGCTTGAACGAGGTCATCACCTGGTTGACTCGCTCGCGCGTGGCGCCGACCAGGCTGGCAATGTCGCTCTGGGTCAGGCGGATGGGGATAGTGACGATGCCATTGGCGTCGCGCTGGCCGTACTGGCGGGCAAACGATTGGAGCTGGCGCGCGACGCGCCCGTAGACATCGAGCGCGCAGAGCGCTTGGATGCGCTCATTGGCCAGGCGCAGCCGACCCGACAGGATGCGCAGCAGATTGAGCGCAATCGCCGGCATGGTGCGCATGCAGTCCTGAAAATTGATCCGGTCGAGCCACAGCACAGTTGTCTGCTCCTGGGTCACAATATCGGCCGAGCGGCCGGCGGCGACATTGTCGAGCACGCTCATCTCGCCCTCGACATCGCCGGGGCCGCCGAAGGCGATGATCACATCGTTTCCGTCGGCCTGCGTGACATAGATCTTAACTGTGCCATCCAGGATCAGGTACACCACCTCGCCCGGCTCCTCGGCGCTGGCCAGGTTGGTGCCGGCGGGAAAGGTTCTGCGGCGCAGGAGGTCGTTCAGGCGCGTAAGCTGCTCGTTCGTCAGGTCGTGAAACAGCGGAAACTCGCTAAGTGTGCTGGGATCAGGGACAACCGGCATAGCTGCAACCTCGATCTACATGGCGATTGCTGCGGGGTCATACTATAGCGTAGAATGCGCCGGTTTTCAAGCCAGAAGCGAATGTTACTACTACCAGGCTATGTTTCGATGCACCTTACGCGCGCCGGATAGCAAGACTCGGGGCGCACGGTCTACGCCACTCCGGCCAAGCCCTCCCTATAAAATTACACGAGTTACGCGGTTGGCGTTCTCTGGGGCGGTTTGGCGGGCGAATGCCCTCCACGATCCTCTTCTTTTGGGCAAGGTGCGGCGGCTTTGCCGCCGCACCTTGCCCAAAAAAAGGGAATTTCGGGGGCGGCGAAGCCGCCCCCAAACCCCCACCGCGTAAGTCGTGTAAAATTACGATTGATTGATGATCAGGACAATATTCATCCTGCGTGCATCTATTTCGCATCCGGCAGCACCACCCTGGTGATCGGCGACACGCGGACGCCGTTGGCGACAAGGGTCGATTCGAGGTCACCCACGGCGGCCCCGTTGATGGTACCGCCGCCGAGCACCAGCTTCGCGCCCAGTAGATTCGTGATCGTGCGGTTCCACGGTCCACCGGGCGTGGTCGCCAAGCTATACGCAGGATAATACCCCTGGCTGATGTGGGCGCGCACGAGATCTGCCAGGGCTTTCGGGTCCGCCAGCAGCGCGTCGCGTTTGTCTTTTGGCATCGCGGCAAACGCTTGGTCCGTCGGGGCGAACAGCGCGTACGGGCCGCTGGTTGCTAACCAATCGGTGAGACCAGCGGTCTTGATCGCGGCCAGCAACGTGTCGAACGAAACAGTGTAACCACCGTCCGTGAGGCGCTTGCCGCTGAAGCCCTGCAAGAAAGCGATGACTTTCAAATCGCTCGTCGGCGGGGCGTTGAATGTATCCCTGTATGGGGCGTTCGCCCCGGCAATGCCAGATAAATAGCTGGCGCCCGGTTCAGCCCGCCCATCATCCTCAAGCAGCCGGAGATTGGGCTTGCCGGTGACGGTCAGCTGGATGGCCGCGTTCCCCACCGGATACCGTTC
>WNGB01013677.1_pt1 | contig 10907 bp, 9 predicted proteins | sample 5400681 | NCBI WGS metagenome assembly WNGB01 (sample SAMN13153367, study PRJNA577476) | soil metagenome | isolation source: 115 cm soil or saprolite under grassland replicate 2 | place: USA:California | collected 2016-06-15 | reverse complement strand
CCCTGCAAGACCTGCTCGGACCCGTGCAGCTCGGCCCCACCCAGCCCGACTCCGTTGCCGAAGGATTCGCTAGCGTGGGGGCGACGTACGTCACGATCAACGACAGCGCGGTCGACCAGTATCACGCCGCCTTCAAAGGCCTTCTCACCACGGTGTTCGCCGATGCAACCCGCCGTGCGAAGATCGTCGGTTGCACGCCGAGCGGCGTCGCCGATGCGACGTGCGTCAAAAGCTTCGTCACCTCGTTCGGGCGCCTCGCCTGGCGCCGCGCTCTGACCGATCAGGAGATCACTCGTTATACGCAGGTCGGCGTTTCCGCGGGCCAGGCTTTGAACGACGCGACGAAAGCTCTCGTCCACACCGCGCTCGGTCTGCTCGATTCACCCAATTTCCTCTACCGCGTCGAGATAGGCACGCCCGACGCTGCCGCCGGGGGGCGGTATCGCTATTCGGGCTACGAGATGGCGAGCCGGCTCAGCTTTCTCTTTTGGAACAGCACGCCGGACGATGCTCTTTTGACCGCCGCGGAGAACGGACAGCTGGATGGTCCCGACGGCATTCAGCAGCAGGCGGTGCGGCTCTTGTCGTCGCCGCGAGCTCGCACGGGCATCGCCAGCTATGCGCGCGAGCTCTTTGCACTCGATTTCTTCGAAGAAAAAACCGGCATCGACATGCGCTACACCTCCACCCTTCGTCAGGCGATGTCGCAAGAGATGATGAGCCTGTTCCAGAGCCGGCTCGATCCGGGCGCCGACACCCTCGAGCTGCTCGACACCAACAAGACGTTCGTCAATGCCGAACTCGCTTCCCTCTACGGCATCCAGGGCGTCACCGGCACGGCGCTCGTTGCCGCCACGCTCCCCAGCTCGGGTCCGCGAGCGGGCATCCTGGGCACCGGTGTTTTTCTCGCGCAGACATCGAAGCTCGACGTCGGCGAGACGTCCCCCACCGCCCGCGGCGTCTTCATCAACGAGCAGATTCTCTGCCGGGACGTTCCGCCTCCGCCCGACAACGTCGACACCACGCTCCGTCCGAAGCCCGACGTGCCGCAAACCAAGCGACAGATGTTGGAGGAGCACCGCCAGAACCCGATGTGTGCCGGCTGTCACGGTAGCTTCGACCCGCTCGGGTTTGCGTTCGAGGAGTTCGATTGGATCGGCGCCTATCGGACGGCGGAGCCGAACGGGTTGGCCATCGACTCGGCCGGAACGTTCGAAGGCGTCGCCTTCGCGAACTCGCGCGATTTCGTCCATCACCTTCGGACGATGCCCGAAGTGCAGCGCTGCTTCTTGAACCACATGTTCCGCTATGCCACCGGGCACAAGGAGACGGCCGGCGACGAGGCCATCCTCGACGCTTGGAACGACGAGTTCGGAAGGGTGAATCATCAGCTCGTCGAGTTCTTCAAAGCGATCACCGCCACCACCGATTTCGCGCACGTGTCGGTGGCTCCGCAGCTTTAACGAGGGTCTTGCCATGTCGAAAACCACGATCAACCGCCGTGCCGTCTTGCGTGGCGCCCTCGCGGGAGGCGCCCTCGTTACGATTCCGCTTCCTCGTCTCGGGGCGATGTTCAACGGAAATGGCAACGCCTATGCTGCCGGAGGTCCGATCCAAAGGTTCGGCGTCTACTTCGTCGGCAATGGCGTGGTTCCCGCCTCGTGGGTCCCCACGCCGCGCGCCAGCGGCAATCTGGTAACGCTCCCCGTCCAGCTGGCTCCATTCGAGCCGGTCAAATCGAAGATCACCGTGGTGAGCGGCTTCGATCTGGGAACCGGTCGCACGCTCGGAGTTCCCCATGGCCACTTCCCAGGGGGACTTTCGGGTGCGGCGGCTACGCCGGACCGCGTTTACCAACTGCCCACCATCGATCAAGTCATCGCCAAGGCGTCGCTCGGCAAGACGACGCCGCACAAATCGCTGGAGGTCGGGGTGTCCAAGGCGACGCCGGGTGTCAGCCAACCGATGTACCACGCGGTATCGCAAGGGGGACCGAACACGCCGAACTATCCGGAATACCAGCCGACGAATGTCTTCAAGACGTACTTCGCCGGCGGCGTGGGCACGACCCCGTCGGCCGACGCCGGCGTCGACCACACCGGCGACGCAGAACGGAGCGTGCTCGACGCGGTGATGGAGGACGCAAGAAATTTGCAGACACGGCTCGGCAACGAAGATCGAGCACGCCTCGACGCGCACCTCACGTCGCTCCGCGCGCTCGAGCTGCGCATCGGGCGCACCTCGGGCGGGGGAGCGAATGCGTCTTGCCTCCTACCGAAGATGCCTGCCGACGGGAACACTTCGAACGACGGCCTCGATCCCGTCCTTGCCGAAACGATGAACGACCTGGTCGTCATGGCGCTCGCCTGTGACCTCACCCGCGTCTTCACGTACATGTTGACGAAGCCTGCCGCCCACGTGAACTACGGGGCGACGGTGAACGTCGGAGGGGACTTCCACGGAACCTGTCACGGCGAGTCTCCCGACGACCAGCCGAAGGTGCAAAAAGGGGTCGGCTATGCGATGGGCTTCTTCTCCAGCCTCCTTCAGAAGCTCGATGCCATCAAAGAGGGGGATGCGACGATGCTCGACAACACGATGGTCCTTTTTTCGACCTGCGTGGCGTGGGGCAAAACCCACACGCAATACGAGTGGCCTTGCATCATCGGTGGGCGCGGGGGGCGGCGCCCCGACGGCAACTTCAACCTGCGCGGGGGCTGGCACTATCGCGCGGATTCCTCGGACAACAACTTCAGCAAAGTTCTATTGACCTTGGCCAACATCAATGGTGCCAACCTGACTGAAATCGGCAAGAACGGCGGACACGTGAACGAAGAAGTCTCCGGCATCCGGGGGCCCGCCTAGTTCTAGTTCGAGGGAGTAGACGAGTTCGAGATGATGCGCACCGTAACGTTTTTCCTTCTTGGAAGTATCGCCATTGCTTCTTGTGTCGCCGACAATCCGTTGCCCCCCATGGGACAAGGCGGCGCAACATCGACGACGAGCGGATCGGGGGGAAGTAGCACGTCATCGGGAGGCGAAGGCGGAAGCCTGGGAGATGGCGGCTCGAGCTCCGAAACGGGCGGCACGGGCGGCACGAGTGCATCGGGCGGCGGCGGCGGCACGGCGGGCTCGGGAGGCGCAGGGCTCGCCGGAAGTGCCGGTTCGAGCGGGGCGGGAAGCAGTTCCGGCGGGGCGGTAGGAGACGGCGGGGCGCGCACGTGCAAGGGCGGCTACCCGATGATGTGCCCGGCGCCCTATTCGGTGAGCGGCACGATCGACGATCTTTGCAAATCGTATTGCCAATGCATGATGACCGAGTGCACGGCAACGATGCCCGCCGATTGCGTGAATACCTGCAAGGCGAAGGCGAACGTTTGGGATCTCTGCTGCCGCATCAAAATGTGTCTCACCCGCCCTTGCGACTACAAGGATCAGTGGGAAGGGGATTGCAAAGCCGCCGTCGGCATCCAGGCCTGTCTCGACAAGATCTGAAAGCCTAGCATTACTGCATCATGGCCAAGATCTGACACAGTAATGCTAGTCACGGCTTCTTTGCGAGCGCCAACGCGTAGACGAGCGCGCTGCGGCTTCGTCCCATGCGCCACAACCAAGGAGCGATGATCTCCGGCGGCCCGAAATCTCCTGCGAGCGTTTCGCCGGCGAGCTCGCGCGCGATGAACGCGGGGCTCGTCCCGGAAAAGAGCAGACCTTGCCGATCCAGCCCATGGAGGAGCTCGAGTGGATCGTAGCGCTCGAAGAGCTCGCCCAAAGGGACCGTCTCCGACGTGACCGCGTCGGTGATGAGCAGCGCGGTGCCGCAAGGAAACGTCAGCGCTGCCAAGCTTCGCAAGTGAATCGCGAGCGCGGTGGCCAGCACGTCCCGAAGGGCGCCTCCGTTGCCGAGTGCCTGGAAGCAGGTCCAGTAGATCTGGCTGAGGATGCAATCCGAGACGACCACGTCGAAGGGGCCTGGGAGCGTGGCGGCGATGGTGCGGGGCGCCGCGCCGAAAAGCGAGGCGAGCTCCAGCGGCTCGGGGGGCTCGCCGCGCCACCGCGGAAGCGCCGGCAGAAGCCCGGAGAGATCGACCGGCGCGTGCATCACCAATCGCCTCCGGGTAGCCGGCGGGCGTCGCTCGACGGCACGCTCGAGCGCGCCGGAGTCGAGATCAACCAGATGGATGCGCTCGAAGCAGCCGAGCAAAGCATCGAGGTCGAGCCCATTGCAATTGCCCGCACCGAGCACGCAGAGCGTCGACCCACGATGCCCGGAAGGGGCGCGCGCTTTGACGAGCGACGTCAACCGCTCGCGGTGCTCTTCGTACAAATCCCAATACTCCTCCGTTTGCCGATTGCTGCGGGTGTGAATCTCGGTCAAGACCGGGTCGAACGCGCTCGCTTTTCGGCGAAAGAGAATCGCGTACGCCAGCATCACGGCGTCCTCGACCGTCCACAGCCACGGTTGCGTGATCTCCGGGTATTCGAGGAGAGAGGTGCTGTGCGGCTCGTGAAGGAGTGTCAGCAAAGATTGTGGATTACGCAGCAGAACGGATCCATTGCGAAGACGCTCTTCGAAATCGGGAGGGAGCGAGTCCCAGGTTGGAACAGGCGCCGGCGCCGCACGCGTCGAATAGAGTGCATCTCCCACGAGCACGCCGCTTCCGCCGGGGCGGGTCAAAAGGGCAATCGTACGCAGGTGAATGTGGCCCACCCCGCGCATGAATTCTTCCCACTCGGCTGGGCGCCGCGCGAGAACCCGATAGAAAGGAACACACAACTGGCTCATCACGCCACTCGAGAGCACGACGCGGAAGGTACGACCGACCGTCTGCGCAATGGCTTCGGCCGCGCCGCTCATCGCCTGCTCGAGAGCACTCGGATCGTCGCCCCACGATTCGAGCGAGCCGAGAAGACCGGTCAGATCGATGCCCTCGTGCACCACGATGGTCCCGCTCTCCGCCGCCGCGGAACGCGCGACCCCGCGACGAAGGGCGGCACCATCGAGATCGACCAAGTGCACTTCGCCGAACTCGCTCGCCAAAAGACCGAGATCGAGGTCGTCGCAATTGCCGGCGCCGAGCACGCAGATGCCCCCCTCGCCCGCGAGATGGCCGACGAGACGAGAGAGCGTAAGGCGGTGCGGCTCGAAATCCTGCCAGTTGCGATCGTTGGCACGGTTGTGCGCTTGGAGCTCGGACCGAACTCGATCGAGGTAGGAACCGACCTCGACGCCCGCGTGCGTCCGGGCGAAGTGCGCGCCCAGGCACTCTCGCGAGCAAGCGAAAAAGTCGACCTCCCGCGCGCCGCATCGATCGCAACGCCAGCGCGTCGGAGCCGCGCATCCGCACGTTTCGACCGCCGGATCCATCCCGCTAACATTACTGCGTCAGATCCTCGCTACCAGATCGTTTCATCGGAGTAGCCCTAAGCCCACTAAACTACTGACCGGACAGGCCGAACCGGCTAGCGGCGAAGCTCCGCAGGCGGGCCAAAGGCCACGCCGAGTAACTCAAGAAGAGGCGAGGCCTGGCGGCCATTCCAGTCTGGCGGCCCAACTCCGACGGCCTCGCCGTAACTTACCTGCAAGATCTGACGCAGTAATGCTAATTGCTTGCCGAAGGGGGCTATTTGTCAACGATTGGCGGCCCAGCGGAGCAACGTCGCGACACTATTTTCTGAATGAGCTATAGGCGAGCAGGTCACCGATCGCGCATGAAAATATCTTGGAAAATCCTTGCTCTGGCGGCACTGACATTTTCGGGTTGCGGAGATGCCGGACCACCGGGTTCGACGAACGCCGCCGCCAGCAGCGGCGCAGCAGGCGCGGCGAGCGGCACGCCCACCAGTACGTCGACAACGGGCGGAGCTGGCGGGAGCGACAGCACGGCAAGCACCACCGGCGGCGGGGGTGTTCTCAACGATGGGGGTGATACGAGCGACGGTTCCAGGGGCGCGGGTGGCACCGCGATCGATGGCTCGCTGCTCGACCAGGCCGTCGGTCGCGACGGAGGCCCGGCCCTCACCCGCATGGTTCTGTTCGCCGGCGGCGGCATGGGCGGCGATGGAGTCCAGGCAACCCAATCCAGGGTTGCCCAGCCTTTCGCGGTCGCACGCGACCCTCTGACCGGCGACTATTACATCGCCGAATACCAGGGTAACCGCGTCCGCCGCGTCGATCCCGCCGGAATCATCACGACGGTCGTCGGGCAAGGCGCTGCGGGCGAAGCCGGAAGGACGACGCTCAACGAACCTCATCACCTGATCTTTCCGCCGGCCGGCGGCGACTTGTTCATTGGCGATACCTTCAACAGCCGCATCCTGCGCCTCGACGTGAAGATGGGGGCCATCGCCCCGTTCGCCGCCAACGCCGGATTCGGAAAAACGTTCTGCCTTGCCTTCGATCCCAGGGGAGAGCGGCTGTACGTCGCCGATACCGACAATCATCGCGTGCGCGCGGTCGACCTCAAGACCTCGATGGTGACCAACGTCGCCGGCAACGGCTCGACGGGCAAGCCCATGGACGGCGCAATGGCCCTTCAGGCTCCGCTCGTCGACCCGCGCGCTATCGCGATCGATTCGAAGGGAATTCTCTATATCCTCGAGCGCAACGGAAATGCGCTGCGGATGGTGGACGCGCAGGGCAAGATCTTCACGATCGCGGGAACAGGCCAGGTGGGCAACAGCGGCGACGGGGGTGACCCGCTGGCCGCCACCATGAACGGTCCCAAGCACGTGGCCACCGATCTCGAGGACAATGTTCTCATCAGCGACACCGAGAACCACGTGATCCGCAAGATCTTCGTGACTCAGAAGAAGATCGTCCGGTTGGCGGGTACCGGCACCCAGGGCTTCGCGGGCGTGCCCGGCGCGCCGACCTCGGTGCAGCTCGCTCGGCCCCACGGCGCGTTCGTCGCTCCCGACGGGACCATCTTCATCTCCGACTCGTTCAACAATCGCGTATTGAAGCTCGAGTAGTCGCCTCCCACCCATGGACGGGAGCTCCGAGCGCCCGCGACATGGAAACGAAAAGTTTTTTCACAATCGATGCAAGGTCAAGCTGAGCTGACTGCGCACGAGGCCGAGCAAGCTGTCGAGCTCCGATGGCGACAAGTTGAGGCGATCGCCGAGGATTCGGCGGCTGTTGGCCAACAGTTCGCGCTCCGCCGAGGCGATCCAACGCTGTACGCTCCGCACCGACACCCGGTGCATGGCGGCAATCGCAGACGGCGTAAGCCCCTCGATGAAATGAAGCCGAAGAACATTGCCCGAGCGGGCATCGAGCAACGCGAACGCCGCTTCGACCGCTCGCTCGAACTCCGGACCGTACCGTTGTTTCACGGGACTCGGGTGTCGCAGTGCAGGCACTTGTCGGTGAAGGGGTTGGCGATGAAGCCATGGCTCCGGACGGCGAATCGATCGCCACACCTTGGACAGCGGAAGCGCCGAGGCCGACCAAATAGGTCGCGGCGAGCCCGATGCCCACCAAGACTGCCAGGGCCGACACCGATACGATCTCGATGAGCACCAGCGTTGACGCGAGCATGCTGACCAAAGCGAACGTACCCCCCAAGGCCGCGCCAATCCCAACGCGCGACCTCAGACGCATGCGCGGGAGGGTTTTCCACTCCGCTTCCATGCCTGCCGGGACGTGCCCGCCCCGTCCGATGCCGAGAGGCACGCGCCCGGTCCGAAGGGCACGAACCGCGCCGACCCACGCCCACCACGCGTCTTGAAGCGCGCGGTCAATGATGTGTGATCGAAACGGCCGAAGCGCGGGCGACGTAATCGCGTCCGCCCGCTGCGTCTTGCTGCAGGGCAGAAGCGCCATCGGAGTCACCCAGACCGCGCCGCCTCCCCGCTACGCGGGGCCCCTAGGCGCGGGGCTCGGAGAGGGAGCCCCTCCTAGCTCCCGTCCCTAATTTTCGATCTTCGGCGCTGGAAGGACATGGGCTGGCTGCCCGGTCCGAGAGGGTCCCCGACTGGCGACCGTCACCTGGGCATCGTGATCGCGAGATCACGGTGTCCTTCCAGCGCCGATATGGGGCGAGTCGCTATCACCACACCGATGCCGGGGGGGTGCGAGAGGTGCCCGCTGGCCACTGCCGCTACGGGCAGGTCACCGAGTCGAAAAGGAGCCCGTTGCCCGTTGCATTCAGCTTGACTCTGGCACACACCGACCCATTCCTCATGACGATACCCTTACCACTCGTGTATGCCCAAAAGTCGGTGTTGGCTACGTAGATTCGGGCATCACTCCAGATGCCCGTGTTCTCGGCACCTGATTCATTGTGGGCCCAAATGGGAGTGCTTCCGGCGGGAGCAATCCCTTTTACCCCAACCCCAAGCGACGAATTGCCGGTCTGACCAATAACGCCTGCCCCCACATTTGAGCTGGAGCCACTTGTGCCCCAAACTCCGTTACCGGTTCCAGACGAGTATCCTGATACCGCTGCCATGCCATTATTGGCACTGTTTTGCACAGCGAAGCAGTCTGTCGAGCCGCCGCAAGTGCCCACATATGGCATTGACCATGTCGGCCCATCTGCTAGCGCGCCGACCGATAGCGATAACATCAGGATCGTGGCCATCAGGAATGCAATGATCTTATTCATTGAACGCTCCTTTCCAATGTGCCGATGCGTACTCCAAGCCAATCCTTAAGCTAGAACGTAGGCGCACGTCAATCCACGAGGCGGGCGCCTCCGCACCGCGCGCTTCCCGGAACACCCCAGCACGCCGCGAGCCGAGCCGATCCCGGAACGAAGCGCGCGCCGCCGACATCAACGCCATCCCAACGACGTTTACTCGTAAACACCTCGTTTGAACGGAACGCGCTCGGCGCGCGGCGCCGATCCCGGAACGGGTGACGCCACTGACGCGGACGTCGAGCCACGTCATCTGCATCAACAACAACACTGCGGCTACTAGGCTAGTGCTCCGTTTCCATCGACCTGATCGCTGCTCTGCCGACTTGCGACCTCGGTGCCGCCCCCTCGCCATCACACCGTGAAGTACTCCGGCGTGCTCGCCTCCGCCTGCCGATGGCGCTCGCGCATCGCGCCGCCGCCGCCGCCCGAGACGGTCGAGAAGAACACGCCCGACGACGAGCCGAAGCCGCGGCGGTGGGGCGGCTACCGCTTTTGGGCGGAGCTTCTCGCACGCACGTTCGCCGTCGATGTTCTGTGCTGTCCGACGTGCGGCGGCCGCATGAAGCTGTTGGCGATCGTGACCGATCCCAAGAGCATCACGCGCTACCTCGCGAAGACAGGCGAGCCGACCTCCGTGCCCGCGCCGTCACCGAACCGCGGTCCGCCGTATTGGAAAAGCTCGGTCCTGCGGCGGCGGGCGGGCGGCGACGGGCAGTAGCGGACGGGAACATCGAACGCGGCGAGCGTCGGCGGGTGGGGGCCGCGCGGAGCCCGAAAACCGACCGAAATCCGCTGCCCTTCGCCACCCCGAACCAGCCGCGCGAAGCGCCAAACGCCGTGACTGCCGCCACGGGCAGGGTATCTTGCCGGCGATCAATGCGCGGCGAGGAGGCTTGTTTCACTTACGCCCTCACTTACGCCCACCCAAACACGTCGCTGTCGATCTCGAGGACAACGTCCTCATTTCGGACACCGAAAACCACGTGATCCGCAAGATCTTCGTGGCGCAAAAAAAAATCATCAGGTTGGTCGGTACCGGAGCGCAGGGCGCGGCGGGCGTCCCCGGCGCACCCACTTCGGTGCAGCTCGCCCGCCCTCACGGCGCGTTCGTCGCACCCGACGGCACCGTTTTCATTTCCGACTCGCTGAATGACCGAGTGCTGAAACTCCAATAGCTCTACTCGGGCAGATCCTCGCTACCATAAACGTCCCCCTCTATTGACGACCGATGCGCGCGATCGCGACACACAAAGCACGTGTGTCGATTCGTTCACGATCGATGCAAGGTCACGGTGAGCTGGCTTCGTACCAACCCGAGCAAGCTATCGAGCTCCGAAGGCGAAAGGTGGAGGCGTTCAGCAAGGATGCGGCGGGTGTTGGCCAGCAAATCGCGCTCGGCCAAGGCGATCCAACGCTGTACGCTCCGCACCGACACGCGGTACATGGCGGCAATTGCCGAGGGAGCGAGCCCGTCGAGAAAGTGTAGACGTAGAACATTGCCCCCCCTGGTTTCGAGCAACGAAAAGGCGTTTTCCACCGCCCGCTCGAATTCGGGACCGTAGCGCTGTTTCAAGTAAGCCGCCTCGGGATCAGGCGAGACAACCTGCGGCGGAATTTCGATGGGTCGGCCATCGTGCCGCCGGGCGCGGCGCAGATCCGCGGCGATACGCGTGGTGACCATCCGCAGCCAACCCCCGAGCGGCCCCCGCCCATTGTACGATTCGATGCGGGGCAGAAGCGTGTCGCGCGCGACGAGAATCCGTTCCCGAACGGCTTGTTTGACTTCGTCGGTAAAACCCGGCAGTGCGTCGGACCGCGATAAATAGGCGGAAATTTGCGATACATAGAGCCGCTCGAACGCCGCGATGGCACGCACGTGGGCCCTCGAGCAGGCGCACGCGAGGTAGAGGTCGGCGGCGTGCAACGCGTTGAGCTTACCGACCGGGTCATCGGTTGCGCCCATCCGCGCGCCTACATGGCGAAGGACGGTCTCGTCCGAAATGTCGATATCCGGCCAAGGAGCACGCGCGCGACGCAGGAAATCAGTAATGGCCTCTTCGAGCTCGGGCGTAGCGACCAGTTCGAGGTGGGCTTCCTTTGCGTAGGCAACGAGTTGGTCGGCGAATCCCACTGCCTTTTTGTTGCTCCGAGCAAGGCTATGTTGCAAGCTCAAACGGACCGTGTGGGCTGCCAGTAGCAATTGCTTACCGGACGAAGCGGTATTCGCTTTCGTTCATGGAGAGCTTTCTGGCGAGGCCG
>WNGB01013674.1_pt1 | contig 10907 bp, 16 predicted proteins | sample 5400681 | NCBI WGS metagenome assembly WNGB01 (sample SAMN13153367, study PRJNA577476) | soil metagenome | isolation source: 115 cm soil or saprolite under grassland replicate 2 | place: USA:California | collected 2016-06-15 | reverse complement strand
AATCCAGCCTGGTGCGAGATGAGCTGGCGTACTGTGATGTTCTGCTTGCCGTTGTGGCCGAACTCCGGCCAATACGTGACCACCTTCTCATCGTAGTTCAGATAGCCTCGCGAGTTCAGCATGGCCAATGTGATCGCAGCCATACCTTTGGTCGTTGAGAACACAATCTCGAGCGTGTCTTCCTCCCATGGCGCTAGGGACTTGCTATCCCGGTAACCGCCCCACAGGTCGCTACCTTGGTCCCGGCGTGATAGACGGTGCACGCCGCGCCGATGTCAGCCCGTTGAGCGAAGTTCTTACGAAACTCGTCCTCCACTGGCTCGAAGCCGATCGCGACCTGACCGTGAATCTTTGATGGGTCGACAGTGATGCTGGCCATGAGGTCCTCCTTTCCAAGCGCTCGCCCGCGCGGCCGTCACGCCTGCTTTCGACGCTGACGGATCCAGCGGAAGGAGTAGCCACCGGTGTACATGTGCCGGCGGTACAGCATGTAGCCGAGCATTCCCAGGAACATCGCAATCCCCGTCAGACTCACCGTGAACCATGGCAGCGTCTGTTCGATGCCGAGGCTGCACGCGAACAGGATGACCGCCACCGGCACAACCATCGCTGCGCCCATCTCGACGCCGTGCCACCAGCCGTGACCGCGTGCGCGCATCCACAACACCATGGGCACGGCCATGAACAGATTCATCCAGGCCTGGTATTCGATCGAGCTCCTGTCGAGCAGGATGGTGTACCCCTGATCGACCAGCATCCCCTTCACCGGTCCGAAGATGGCCATACCCACGCCCATCGCGATCCCCATCTCGAGGAAATGCAGGAGGAATTTCCCGACGGCGGCGGCGGAGCCCGTCAGCGTCCGCGCCTGGCGCCGCTCGGGTGTGGGCAGGCTGGCCGGTTCCGCCGCTCCTTCAGTGACCCACGCTATGCTGGTGCTGGCGTCGAGAACGCCCGCTGATGCTTGCTTGCTGGCCATGAGTGCCCTCCCTTGTGAGCGATCAGGAGCGTGTGTGTACTCTGAGGAACTGGCGTAGCTTTGCCAACCGGACAACGGCGCGGAGGCGCGGTGAAAACAGTGGCAGCGCTTCAGTTCTGCCGAGAACCTCCGCGCGCACGACTGGGTACTCCACACCCTGCCAGCGGATTGAGGCCCTCTCCGAGACCAGCACGTTGCGGCACCAGTCAGTTTCGCTGCCATATGGCAAGCTGATGACGAACCCGTTGCTCGTCGGAAAGGCGGTTACCGGATTGGCGTAGCGCCGCCCCGAGCGTCGGCCGAGATGGTGGACGGCCGCGATCGGCACGCCGCTGTGGCCCGCAACTCTGAGTAGCCACGGGTTGGCCACTCGGGCGAACGCCACCATCGGTTTGATAAGCCAGCGCGGAAGACTTGGATCAGACTGCTCAATGTGCATAACTGCCTGTGGAATCGGAGTCGTTAGTTGGCTCATGCTGCAAGTTCCCCCACGTCAGACCTTGTGCTCCCATAAGCCGGGTGTGCCGTGTACACGTCGAGCCGCACGAACATCGGTACCAGCATGGCAGGCATCATCAGCCCCTCGAGCCAGAAGACGAGCGTGCTCTTCTCAATGACTCCAAGCGACGCGACGCCGATTAGACCGACGGCCAGGACGAACATGGCCGCCGACATTTCGCTGATCGGACGCCATTGCATGCCACGAAAACGCATCCATGCTGCCATTGGCACCGACATGTTGAAAGCAATCACCAGCACGGTCAGCTCGGGGGCCTGCTGCGGGATTTGTCGAAGCGGGTCCGCGTACCCGAACAAAGCGGCGGCAGTCGCTAGCATTACTGCGTCGAGCGCCGCCTCGCCGATGCACATCGCGGCGCACATCTCCATGAAGTGCCGAAAGAAATTGCTTGCTCGGCTGCTGCCATCGTGCACCGACGTGATGCGGGTAATCACCAACGGATGCGTGGCGGAAGTGTCCATCCATACCTCCTCTCGCGCTGGGCTAAACGTCGCCTTCTTCGACCGATATCAGCGGCAGCCCCAGGTCACGGATCTTGGCCAGCAGCCCATGCAGGGCAGCCTGGTCGACGATCTTGCCCACCAGGTGCGTGCTGCCGTCAGGCTGTGGAGTGACCGTCACGCCGTCGAACCATGACGACCACTCCGGATTGAGGTGGCCGCGCACGCTGATGCAGTACACCACCGCGGTCCCGTTCATCCCAGTCTGCGCTCCTTCCTGCGGTGCCCAGTTGGACCGCCTCAGGGCTCTGCAGCGATCGTCCCCCTAAACCCCTGACGAGCGCATCTATCTTCTGATCAATAGAAGGTTTATTTGTCGCTTACGCGAGCAAAGCCAGGCGACGCGCGTTGGCGATCGCCTCAACGCGGTTGGAGGCACCAAGCTTTCCGCAAATCGCATGCACGTGCGCCTTGACCGTCCCGACCGCAACAATGAGCTCGCAGGCGATCTGCTGGTTGGAACGTCCTGCTGCGACCAGGCGAAGCACCTCCAACTCGCGATCGGTGAATGGCTCAACGAGGGCTCCGTGCACGCGTCCGTTGGCGCGTCCCGACCGTTCCTGGTCGAGGTGGGCGAGCACCTCGCGGCCGATCTCCTCCATGGGCCGAGCTCCGCCTAATCGGCCCAGCTCAATGCCGCGACTCGCCTCCGCCCGTGCGCGGTCGATGTCGCCCCGCGCCTGGAGTACCTCCGCACGGGCGAGGTGAACAAACGCGAGCGCCGGCTGTCCAGCTGCCCCGTCCAACTGGCCTGCCCCACATGTTTGCATCGCAGCATCTACGTGCCCCTGGTGCAACTCGAGTCGGACGAGGTTGAAGATCACCTGGGCGACTCCGGCTGTGTTTCCGCTCAACTCCAGCAGTGGCTGGGCATCTTCGTACGCGCAAGCGGCGGCGTCCTTGTCGCCAAGGTCGCGGAGCGCGTGGGCCAGCAGCAGGAGGGCATCCCCACGCAACACCGCGTCGATCGGTCCAGCGAGGCCAGCTGGAATCAAGTCAATGGCCTGCCGTGCATAGTCGGCAGCGACTGCCGGATCTCCACGAAAGCGAGCCAGATGCGAGCGGAGACAGGCGATCTGGGGCGGAATGGCTTCGGCTGGCTGCAGCATCGGCGGGAAATTGCCCGCGATCAGCGGCGCCTCGGCATCGCGCAGGCGCTCTTCAACTCCTTCAGTCTGCCCCTTGAGCGCCAACATCCATGCGTATGCCGTGCTGAGTTGCGGATGCACTTGGATGAACTCAGCCGGAACACTGTTGAGCCACCCGAGAGCAGTATCGAGCTCGCCGATGTGAGCGAGCGTGAACCAGTGGCGTTCGATCAGCTCCCCGGTCAACGATGTGTCGCCCGCTGCCTGGGCATGTGCAACCGCGTCACTCGCCAGCCCATGGCTGTCGAGCCACCGCGCTGCCCGTCGGTGCAACTCAGACTGCTGGTCGGGTTGGACGAGCCGCAGGCGGATGCGAAGCAAATCGGCGAACAGCGGGTGATAGCGGTACCACTGTCGCTCCTCATCCAGCGGCACGACAAAGAGGTTGGCTCGCTCGAGGTCTTCCAGCTGAGTCTGACTGTCGGTGCGGCCGGTGAGGGCATCGCACAGTCCGCCCGACAGGCGGTCGAGGATGGCGGTCTGGAGTAGAAACGCCTGCACATCCGGCGGCTGCCGCAGCAGCACTTCTTCCAGCAGGTAGTCGAGAACAAACCGGTGACTGCCCGTAAACTCGCGGATAAAGCCGCTCGGGTCCGTCCGCCCATGCAGAGAGATGCCTGCCAGCTGGAGGCCGGCGACCCAACCTTCGGTGCGCGCGACGAGATTGGCCACGTGTGGCGCGGAGAGGTCCAGGCCCAAGGTCCCGTTCAGGAAGTCGGCTGCTTCCTCCGAGGTGAACCGCAGCAGCTCGCCACGAATCTCCGTCAGCTCGCCGCGGGCACGCAGTCGAGCAATCGGGAACGGCGGGTCGACACGAGTGGCGATGACTAGGTGGATGTGTTCAGGCAAATGCTCAAGCAGAAACGTCACCGCCGCGTGAACAGCCGGTGCAGTGATCGTGTGGTAGTCGTCCAGGACGATGACAGCCTCGTCAGCGGTTTCGGTTAATTGGTTGACCATGTCGGCCAGGATGGTTTCGTCAGGCCCGTGGCCTGATCGCGCGCACTGGCGTGGCGCGGGCAGTTCCTGTCCCAACATCGGCCGAGTGGCGTATGCGAGATAGCGCAATAAGCGGGTCAGATCGTTGTCGCTGGCTTCAAGCGAGACCCAGCCGACCGGAATCGGGAGCCCGGCCAGCCAGTCGGTCAGCAGCGTCGTCTTGCCAAACCCGGCTGGAGCCGAAACCAGGATGAGGCGACTATTGAAGCCACCGTTCAGAGCCGTTAGCAGTCGAACCCGGCGCACGTGGCGCGGCCTGAGTCTGGGCATGCGCAGCTTCGTCTGAAGCAGCATCGACTGCCCCGCTCGTCCTACAGAGCGGTGGACAACAGTGGTAGCGTCGCCGCGCGTCGTCATGGGTACGCGCCCGGCCTTGAGGCTCACATCACACGGTTGCACCCAGCGTTGAAAATGGTGAACGCCGGGTAAACATCTTCACAGCTCGGCACAGCTCGCGCGGTGGAACGCGGTGGAAACGTGTGCAACGGAGCGTTGACCTGCCGCAACCACTCGTGTCATCCCAGCAGCGGATGCTTGTAATGTCGCGCCAGGCGATGCCGCGGCACTGAAGCGTTAGCGATACATTGGCAGCCAGGGACGTGCTGACGGTGGCGACAACAGCCGACCAAAACCCAGCGCGCCTGATAGCCAGGGTTAGCGCCCGCGGAGATGCCGTCAGGGGTCAGTTGACGATAAGAACCAATGTGCTGCTCGCGTATCGCGGTGCTCATCCTCATCCTCATCCTCATCCTCATCCTCATCGCCTTTCCTCGCCTGGACCCTATCCCCCGCAGGTGGCGCCCACGGTAGCGCCGAGTAAGCGCCAGGTGAATGGCAGTGACATCACATGGCATCACGCGCGGCCGTGGACCACAGCTTGGGGCAACCCGCCGCGGCGTGCCGGCGCTGCCGTCGCCTGCAACTCGCGGCAAATCAACCTGTCAATAAACCTTTGGCGAATGCCGCCGTCGGGGGGTTTAGGCGCATGCTCACCTGAACAGGAGGAGATCATGCGAACGCCAGTACTCATCGGAACCGTGACCGCGGCGCTCATAGGGGCGGCGGCAGTTCCCATCTATGTGAATTACGCGCGTGACATAGGCGCGGCACGCGCCCGCATTGCGACCGGCAGTAGCGTTATTGAAACGAGCCGTGGCGCGATCGAATACGCCGATATCGGCAGCGGGCCGGTGGTTCTGTCGATCCACGGCACCGGCGGCGGCTTCGACCAGGGCCTGCTGCTCGCGAAACAATTGGGGATTGACCCGGCCAGCTACCGCATCATTGCCCCTTCGCGGTACGGCTATCTGCGCACGCCCATGCCGAACAGCGACACGACCCCAATCGCCGAAGCTGACGCGCATGCAAGTCTGCTGGACGCACTCGGCATCCGCGTCAAAGTGATCGTGGCAGGTGCTTCCGCCGGTGCATTGTCGGCGACGCAGTTTGCGATCCGCTATCCCGACCGAGTCGCCGTGCTGATCCTGACGGTGCCTGCGAACTGGGCACCTCCGTCGGAACTGGATTCATCGAAAGCAGAGGTGGGCGGCAACAGCTTCATCATGGACGTCGTGTTGCGCTCCGACTTCCTGATGTGGGCGTTCATGAAGGTGGCCGGAAGCGACATGGCGGCGTTCATCGGAGTACCCAAGGAACTGCAGCAGAACCTCTCGGTGGAGGACAAGACAAACATCGCCGAAACGCTGAACGGGATCCTGCCGGTGAGCCAGCGCTACCGCGGCATCCTCAAAGAAGCCGCGAATCATGCGGCCCGCCAACGCGATCCCGTCGAGCGCATTCAGGCGCCGACGCTGATCGTGGATGCCAGGGATATGGGCACCTTCGCGGGTGCCAAATACACGACCGAACACATCTCCAACGCACAGCTGGTTGCATATGAGCGGGGTGGGCACCTGCTGATCGGGCACGGCCCGGATACCAGGGCCGCCATTCGAGACTTCTTGAACCACGCGACGGTAGGGGTGTGACGGTCATGACAACCGCGCGTGCGGTGGCGAATACCGCCGTCTGCCTGTTCAAAGTCTTCCCGATGCTGCCGTCTCGGCCGCTCAACTGGGTGACGCCGCACCCCGTGGTTGAGCGGCTTCGGTATGAGACGTCGCACGGTTGGTCCGAGGGTGATCTGTACCGGCCATCGGGTGCCGGGCCGCACCCCGGCGTGGTGGTGTGTTTGGGTGTCGTGCCGTTCGGTGTAGATCATCCGCAGGTACCCCGCCTGGGTGAGGCCCTGGCGCGCTCCGGCTTTGCCGCGTTGCTCTACTGGTCACCCGCGATGCGAGACTTCCGCCTGGATCCGGCCGACGTCGAAGACCTCGCTTCGGCCTATGAGGCGTTGCTCGCGCGGGCCGACATCGACCATGCTCGAAGCGGTCTGCTCGGCACGTGCGTGGGTGGTGCATTTGCGTTGATGGCAGCGGCGAGTCATCGAGTGCGAGAGCAGGTCAGCTTTGTCTCCGCGTACGCACCTTATGCGTCGATGTGGACGCTGGCTCGCGATATCGCCAGCGCCACTCGCTCGCGTGATGGCGTACGCGAACCGTGGGAGGTCGATCCGCTCACACGAAAGGTGTACGTCCACTCTGTCACTGCGCTTCTGGATTCGAACGAGGCTGAGCTGCTCCGAGACGCCTGCGCCCAACGCCAGGGCGAGGTCGACGAATCTCGTTTGTCGGACGCCGGCCGAGTGGTGTTGCCACTGCTCGGTGCTCTCGAGCCTGAGGAAGCCGAGAACGCGTTGCGGCGTTTGCCACCCGCCCTGTGCGAGCGGCTCAGCGCGATGTCGCCGATCAACTATATATCCGATATCCGTGCTCCGCTCATCGTGCTGCTACACGACCGCGATGACCCGGTAATTCCGGTTGGCGAATCCCGGTGCCTCCGCGCAGCCCTTTCCGACCGTGACGGAGTGCACTACACCGAATTCACCGTGTTCAAGCACCTCGATCCGACGAAGGGCAATCCAAAACCGATCCCGCTCGCGCGGGAGCTTGTTCGCTTCGCGCTTGCGATTTACCCGCTCTTCGAGCAGGCTGCCGCCTGAGAGTAAACCTCAAACATTGAACCAGGGATAGAGGCACCCGCGGGGGGTTTAGTCCGAGGATAGGTGCATCTGGAGGGCTGAGACATGTTCGCGGGAGTCATTGCGGCACTGTTCCTTATCCATGGACTGATCACCATCGGCAACGGCTTTGGCGCCATCCTGGACGGCGGCCGCAAAGCTTGGGCTGACCCCGGCCTAGCCAACGCCGCGTGGCTGAACTGGTGGCCGATGAATCTGGGCCGCTCCTGGCTCGTCGACACGGCGCAGCTTGGTCCAATGGGCTACGCGCTTGGCGGTTGGATCTGGCTGATCTCCGGTCTGGCGTTCGCGGTCGCTGCGCTCGGGCTGTTCGGCGTGCCGGGTCTGAAGGGCATCTGGCAGCCGCTCGCGCTCGCCGGCGGCGGGTTTGGACTCACGGCCGTGGCGCTCTTCTTCCACCCGTGGTACGCGATCGCCTTGCTCGTCAACCTCGCGGTCCTCGTGACGCGGGCTGGCACTGAGCGCACGCCGTTCCCGCTCGCGAGGACGTAGCCGTTTCCTTGTGAGGAGAGGAGGAGTCAGGAGGTCCCCATGCCAATCTTCTACTTTGTGGGCGGCCCGACGCCTGGCCACGCGGAGGAGTTCTTCGAACGGCTGGCGGCGGCCGGCGGCACCCCAGTTGGATGGCAGATTGCGCCGCACGCGAGCGGCGACGGCAAGGCTCTGCACATTGTTCGCGTCGATTCCGCGGATGCTATCGCCGCCCACCTGGCGCAGTTCGCGGACATTTACGAGACGACACCTCCGGTGGAGCTCGTGGACACCCGTAACGGACAGACGGAGGAAGCGCATGCAGGAGCTTGAATTACTCACAGGTCGGAGCGCGCTCGTCACCGGTGCCACATCCGGCATCGGCTTTCGCACCGCGAGAACGCTGGCGCGACTCGGGGCCACGGTCTACATCACCGGGCGAGACGTCACTCGCGGACAGGCTGCTGAGGAACAGATCCGCGCGACCGCCGGTCAGCCGAACGTGCGGTTCTTGAAGGCGGACGCAGCGACTGTCGGCGGCAATCAGCTTCTCGCGCGCCAGATTATGTGTGAGACCGACCGGCTCCACATCCTGGTGAACAACTTCGGCGGCGCCTACAACGATCGATGGGAAACGGCAGACGGATTTGAAGCCACCCTGGCGATGGACTTCGTCGGTCCCTTTGCATTGACGCAAGCGCTTCTGCCGCTGCTCTCAACGAGTGTTCCGGCGCGCATTGTCAACGTGGCGTCCATGTCCCACGCGTGGTTCAGGGGTGACCCATTCACCGATGTCCAGTCGACCGGTTGCTTCCTTGGCGGCGATGCCTACTCGCGCGCGAAGCTGCTGAATGTGATGTGGACCTTCGAGCTCGCACGCCGGTTGGATGGCAGCGGAGTGGTCGCCAACTCGGCCGATCCCGGAGGCGCCTGGACCTCGCTCACGGCTGGATTGGCACAACGCAGTGTGCCCACCTGGATGCGGCTGTTCTGGCCGGTGCTCCGCTGGCTGCAGCGGCGCGGGTCTCCTGAAGTTGCCGCGCAGTCATCCATCTTCCTGGCCAGCGCACCTGGAGCCGCAACTCTGACGTGCGCGTACGTCAACGCGAAGCTGAAACGTGCCGGTGCTGCCGAAGCTGCGTTAGATCGCCGCAACCAGCAACGGGCCTATGAGCTGGCCAGAAAGCTTGTGGCTGAGGCACCGACGGCAGCCGAGAGAGCGCCGATTGCGTGAAAGAGGAGGTAAGCCATGTCGAACCTGGACCGCGTGATGAAGTGGATTGCTCTGGATTTTGATGTTCGGTCATGGACCGCAATTGCTGTCTGGCTCTTCGGCGCGCAGGTGGTGCTGTTCCTGATCGCACTGGCCGTAGACGCGATCTGGTTTCCGGTCACCAGCTACGGATTTTTCGCCGCTATGTTGCTCTTCGCCGGCTACGTGTTTCTGGATGCGCTGCAGGTCGGCTACAGCTTCTGGCGGGCCGTGTTCTGGGCGTCGGTCGTGACCATTGGTTGGATCTTTGGTGCCGTTCCGTACGCCCTGCGACGTCAGCATCGCCGGCGGAGACAGCCGGTCAGCGTGGCGTAGCGGGGTGCGAGGGAGAAACGAAACATGTTGGCGATCTGGACTTTCGCGCTCGGGTTGTTCTTCGTAATGTTCGCGGGAGTCCACGGTGGCTGGGAGCCGACTCCGCAGCCGGCCGGCTTCCCAAGCTTCTGGCGCGGCAGGCCTGGTCGGTCCTGGCTGCTGAGCCCTCTGCTGCCTGAGTCAGCAACGCTGCCGATTGGCCAGCTGCTCTGGGTGCTGCCGATGGCGGGTTACATCGCCGTGGGCCTTGGGCTGCTGGGCTGGTTCGTGCTGATTGATTGGTGGCAGCTGCTGGCAGTCAGCTCCGCTGCGGGTTCGCTCCTGCTGGCCATCCTCTGGTGGCACCCGTATCAGTGGATCAGCGCTTTGGTGACGTCGCAGTTCTGATGGTTATCGGCTGGACGATAACCGGCGGGGTGGGCTCCTGAGGACGATAGAAGGACGGTTGGTCATGGCTACGACGCTGACAGGCAACGAACAGGCGCACGGCGCGATCCTCGAGCACGCCGTCGACATCCACAAGCCTCCCGAAGAGGTGTTCGATTACTGCAGCGACCTCACGCGCGAACCTGAGTGGAACCCAAAACTCAAGCACGTCGAGAAGCTCAGTGACGGACCTGCCGGACTTGGGACGCGGTACAGGGCGGAGTTCGTATCGGGCGATCCGATGACGATCGAGTACGTACGCTTCGACCGTCCGAGTGCATGGTCGACGATTGGGAACTCGCAGAAGCTGCAAGTCAGCTTCGCTGGCGAGGTTCGGCCGACCGACAAGGGAGCCCACCTGGTGATGCGCATGGACCTGCGAGCTCACGGCTTGCTGCGGTTCGCAACGCCTCTCCTCCGCCGGTACATGCAGTCGCAGCAGAAGCGCAACGTGTCGGCCATCAAGGCGGTGCTGGAGACCTGAAGGAGATAAGCATGCTACCGGCTGTATTGCGCTCGCGACGGCGATGCACGGCATTGGGCACACAATTGGGCTAGCCGTTCCAGTGCCGGTCTGGTTCGCTGGTATCTGGCTCGTGCCGGGGATTGGATTCGTCGCCGCAGCCTGGGGCTTGTGGAAGCATACGCTGTGGTGGATAACCGTCGCCCTGGTATCCGCGATTGCATCGCTCGCACCGGAAGCGGTTGCGGGTCTGCCGCTCCAGGCGGGGCCATATATGAATGCGGCTGTATTCAATGTAGTGATCCTGCTGGTCCTGCTCATTCCGCGCACCCGCCAGCTCATCTCGTCCACATGAAAGTTCGCCTCTGGTTTAGCTGCTAATGGAGGTATGTCCGTGCAAGCCACCATTCAGAAGCCCACCGCATATAGCGGGAGTGCGGCGGTTGCCAATCTCATAGGCGCTGCTATTGCGCTGTTGATATTCGCAGTCCTCACAAACAGTCCGATACCGCTGCTCGGCAGCGATCGAGCCACGTTCATTGCGCTCATCATCCTCGGCACGACTATGTGTGCGCTGGGTGGCGTCGGGCGCGCGCCGAGCCGCTACGGATGGACCCATCCCGTCACGCTCTTCGGAATTGTTGTGGGAATCGTAGCCATGCTTCTGGCCGCCGCTGTGCTGGTCGGACAGCCGGCATTTCTGGATCCAATCG
>WNGB01031928.1_pt1 | contig 10909 bp, 5 predicted proteins | sample 5400681 | NCBI WGS metagenome assembly WNGB01 (sample SAMN13153367, study PRJNA577476) | soil metagenome | isolation source: 115 cm soil or saprolite under grassland replicate 2 | place: USA:California | collected 2016-06-15 | reverse complement strand
AGCGCGCCAGGGGGCTCACACAGGCGCTGGAGGGTCTCTCCCGCACGGTCCCGGCAGTTCCCGACCTCGCACCGCGGGTGACCCGGCTCCGGGCCTTCTCCGCCCGGGAGCGCCGGACTTACGCCCTGTGGCGAGCTCCCATCCTCCTTTGCGCCGCTCTTGCAGCCGCAGGCTTGGCTATCCTCCTCTCTCCCGGCCTGGTCGCGCGCGACCAGGCGGCTCTGGGGGCGGCGTCCCTCGTCCCGATCCTCGCCTTCGTGCGCTCGCTGGCCCGGTGGGCACCCGAGCTCCTGCGGGTCGCGCCCTCCGGACTCGAAGCGCTCTCCGAGGCCCTTCGTCAGGAGCGGCTCGTCGGTTTCGTGTCGCTCCTCCTGCTCGTTCCCGCCGCGATCGGCCTCTCCCGCGTTTTCGCCCGGGCGCGGGGTCGTCGTTGAAGATCACGGCCGCCGCCCTTCTTCTTCTTCTTCTCTCCGTCCCGGCTCTCGCCGCCGCACCTCCCGCCGTCGCTTCCGTCGGACGGGATCTCGTTCTTTCCCGGAGCGTTCCCGGCCGCGTCGTCGCGATCGTCTCGGACGTTCGCATCGAGAGCGCGGTGGCGGGCGACGTGATCGTCTGGGGCGGGGACGTCTCCTTCGGAGCGCAGGGCTCGGTCGCCGGGAACCTCGTCGTCTTCGGGGGAGCGATCCGCGGCACGGCGGGCCGTTCGCTCCCCGTGGCGGGAGCCGTCTCCACTCCGGGTGCACTCCTTCCGCTCTACCTCGCGGAGATGCGCCGCGCACCGTGGGAAACGAATGCTCTTTCGCCGGTCGTGTGGGGATTGCGGTTGCTCGCGCTCGCCGCGTGGCTCGCGATCGCGGTCGCTCTCCTCTACGTCTTCGGATCTCCTCTGGCGCGCGCGGCGGACCGCGCCGAGTCCGATTGGACGGGAGCGCTCACGGCGGGAGCGCTTGGCGTGCTCACGATTTTCCTCGCCGCGGCTGCGGCGCTCACGCTCCTACCTTCCCGGATCGGGGTGCCGATCGCTCTCGCGCTCGGCGCGGCCGCGGTCGCCGCGAAAATCTTCGGGATGGGCGCGCTCTTCCTGCTCGTCGGGCAGAAGCTCCTCGACAGCTTCGCGCCCGCGCGCCGGCCCGCGGCGATCGCCTTGGGATTCGCGGTGCTCGGCGGGATCTCGCTCCTCCCTGTCGCGGGAGCGATCCTCTGGAGCGCCGCATCGATCGTGGCCGTCGGAGTCGCTTTTCTCTCGCGGTTCGGCTCGCCGCGATTCCGGGTGGCATTGACGAACATTTGATTCGCGGCTCGGCCGCGAAATAGAGTCGCGGCCGTGATCCCCCGGACAATCGGTGTCGTCGGCGCCGGACAGATGGGCAACGGCATCGCCCACGTGGCGGCGGCCGCCGGCTTCGACGTCCTCCTTTCGGACGTCGAAGACCGGTTTCTGGAGAAAGCACGCGGCACGATCGAGAAGAATCTCGACCGCGAGGTCGCGAAGGGAAAGCGATCCGCCGACGAAAAGGGGTCTGCCCTCGGCCGGCTCGTGACGACGACCGACCTCGAACGGTTCGCGTCCGCCGAGCTCGTCGTCGAGGCGATCGTCGAGAACGAGCCGGCGAAGAAGGACCTCCTCCGCCGGCTCGACGCGATCTGCCCGGTGACGACCACTCTCGCGTCGAACACCTCGTCGATCTCGATCACGCGCCTCGCGGCTTCGACCGGCCGGCCCGATCGCTTTATCGGCATGCACTTCATGAATCCGGTACCCGTCATGGCTCTCGTCGAGATCATTCGCGGCATAGCGACTTCGGATGAGACCGCTGCGACGGTCGAGGAGGTGGCCCGCCGGATGGGGAAGACGCCGATCTTCTGCAACGATTCGCCCGGCTTCGTGTCGAATCGTGTCTTGCTCCCGATGATCAACGAGGCGATCGAAGCGTTGCGGGAAGGGGTCGCCACGCGCGAGGCGATCGACGGGATCGCCAAGCTCGGAATGAACCATCCCATGGGGCCGCTGACGCTCGCCGACTTCATCGGACTCGACACTTGTCTCTCGATCCTTCGGGTCCTCCAGGAAGGATTCGGCGACCCGCGGTACCGTCCCAGCCCTCTGCTCGTCCAGATGGTGGACGCCGGCTGGCTCGGGCGGAAATCGGGCAAAGGCTTCTACGAGTACCCGGCGGCGGGTTCCTGATGTTCTGCCAGGTCTGCGGCGCGAGAAACCCCGACGACGAGGAGTTCTGCGTCCGCTGCCAGTCGAAGCTGCTCGTCCTCTCCGGGATCGGGGTCGTCGAGGAGGGGCGCGAACCGCAGGAAGAGATCCCCCTGGATGAGCACCTCCTCGAGCGGATTTCGACGCTCGAGGAGCTCGTCAAGCGCACCGGCGACGCGATCAAATCGCTTTTCGAGTCGCTCGGAAACCTCGAGAGGAACCTTTTCGTCGCGCACACCGGAGTTCTGGCACTGCAGGAGACCCTCGAGCGCAGGGGAGTCGTCCGCGCCGAGGAAGTCCGCGACCTCTGGGAGACGAAGCTCGACGAGCGCATGCAGGCGGTCGAGAAGAAGGATCGTTTCCTGGAGCGGCGCGACCGCATCATGGCGCGCTTCACCGGAGGCAACGGCGAGCAGTTCGCAAAAAGGCTCCGCGAGGCGGAGTTCGCCCTGCTGGCGCTCGATTCCGACCGCGGGATCCGCGCGCTCGAAGAGCTCTACAAAGTCGATCGCGGCAACGCGGAGCTCGGCTTCTATCTGGCGGAGACCTTCTTCTCGGCGGGCGACATGGAGAGGGCCTCCGGCTATCTGAAGAAGGTGCTCGCCGTGCAGCCGAACCATTTCGAGTCGCTGGTTTATTGCGGAATCATCGCCGGGGAAGCGGGCGAGGTCGAGGCGGCGGAGGCTTTCCACAAGCAGGCAATCCATCGGCGATCGGACGCCTTCCTTCCGCACTTCGCACTGGGATCTCTGTACGCGCACGCATCGCGCTGGGACGAGGCGGAGAAGGAGCTTCGGAAAGCGCTCGACGTAGCGGCGCAACCTTCGGCGCACGTGTTGCTCGGGACGGTCCTCAAGGAAAAAGGAAATACTTCGGGCGCGATCCGCCACTTCGAGGAAGCGCTCCGGCTCCAGCCCGACCTTGAGGAAGCGGTCTTTCAGCTGGGGCTGTGCCACCTGGAGAAGAACCGTCTGAAGCGCGCCCTCGAGTGCTTTCACGAGGCCCTCGAGAAAAATCCGAGGCGGCTCGAGTACCAGGAAGCCGTGCGAATCCTGGAGCGGAGGAAGCTCTATCCGCTGCCGGACGTGGCCGGCCCCGGCGCGGAGGCCTACCGGCGCGCCGAGGAGGCGCTCGCGAGGGGTATGTGGAGGCGCGCACACGAGTTGTATCGCCAGGCGCTCCTGGCAGAGCCTGCGAACTCGACGATCCGGATTTCCTTCGCACTCCTGTCCGCGTCGCTCGGCCTCTGGAAGGAGGCGATCGCCGCCTGCCGGCAAGTCCTCTCGGCCAGTCCGGAGGAGGTCGTCGCGGCGGCGGCGTGCTCGATCCTCTCCGAGGCGCTCCGTGCCGAGGGACGGCCCGCCGAAGCGGCCCGGGTGGTCCGGGAGTTTCTCGACGGGCACGTATCTCCGACGGCGCGAGCCGTCGGCTACTACGAGCTGGCCACGAACCTCGCCGAGTCGGGAGAGGACCTCGACTCCGCGCTCGACCTCGCCAGCCGCGCGCTCGCGGCCGCGCCCGAAGAGCTGAAGCCGTATCCGCTCGCCGCGCTCGGCTGGGTGCACTACAAGAGGCACGAGTTCGACCGGGCGATCGACTGTCTCCGGCGATCGAGCGAACGTGCCGCCGCACCGACGACGTTTCAGCACCTCGGGATGGCGTATCTTGCCGCCGGCCGGCCGGAGGAAGCGAAGGCGGCATTCCACAAAGCGAAGACGGCCGGGCGCGGCGGCAAGCTCGAGGACCGGGTGATGCAGCAGGTACGGAGCAACTTGCGTCTGGTCGAGAAGGTCGGGCCGAAGAAGAAACCGATCAGCAAATCGAAATCCAAGGTCCAAAGCCCGAAATAGAGAATGCGCTGGTCGAAATACTTCCTTCAGACCGTCCGCGAGGTGCCGGGCGACGCCGAGGCAGTCTCCCACGTCCTCCTGACCCGCGCGGGGATGATGCGCCGCATCGCGGCAGGCATCTACGCGCTCACTCCGCTCGGGCTGCGCTCCCATCGAAAGACCGAGGCGATCGTTCGCGAGGAGATGAACCGCGCCGGTGCACTGGAGCTCGAGGTTCCGATCCTCCAGCCGCGCGAGCTCTGGGAGGAGAGCGGCCGCTGGGCGCGCTATTCTTCCGAGCAGATCCTCTTCCACCTCCGCGATCGCAAGGAGGGCGATTATTGCCTCGCCCCGACGGCCGAGGAGGCGGTCACTTCGCTCGTGCGTGCGGGAGTGACGTCGTACCGGCAGCTTCCGATCACGCTCTACCAGATCCGAACGAAGTTTCGCGACGAGATCCGTCCCCGGTTCGGGTTGATGCGGGGCCGCGAGTTCCTGATGTACGACGGGTACTCCTTCGACGCCGACACTGCCGGTCTCGATCTCTCCTACCGCGCCCAGGACGGCGCGTACCGGCGGATCTTCGAGCGCTGCGGGCTCGATTTCACGGTCGTCGAGGCGGACCCGGGCGCCATCGGCGGCAGCGACTCGCAGGAGTTCATGGTGCTGGCGGAAACGGGGGAGGACTCCGTCGTTCGCTGCGTGGCCTGCGGCTATGGCGCGAACGTCGAGAAGGCGGAGACGGGCCGGCGCCCTTCCGCGTGGGACGGCGAGTCCGCCGGGGCGCTCGAGGACGTCGAGACTCCGGGGCGCGGCGGCATCGACGAGGTCGTCGAGTTTCTCGGAATCACGCCCTCGCGGATGATCAAGTGTCTCGTCTACGACACCGAGAAGGGCCCCGCCGTCGCCGTCCTGCGCGGTGACCTCGACGTCAACGAGGTGGCCCTGAAGAATGCGCTGGGAGTCGATCACCTCGCGCTCGCCTCCGAGGAGACGGTCGAAAGCGCGACCGGATCGCCCGTCGGATTCGTCGGGCCGCACCGTCTCTCCGGCCGTGACGTGCTCGTCGTCGCCGACGAATCCGTGCGTGGGGCCGTCAACGCAGTGACGGGAGCCGGCCGGCGCGACTGGCACGTCCGCGGGCTGTCGCTCGAGCGGGACGCCGGGATTTCCGAGTTTCTCTCTTTCGCGAAGGCGCGCTCCGGCGATCCCTGCCCCCGTTGCGGAAACCCGCTCTCGATCGCCCGAGGGATCGAGGTCGGACACATCTTCAAGCTCGGCACGAAGTATTCGAAGGCCATGCGCTGTGAGTTCACCGACGAGAAAGGGGAGACGCGCCCGGTCGTCATGGGGACTTACGGGATCGGCGTCGGCCGGACGATGGCGGCTGCCGTGGAACAGCACCACGACGACGACGGAATCGTCTGGCCGCTCGCGCTGGCGCCGTTCGAGATCGAGATCGTCTCTCTGAATCCTGCCGACGAGGCGGCGCGTCGCGGTGCGGACGGCCTCTACGAAGCTCTCTTGATCGAAGGACAGGACGTCTTCTACGACGACCGCGACGAACGGCCTGGCGTCAAGTTCAAGGACGCCGACCTCCTCGGGTTCCCGATCCGCGTCAACGTCGGCGGAAGGGCTCTGAAGGAAGGGAAGGTCGAGCTCGTGACGCGGCGCGACCGATCGACCCGCGCCGTGCCGGTTCGCGAAGCCGCCGAGGCGGTGCGCGGGCTTCGGGAGGAGCTGCTCGGCCGGATCGAGGTCCGCGCTTGAGAAAGATCAACCGGGAAGAAGCGCTCGAATACCACCGGCGCGGCCGGAAGGGAAAGGTCGAGGTGGTCCCCTCCAAACCCTGCCGGACGCAGGAGGACCTGTCTCTCGCTTACAGCCCGGGGGTCGCCGAGCCGTGTCTCGAGATCGCCCGCGATCCCGAGGCCATCTACGACTACACCGCCAAGGGGAACCTCGTCGCGGTGATCTCGAACGGAACCGCCGTCCTGGTTCGACATCGAGGTGGACGCCGAAGATCCCGCCGCCTTCATCGACACGGTGGCGCGGATCGCGCCCACCTTCGGCGGCATCAACCTCGAGGACGTCAAAGCTCCGGAGTGCTTCGTCATCGAAGAAGAGCTGAAGAAACTCCTGAAGATCCCGGTCTTCCACGACGACCAGCACGGCACCGCGATCATCTCGGCGGCGGCGCTCGCCAATGCTCTCGAGATCGCCGGCAAAGAGATCTCCGAGGTCAAGGTCGTTTTCCTCGGCGCGGGTGCCTCGGCGATCGCCTGTGCGCGGCTCTACCTTTCCTACGGCGTCAAAAGGGAAAATCTCCGCATGGTGGACAAGTCCGGCGTGATTCACGTCGGGCGAACGGAGGACACGAACCCGTACAAGGCCGAGTTCGCGGTCGAAACGCACGAGCGGACTCTCACCGACGCCCTCGACGGCGCGGACGTGCTCGTCGGCCTGTCGGCGAAGGGTCTCGTCAAGGGCGAGATGCTGAAGAGAATGGCGCGCGATCCGATCGTTTTCGCTCTCGCCAACCCGGACCCGGAGATCACGCCGGAGGAGGCGAAGGCGGCGCGGCCGGACGTGATCATGGCGACCGGGCGCAGCGACTATCCGAACCAGGTCAACAACGTTCTCGGCTTCCCGTTCATCTTCCGCGGGGCGCTCGACGTGCGGGCGACCGAGATCAACGAGGCGATGAAGAAGGCGGCGTCACAGGCGCTCGCCGCGCTCGCGAAGATGGACGTACCGGACTCGGTCTCGAAGGCGTACGGGGGGCAGGAGTTCCGATTCGGACGCGAGTACCTGATCCCGAAGCCGTTCGATTTCCGCGTGCTCCTCTGGGTCGCGCCGGCGGTCGCCGATGCGGCGATGGCATCCGGCGTCGCCCGCAAGCCGATCACCGACATGGCGGCCTACCTGCGCCGCCTCGAGGCGATGCTCTCGCGCGCCCGCGAAGTCATGGGTGTCGTCATCCGGAAGGCGCGGCAGGACCCGAAGCGGATCGTCTTTCCGGAGGGGGAGCATCCGAAGATCCTGCGGGCCGCGAAGATCCTCGTGGAGGAGGGGATCTGCCAGCCGATTCTTCTCGCGCGGGAGGAAGAGGTCGCCCCACTCGCGCTCGAGTTGCAGCTCCCCATGGACAAGATCGAGTTCGTTCATTCTCGCTCGTCGCCGCTTCTCCCGGGCTACGCGAAGCTGCTCGAGGAGCGCCGTCAGCGCCGCGGGGTGACCGTGGCCGACGCCCTCGAGCAGGCGGGGGCGCGAAACGTCTTCGGGCCGCTCATGGTGGAGGCGGGCGACGCCGACGGATTGATCTCGGGCCTCACCCAGCACTACCCCGAGACCATCCGCCCGGCGCTCCAGATCGTGGGCACCGCGCCGGGCGTGCGCCGCGTCTCGGGCCTCTACACCCTCGTCTTCAAGGACCGGACTTTCTTCTTCGCGGACACGACCGTCAACATCGAGCCGACCGCGGAAGAGCTGGCCGAGATCGCTCTTCTGACCGCCCACGCGGTGCACCGCTTCGACATCGACCCGCGGATCGCGATGATCTCGTTTTCGAACTTCGGCTCGAACACGCACGCGAACGCCCGGAAGGTCAAGCGTGCGGTCGAGCTCGTGAAGGCGGCGCGGCCCGATCTGCCGATCGACGGGGAGATGCAGGCCGACTACGCGGTCGTGCCGGAGATGCTCGAGGTCGAATACCCGTGGGCGACCGTGCGGAGGCCGAACGTGCTCATTTTTCCGGACCTGCAGTCGGCCAACGCGGCGTACAAGCTCGTGTCGCGCCTCGCCGGCGCCGAGGCGATCGGCCCGATCCTGATGGGGATGCGGAAGCCGGTGCACGTTCTGCAGCGCGAGGCCGAGGTCGCCGACATCGTGAACAGAACGGCGACGGCTTCTTCTTGTAGCCCGCGGGGATCTCGAAGGTCGAGTCGGGGATCGCGCCCTTCTTCACCTCGATCGCCTCGGACGAAGTCGCCACCTTCGCCATTCCCATGTTCACGTCCATGTCGAGGGCGAGCGGGTAGCCTTTGATCTTCTTCATCTCGTCGAACATTTTCGCGAAGCGCTTTCCCATCGGTCCCATCGCGGCATACGAGAGCTTCCGTCCTTCGAAGTACTGCGGGGGCGGTTGCAAAGCCCTCGCCGCGCAGAGCTCGAAGACGAAGGACTCGCCCATCTTCATCGTGTAGTCGTCGCAGTCGTATCCGGCGAGCTTTCTCGAGCCCTTTCCCTTCTCGACGGAGACGTCTTCCGGTCCCCCGAACATGTTCGCGAGCATCGGATTGCCCTTCATGTCCTTCTCGAGCTTGTCCATGTAGGAAGCCATCTCCTGAAGGGTCGTCTCCCAGTAGCTCTTGTTCTTGTGGTCGATGAAAGTGAGTCGCCCGGTCGGGAAGTCGATGACCGAGTCGGACTGGCCGTCGGTGGATCGCGACTTCGTCGAGGTCATGTACTGCGTCGACGTCCCGGAATGGTCACCCATCGTCACTTTCGAGACGACGGTGAGGTCTTGGGCGGCGAGCGGGAGCGCGAAGGCGGCCAGAAGGAGAGCGACGGTCAGACGTCCGACTCGGATCATCGGGCAAACCTCCCGTTTTCGCACAATTCCGAGGGTATCACCTCGCCGGCGGCGTCTCCTCGCCGACCGGCTCACGAAGGTCGAGCTTTCCCGCGTCGACGTCCCGCAGGTCGGAGAACTTTCCCGAAGGCCATCGGATCCTCACGCGATCTGCCTTCGTGGAATCGCCGAGGCCGAAAAAAAGTCTTTTCGAGCCGGAAGAGAGAAACGAGTATCCGGCCGACACGACCTGCGAGCGCCGGAGCCCGCCTGCGTCGACCGTGACGATGGCGCCCAGGGCGTCGCGCGTCGTGCGGTACCGGGTCTTTGCAGCGGGGAGGCCCTCCAGCGCGATCGCGAGCGAGCGGGCGCGCGAGGGATTGCGGTTGATCCACAGCGAGGGTCTCGAGAGAAAGCCGGTCGCGAAGAGGTCGGGGGCGCCGTCACCGTTCGCGTCGAGCACGACGAGCCCCCTCTGGTTGGCGTCGGACTCGAGACCGGTCACCGCGGCGAGCTCGGCGAAGCGGCGGCCGTCCAGGTTCCGATAGAAGCGCTTGGGCGGCCTTCCCCACAGAGAATCTTCGCCGAAATCGGTCGTGGAAGTTCCCTTCTCGAACCTCTTGTAGTCGTAGCTCATCAGGTTCCAGAAGTCGATCTCGCGTTCCGTCGTCGTCCGGCCGGTCACCATGCCGTTGACCACGAAGAGATCGGGTCGTCCGTCTAAGTCCGCGTCGATGAAGACTGCGCCCCACGACCAGGAGGTGTCCCAGACGTCGGCGTCCTCCGACGTCCGCTCGAAGCGGCCGTCCGATCCCGCGCGGAAAAGGGAGGAACCGCGCGTCATCGCCTTCAGGCGCCGCCACACGAAGGGCCGGCCGAGCCAATAGGGGAAGCCCGGCATCGGGTATCGGCGATCCCGCAGGAACCAGTTCAGCGGGAACGAGTAGTTCGAGACGTAGAAGTCGAGCCGGCCGTCGCCGTCGGAGTCGTCGACGGTCACACCCATCCCGAAACCAGGATCCGTGACCTTCGCGCGGCCGGCCACGTCGGTGAACGTGCCGTTTCCGTTGTTGCGGAGGTAAGTGTTCCTGCCGAAGTCGTTCGCGACGTAGAGGTCGGGCCAGCCGTCGCCGTCGAGGTCGGCGGACTGGAGCGCGAGGGCCCAATGCGTGTCGGCCGTTCCGGACTCCTTCGAGACGTCCGTGAAGGTGCCATTGCCGTTGTTGCGAAAGAGGTGGTTCGGTGGGGCGTTGTTCGCGGCGACGTTCGGTCCCTTTCCGGGCGCGCCGTAGACGAGCACGTACAGATCGGGCTGGCCGTCCCGGTCGTAGTCGATCGCGGCGGCGGACGTCGAATAGTCGTTCAGCGCGACGCCCGCCTTGCCTCCAACCTCCTCGAACGTTCCGTCGCCGCGGTTGCGGTAGAGGAGGTTCGGCCGGAAGAGGTAGGTCACGTACAGATCCGGATCGCCGTCGTTGTCGTAGTCGAACGCGAGCGCGCCGATTCCTTCCCCCTCCTGCCCGCCGACTCCCGCTTCCCTCGTGACGTCCTCGAACCGGCCGTCGCCCCGGTTCCGGTAGAGGTGGTTCCCGTGTCCTCCGGGGACGAAGAGATCCTCGCGGCCGTCGCCGTCGAAATCGAGAACCGCCGCTCCCGGCGGCATGTGCTCTCCCGGAATCGGAATGTTCTTCGGCGCATTGGGCAGGAACGCCGCGTGGACGGCGTTCAAGCCTGCCTTCTTCGCCGTCTCCTCGAAGAGCGGCTCGGGGGCGGAGGCGGACATCCATTCGACGAGCGTCGCGGACTGCAGCCGCCATCCTTCGCCCGCCGGGGCGAGGATTGCGCGCACCTTTCCGCCTTCCTGGCGAAGCCCGCCCGCGCGGTCCTTTCCGGTCATGAGCAGCCCGAGGACGACCTCCCGCTCAGTCCCACGCCGCCAGAAGTCGAAGAGGACGTTCTCGGATCGGCCGAGCGTTGTGAAGCGCGACCGGATCTCCGCGAGTCGTCGGCGAAGTGGGGTCGCATCGCTCGCTTCGGCAGCGAACCGACCGGTGTGCAGCTCCGCCCGGTACATCCGAATCGCGAGGGGCGGCCGTGAGGGAGCCTCCACGAGCGCGTCGCCGCGCAGAGGTCCGCTCCACCGGAAATCGGACGCATAGAGCCTCGCCTCATTCGCGCCGTTCTTCCAATCCTCGAGGAAACGCTCCGCGAAGGTCGACACGCGGTCCGAGTAGTCCTCGAGAGTCGGAAGCGGAAGCTTCCGCGACGCGCAGCACGTCGAAAAGGGAATCGCAAGGAGGG
>WNGB01022291.1_pt1 | contig 10911 bp, 10 predicted proteins | sample 5400681 | NCBI WGS metagenome assembly WNGB01 (sample SAMN13153367, study PRJNA577476) | soil metagenome | isolation source: 115 cm soil or saprolite under grassland replicate 2 | place: USA:California | collected 2016-06-15 | reverse complement strand
GCGCCTGCGCTTCGTCGTCTCGGAGACGCACCGGCACTGGCATCTGCTCGGCTTCGAGCGTTACGAGCTCCGCACCCCCGACGAAAAGACCGTCGGCCGTGATCGTAAGACAGGCTTCTGCCTGGGCGACCGCTACGACACCGATTCGGGCTCACGTATCCCCGGGGAGCCGCCCAGGGCGGTCTGGACGCAGGAGTGCGGCCGTGGCCAGGGCGGACGCCTGCACCTCCTCGAGGGTCTCTCACCCGGGTTCGGAGATGACTACGTGCCTTTGCTCGAGGGCCAGTTCATCGACGTCACCGGCGTCCCGCCCGGCCGCTACATCCTCACCCACCGCGTGAATTCGACCCGTGATCTACGCGAGTCCGGCTACGCGAACAACGCCGCATCAGCGCTCCTCGAGCTCGGTCGCGACGCACAGGGCCGGGCTACCGTGACCGTCCTCGCAACCTGCCCCGACACCGCTTCGTGCCGCTAGGGAACCGTGTCGACGACACCGGTGTATCAGGGTCAAAACAGGAGGAGGAGGCCACCGGATGCGACGTCCATTTCTCGCCTTTGCCCTCGCGCTTCTCGCGGTCGAGCTCAGCTCGACTCCGGGCGCGCTCGGGCCAGGAGATCCCTGGACGCCGAGCCTGACCCTGATCGACGAAGGCGGGCAGCTGCCCGCCAACCTGAAGCCGGGCATCAGGATCACCAACCTGGAGACCGGCCGAACGGTCGATTACCCGGCGACGCCGACGGACAACCCGGCGGCCTACACCGTGCGGGTTGTCTTCCCCACCCCGGGCCAGTGGGACTACGCGGCCTACGACGGCGTCACCGACCGGCTCTATGAGTTCCCCGCGACGACGATCCTGGCACCGAAGGGGAATGTCGCGGCAACTCCCAAGGCCGCGGCGACCGCCGAAGAGGGCTCGTTCCCGCTCTGGCCGCTCCTCGGTGGCCTTGGCGGCGCGGGGCTTCTGGCTCTGGGAGCCCTCGCGGCGATCCGCAGCCGGAAGTTCGCTCACTAAGGACGACCTCGCCAGGAGGCGGACGAAGGGCGGCTTCGGCCGCCCTTCGTCCTGAGAGCCCGCTCTAAGAGATGTAGACGGGCGTGTGCAGGGGAACGCGGTCGTAGAGATCGATCACGTCCGGCACGGCCATGCGGATACAGCCGTGCGAGGCGGCGCTCCCGATCGAGGACGACTCGGCCGTGCCGTGGATCCCTGCGCCGTCCCAGAAGCCCATCCAGCGCGCCTTGAGCGGATTCTCCGGATCGCCCGGCGGGATGATCTTCCCGGCGAGGTCGCCCGCCCAGGCCTTCTTCGGGACATACCAGGCGGGATTGACCGCCTTCGACCTGATCTCGTAGAGACCGGCGGGTGTCTCGAACCCGATCCGCCCGATGGCGACGCGGTAAGTCTTGACGAGTTTCTCCTTGACGAAGTAGCGCAGCTCCTTCCGGCTGCGGCTGACCGCGATGAAGAGGCGGAAGCGCTTCTGCAACTCGCGCGTCGTTACCTTTGGACGCAGGACGCGTGTGGGAAGCTCCAGCGAGCGCGCCGACTCCGGATCAATCAGAGCGTCCTCGATTGCGACTCTGAGCGCCGGCTCTCTCACCGCCACGCCGTTCCTCGAGGGCCTGATGCGAATACCGGTAAAGGAGGCTTTGCTCTTGCCCTCGCGCGGCTTCGCGTCGACCATCTTGCTCACCGAACGGACGAACCGCTGGACGGCTTCGCTCGAGTATGTGATGTCGAGGTCGAGACGCCTGCTCAGGCGGCCACCGGTGACGTCGCGGAAAGCTCGGGTGAGGAAGTCTCCCTCCCGGCTCTCGGACAGGGCGCCGGCGAGGAGCCCGTCGAGGTTCGTCGCGAGCTCGGCCGTGGAGGGAGAGAAGACGAACTGGCCACCCCGGTAGAGCATGACGATCGGCTGCGCCAGTGGATCGCCGATCCGCTCGGCGAGAGCGGCTCGCGCCTCGGCCAGCCGCATGCCGCCCACGTCGACGCCCGCGATCGAGATCCCTTCCGCCAGCCGGTCGTCTCGCGCGGCGTCGTAGCGCCAGCCAGCCGCGGCTGCGGCTCCCGCCGCGAGCACGAGCAGCCCAAGGAGAACGATCAGGACTTTCCGCACGGCTTACTGAAGTTAATACGAGCCGCGACGCCGTTCCAGCGCCAACGTTTCGGGGGCGAAGATTAAGCACGTGTTAGAGACGCGGTGCGCGACCTTGTGACACCGCGTTTCCTGCCGATACCTTCGTTAGCGTTCAACTTTGTGAGACACGCGTGCTCGATCCTCTAATCGACCTCCTTACCTCGAATACGCCCGTGCCCTCTATCTGGGGGAGGGTCCTCGTCATCGTGAGCCTCTTCGCGCTGGCGCTCCTCGTCTCGCGCCTGAGCGCGTTCGTGGCTCGCCACGTCCTTGTCTGGCACGATCGCCATAGCGACGGCGACCTCGAGACGACGGGGAAGATCGCCGGCATCAAGCGGAGGGAGACGCTCGTCAGCGTCATCCGCACGGCGATCGCCTACGCGGCGTTCGCGACCGCGGTCGTCCTCTCCGTCGCGCAGATCACGGGCGGCGTGGACAAGCTGACCGCACTCGCGGGAGCGTCATTCGCATTGATCGTGGCCGGCTTTGCCGCCCAGCGGCTGCTGCTCGACATCCTCGCGGGCTTCACCATGTTCCTCGAGCGCTGGTACTCGGTCGGCGACACCGTCGTCCTCGTCGCGGCGGTCGAGCTCCAGGGGGTCGTCGAGGACGTCTCCATCAGGCGGACGAAGCTCCGGTCGCTGAACGGCGAGGTGATTCAGGTGCACAACAGCCAGATCACGGCCGCGCGCGTCTCCCCCCGCGGCGTGAAGGAGCTCGCCATCGAGATCTTCGTCAGCAAGCGCGAAACCGGCGAGCGCCTGATCGAGGATGTTGCCCGGATCCTGCCCGAGGGGCCGACGACCTTCCTCAAGCGTCCCTGGATCTCGCACGTGGAGGAGCTTTCGCCGATTCTGACGCGGATCCGCGTCCATGCAACGGTGATTCCGGGCCGCGAGTGGATGGCGGAGGAGTTCTTCCCGGATCTCCTGAAGCAGCGCGCGACCGACGGCCTTATCGTCCACGGGCCCGTGGTCTTCGCAATCGATGAGCGTGCCATGAGGAGCTTCGCCCGCGCGAGCGCGACTACCCGGCGAAGCTTCGACCGCGTGCCCGCAGGCGCACGAGCCAGCTAGCTGGCGTCTACCTGTAGCGGTAGACGATGCGGCCCCGCGTGAGGTCGTACGGCGAAAGTTCTACCTTGACGCGATCGCCGAGGAAGATGCGGATGCGGTAGCGCCGCATCTTCCCGGCTGTGTAGCCGAGCGTCTCGTGACCGTTGTCGAGCTGGATGCGGAACATCCGGTTGCGGAGGGCCTCGACGACCTCTCCCTCCAGCTCGAGCTTTTCTTCCTTTTCCTTGCCGGCGATGACAGCCTCCTTTCGATGAGATCGAGGCGGGGCCGCCGAAGCGGCCCCATACTCGGTTGTTACTTACTTAAGAAGCGACGGGGGCGACATTGGTCGCCTCCGGCCCCTTCTGACCCTCCCGCTCCTCAAACTCGACGCGGGCGCCCTCCGAGAGGCTCTTAAAGCCCTCGCCGGCGATATTGCTGTGATGCACGAAGAGATCCTTCGATCCCTCGTCAGGGGTGATGAAGCCGTACCCCTTGCTGTCGTTGAACCACTTCACGGTTCCGGTTGCCATAGAAAAACACCTCCCTTACAAACTCACGAACAAGTAAGGAAGGCGCACGAACGCAGACCGGACTCGCTCTAGATTTCACCTGAAGGGTAGCAGGCAAACGGCCCGCCGGGAACTGCGGAATGGCCCGCCGAGCGGGCACGGCCCGCTTTGTGAGCGTTGCGCCTCGTTTGTCCATGTGCGGGCATGCGGCCTATGGTCTCACCTTGGCTGGGCGACGACGGGCACGCGCCCGCCTATGCGAGCGCACCCGCTAGTCAGAGCAGAACCGTTTGAACCAACAGCACGGTGACGAGGGCCATGACGAGGCTGAGCCCGATGGCCGCGGCGAGAGCCAACACCTCCGGCCGTCGAACTTCGACCATCCCTCGCACGGGCGACGGAAGCAAGTGCCGCCGCCGACCAGTCAGGAGCAAGACAAGGCAGGCGATTGCGACCCACAGCAAGAGGAGTAGCAAGTACGGGGGATCCCATGAAGGAGGCACCGAGGGTAGCGGCAGTCTTGGAGTTCCACCGCTTGCTTGATCGCGCCCGCTCGTAGGTCGAAGGCCGGAGCCAGACTCCGAGCCCGCGGTGGCGGCCGAAACCCCCCCTTCGCTTGGGGTCGCCAAGAGAATCCCGGAACCTTCGACCCGCCAAAGCAACAGGGGCCCCTGCGGGGCCGGGCGCGAGCCGTGCCCTTGAAGCGTGGTCAGGAGTGTGCGAAGCCGCTGCACGGCCGCTCGCTCTCGCCGGGTCAGACCGCCTCTCTCGAGCCTGCGGATCTCCAGGCGAATGAATCGCATGACTCGCGCGCGAAGCTGCGGCGAGGCCGATGCGAGCAAGGCGCGGAGGCGAGCGATGTTGGCGCGCACATGGCGCCCAGACTCGATTCGCTCGAGCAGGCTCTCGTAGCGACGGGGAAGCCGGTCGAACCTCGTATGGGGCGACCCCCGGTTCGAGTCCGTCGTAGATCCGGATGAGGCATCGCCGCTGGGCGCGGACCCCGATCCGCCGTCGGCACCCGACGAACTGGCGTTAGTCGTTCCGGAGTCGGAAAGGGAGCCTGATCCGGAGACGGCATCGGTTGCTCCGGAGACGGCATCGGTTGCTCCGGAGACGCTACTGGTCGCGTTGGTCACGCTGCCGGTCAGATCCGAGACGACCGTGGTCTGCGAAGTGATCGTCGAGATTGCGGAGGTGACCGTTCCGATTGGATCGAGAACCTGCGCGCCCGCCATCGCCGCGCTGCTAGCCACCCCGCCCAGCGCGAGGATGACAAGGAGCAGAACTCGAATCGCCGCAGACCGCATCTCCCATCTCACGTTTACCCGCCTTTGGAGGAGCAAACCCCGAATCGCTAAGGTTCGTAGGGAGATGGCGGCTTCGCCGAGGAGGGACGTCACTTCAGCGAACAGATCCGGGTCCGAACGCCCGCGGTTTAGTCGATCGTGCAGAAGACGCTCGACAAGGCGCTGTCCGATGGACTCCGATATTTGAAGGCGGAGACCGAGCGCTCTTCGGCCTAAAGCTCGACTCCTGACCCAGCTCTGACTAGGGGAAAAGCGATGCGCCGCGAGGCGCCTCCTTAGTCGCGCAACCCGCTGGTCCCGGGCCGATCACGACCCCACCGCGAAACGCACTGAGCTGAGCCGCGGGAACGGGGTTCGGCTCGAACTGCCGGTCCCAAAGATCCTTGAGCCTCTACGCCCGACGAAGGAGCGTTCGCGTCTCCTGCACGCACCGGATGAAGTCGCCGGCGGGGGGACGTCCGCACCGGTGAGCTCGTAACCGAACCTCGTCATCCGCTCGGCGATGACCGTCTCACAGAGCGCCGCTTCCCAGGGTGCAAGCGCCTCGCGCCACTGTCCGACGCGCTCGGTCGTCGTCGTCGCGCGCGCGCTCGCATGCCAGTGCTTGCCCTCCGCTAGCCTCCCGCTCCGCTCCAGCAGCTACCCCTGTTGCTGAGGCGTCCCTAGCAGCTTCATTGATTAGCAGGACTTCGGCTTACACGTAACTGTCTCGAAGACTGTGACCGTCACCGGTTGTATTGCGGTCACCGTGGCGACCTCTCGCGTCGTGACCGTGTGCGTTTCACGAACCGTGCGAGCAGGCAGCGTAACCAAGTCTTGAACGGTCGTTCCGCGGCGATGGCGTAGGACGAGGACTGGCCCACCCTGGCGCTTGACCGTCTCTGTGACCACTTCCGTGCGGGAAAAAGACGACACCCGCGCTGCGTTCGAGTGAGCGATATAGGGGGTCTCGCCATCGGACCTCGTTACCGCTGTTGCGGCGAGGACGCCGCCACCGAGAAGGGTGCCGATGAGGAGCACAAGTGCGATGCCCTGGTTCGCTCTCAAGAAGCGGCTTTGGGCCCGGCGTCGGTGTCGGAACGCGTCGAAACGATCGAGCAGACCAGTGATGACGCTGTAAATGATCTCGCGCACCTAGCTCTCCCACCAGACGCAAGTCGTCAGGCACGATAACGGCTACTTGCCAGCGTGGGCTCCTGTAGCGCGAGTTCCGGCTCCTTAGACGTCCCAGGAACGCCAAATCAACTGGGAAGCCTCGTCGCGTCAAGCACGACTATCCCCTTGGGTTAGCCCGCCGCGGCCCTTCCGCAAGCTTCCCCGCTATCGAAGCCTTGGTGCGCAAACGAAAATCCAGGCGACGAATGTGAGCATGGTGCCCATCGTGCGTGTTCCCCACCGTGTTCCCATCCTCCGTTCGCGGTTCGGCCCAACTGATGCGAAAGGCCCCGTTTCCAGGGCCTTCCTTGGTGGGCGCAGATGGGATCGAACCATCGACCTCCCGCGTGTGAAGCGGTTTCCGGGGTCTCAGACCTTCGTCAGGATCCAAGCCTGCTAGGAGTGAAAACTCCCGCAAATCGGACTCTTTGAAGATCGCCTAGAAGGGACCACTACGAACCTCATAAACCCTCTACAGACCCCGCTGCCGGGGTCTAAACGGGGTCCAGACGATGCTACTGGGGGTGAGCGGCCTCAGTCCGTCCAATCGGGCAGCGAGGTCTCGCCGACTCCTGGGCTGTGGAGCGCTCTCACGTCGCTGCCGTCGGGGTCCATGATGAACAGGCCCGGCGCCGAGAACACGATGTGAGCGCCGTCCGGCGACCACGCCGGTGTGTACGCACGGTGGTGCGTCAACCGGCGGACGGCCGAGCCATCGGGGCGCATCACATAGACGTCCGTGTAGTTGTCCGGATGGTCGCGATGCGACGTGAAGAGGATGGAACGGCCGTCGGGCGACCAGTCGACCTGCCAGCCCTCTCCCACTCTGGAGAGATCCACCACCCGGGAACCGTCGACGTCGACGATGGACATCAAATGCTGGCCGACGAGGTTGGAGTTGAAGATGATCCGTTTCCCGTCCGGTGACCACGACGGGTATTCGCCTCCGTCGGTGTCCGGCAGGCGGTGCTGCTCGGAGCCATCGGCGTTCATGATCGAGAGCCCCGTGCACCGGGGTCCTCGACCGGGAGGACAATTTATCTCTCCGGGACTCGCGTACGCGATCTTCGAGCCGTCGGGGGACCAGGCCGGAGAGAGGCCACGAGTCAGCCGGTGCGGTTCGGATCCGTCGGCGTTCATGAGCCAGATCTCCTGATCCCCATTGGGTTCGGAACGGAACGCGATCTGCGTTCCGTCCGGGGACCACGTGGCGTCGAATTCGGGCCAGGGTGACTGGGTCAGTCGGGTGAGGCCTGTCCCATCGGCATTGATGGACCAGACGTCGTGATAGTTGTCGAAGACGATCCGCCCGGAGAGCGAGGACCGATCTCCGCCGCTCGGCCCCGGCGCGTCAGAGGCTGCCGTGGACGGAGACGGGCGATCCTGCGGCTGCTCCCGATCGGACCCCCCGCTGCACGCCCCCAGTACCAGGGCCCCCACCAGAGCCATCGAGAGGATGCGGCCCCTCCTCATGCCATTTGTACTCCCCGGCCGGCCCCACGGTTCCCATTCGATCGAGGGCAGTCGGCGCTGTCAAACGACCTGGTCAGCGTGCCCCCGGGCAGGATTCGAACCTGCGCTCCCGCCTCCGGAGGGAGTTGGTCGAAGCCGGCGACCCAAACGGGGTCCAAAAGTGCGCCGCAGGCAGGCCGCATGTGAGACGGGCTCGTGTGAAACTTCGCCCCACCTAAGAGCACGACTCTTGAAGGAACGTCTCGCGGCTCCCGTCGTACTAGAAGAAGATGCGGTGGGAGCCCGAAGTCGCTGTCTTGGTCGGCGTCCTGATTGGGCTCGCCTTTGTTCTCGTGCTACTCAGGATCATCGGCGTTCTCTGAGCCGCGAGCACGTGCGTCAGCTTCTCGGCAAGAAGTAGAGAAGGGCCACCTCCCCAACCAAGAGAGGAGACGGCCCGCCCGAACAATTCGGCACGGCGGACGCGAGTACGTCCCCCGAAAGGGGTAAGCGGGCCTTCCTGCTTGGTCTCAGGACTGCCCGCTCACCACCCGCCGGACGCCACCGGGAAAGGGCGGGCGTCCCTGGCTGAAACGTCACGGCTGCGGCCCCGTGACGCTCGAGGAAGAACGCTACCACTTGCACGGCTGTGAGCGACCTTCTAATCAGGGGTGCTCTGTCACGCCGGGGTCCGCCCCGGGGGGTTGTTGTTCGAAGTAGGGCTTGCGCACGCAAGCGTTGACGGCCAGGTTCCGCGCATCGGGAGCCTACGAACCGCGTCAGATCCGGAAGGAAGCAGCGCTAAGTGGTCTCTCCCGGGTGCCGCGGATCAGCCTGGCCTGAGTGAGCGTCGCCGGCACCGCATCGAACGCGTCCTCGACGGAGGGTGCGCGGCCGGGCTTAAACTCACTTCACCGCGTGACCGCCCTCTACCGTAAATATCGCCCGCAGGACTTCGACGAGGTCGTGGGCCAGGAAGCGGTCGTTCGCACCCTCCGGAACGCGATCGAGCGGGATCAGATCCGCCAGGCCTACCTGCTCGCGGGGCCGCGCGGAACCGGGAAGACCTCCCTCGCGCGCATCCTGGCGAAATGCCTCAACTGCGAGCAGGGCCCGACCGCTTCGCCGGACAAGACGTGCAACTCGTGCCGCACGATCGCGGCAGGGACATCGCTCGACGTGATCGAGATGGACGCCGCGAGCCAGCGCGGGATCGACGACATCCGCGAAATCCGCGAGCACGTCATCCTCCAGCCGGTCGAGGGCCGCTACAAGGTCTACATCCTCGACGAGGCGCACCAGCTCACGGACGCCGCCTGGAACGCGCTTCTGAAGATGATCGAGGAGCCTCCGCCCCACCTCGTCTTCGTCTTCTGCACGACCGAGCTCCAGAAGGTCCTCGCCACGGTGCGCTCGCGCTGCCAGACCTTCCTCTTCGCACGGCCGCGGCTGGCCGAGCTGACGAGGCTCCTGAGGAGAGTGGCCGACGGGGAGAAGATCGAGGCGCCCGACGCCGCGCTGTCCTTGATCGCACGGAGCGCGCGCGGAAGCTTTCGCGACGCCGTCTCCACCCTCGACCAGCTGTCTGCCGCGACGGACGGGCAGATCACGGTGCAGGCCGTCCTTCAGCTCCTCGGAGCCGTCGAGGAGGAGGCGCTCTTCCGCGTCTGTGACCTCGTCGTCGACAGGGACACCGCCGGCCTCCTGAACTTCGTCGAGGAGCTCGCCGAGCAGGGGCAAGACCTCTCCCGCCTGGTGAACGACCTGCTGGAGCACCTCCGCCACGTCCTGCTCGTCCAGCACCTGGGCGAGGTTCCGGACTCGGTGCCCGCGACGCCGGAGACCCGCGACCGCCTGCACGCGCAGGCGAACCAGCTCGGAGAACCGGACGTTCTCCGGCTGATCGATCTCCTCGCTGTCGCCGTGGACGACGTCCGCGAGGGAGGAGACCCGCGCCTCCCGCTCGAGCTCGCGCTCGTGAAGGTGACGCGGCCGGGGGCGGATCTCTCGCGCCAGTCTCTCTCCTTCCGCCTCGAGCAGCTCGAGAGCAAGAGTCGCGGCCAGCCGCAGAAGCCCCGCGAGCCCGCCGCCCCCGCGCCCGCCTCCGACCCCTCCCCTCCTAGCGAAGCGCGACCGGCGCTGGAGCTGAACGAGCTTCAGTCTGCGTGGAAGCAGGCCGTGCTCCCGGCGGTCGGGGAGCGCTCGATTCCCACCGCCTCCGTCCTCAACGAGGCGCGGCCGATCGAGCTTGCCGGCGACCGCCTGGTGATCGAGTTTCCGCCCGCGGCCTCCTTCCACCGCAACCTGGCCGAGGAGCCCAAGAACGCGAGTCTTTTGGCGGAGGTCCTGTACGAAGTCACGGGCCGCCGGCTCACGCTTGCGTTCGCCGTCGGCGAAGGCGAAGCGGACGAGCCAGATAACGAGGAGGCGCCCGCGACCGAGGAGGAGATCATCTCGCTGATGAAGAGCACGTTCGACGCCCGAGAGATAGGGGATGACAACTCATGAGCATGGACATGAACAAGATGTCACGTCCTCCCTGCTAACGAGCTTTTTCTACCGGAATCTTCTACCGCTTCAGTTCCGAGTAGCCGCCGCTCGAGAGCGTCGGCCTCGTCCTTGAAGACAACGCCGGCCAGGTGGAGGTACTTCTTGGTCGTCGCCATGCTCGAGTGTCCTGCCCCGGCCATGATCGCGACGGGGCTAGAGCCGCCGGCGGCTTGGTGTGTGAGGCTCGAATGGCGCGCGTCGTGGAAAGGTCGCACGTACCCGTCAATTCCAGCGACCTTGAGCGCCGCCTTCCATTGCTTGTTCCACCAACGGTCGGGGTTCATGCGCCGCCCGCTCTCCGGGCTCGCGAATACGTAGTCCTCGTCCGAGCGGTAGGGCGTCGACGTGCGCCACTCCCACAGCGCGGACGAGAGCGAGGCGGGCATCGCGATCGAGCGATAGCCCTCACGCGTCTTCGACTTGCGCACGCGAATCGCTCCGTCGATGAAGTCCACGTCCGCCCACCGGAGGTTGACGAGCTCGGAGCGGCGCATGGCGGTCAGAATTTTCGTGGCGGGGTGATGAGGGGTGAGGAGCCGAGGCTGAGCCCCTAGCCCGCCCCCATGGCCTACCAACGCCCGCGATTCCCGAAGTACGGGCGAAGAGAGGCGAACTCGTCCCGAATCACCACCCGCTAGGCTCTCCCGGCATGGAGTCTGGGCGTACGCTCCTCTTGATCGCCGACATCGGCGGTTACACCGAGTACATGCGCTCCCATCGGATGAGCCTCGCCCA
>WNGB01051048.1_pt1 | contig 10912 bp, 12 predicted proteins | sample 5400681 | NCBI WGS metagenome assembly WNGB01 (sample SAMN13153367, study PRJNA577476) | soil metagenome | isolation source: 115 cm soil or saprolite under grassland replicate 2 | place: USA:California | collected 2016-06-15 | reverse complement strand
GGTCGAGCGCCTCCTCGGTATAGGGAAGCGGCAGGAGGTCGTGCGAGTAGCGCCCGCGCACTCCGCCCCAGCACAGGTGATCCGACACCCAGGCCGGATCCACGCGATCGATCACGGCGGAGAGCGAGTCGAGATACGAATCCGGGACCGGCTCCGGGCTACCGATTCCCATCGAGACGCCGTGCATCACCACCGGCACGGCCGAACGAACGCGTTCGAGGACCGCCCAGGGCCGGCCGCCCGGCTCGAAAAAGTTCTCCGAGATGATCTCGAACCAGTCCACCCCCGACACCCCGTGCTCGAGGATGTGCTGGAAGTGGGCGAGCCGGAGCCCGATGCCGTGGCCGAGGTCCCGCCTTTGCCACAGGGCTTGTTGCTCGGACGCGGGGGGAGACCGGGTCGCGCCGCGCCCGCCCGACGGCGTCGGGTGGCGCGGCGGCCCGAACGCGACGGTCACTGGACGACGGTACCACCCTTGGCGGTGCAGTCTGCCGCCGAGGCCTCGACCCAGCCCTTGCCCTTGCACTCGTTCTGACCCTTGCAGGCATGGTCGGCGCCACTACACGAGCTCTTGGCTTTGCACTCGTTGATGCCGGAGCACTTCACGTTATCCGCGGTGGCGCCACCGGCCTCGCCGGCGGGCTCCTGCATGCCCTTATCCCCTGCGGCCCCGGCAGCCGGTGCCCCGGCAGCCGGAGTGGACTCGCTCGGAGCCGAAGAGCTGCCGCTGCCACAAGCGAAGAGCGCCCAGGCGGCGCCAGCGAGAACGGTTCCCTTGCTGAACAGGTTCATTTTCTGTCTCCTTTCAAGCGTTTGTCCCTCAGGGGGCCGGACATTACATCTGCTCTCTCGGCCTCTGCAAGGGGGCGGGGGCCCCGACTGCCGGTGACGTGCACCTTCCGGGACCGTGGAAAACGCACCCCGCGCGACCGCCCTTACACCGAGCCTCACGCGGCGACCGCGGGAGCGGCCTCTGCCTCTACGCCAGCCCATCGGGACGGTTACGCCGAGGCCGCTCCAGCGGATCTCGCGACCATCTCCGGTTCACCGTTCACCGACCCGTACTCATCGTGAATGGGCCTACTAAATTGACGAGCCGCCGACGACAGATACCTTTCCTGCTTGGGGGATCGACCATGCGAGTACTGGTCGTAGACGATGACCCAGATGTCACTCTGGTCGTGGCGGCCGCTTTGCGCGAGCGCGGCCATCTGGTCGCGATCGCGACGACCGGTCGGGAGGCCATCGACAGGGCCGGCCCGTTCCAGCCGGACGCAGCGATTGTCGACGTGGGTCTACCCGACATCGACGGTGTGACCCTGGCCGAGCTCCTGCGCGGGGCGGTCTCGAGCAAGCCGGTCCGCATCATCGCCCTGAGCGGCTACCGCGAGCAGCGCCTGCGCGCGGCGGTCGCCCGCGACCTCTTCGACGACTTCCTGCTCAAGCCCGCCGGCCTCGCCACCATCGAGCGCGCCCTCCGCGCCGGCCGCCGCCGGGCCGAATCCAGCGTCGTCTGGCCCCGTTCTCGCCGCCGTCGACCGGCTTCCGCTTGACCCGGCCCCTCTAGTTGGGCAAATTCCCGGCTCCGCCGATGTAGCTCAGTCGGTAGAGCAACGGTTTCGTAAACCGTAGGTCCCCGGTTCGAGTCCGGGCATCGGCTCCGGGATCATCGGGTCTTCTCGCGACGGTTGTTTCGGTTGGCTCGATCCCCAAAGATCCCCACATCCCCTGCCGCGACGGCGATCACGGACGGCGCGAGGATTACAGCGCTCTACCTGGCGCCGGACATTTTTCCCTAGTCGCGGTCCTCACCCCGGTCGGGCACTGCGCCGTGTTCGACGGAGTCATCTCCGGCGTGGCGCGCCTCTTTTCCTCGCCGGTCGTGCCCCCGGCCTCTCGGAAGGGGCTTTCGTCCTTACCGTCAACCGCGGCTTCGCGCTCCGACCCCTCAGCGAGTTTCCCCTCCCTGAGCGTTTCTCCGGCAGAGCCGTTGCCGCTCGACCCATTGCCGGACACCCACATCTTTCGCATGCCGCCTCGTAGTGGGTACTCGGGCCCGCGGCCATTGCCGAGCTCGTCGCGTACGCGCGCTCCGTGTACTTGCGACGCGCTTGTCTGGCCTTGTTGCTCGGCTCCAGCCAGGTTTTCAAGTAGTCGGCCCACCCGGTGTCGCGGGCGAAGGCGATCTTGCGATAGACCGAGAGGTGGTTCGGGTCGGTGTCACCAACCGGGAAGTACATTGACAGGCCGCACGCGTCCCCAGCGCCCCTCTTCACCGGCTCGAAGAGAGCCTCCTTGACCTGTCGCAGCCCATCCTCCACATCGACACCCTGAGCTCTGAGTTCCGTGAGAAGAGATACGAGGTCGATGTACTGCCCGGCGTCGATCCGGAGGGCGTTCGTGTCTAGGCGCACGGCGCCCAGCACCCTCGCTTCGGTCCTCGTACTGCATGTCTCGTACGCCTTGAGGATCATCCCGGCCAGGTCGTCGGTGGGCATCTCGGGGTTCTTCACGAGCCCGCGCAGGATCTCACCATAGGGCCATCCGGTGTCCGAATCCACGAGCTCCGAGCCGATCATGACCTCGCCGAAGCTGCGCAGCTCGTACGCAACCTCGACCATGCTCATGAGGCACGCATTCATACCGATGATGGCGAACGGGCCCGCGAGCGGGCCCGGAGATTTGCGCGCGCGCGCGAAGCCTTCGCCGAGCTCCGGGATGGTCAGCGCGTCGATGTAGCTGTTGGGAGAGCTAGGTGCTTTCTTCGGGACCCAATCCGCGACCCCGTTGCCGTGACCGAAGAGAAAGACGGCAGTACGTTGAGCCCGGACCTCGGCTCCCCATTTCAAGAAGGAGCAAAGGCTCTGTGGATCACCTGTGTTCACAGGAGGGAGGTCCTCGTCTTTCTCCCCTTTGCCGCCGATGAATCGTGTCCGCGTGGCCTTCCCCTGCCCCTTCACGGTTTCGACGAACACGTTGACCTTGCCGTTTCCGACCTGCTCGACCGCGCGGGTCAAGTCCGCGAGGATGGCGTCGGCGCGCGCAGCCAGAAAGTCGGCCGCCAGATGGATGAGAAGATTCCACTCCGCTCGATTTTCCATCACCTGTTCCCCCATATGATTGGAGGATCGGGAAGCTCCGCCGTGCCGTTGGCGATCGCGACGAGGATCTCATCGAGGTCGACCACGTCATTCATCGGGATGTCGACGATCCAGTAGCTTCCCGCTGTCTTCGGCGTGTATTCGACCTTTGCGACGTTCTGTGACGGGCTGTTCCCGACGTAGAGCCTGAGGCGGGCGACCGGCTCCTCCTCCTTGATGATCTTTTCGACGAGCACGCACCCGTCGAAATTAGGTTCCGGCTCGACCGTGAAGGGTTGACCGATGGGTTGGGGAGGGACCTTGCGATAGATTGGCTGCCAGCGGACCATATCGGACCTTTCATCGTCTGGATTGGAGTGCGGAGAGCGAGAGCGCGCAACGGAAGCCGCCATTGATGCCGGCTCCTGTGGGAGGTTGGCGGCTGCGGACGCTCGTACGCGCGGCGAGCGAGATCGCGAACGAGCCGCCTCGTGTCACGTGGGGTCGCAGGTCGTCGGCCGCGTCGCCGGCGATCGGGCTGTGGCCGTTGAACACCGTGTCCGTCCACTCGCCGACGTTGCCTCCGAGATCGAAGACGCCATCGGGCGTGACGTCCTGTGGGCTGGTCCCAACATCTGTCGGCATCGGCGTGGGCGGGCATCTCGGCTCGGTCTGCACGTTTCCGTCAGGCGCCACACGCACGCCGCCGCAGCGAACCGGCGCGTCCCCCCAGGGGTACTTGCGATCATCGGTGCCGCGAGCGGCCGCCTCCCACTCGTCCTCGGTGGGCAGCCGCTTGCCGCGGGAGGCGCAGAACCTCCGCGCGCCGAACAGCGTGACCTGCGTCGCCGGCCAATGCTCTCGTCCTGGCCGCGCATGGTACGTCTCCGCCGACGCAGGCACGTTCGATACGTACTTGACGCCGGTCGTCGAATCGAAGAGATCGAGCAACACTCGGCCGTCATGGCCGAGGCCCTCGTTGAAGCGCACGTAGCGGGGCACCCGACTCTCCTCGTCCCGCACCACCAGCAGCGATCCGCGGAGGCCGTTCAGCATCTCGACCATCTCGGCGTTGGTGACCTCGAGGATGTCCATGTAGAACGGCTCGACCGTCGTGCGCCGCGAAGGTGTCGACCACATGAGCCGAGCTCGATCGCATTTCGAGCCGACCTCCGCGCACTGGGCCTCCACCTCGTCGGCGGTGGCGCCCATCTTCATCGTTCCTCCTCTGACGAGGACCATCCCCTGCGGAGGAGGCGCAGCGAGTGCGCGCGCGTAGGCCCGATCGCGCGCGACTGTGCGCCCGACCACCACCGCAGCTATACCAACGATGGTGACGGCCGCGACGGCCACGCCCGCGCGCCAGTGGGAGCGCAGGGAGAGAGGAGCGACGTTCACCGTTGCGGCGTGACCGAGGACATGAGCGATGGCGGCTGGGAGCGTCGTCCGCACATCCGATGTCGCGGTATCGATGTCGCGCAGTGCCGCGAGCACATGGCCGCCATCGGAGAAGCGCGCCTCGGGGTCGCGCGCGAGCATCCGCGCCGTATCGGTGCGAAGGCGCTCGGGGACTCGCGCCCAGACGTCCTCGCCGAACACCGGCGACTCGTCGAGCGTGGCCGTCATGGTCGCCCGCGCGTTCGTACCCCGGAATGGGTGCTTACCGGTGACGAGCTCGTAGATGATCACGCCCAGCGCGAAGATGTCGGCGCGTGCGTCCACGGGCTTGCCCTCGCATTGCTCCGGCGCCATGTACCCCGGCGTGCCGGCCGCCGCGACGCTCGTCCCGACCGAGATCGCGACCGCCCCGTTGACGTCGGGCCTGCCAACGGGCACCACCGCGTGGCGCGCGAGCCCGAAGTCCACCAGCTTGATTCCGCCCTTCGCCGTCCGCATGACGTTCTCGGGCTTGAGATCGCGGTGAACCACCCGATTGGCGTGGAGTTCCGCGAGACCCTCTGCGATCTGCGTTGCGATGTCGAGGATATGGTTCGCGTTAGGAACGCGCCCCGCCATCCACTGTCGCAGGGTTTCGCCGTGCACGAGCTCCATTGCGACGAACGCAAACCCCTTGTGGCGACCGACGTCGTAGACGCGCGCGATGCGCTCGTGCTCCACGCTTGCGGCGAGCTGGGCCTCATGGAGCAGCCGCGCATGGTGAGCGGAGTCATGATCGGCGTCCACCGCATCGAGCACTTTCAGGGCTACGGGGCGATTCAGAGTCGTGTCGATGGCCTTGTAGACCGTCCCCATCCCGCCGCGCCCGAGTAGCTGTTCGATGACGTATCGGCCGGACTCGCTCCAGCGGGTCCCGGCGACGGCGGAGGTCGGCGGTCGACGCGGCGGTGCGTGCGCGACCTCACGCAGGATCGCTTCGGCCTCGCCATCGCTGCTCAAGGTCGAGACCGTCGTCTCTTCATCGTGGGGATCGTTGGCGGCCATTGTCATGGACGGCTGGGTCCGCGCCGCCTCGCGCGCGCCGGCCGACGCCCATCAGCAAGCGCAGTGGTTCGGAGCGATCCAGACCCTCGCGAACTGCAACGAGGATGGTGCTCTCGGCGGCCTTCGTGCCGAGCACGGTCAATGCGTAGTGCGGTTCCAGCATCATCGGGCATGTGGGCGGCCTTTGGTCACTGGTTGTGGAATGGGCGCGGACCGGCCGGGCGCCGCACGAGGCGCGCGATGCGCAGGCGCAGGCGAAGAAAACGTCGCTGGAGGTGATCCGCCTCGGTATCGAGGTCACTGTCGGACGCATGCTCGCCGAGCGACGTCAAGGCTAGCTCCTGCCAGCTCAGCCCGCGGTCCACTCGGAGCACGAGCAACTCGCGATCCTCGGGTGCCAGCCCTCGCCGGAGGGCTGCGACCATGCCGCGTCTGGAGCTGTGACGAGACCGTCCCAGACGGCGGGTCGACCTCCGGACGCAGGAGCGCTCGACGCCAGGAGTGCGTTCGCGGTGCCGGCGCAGCTCGCGGCGAGCAACCAGATAGGCGAGGGTGCGGAGCTCGTACCTCCACTCGAAGGCGGGCAGGGCCCGTCCCAGTTCGGTCACGAAGCTGGCGTACACGTCGCGGGCAGGCCCGAGCGACCCGATCGCCGCCGTCAGGAAGCCGAAGACCTCGGCGCCATAGAGCGCAACCGCTCGTGTCACCGCGCCTGCGACATCGCCTTTGCGGAGTTCGTCACGGAGGTCCTGCTCGGCCAACACGAGGTGTCGCTCCGGTGGTCCCCTCTTTGGCCGTCCCCCGTCGGCCCTGCGATCGTCCTTGCCCATTGACATGTCTCTTCCAGACAGAGCGTCCAGCGCGCACGATGTGAAGGTCGGCGTGATATTTCGTCCGCGGCCCGCCGAGCGCGCCGGATGATTCGATCTGTTTCAGTCGGTGACCGGGTCGTGACCGCGCACCTGTGCGACCAAGCGTTCCTTGATGAGCTGGAAGCGCTTGCGAAGTCGTGCCGACTCCCGCTTTCGCCCCTCCTTGTCCAGTGTTTCGGGCTCGTCCGCCATCACGAGCGCGATCTCGTCCCAGGCGAGGTTGCGATCCACGCGGAGGATCAAGAGCATGCGATCTTCCTCGGTCAACGCATCGCGCAGCTTGGTCAACTTCCTCTGCTTGGTCGTGGCGAAGGTCGACCTGGTCGTTCGAGCGATCGCGAGGACTTCCTGCACCTCGGAGATTGGGATCCGCCCCTCGGCGTGCCGGCGCCCGCCGGCACGGTACCGGCCGACCTCGTGACGGGCGAGGAGGTACGTCCATGTCCGGAAGTCGTGTCACCAGCCGCGAGTAGAGCCCGAACCCGCCCATCGAGATCACTCATCGCTCGCCCCGGAGCCCGCCGCGCAGGGCACATGCGCTTGCGGAAGTCTGAGGTGTCTTTATCACGAGAGATTCTCGCGGTCCAGATGGATTCGGAGGCACACCAGGAACGTCAGGGTGACTGTTTGCTCTCGGTCTCCGAACTCCCGTCTCCTGTGGGCCAAATGACCGCTTGAGCGGCACTCTCAACATGGTCCACCAGCGGCACGTTCGGATCCAGCAGGGTCGGATGAACGTAGAGAGGGCCGGAGGAACCGCGATGGCCATCGGCACGAGGAGCGCACGAATGGGCTCGTCGACTCACTCACGATGGCGCCCCCAGGGGCTTTGTCGTGAGACGTGAGACTGAATCTTTTCTGGCAGGACCTTCACAAATGGTGTCATGGGCACCCTATCGGATCGTGGCCTGAACGTGCACGCGAGCCGATCGAACGACGGGCTTCGGCCACCGGCGTGGCCTCGGCGCGGGCATTCGGCTTGTAGGACGCGGGTCCCTCTGCTGCTCGTCATCGAGTGCCAGGGGAGCGAGGTGAAGACATGCGCAGCTATCGATCCAGGAGACGATTGGGCCGTGGTCTTCGACACCCGGCTACGATGCCCACACCTACTCTCGGCTGGCGAGTGCTGGCCGACTCGTGGGATCTGGTAAAACACAACAGGGCCCTTGCCGGGCACGCGGTTGCTCCGCCGCTGACGAGGTACGTCGATCCGGAGGCATGTCTGGACGCGGCCCTGGCAGACGGCCACGCCGACGTGGCGCTGCCCCTTCTCATGGAGAGACACGGCCCGACGGTCTATCGCTATTGCCGCCGAATGCTGGGCGCCGACGCCGACAGCGAAGACGTGGCGCAGATCGTCTTCATGCAGGCCTTCGAGGCTATTTGTCGAATAACGAGGATCGAGAACCCACTCGGCTGGCTGCTCGGAATCGCGCGGCACCGTTGTATCGATCGATTGAGGGGACGCCGCCGGGCCCCTCTTCTCAGCGACGAGCTGGAGCCTGGGGCCGAGAGCGACGCGCCCGAGGAGGTCACGATCCGCGACCCCGGCTCGAGCCAGGCCCTGGACGACTGCCTCGACCAACTCGACGTGCGCAGCCGCATCGTGTTGTTGCTCCGATTTCGAGACGAGCTCTCGTACGAAGCCATCGGTCGTCTCGTCGGGGATCGTCCCGGGGCGCTCCGAGTCCGGGTCGCCCGCGCCCTTCGCGTTCTCCGCGGCCGCCTGAAGAAGAAAGGGATCGTCCCATGACGCCTCGCGGCCTCGAGCGAAATCACTGTGATCGGAGATACCCGCGGTGTTGGGGGTGTGGTGCCAACTTCCTGCGAAGCGGGTGCAATGTCGGGAGGAGAAGATGAGCGAGTCCGAGAAGGCGGAAATCAGGTCGGGACAGTATGGTGTGGTGCACGTATCGGTGCCCGCGAAGGTGTTCCATGACCTCGACGAGATGCACGTGGCGACGAAGCAGATCTTGGGCGCCTGGGCTGCGGTCGTTGTCATACGGGATTCGATATCCGGTTTCGGTAGGAGATCGAGCTCCACTGAACCTCGACGGCAAGATCGTCGGATAGACCGATGATCGACGCGCGGTCGGGCTCGTCAAGTCGGCAGGACTCGAGGGCCTGATCCGAGCCTTTCTTGCGGAGGCCCTGGATTCGATCTCGCATCGGGCCTGACCGAGTCGAGAGGGGAGCCAGTCGAGGTCTCGCTGTCGATCGATCCACGAGAGTTGTGCGAGGCGCTCGCCCACGGTCGAGTGCCCGCAGCGAACGCGACCAGTGTCATCGCGACGATCACGCCAACGCTGGTCGATCAAGACGGCACCAAGGACAGGTGACGCCCTTGTCATCGTGCCGGGCTTCGAGCTCGATCGACATCGACCCTTCCATACGGTGGGCCGTGCGCGGCCTCGAGAACACCCGTTCAGATGGATCTGGTCACCGCCGAAGGGTCTGGCTGGCCGTGCACCGCGACCTGCCCGGGCGTCGTCGGTGCGTGCCGTGTGGAGCTCGCTGGCCTCCCTGCTCGAGCGCGATCTGGCCCGCGGCCGTCGACGGCGCGAGTGAGATCCCGGCACCGACGTCGCTTCGCGTATCGCCGGCACGTGCAAACCGACCGCTGAGCGCCCAAGCAGGGAGCGCGGGCGGATCAGTTCGCCCTCTGCGTCGCACTTTACGAGGGGATCTACGGCGTGCGTCTGTTCGCGGGCAAATCGATCATGGAGATCGCGCGTGCGGTCCGCGCCGGAGAGCTGTCGCCGCCGAAGCGGCCGTCCAACGCGCCGCCGTGGCGAGGCGCGCCATCGTGCGGCCTGGCCGGCGACCCGGCTGATCACCGTCCCGGCATGCGGGCGTTGCTCGACGCTCTCGGACGCGGCTCGGCGCGCCGCCGCCGCCGCTGGATCGCCGCCGCGGCGATTCGGCAGAATTTCTGGAAAGGGTCACGTCAGAATTTCTGGAACCCGCAACTGTCGTGACCGAGTCGCGCCGAGCTGCTACGTTCGATGCGCCTGGTGCCATCGAACGCCTACCAGCGACGCCCGCGCTGGCGGACCTCGGCGCCGCCTCACCGCCGGCCGCGCAGCCCACGAGGTGCCGCGTGATCTTCGAGGGCGGGACTCTCCGGGAGCGGGTGGCTCAGTACGAGGCGGAGATCCTCAGAGTGGCGCTCGGTCGATTAAGGGCAACAGGTCGCGGGCCGCGCGCGAGCTCGGCATCAGCCGCTCTAGGTGGTCGACGGCACCGCCGACCTCATCACCCGCTCGCGCGCCGGCATCTCGGTCATCGACCACAAGACATTCCCCGGGATCGAGGATGTCGCGCTCGACCGGGCGCTCTCCTACTCCGGGCAGCTGGCCGGCTACGCCAGCGCAATCCGCGCGGCGACCGGGCACGAGGTCACTTCCATGTGGATCCACTTCCCGGTGCTGGGGCGTCTCGTCGAGGTGTGCTGCGCGAGGGGCGCGATGCCCGTTTGAGCCACAATCTCGACAGTATGGTTATTCCGCCAATTGAAGATTGCGCGGGCCTCGCAGTCGGGGCAGCCCGTCCTTGATGTCCGTCACCTGGCATGACGAGTAGGTCCGAGCAGTCCTCAACTTGACAAGTCTCAGTATATTGATAGTACCGTGGACCTCTTCGTAAAGCCGGAAAGGGTCGCAGCTTCATGGACACTGAAACAATCATCAGGGCAATTGGTAATCTTCCAGCCGGCACTCGTCAGGAATTGCTGGCTCGCATTTCCGGAATGGTGATCGAGGCGCTCGCGGATGCGCCGAAGGCGGTGGGACGACCTGGCCGCAAGGCGAACGGAGCGGGGCGAGCCTCCGCGGCGAAGGATCAGGGGACCGAAGGGCAGGTGCTCGCCTACGTGAAGAGCAACCCGGGCCAGAGGACAGAGGAGATTGGCCGCGGTGTCGAGGCGGATCCGAAGACCGCCTTGAAGAAACTCCGCGCCGCCGGACTTCTCAAAGTGAAGGGCGAAAAGCGCGCAATGCGCTACTGGGCGAGCGCCAAGTCGGGCAAGTAAGACTCCATTGTGATCGGCCGGCGGGATATCGCCCGCCTGGTCATCCTGTCGCCAGCGCGAGCTGTTCTTGACGCGCCCGAGCACGACATGGGTCGTAGCTGGTCAGCTCCGTAGTCGCCGCCGCCGCGGCCGGCCTCGCCGGCGTCCTCTTCATCACTGACCAGGGCACGACCTACCTGGCCGAGGCCGTCCAGCAGGCGTACGACGCGCTCGGCGTCGAGCACGCCCCACAGCGCGAAGGAACACCGACGGAGAAAGTCACGGTCGAGTGCGGTTTCGGGACGATCAAGAATGCGCCCGTGGCCGCGAGAAGGTCGATCTCCATGGGGCCGGGCGGACCGGAGACGCTCGTGTCGATGTCGCGGGTGATGATGTTGACGCCGTATCCAAGGGCGGTTTCGCTGCCACCGATGATGAGGATGCCGACGGGTTCGGCAAGAGCGGCATCCATCGCCAGGAGGAAGCGGCAAAGGTCGTCGGGTGGAACG
>WNGB01017518.1_pt1 | contig 10912 bp, 9 predicted proteins | sample 5400681 | NCBI WGS metagenome assembly WNGB01 (sample SAMN13153367, study PRJNA577476) | soil metagenome | isolation source: 115 cm soil or saprolite under grassland replicate 2 | place: USA:California | collected 2016-06-15 | reverse complement strand
TTCGACATCTTGTCGCCCGAGACGGTGATGAAGCCGTGGACATGGACGTGGTCCGGGGTCTTGTAGCCGGAGTACTTGAGCATGGCCGGCCAGAACAGGGTGTGGAAGTAGATGATGTCCTTGCCTATGAAATGGATCATCTCGGTGCCGTCTGCGGCAAGGAACTCGGTGAAGCTGCGCGTTTCGCCTTTCGCCTTTGCCTTTCCCGAGTCGAAGTAGTTTTTCAGCGAGGCGAGATAACCGATCGGCGCATCCAGCCAGACGTAGAGGTATTTCTCTTCCTTGATATCGGGAATCCGGATGCCGAAATAAGGCGGGTCGCGCGAGATGTCCCAGTCGGCGAGCGTTTTATCGCCTTTGCCCTCGAGCCACTCTTTCGCTTTGTTCGCCACTTGTGGCTGGAGCCGGCCGGACTTGTTTGTCCACTCGCGCAAGAACTCCTTGCACTTCGGATCGGAGAGCTTGAAGAAGTGGTGCTCCGAAGACTTCAGCACCGGCTTCGCGCCGGAGAGCGTCGAATACGGAGCTTCGTCGGCGAATAGACGGTACCGCAGTTTTCGCACGCGTCTCCGTACTGATCCTTCGCGCCGCAGTTGGGGCACTCGCCCTTGATGTAGCGGTCGGCGAGGTACATGCCTTTCACCGGATCGAAAAACTGTTCGACCGCCTTCTTGTAGACCAGCCCCGCCTTGTCGAGCTTGCGGTAGATGTCTTGCGATAGCTCGGTATTCTCTTTCGAGTGGGTCGAGTGCCAGTTGTCGAATTCGATGTGAAAGCCGTCGAGGTACTGCTTGCGCCCCTTGGCGATTTCTGCGATGAATTGCTCGGGCGGCTTCCCCGCCTTTTCCGCCGCCAGCATGATCGGCGCGCCGTGAGCGTCGTCGGCGCCGATGAAGTGCGCTTCGTGGCCCTGCATGCGCTGGAACCGCACCCGCATGATCGGCGCGCCGTGAGCGTCGTCGGCGCCGATGAAGTGCGCTTCGTGGCCCTGCATGCGCTGGAACCGCACCCAGATATCGGCCTGGATGTACTCCATGATGTGGCCGATGTGGAACGGGCCGTTCGCGTAAGGAAGAGCCGTAGTGACGAACAGCCGGCGGGACATGCTGACTTTCAAAAAACCGTCATTTTACCGCCTCGCGCCGTCTCCGGCGCGGCACAGCGCTTACGCCAGGACGATCGCCGTCGCGATGACCAGCGCCACGACCACCGTTGCGGCGAATATCACGTTTTCGCGCCGCCCCCACGGACGCTCTCCGGGACGCAGCGCCCGGTCGCGCGATATCGACGTCGCGGAAATTGATTTGGTCGAGACGAACTCGGTCGTCCCGTCCGCGCCGATCTGACGCATCAGGCGCTGAGTCGCTTCCTGCGAATCGAACGCGCGCGAGATGCCCTTGGTCGGCGAGGGCGTCGGCGCGACCTCTTCGTCCGATCCCTCCTCGGGATTCTGCGCGGTCGGGACTGCCGCGCCCTGGGGCGCCACCGGAATCGGCCGGCTCGTTGAGAGGGCGGGGCCCGCGCCTTGCTGGCCCGCTTCCATCTGCAGCCTGCACTCGCGCAGGTCGTTCGCAAAATCGGCCGCGCTCTGGTAACGCGCCTCCGGGGCCTTGGCGAGCACCTTGGCGATGATGTAGTCGAGCATCACCGGCACTTGCGGATTGGCCGCGCTGGGCGGCGCCGGATCGTGGTTGGTGATCTGATACATCAGAGCGCTTAGGCCTTCTCCGTTGAAGGGCGTGGCCCCGGTCAGGCACTCGTAGAGGATGACCCCGAGCGAAAAGATGTCCGAGCGATGATCGGCGCGTTTTCCCACAACCTGCTCGGGCGAAATGTACTTGGGCGACCCCATGATCACGCCGGTCTGGGTGCGCGTTTCGCTGGAGCGCATGCGGGCAATGCCGAAGTCGGCGATTTTCGCTCGCCCTTCCGGCGTGATCATGATGTTGGCGGGCTTGATGTCGCGATGCACGACCTGGTGCTGGTGCGCGTAGGCGAGACCCTCTCCGACCTGGGCGGCGACGTCGACCGCCTGCACGACCGGCAGCGGTTGCCCCTGGGCGAGCAGGTCGCGCAGCTCGCGGCCCTCGATGTACTCCATCGCCATGTACACCAGGTGTCCGCTCTTTCCGATGTCGTAGATGATGATGATGTTCGGATGGTTGAGGCTGCCCGCGGCCTTGGCCTCGGTGTAGAAGCGCGCCTCGTAATCCGCCATGCCCTCGTGCCCGGCCTCCTCCATGTTGATGGTCTTGATGGCCAAAATGCGGTTGAGCATGGGATCGTTGGCGCGATACACCACCCCCATTGCGCCTTTGCCCAGCTCGGCGACGATCTCGTAGCGGCCCAGCAGCCAGGGTTCGGTCATGGTCGGGCTATTTCTTCGGCTTCACGCTGCGGAACGCAGGACCCCAGATCGGGTGTCCGGCCTCGTCGTCCCGCAGGTCGAATGAGGGATCGACCTCCAGCGCCTTTCTGAATTCGTCACGGCACTGCTGTGTCCGGCTGGACGCGCAATGGATAAAAGCAAGATATTTGTGGGCCCTCACCAGGTCGGACGTGCCGCTCAGGCCGGTGTCGAGGCTCAGCTGCAGCAATCTCGCCGCGTAAGCCTGCTCGCCGTCCTCGTAAGCTCTTATTCCGAATTCGAGTTCCATCTCGCCCTTGCTCGAGAACGTCCCGCATCCGGATATCACCAGGCAAACGAGCAATGACGCGAGCCAGCGGTAAACGGCCATAGCTCCCCTTTAGCGGCGGAATCGGTGCGTGATGCTGATCTCCGCGTCCGGTTTGAGTTCGACTGTCTGGACGTGGGTCGGAAACGATCCGTTCCTCAACTCTACCCGATGCCGGCCCGGCCTGAGAGGGATAGATCGCAGCGGCGGACTGACCCCCTGTCTCGCCCCGTCCACGAAAACCTCGGCCCAGGGCAGGGCGACGATGTTGAGCGTGCCCTCGCGCAGGGGGGCGGGGACTGTTGCGACGAACTCCGGCTCCTTCTGCCTTGCCGGCGGCGCCACCGACGCCACCGTTTTCGCTTCGCCCTCCGAATCCCGGTGGCTGCGAGCGATGACTCCGGTCCCGACGATCAGCGTGAACGCGAGCGGCGCAGCGACCAGCAATTTGCCGTTGACCGCCAGCGTCCCCGGCCAGCTTCTGGGTCGCAGCTTCAGGAATTTGGGGATGCGCAGGCTCGGAACACGCATGGCCCGTCTTGGCGCAGGCACGGGGACCGTGCGCCGCAGGTTGCTCGGCGCCGAGCTGATCGACCAGACCTCGTGCTCGCGCACGTGCTTGTCGGTCTTGGCTCCCTCGTAGCGGAACAGTTTCGCGTAGTCTTCGGACAGGCGCGCCATCACGTCATAATAGGAACGCGAGACGAGAATCTGCCCCGGCTCGGCGAAGCTCATGACGCGCTGCGCAACGTTGATCCCGTCGCCGATGATGTTGGGTTGGCCGTTGATGTCCTTGACGAGCCTCACCGGCCCGAGGTTGACTCCGACGCGAATCTGCAGCTGCGGGCCGCTGGTGACGTCCTGGCCGGCAACGGCATCGCGCAGGCTCATGCCCGCGAACAGGGTGTCTTCGGGGTCTCCGAGAAAGCTCACCGCTGCGCCATCCCCGGTGTCGAGGATGATGCGATCATCGGTGGCGACGCCCGCGATCGCCTCGGTCAGGGCGGCGTTGAAGCGTTCCTTGAGCGCGATCTGTACGCCGACTACCTGCTTCGAATACTCGACGATGTCGAGAAAGAGCACGCTGCAGATGAATGTTCGATTGGTATGCTCCGCCATCTTTGTCCGCCGCGGTACGTGTGCGGCCAGTGTCCTCTTGGGGCCTATTCTACCGCGGCAGGACCCGGCGGGCACCGGAAAGTTGCTAGAATATCAACCCATTGCCAGCCGGTAACCTCCCGCGCGACCGAATCGCGCGAACCACCATGTCAGTCACTCAGGAACAAGTTCACAGCGCGCTCAAGGAAGTTCTTGACCCGAATACCGGCAAGGATTTCGTCGTCACCAAGTCGGCGAGAAACATCAAAGTGGAGGGCGGCAGCGTCTCGCTCGAGATCGAGCTGGGCTATCCCGCGAAAACCCAGCTCGATCCGATCCGCAAGCTCATCGCGGGAAAGCTCCGCGGCGTCCCGGGCGTGAGCGCGGTGAACGTCAATGTCACGAGCAAGATCGTTTCCCACACGGTGCAGCGCGGTGTCAAGCTCATACCCGGAGTGAAGAACATCGTCGCCGTGGCCTCCGGTAAGGGCGGGGTGGGGAAATCGACCACGGCCGTGAACCTGGCGCTTGCGCTCGCGGCCGAAGGGGCGAGCGTCGGGGTGCTCGATGCCGATATCTACGGACCCTCGCAGCCGATGATGCTCGGCATCACCGGTCGGCCTGAGTCCAAGGACGGCAAGACGCTCGAGCCGATGATGGGCCACGGCATCCAGGCGATCTCGATCGGGTTCCTCATCGACATCGACACCCCGATGGTTTGGCGCGGGCCGATGGTGACGCAGGCCCTCGAGCAGCTCCTCAAGGACACCCGCTGGAGGGACATCGACTACCTCATCGTCGACATGCCGCCCGGAACCGGAGACATCCAGCTCACGCTCGCCCAGAAAGTGCCGGTCACCGGCGTGGTGATCGTCACCACGCCCCAGGACATCGCGCTCATAGACGCCCGCAAGGGCCTCAAGATGTTCGAGAAGGTCGGCATTCCCATCCTCGGGATCGTGGAGAACATGAGTACTCACATCTGCTCCCAATGCGGCCACGAGGAACACATCTTCGGGCAGGGCGGAGCCGAGCGCATGTGCGAGGAGTACGGCACCGAGCTGCTCGGGGCATTGCCCCTCGATATCGCCATCCGTGAGCAGGCCGACTCGGGCAAGCCGACCGTGGTGGCTGACCCGGAGGGCCGGTCGGCGGACATCTACAGGGCGATCGCGCGCAGGCTTGCGGTCAAGATCGCGGAGTACGCCAGGGACATGACCTCGAAGTTTCCGAACATCGTCGTGTCCAAGAACACCTGAGCGGGCTCAACCGATGAGCATCAAGTCGGACAAATGGATCCGCCGAATGGCGGCCGAGCGCCGCATGATCGAGCCGTTCGAGCCGGGGCAGGTGAAGGAGCTCAAGGGCCAGCGCATCGTTTCCTACGGCACGTCGAGCTACGGCTACGACATCCGCTGTTCGAACGAGTTCAAGCTGTTCACCAATCTCAACTCGACCATCGTCGACCCCAAGAATTTCGACGACAAGTCCTTCGTGGACGTCAAAGGCGACTCCTGCATCATCCCGCCCAACTCCTTCGCCCTGGCGCGAACCGTCGAGTACTTCCGCATCCCCCGGAACGTGCTCACCATCTGCTTGGGGAAATCGACCTACGCCCGCTGCGGGATCATCGTCAACGTCACGCCCCTTGAGCCCGAGTGGGAGGGCCACGTCACGCTGGAGTTCTCCAACACCACGCCGCTGCCCGCCAAGATCTACGCCAACGAGGGCGTCGCCCAGGTCATCTTCATCGAATCCGACGAGGTCTGCGAGATCTCCTACAAGGACCGCGGCGGGAAATACCAGGGACAGAAGGGCGTCACGCTGCCCAAGATCTGAACAGCGCGGGCGAGCTTGCGGAGCAGCCCGCGCGGTCGTTTAGGTCCAGGGACAGAAGGGCGTCACGCTGCCCAAGATCTGACCGCTTCAAGGCCGGTCAAGCTTCTCCCCCACTCCCTATTGCGTTTCGGATTGGTCGGGCCTACCATACGTTGTGGGCTGGTGGCGGCGAAGCGAGCGCCGGCGCGCGCGGGAGGCGCGCAAGAATGCCGAAAATTCCGCTTGATTTCGGAAACGCAATCCCTATAATCGTCCCATACGGGCTCCGGTTCGGTTGTCTGCAATGCGGACGGTCAAACCCGGGCCCGATGCTTTTGGAGATCGGATTTGATTCGCGAACCAGCGCAAGAGGAGGTCATCATGACAAGCAAGAGGAAGCACTACGGCTCGCAGGACTTTTTCGCACTCGACATTCCCGTAACGTAGGTTCGTCCTGGAGACCCAAACGATGCAGATGCGTGCCGGCGTAGCTAAAAAGACCATCCGATCCATTCGACAGCAGGCATTCGAAGCAACCCACCTCTTCGACTCGCACCCCGAGTCGAGCCTGGAATTCGAAAAAGTCCGGGCGGCAGTCAAAGACGGCTACTACAAGCCGTTTCTCCTGATCGATTCCACCATCGTCCGCGAGAAGACGCGGCGCTTCACCGCGGCGATGCCGCGCGTGCGGCCGCACTACGCGATCAAGGCCAACCCGGATCCCCGCGTCCTCAAGCTCATGCTCGAGGAAGGCGCCGGATTCGAGATCGCTTCCGTCGCCGAGCTGGATCTCCTGCTCACCTTGGGCGTCTCCGGGGCTGATGTCTTCTACTCCAATCCGGTCAAATCGCGCGATCAGATCGCCTATGCCGCCTCGAACGGCGTCCAGTGGTACGTGATCGACTCGGTCGAGGAGCTGAAGAAGATCCAATCGATCAAGGCGGACGCCAAGCTCTACCTGCGCGTCGACACGCCCAATATCGGGAGCGACTGGCCCCTTGCCGGCAAGTTCGGCGCCCACGCCTCCGAGGTGCGCGACATTGTCGTGTCGGCGGCGAGGCTCAAGGTCGACCTGGCGGGCGTCGCCTTCCACGTGGGCTCGCAGTGCCGCAACCCTGAAAACTGGCGTGTCGGCATCGAAAAGTCGCGCGCGGTTTTCGACCAGATGGTGAAGGCAGGCCTCAATCCGCGGCTTCTGAACATCGGCGGGGGCTTCCCGGTGAGGCACGTGAAGCCGATCCCCGCGATCGAAGTGATCGGCGAGGTCGTGAACCGGGCGCTGGAAGCGTTTCCTGCCGCGGTGAAGGTGATCGCCGAGCCGGGCCGGTTCCTGGTCTCCGACGCCGGTTATTTCGTCTGCCGCATCATGGGGACGGCGACCCGCGCGAACAAGCGTTGGATGCATCTGGACGCCGGGCTTTTCGGCGGCATCATCGAGACAGCCGAAGGGCTCAAGTACAAGATCCGCACAGACCGCGCCGGACCGGACATCCCCTGGAACGTTGCAGGTCCCACCTGCGATTCGATCGACGTGGTGATGCGCGACGAGCCGCTCCCTTCCGATCTGCAGGAGGGCGACTATATTTACCTGAGGAACGCCGGCGCCTACACCACGGCCTACGCGAGCAGCTTCAACGGCTTCCCGCTGCCCGAGATCCGCGTGATCTGACGCCTGCAGCGCGCAGCAAAGGGCGGGCCGCGAGCCCGGGTTTCGAGGGGTCGCGCCCGCTGAATCATTGTTGCCAGCTTGACCGACCAGCCGAATTGAGACGAGCGGTGGACACGAGTTTATCGCAAGCAAGCATCTTGATCGTCGATGATGATTCGAAGAGTCTCCTGGCCCTGCAGGAACTCCTGCAAAGCCTGACACGGGAGGTCGTTCTCGCAAATTCAGGTGAGGAAGCTCTGCGATGGGTCCTGAAACAGGACTTCGCTGTCATCCTGCTGGATGCGCGCATGCCGGGGGTGGATGGTTTCGAAACCGCCAGATTGATCAGGGAACGCGAGCGATCGCGGCACACCCCGATCATCTTCCTGACGGGCGCATACGAGGACGTGCATTCGGTGTTTCGCGGCTACGAAGCGGGGGCCGTGGACTACATCGTCAAGCCGCTGGTGCCGGAAATCCTGAAATCCAAAATATCGGTTTTTGTCGAGCTCTACAACAAGAATGCGGTATTGATTCGGGAAATAGCCGAACGCAGGCGAGTTGAGGAGCATCTGAGGAAATCCGAGGAAAATTTGCGAGCGCTGGCAGCTCATTTGCAATCCGTGCGCGAAGAGGAATGGACGCGGATCGCGCGTGAGATCCACGACGAGCTCGGCCAGTCGCTGACGGGGCTGAAAATGGATTTGACCTGGGTGGCGAACAGGCTGTCAGGGGATCAACGGGTGCTCGCCGAGAGGATGAAATCGATGTTTGGCTTGATCGATGGCACCATCCAGTCCGTGCGGAAGATCGCCTCCGGGCTGCGGCCGGAGATATTGGATCAACTGGGGCTGGCCGCCGCCGTCAGCTCGCACGCGGGGGATTTTCGCAAGCGCACCGGGATCAGGTGCAAGCTCTCTCTGCCTTCAGACACGCTGATGCTCGATCGTGAACGATCGACGGCGGCGTTCCGTATTTTTCAGGAATTGCTGACGAACGTCGCGCGCCACGCAAACGCGACCAGGGTCGATGTCGCGATGCGGGTTGACTCCGGCGCTCTCGTGTTGACGGTCGAAGACAACGGCAAAGGCATCGCGGAGCCGGCGATCGACGACCCGAAATCGTTGGGGCTTTTGGGAATGCGGGAGCGCGTCCTTCCGTTTGGCGGGGCCATAGAAATCGCCGGGGTTCGGGACAAGGGGACCCAGGTGAGAGTGTGCATCCCCCTCGGCTTGAAGTAGAATTTCACGGCACCTGCGGCGACTCAATGCAGCGGCCCGATGTCGTGGGGCAATCGTTTCCGGGGGAGGCTACGCCATGAGAATCATAATCGCGGACGACCACGCGGTCGTTCGGCGTGGTCTGAAAGAGATCCTGGCCTTGGAGCACGACATGGACGTGGTCGGCGAAGCCAAAAACGGCGATGAAGCGCTCGAGCTCGTTCGCACGCTCGACTGGGACGTCGCCGTTCTCGACTTTTCCATGCCCGGCCGAAGCGGGGTGGAGCTGATCAAGGAAATCAAGCGCCGGCACCCGGGCCGTCCTGTCCTCGTTCTGAGCATGCTTCCCGAGGAGTCGCATGCCGCGCAGGTGTTCAAGGCGGGCGGTGCCGGCTTCATAAACAAGGAAAGCGCCGGCGAGGAGCTGACGGCCGCCATCCGGAAAGTTGCGAACGGGGGAAAGTACGTCAGCGCGAGCTTTGCGGAGAGACTGGCAACCAATCTGGCCCCTGACGCCGAAAAACCCCTGCATGAGTCTCTTTCCGACCGCGAGTATCGGGTGATGTGGCTGCTCGCGTCGGGCAAGCAGATCAACCAGATTGCGGCGGAAATGTTCCTGAGCCCCAGCACCGTCAGCACCTACCGTGCCCGCATTCTCAAGAAACTGAAGCTAACGGACAACGCCGCGCTTGTCCGTTACGCCGTCAAGCAGCAGCTCATCTAGGAAGCGCTCCTCCGGTTTCGCCGCGCTCGCGGGCCGGTCAGGCGATTCGATCCGAACGAGCTCAGTGCGTAGTTCGATGGCTACATCCGGCCGTCGATTCGCCACAAAAATATCAAGCTTTCGCGATAGTGGAAGGGAAGATTCCGGCGCACTATCATGACTTGGCGGTTTGCTACTGTTCAGGGGGGCCATTTAGATCATGAGCGGCGCCATACTTGTAGTCGAAGATGAACCGATCACCCAGAAACTGATCGCGGTCAACTTGGAGCGTGCCGGGCACCAGGTGATGCGCGCGGCCAGCGTACCCGAGGCCGCAGCGGCCATCCGCGAGGTGCTGCCCGATTTGGTGCTGCTCGATTGGATTCTTCCCAACGCGACCGGAGTGAGCTTTGCCAGGCAACTGCGCACCGACCAGCGCACCCGGGACATCCCGATCATCATGCTGACGGGCCGCACACAGGAAACGGACAAGGTAACGGGGCTCGAAGCAGGAGCGGATGATTACATCACCAAACCCTTCTCCCCACGCGAACTGCTCGCGCGAATCAAGGCTGTAATACGCCGCCGCGCCCCGCTCCTCAGCGACGAGGTCGTGGAAATCGCAGGCTTAAGGCTGGATCCGGCCGCGCATCGGATTACCGGTAACGGTCAAAAAATCGATCTCAAGGCCACCGAGTTTCGCCTGCTGCATTTCTTCATGACTCACCCCGATCGGATCTACAGCCGCGCCCAGCTTCTCGACGAAGTCTGGGGGGATCACGTCTTTGTGGAGGAGCGCACCGTGGACGTCCACATCCGCAGAGTGCGGCAGGTGCTCGCCCCGAGCGGCCACGAAGGTCTGATCGAGACCGTGCGCGGAATGGGCTACCGCTTCCGCCGCCAGCCTGCCTGAGGCCCGCCCTCCCGCGCCGGGTTTTCCGCCGCCGTCGCCGGAGCAGCTCAGAAGGCGTCCTGCTTTCAGCTCAGAAGGCGTCCTGCTTTTTGAGCAAGACAAAGATCGTCTTCACCACTATCTGCAAATCGAGCTGCAGCGACCAATTTCTCAGGTAATCGAGATCATGCTCGATGCGCAATTGCATCTTGTCGAGCGTATCGGTCTCCCCGCGCAAACCGTTGACCTGCGCCAGCCCGGTGATCCCCGGCCTGACTTTGTGCCGGATCATGTAGCCCTTGATCAAGCGGCGGTACATCTCGTTGTGCGCCACCGCGTGAGGGCGCGGGCCGACGACGCTCATGCGGCCCTGCAGCACGTTGAAAAACTGCGGCAGCTCGTCGAGCGAGCGCTGCCGCAGAAGTGCGCCGAGACGGGTTACGCGCCGGTCGTTGCGCGTAGCCTGCTTGATTACATTTCCGTCTTCGAGCACGGTCATCGTGCGGAACTTGTAGACGACGATCTCTTTGCCATCGAGTCCGTAGCGGCGCTGCTTGAACAGCACCGGCCCTGGAGAACTCAGCTTTACGCCGATCGCAATGGCGAGCATGAGGGGCAGGACCAGCGCGAGGATCGCCGATGCGAGCACGATGTCGCTCGCGCGTTTGATCAGACCATTGATTCCGTAGAACGGGGTTTCGCAGGCGGCGAGGACCGGGATGCCGCCGATCGTATCCATGCGCGCCTGGATCAGGTCGAACAGGAAGATGTCCGGCACGAAGTAGATCGAGGCCGTCGTGTCGTGCAGCTCGTCGAGCAGCTTGAGGATGCGGGGCTGCGAAGCCATGGGCAGCGTGA
>WNGB01013663.1_pt1 | contig 10912 bp, 15 predicted proteins | sample 5400681 | NCBI WGS metagenome assembly WNGB01 (sample SAMN13153367, study PRJNA577476) | soil metagenome | isolation source: 115 cm soil or saprolite under grassland replicate 2 | place: USA:California | collected 2016-06-15 | reverse complement strand
GCTTCCAGGGGATGGAGATCGAGGCGGGCTATCTGCCCCCCTTCGCCGAGGGATTCCGGCTCTCCGCCGGTTACGCCCACCACGATGCCCGCTTCATCAAGTTCTCTTTCCTCACACCCGACGGGGACCTGCGCGTCGTGGACGGAAAGCGGCTGGAGCTCGTCCCGCGCGATATGTGGAACATCGGCGTCTCGTACTCGAGCACGAACGGACCCGGCGCTTTCGTGGCGGTGCGCCACCAATCGCAACGCCCTCTAAACCGGCGCAACACCTTCTGGACCGACCCGTTCTACGAGACCGACGCCAGCGTCTCCTGGGATTTCCCCTACGGCCGGATCGCCGTCGTCGGCCGGAACCTCGGCGACAGCCGCCACTATGTGGCCGACAGCGAGATCGGCGACAGCCAGTTCTACGTCGCCCCTCCCCGCCGCTTCTCCGCCGAGCTGACATGGCGCTTCTAGCACGTCGTTCCGCGCTGCACTCGGGACCTGCGCCCGATAGGCGCACCGTCCGGCTCGGGGACTTCCTGTCCGAGGGCCCGCCACCACGGCTCGGGGGAATCGTTGACGTTCGGGTTCCCTCGCAATAGGCTGGCCGCTCGCAGAAAACCGAAATCCCGAGGAGTTCATTCGCGCGCGTCTTCCCTATCACCTCGTCTCTAATGCTCTGCGCACTCGCCGCGGCTTCGATTCTTGCGGATGAGAAGCCGCTCCTAACCAAGGAGCAGGAGCGCCAGAAGTTCCATCCGCGGCGCCTCGGCAAGGAGGCGGCGGCCAGGCAGGCCGGATTCGAAAAGCGGCTCGAGATGGAGAAGGCATCGCTTCTCTCCGAGATCCCCGTCAAAACCGTCAAGGAGAGTCTTCGCCGCGGATACGGCGAGAACCCGTGGGCTCCTTTCTTCCGTATCGCGCCGACCGTCGGGATCGCCTACTGGGCCGCGGGCGGCGCACCGGTCAAGCTCGCGGTGAGGGACGAGAACGGCCTGCTCTGGAAGGAGCTGGATGGAACCTCGCGTCGCGGGATGAACGTCGTCGAGTACGACCTCTCGGCCGACGCGAAACTCGCCGACGCCGCCGAAGCGAAGGCGCGCGCGAAAGAGAAGGAGAAGGCTGAGGACAAGGCGAAAAAGGAGGGCGACAACGATATGATATCCGGACGATCTAAGAGTTGCTGGGACACAGGGATCTGAAAACGACGATGATCTATACACACGTTCTGAACCGGGCCGGAGGCCGCGGTGTCCGCAGTCCCGCCGACACTCTTTAGAACCGCGCCGTTGCTTCCCGCCGGGGAGTTAGGTTGCGGGCGTCGTCCCCTAAGAGCCCAGGCATTTGAGGGGCTCTCTCTGATGCAACGTACCGTGCGACGGGGAGATACGCCTATTCAGCTCTGCTCCCTTGCCGGGGAGTTAGGTTGCGGCTTTCGTCACCTTTGCTCCCCCCATTCGGTGCCCTAATTCATGTTAGGCGATGCTATATGCTAGCGCTTAGCGCGCTATTGGTTATCTCCGGGGCAGTCAGGTCCGTCGTCTTGCAGGGCGAGGTCCCGATCAAACGCAACCAACCACCAGCCAGCGTTGCTGTCATCATGGTTGACGGGCTGGCAGAAAGCAAAGGGTGTTCTGGGGGCATTCTTTATACGGGTCATTTCGTTGTCTCAGTCCACTCGACTACTGGCAACCGCGACACGGACCTCAACGCTCTGCTGGGCGCAGATACACTCTCATTCCCTGAGCACCCTTACTGGCACACGTGGCCCATACAGTTTGCCGATTTCAACCAAGACGGGCAGCCAGATTTCAGCATTGCGCCCCACTTCTGCGGGAACAACGGGCAGTATTCGCTTCTAACCATAGCCTCCGACGGCAGCGTAAGCAGGATTGCCGTAGTCCCCGATGGCTCGCTGTGGATATCTGACGGAGTCCCGTCGTCCTCGTCAATCAAGATCGTGCCGGACGGAATTCAGATCGGTGCGTACGACAACTCGACGGGCTCAGGGGTTACCCGGAGATATCGCTGGGAACCAGCTCGGCATGCCTTCGTCCTTGTTCCGGCGACGCCGGCGGTTGGAAAATGACCCCGCCGAACACGGCGCCGCTGCACCGGACGCCGCTGCACCGGACGCCGGCGGCTGCGCTGCACCGCTGCACCGGACGCCGGCGGCTGCGCCGCCGTAGCCGGTGAGCTTTGAGCCGTTAGGCGGCACTCGATGAAGTATTTCAGCGCCGCCAGGCCGACGAAGTACCGGGCGATGGGGCTGCGGCGTTTCATTCTGATGAAAGGCGTTTTCGGATTTGGTGTCTTTCTCGCCATCTACATCGTCGGCACGACCTGGGTCATCACCACGTTCAGCTCTTTCGGCGCCCGGATTGCAGCCGAGATTTGGCCTAAGACACTGGCACTTGCCGCTGCGGCAGTTTTGGTCTTGGGACCGGCGTTGGCAGTCGTGACTTGGTTCTTGAGCGAACGACTGTCTCGGCGAACGACCAGCCACTCACCTGAACCGCCGGAGCAAGCGAAAGCGGCCGGTCGCCCGCGAACTCTTCGCGTCGCCCTTTTCGGTCTTCTTTCCGTGATCGCTATTCTGGCGCCCCTGGCCTGGAACTGGAACCGCACCTCTGGATGCGTCGACTGGGCGAAGAGGCTGGGGCGGGCGGAGGCTGAGCTCGCGAAGTTCGGGGACTCCACAGACAGATTCTTTACCCTCGCTGACGCGTCCAAGTCAGCAGCGGAAGTTGGCGAAGTTGCGAAGGCGAGGCGTTATGCGACCGAGCTCCTCGATCTTGCCGTTTGCTTCCGCAAGAACTGGAACTACGGCAACACCCTCCATGATGGCCACATGGTTCTCGGCCGCGTAGCATTCGCCTCTGGTGACATCGCGACCGCCAAGCAGGAACTTTTGGAGGCAGGGAGAACTCCCGGCTCTCCTCAGCTTGACTCCTTCGGGCCGAACATGGCGCTTGCTCTGGATCTTCTCCGCAAGGGAGAGCGCGAGACTGTTCGGAAGTACTTTTCCGAATGTGCTAACTTCTGGCAGCTGGGAAGAGGCCAACTTCGCAATTGGGCAACCTTGACGAAGTTCGGCATCACGCCGGATTTCGGAGCCAACCTCCTGTACTAGGAGTCAATCTGCACTGCACCGCGCCTAACAAATCGCTGCACCGGACGCCAGCGGCTGCGCCGCCGTCGCCGGTGAGCTCCAAGACGTTCGGCGACTGAGTTCGAATCGGTGGCACGATTCACGAAGTTGCAGGGGCAGTACTTGTCCTTCATCCAGGCGTACACGAAGATCCACGGAGTGGCACCAGCCGAGGCCGACATGCAGACTTACTTCCGGGTCACGCCTCCCTCCGTACATCAGATGATCTTGACCCTCGAGAAGAACGGACTCATCAGCCGTATCCCGAGGAAGGGGCGCTCCATTGCGCTTCTGGTGCCTCGTGAGGACGTGCCGGCTCTAGAATGACACCATGAAACAGCAGTCAAGAAGAGCGTGGGGCTGTGAATTACAGGGGACTGGCAGTGATTCTCTTCCGATGCTCCGGTGCCATTTCGATCGTGATCGGCGTCTTTCAACTGGCGGCCTCTGTTCCGCTGATCTGGGATATCAGCCCATCGGTACAGGGCGGACCCGGCGTTTTCAGGACACTTCTGTTGCCGTCGCTGGCGGGGATCGCCGGTGGCCTGGTTCTGTTCCTCTTGGCTGGTGTTCTTGGTCGCGTCGTCGCGCGAGGTGTCGAGTGAACACACCGCCGAACCCGCGTCTTCAGCGGACTCTCCGCTCCGCTGCGCTCGCCGCTGAGCCGCCAGCCGTTCGGCGCCAGGGCGAGGTACGAGCCCGTGCGGTAGAATGTCTCAGCCATGGACATCAGGTTCACCGCGGTTTACCGCAAGGTTCCCGAGGGTTTCATCGCCTTCGTAGAGGAGCTGCCAGGGGCGAACACCCAGGGTGCCACGCTGGAAGAAGCGCGGGACAACCTGGAAGAGGCGGTCGCCCTGGTTCTGGAAGCGAATCGAACGCTGGCCGAGGAGGATTTGAAGGGGGCGGAGGTAATCCGTGAACCTTTCACGGTCATGCGTTGAAGCGAGCCGACCTGGTTCGCCATCTGGAACAACATGGCTGCGAGTTCCTTCGCGAGGGTGGAAGGCACTCGGTCTACGTGAACCGAACCGCTCGGAAGACTTCCACGGTTCCTCGCCACCGCGAGATCAACGACAACCTCGCTCGCAAGATCTGTCGGGACCTCGACGTTCCACAACCGTAGCGCCGAACAACGCGCTTCAGCGGACTCGCGTCCGCCCTGCGGGCGGCCGCTCGCCGCTGAGCTTTGAGACGTTCGGCCGCAGAGACACCTGTCATGGCTGATGAACCCTCGTTCTTTGTGCCAGGGGTGAATGCCGACGACGCAGAGGCAACGTACGCGGATTTCGCAACACGGTTTGGTCGCCAAGTGCCCGGCCCCGACAGACGAATCTACTCGATAACCTACGTCCACAACCAAGAGGAATGGGTAGCTATAGTTGGGCAAAGGTTGCGGGGAACGGGCACACGAAAGGCTCGGCGGGGAGGTAGGCGAATCGAACAGGCGCTGTCCGACCCAGCAACCGTTCTAGCCATCTTTGGGGGAACTCCCTTCCTGGTCGTGACGGATTACCGTTTCGTGGAAGGTGTTCGCTCTGCTTGGGAAAATCCCTTCATGGCCGACAAACCAACTTCGATCTCGTACTTTCCTGTCTCATGATGGCGCCGCTGCCGAACCCGCGGCTGCAGCGTACAGGCTTGCGCCTGCCGCTGAGCCGCAAGCCGTTAGGCCGCCTAAGCTGATGTTCTGGAAGCGCAAAGCATCAGAGGCGCGCGCCGAGGCTCCCCCGGTAGTTCGTTGCTCGTTCTGCAACAAATCAGCACGCGACGTGGAGATGATGATCGCCGGGCCGAACGTAAACATCTGGTCGGAGTGCGTGGCTATTTGCCAGGACGTTGTGAACGAAGGGCGTCCTCTCAAGGGTGGCAAGACCTCAGAAGAGCTTGAGCAGGAAAGGATACGGTACGAGAGTGGCCAGGCCATTTGGTGTAGCCTGTGTTCCAACCTCGTGGATCTAGGTCTGATGCGGCAAGTGCCGGCTCGCGGATGGGTCTGTCTCACGTGTGGCAATGCCCTGCGCAAGGTTATGGAGGCTGGTCAATGACCGAAGCGCGTCTGACGAGCGGCTTCAGCGGACTCGCTCCGCTCCGCTGCGCTCGCCGCTGAGCCGCAAGCCGTTAGGCCGGCAGGAAGCGTTGATGGACTACTTCGCGAAGCTCCCATCAATTCCCGCACGGCTGATTCTGGCCCTGCTCGGTATGCTGCTGTCGGCGATTGCCGTCTGTGTGCAAGAGGTCACGCCTTCGGCGGTCCCAGCGAGCCCCACCCCGTGTAGGCCCGTATCGCCCGTCCTCGTCAAGAGGGTAGAGCCGGAATACCCGGGAGCACTTCAAAAGCAGCGCGTCCAAGGGGTTGTGGTTCTTGAAGCCGTCGTCGCGTTGGACGGAAGCATCGCCGATATTAGAGTGCTTCAGAGCCCCGCAGAGAGCTTGACAAAGCTTGCGAGGGACGCCTTCCAACAGTGGCGTTACAAACCTGCGCTCTTGGACTGCAAACCTGTTCGGGTCTACATAACTAACAGGATATCATTTGCGCTTGGCAAATAACCCAAGGCGAGCAGGGGCTTTGAATATGCGGCCCGACGGCCAGCGGCAGTTAGCGGTCGTAGCGCCTCGTCCTCCAAGCGGCCTGTCGTGCGCACTATGACCAGATACTCGGGCATCTGCGCCCGCGCAGCTGAAATGGTCACCGGTAAGCCGACCCCGATGACAGGCGCGTGTATGATTCATCGGCGTGGTTCTGGCGACTGCCATTTCTAAAACTCAAGGGGGAGGGAGCAAATGATTCGTTTCAAGAATATGTCCTGGCTTACTGTCGGGATCGCCGCGTTGGCGGGTTCGATCGTAGGTTGCGCACGCAGCCTCACCGGCGAGTGCGGATGAGGCCGCCATCCGCGCGCAAAGTGCAAGCTGGGAGAAAGCGTACAACGGCGGCGACGCGAAAGCGGTGGCCGCGCTGTATGCCGAGGACGCACTGCTACTTCCACCGGGCGCGTCTGGCGTGAGTGGCCGGGCGGCGATTCTGGCATTTTTCACCAAGGACATCGCTAGCTCAGCAGCAGCCGGGGCGGTCTTTGTTCTTGCTCCGAAAACTGATGTTGGCGTCTCGGGCAACATGGGTTGGGAATCCGGTACATACAAGGTGACCGTGAAGGGCTCCGTCGTCGAGACCGGCAAGTTTCTATCGGTCTCTCGCAAGAAGGATGGAAAGTGGCTCTACATGCGCGATACCTGGAATGCGGATGCGCCGCCTGCGTCTCCAGCTCGTCCTGCGGCGCCGCCAGCGGCGAAGAAATAGGCTGCGATTCTCCTGCAGACCAGCGGGCCGAGCGTCACGTCGAGCGGGAGTTCCGCCGCCACCCTAAACGGGAATTGGCGATTGTCGATTGATCAGGGCCTTCGTCAGTCGTCAATCATCAATGGCACGAGCTGATGGGAATTGACGATTGCCGATTTGCCGACTGATGATTGATCGGGGCCTTCGTCAATCGTCAGTCTTCAATCGATAATCGTCAATTGCATGAGAGTCCTCGTCTTCAACTCCGGCAGCTCATCCTTGAAGTATCGGGTGATCGAGGCGGCGCCGGAGAGGGACGAGGTGATCCGGACGCTCGCCTCGGGGGTCATCGAGAAGATCGGCGAGGACTCGGGCCTGCCGGACCACGCTCGCGCCGCGGCGGAGGCTCTCTCGCGTCTCTCCTCGGATGCCGCCGCCGCCCGCTTCGACGCCGTTGCCCACCGGATCGTCCACGGAGGAGATCGCTTTTCCGACCCAGTACAGTTAGACGAGGAGACGATCGCCGCGCTCGAGAACCTGGGCGAGATCGCGCCGCTCCACAACGCGCGCGCCCTCTCCGTCATCAAGGCTTGCCGGGGCGAGCGGCCGGATCTCCCGCAGGTCGCCGTCTTCGACACCGCCTTTCACCGCCGGATGCCCGAGCGCGCTTCCTCCTACGCGATCCCCGGCGACCTCGCCTCGCGGCACGGCGTGCGGCGCTTCGGCTTCCATGGCACCGCCTTCCGGTCGCTGATGGAAAAGTACGTCAGAATCTGCGGCCGTCCGGCCGAAAGCCTCAAGCTGATCGCCTTTCAGTTGGGCAACGGCGCCTCGGCCTGCGCCATCGAAGGGGGCCGATCCGTGGAGACGTCGATGGGCTTCACGCCGCTCGAAGGACTCGTCATGGGCACGCGCTCCGGAGACGCCGATCCCGCTCTGGTTCCCTACCTCGCCAGGCGCGAGGCCGTCGCGGCCGATGAGATCGTCACGTGGTTGAACGAGCGCGCCGGCCTCGCGGGAGTCTCAGGGATTTCTCGCGACGCGCGGGAGGTGGAGCGCGCGGCAAACTCCGGCGATGCTCGGGCCAGTCTCGCGCTCGATCTCTTCGCCTACCGCGCGCGAAAATACCTGGGAGCCTACCTGGCAGTCTTGGGCCGCGCGGACGCGGTCCTCTTTGGAGGCGGCATCGGCGAGCACATGCCGGCGATCCGCGCGGCGATCCTGAGTGGCCTAGAAGAGCTCGGCATCCGGCTCGATTCCGCCCGCAACGAACAGCAGCGCGAGGGGGACGGACGCATCTCGGCCGAGGATTCCAAGACCGACGTCTGGGCCCTCGCCACGGATGAGGAATCCGTCATCGCGTGCGACGCGATCGATCTCCTGACGCGAGACGCGTGAGCGTTCCAGGTTCCAGGTTCCAAATTCCAGGTGGCCCCGTGGAATCTGGAATCTGGAATGTGGAATCCTGGGTCAGCGCGCTCTCCGGAGGATCTCTTCGAGGCCCGACGTGTCGCCGCGGCGGCTCGCCGTCTCGCCGGACCGGTTGTAGACCGCCTTGCCGGAGGCGTCGAGAAAGGCGAGCGTCGGGATGGAGCCGCGATAGAAGCGAGAGACCAGCGGCTTCTGTTCGCGGGAAGGATGATCCAGGTCCACGACGAGGAACCGGACCGCGTCCTTTTCCCTGCCGGCCAGCGCCACGAAGCGTTCGGCCTCGCGGTTGGTGTTCCAGCAGTGAGAGGTCCCGAAAAAGATCGCCGTCGGCCGGTCGGAGGCGATCTTGCCGTCATCGAGGTTCTCGCCCCGGATCGGAAAGTTGCTCGACGAATCGTCGGTGAACGACAGGTTCGGGGCGAGAGCGAGTTTCATCGCGCCACCCGGTCCCGGCCCGGCGACGGCGAGCGGGGCTGATTCCTTGCCGGCGGCCAGGGCCAGTGAAACGCCGAGAACCAGAGCCGCGACCGCGGTCGCTTTCATCGGGGCGCTCGTTGACGCGCGCAGGCTCTCTAACTTGCCCATCGTTGCCTCACAGGCCGTCGTACTTCGAGTAACCTCGCTCGTTCCAATAGTCCGCGGGCTCGTCGGCGGAGTAGGCGACGGACGTGATCGCCTTGATGTTCTTCAACCCGAGCTTCATCGGCGCGAGCAGGCGCAGCGGCGCGCCGTGCTCGACCGGGAGGGGACGTCCGGAGACGTCCGTGGCCAGAAGTGTCTGCGGATGGCGCGCGGTCGGCAGGTCGATCGAGACGTAGTAAGGGTCGAGGTTTCCCGCCGAATCGAGATTGACGGCGGAGTCCAGGCGAGCCCAGCGCGAGCCCGGAGCCGGGGGATATGCCCGCAGGAAGTCGGCGAAGCGCAGGCCTCCCCACCAGGCGACCATGCTCCAGCCTTCCACACAGCAGAGCCGCGTGACCTGGTCGTGCCGCGCAAATCGCGTGAGAACGTCGGCGATCGTCAGCCGTTCAACCCGGCCCGACGCGAGCCCCGAGACCGTGAGTGTCCAACCCGGGATGTAGTCAGGATCGGGTGTCATGCCCTCGTAGTTGTTTCGCAGCGGCGTGACTTGCGACTTCGAGTAGGTCCGGACCGAGCGATCGGGCGAGTAGAGCGCCTCGGCCACGTCGTCGTCGAAGGTCAGCACGCGGTTCAAGAATCTCTCGCGGCGCTCGGGATTGGCTCCCAGCCGAGCCTCGAGCGAATCGATCCAGTCCCGCAGTCCCGGGGTAAGGTGTTTCCTCTTCGTTCCGTCGGGAAGCAGCCACCAGAGCCCTCCCGCGGCGACGAGCGCCCCGGCCCCGAACAAGAGGAAGTCACGCCGCGTTCGCGCGCGCACCTTCGACGCCGGCAACTCGATCGGGATCTCCTCGGCCTCCCGCAACTTCTCAGCTAAAGAGATCCGCCGCCTGACCGGAGGGGATGGTTTCGCGGGCGGCGGCACTTCCGGAGGGACCTCCGCGTCCTTCTCCCTCTCCCCCCGGGAGCGGGGGGGTCCGGGGGGCCTCCCCCCGCTTACTTCTGCGTCAGCCGCGACCGAAGGTCGCGTCTCGCGAAGCGAGCGGCCGACAGGGGTGAGGGACGTGCCGGCACCGACATTCGATTCCTTGTCAGCGGTCTCTGCGGCCGGCGTCTTGGCAGCTTCTTCCACCGCCAGTGGCTCAGGAGCGTCCTTCGCCGATGGTTGAGCAGCCTCGTTCTTGGGCCGCTCAGTCTCTTCCATGGCCCTCCCTCAGGCGCTCCGACCACCCCGTCACCATCGAGCGGAACGTGTCCCACCCGTCGGCGATGACGAGCACCACATGCGGAACAACGAAGGCGGCGAACGCCACCATGACCCAGAAGTGAACGATGCGCGCGCCGTTGTAATTGACGAAGAGTCTCTCGAGCCACGGCAGTTGTACGGGCTTGTGGATCGCCCATCCGCTGGCAACCGCGAGGATTCCGAGCAGCGGCATCGAGAAGTACGTCCCGCGCTGGAGCGCGTTGTACTTGGAGCGGACCGGCGGATGTGGCCAGGGGCGGCGCAGGATCTTCGCCGGAACGACGCCGAGGTAGTAGCGAATCATTCGCAGGGCTTCCGGCACGTCTGAGAGGCGCGGCAGGAGCGCCTTGTATCCATCCCCCAGGGCGAGCCCGAGGATGTACAGGAGACCGTTTGCCATGAAGAGATACGCGAAGAACCAGTGGAGCCGCAATGCCTCTGCCAGACGGAACGTCCCCAGGCCAAGCGAGTCGTAGACCCAACCACTAGGATCGGCGCCTGCGCCGATCCTGATGCCGATGTCGGCGAGATAGTCTGTGCTGCGCGTGACTTTGTCCGGCGGATGCTGATAGACGGGCGCGGCCCAGTAGATCGAGAGCCCAGTTGCGATGAGGCCCAGCAGCAAGGGCACGTTTGCCCAGTGGGAGAGCCGCACCAGCGCATGGTGTTTGACGACCACCCGCTTCGTCGCGGGAAGCGAGACTCCAACGGCCGCAATGGCAGATCCCACGACGCTATTTTCCCTCAATCGCACGGATCGGACTTCGCCCCGGCGCTCCCAGCCACTTCCGCTCACCAGCCAAAAAAACCTGCGAATCCTCCCGGCTCCGGCCGGAATCTAACTCTCGCCGGGCCCCGTGAAGGGTCCAGCGCAAGAGATGCAAGGCCTTTTCAAGCAGTGGACGACCTACCTCGCCCAGGGTAGTGAAGCCTGTGCCGCGATCCTGATCGGGTTGGCGGTCCTCCAGGCGACGCTCCGGGCCATCGGGGTCTTTCTCGGACGGCGGAGTGCCGATGCGAAGGAAGCCCTCCGGCTGCACTTGGGGCAATGGCTCGCCCTCGGACTCGAGTTCGAGCTCGCGGCGGACGTGCTGCGGACGACGATCACCCCGACCTGGAACGAGATCGGCCAGCTTGCGGCGATCATCGTCCTGCGAACCGTCTTGAACTTCTTCCTGCAGAGGGAGATCGACAAGGCCGCCGCTACGGGTTCCCTTGCCGCCGCCTGATCCCCTGGG
>WNGB01014553.1_pt1 | contig 10913 bp, 8 predicted proteins | sample 5400681 | NCBI WGS metagenome assembly WNGB01 (sample SAMN13153367, study PRJNA577476) | soil metagenome | isolation source: 115 cm soil or saprolite under grassland replicate 2 | place: USA:California | collected 2016-06-15 | reverse complement strand
CGCGGCGCCCGGCTGGTCGCCCCCGCCGGCGGCGGCGGACGGCTGGTGGCGATCGCGCTCGGCCCCGCCTCGGGCCGCCCGACGACGCCAGCACCGGCTCTCCCGCGCGGCGCCGTGTGGGAGGATGTGGCCCCGTCACCCGATGGGCGCCGGGTGGCCGGCATCCGGAGCCTGGACGGCCGCCGGGCGCTGGTGCGCTGGCCGGCGGACTCGCCCGATGCGGCCGCGGTGCTCCTCGAGACCGGCGGCAGCATCGCCGACCTGGTGTGGACGTCCACTGCGGAGCTCTGGTTCGTCGCCGACCCGACGGGGGTTCCGCAAGTGTACCGCTGGCGCGGTCCGGGCGGCGCGCAGCCGCTCACAAACGAGCCGCTCGGCGCTCGCGCACCGGCGCCGCTCGCGGACGGCACCGTCCTGTACGCCGCGCTCAGAGCGCGCGGCTGGGAGCTGCGCCGCGCGCCCGCGCTCGAACGAGGTGCGCCGGTCACGTTCGCGGAGCCCCTGCCATTCGACTCGGCGCCGGCCGTGCCGCTCTCCGAGACCGGCTACACGATGTGGCCGTCGCTGCGCCCGCATTTCTGGATTCCGGTGTTCGAGAACGCTGGGCCAACGGGACGGTTCGGCGGCGCTCTCACGGCGGGGACGGACGCCTTGGGCCGCCTCTCGTACGCCGCGGACCTGTTCGTCTCTCCGGAGCCGTTCCGGGCCGCGGGCGACTTCGTGCTGGTATCGTCCGTGCTGGGCAACCCAACGCTCGACGTTTCGGCCTGGGCGTCGTGGACGGACCTGGGACGGCCGCCGAGCGCCCCGACCGTGACGGTCTCGGAGCTCGACCACTATGCGGCGCTCGGCGCGTCGTTCGTGACGCGCCGCTGGCGCAGCCTGGCGAGCTTGCGCGTCGCGGCGGAGCTCGAGCGCACCCGCTACGCCGCGATCCCCGACACCGCCCTCGCCGCCGTCTGCCCGGGGTGTGTCACGCAGAATCTCGTTGGCGGCTCGGTGACGCTCACGCTGTCGCGGCTGGTGACCGGTGCCCTCGCGATCTCACCGGAGAACGGCGTCGCGTGGTCCGCGACCTACCGCCGGCGGGAAGAGCAGGGCAGCACCCGCTGGTCGAATGAGCTGCGCTCCCGGCTGGCGCTCTACGCACGCGTGCCCGGGCTGGGCGGCTTCGCCCACCATGTGGTGGCGCTGCGGCTCCTCGCCGGCGCCACCAACGGTCCGCTCGGCACGCTGTTCCGTGTGGGTGGCGTGGCGCCGCAGGGCGTGAATGTCCTCTTTGCGCCGACGCTGAGCGCGACGCGCGCGTTTCCGCTCCGCGGGTATGCGTCGGGCGAGCTGCGCGGCCAGCGCGCGGCGGCGGGCAGCGTGGAGTACCGGGTGCCGCTCGCGCTGGTGGGTCGCGCCCTCGGTCACCTTCCCCTCGGCGTCGACAAGCTGTGGCTCGACCTATTCGCCGAGGCGGGCGATGCCTGGGCGCCCGGCACGTCGCCCCGCCTCACCCGACTTCGCTCCGCCGGACTCGAGCTCGCGGGCCGGGTGACGGTGAGCTACGACTTTCCCCTGTCGGTGCGACTCGGTGTCGCGCAGCCGCTCGCCGATCCGCCGTCCGGCGCGGCGCGGCGGCTGCAGGTGTACGCCGCATTCGCCTCTGACTTCTGAGCACGCGGGGCACTGTCGCGAGTTGACACTGCGTCCGATAAATCCCTAAGTTTCCGCGACACTTCGGAGAATTGATGTACTGCTCCCGCTGCGGCACCCAGAACGACGACGCCAGCAAGTTCTGCCGCTCCTGCGGACTGGATTTGTCGCGCACGACGCCGGTCGCCGCCGTGCACGACCAGCAGGTCGACGTGACGGAGGTCGATCTGGTGCGGGAGCAGCTGAAAGACGAGTACGAGATCCTCGAAGAGCTGGGCCGCGGCGGAATGGCCATCGTCTTCAAGGCGCGCGAAAAGCAGCTGGAGCGAGACGTGGCGATCAAGGTCCTGCCGTTTTCCCTCGCGTTCGACAAGGAGTTCGTCGAGCGGTTCCAGCGCGAAGCCCGTACGTCCGCCAAGCTCGAGCACCCCAGCATCATCCCGATCTATCGCGTCGGCAAGTCCGGCCGGGTGATCTATTTCGTCATGAAGTTCCTGCGTGGCAAGCCACTGTCGTCCGTGCTGGCCGCGCGCGGCACGCTCCCCCCCGGCGAGATCCGTCAAATCCTGGTCCAGGTTGCGCGCGCCCTCGCCTACGCGCACAAGAGCGGCATTGTGCACCGCGACATCAAGCCCGACAACATCATGTTCGACGAGCACGGGCTGGCCGTGGTCACCGATTTCGGGATCGCGAAGGCGGCGTCGGGCGGCAAGCTCACGGGCACCGGGATGTCCATCGGCACGCCGCATTACATGAGCCCAGAGCAGGCGCGCGCCCAGGCGCTCGACGGGCGCTCCGACATCTATTCCCTCGGTGTCGTCGCGTATCAGAGTCTCACCGGCCATGTGCCGTTCGACGGCGAGGACTCCTTCTCGATCGGCTACAAGCACATCATGGAGGAGATCCCCACCCCGCCGCTCGAGACCTACGATCAACGCACCGTGTTCGAGATCACCAGGAAAATGATGGCGAAGTCCCCCGACGAGCGGTTTCAGAGCGCGGACGATCTGGTGCAGGCGCTCGAGGCGGGCGGCGGCTTCGCCGCCGTCGGGCTCGCGACGGCCGCCACCAAGGCCATCCCCTCCCTCGCGGGGGTCCGGATGGCCTCCGCCCCCACCACGCCCCTGCCGCGCGTCGCCGGCAAGCCCGGGGCCGAGGACCACCACAAGCGCTCTGTCGCCGCCGGGATCGCCCTGTGGGTGGTCGTCGTGGCGATCGGCCTGGGCGCCCCAGGTCTGTACGCCTACAGGAAGGGCCTCCTGTTCTTCGCGCGCGCGGCGCCCGGAGACTCCGCCTCGGGCGTCGCGGGCGACAGGCTCGCCCAGCGCGTGCAGTCCGACACGGGCACGCCCCCGGCCTCCGACACCGCGGCCTACGCGGCGGCGAGCCCGCCGGACACGGCCCGCGCCCGTCTTCCACCCGGGACGCCCGGGCGCCTGATTCTGCAAGGGCTGCCCACGGGCGCCCGCGTCACCCTCAACGGGATGGCGTTTCGGGGTGCGCAGCAGGAGGTGGCCCCCGGCAGGTACACGCTCGCCGTACGCGCCGGCGGGTTCGCGCCGTACGACCGTCCGGTCGTGATCATCCCCGGCGCACTGTCCACCATCAAGTTGGACCTCACGCCGCTCACCTTCTCGCGGGAGGATGGGAAGACGGGTCCGTGCGATCAATACGGCCCCGCGTACAACCAGGACAACCTCTGCTTCGACACGCGACCGGTGCCGCTGTCCCCCACGCGTATCCCGGTGCCCGCGGACGCGACCATCTTCCCCCGCCAGGCGATCCTCCTGATTCTCGTCTCGCGGGAGGGCACGACGCTCGAGGCGCGCGTGTTCGGATCCTCCAACTTGGACACCTTCAACAACGAGTCGCTGGACATGGCCAAGAGCCTGCGCTGGAACCCCGCCCAGAAGAACGGTGAGCCGGTGGACGCGTGGGTGCAGTGGCCATTCCAGCCGGTGAGGCAGTAAACATCAACATTCACCCGACGGCGTTCATCGCTCCCGGCGCGGTCGTGCTGGGGGACGTGACGCTGGGCGCGCATGCGAGCGTGTGGTACGGCGCGGTGCTGCGCGGGGACATGGCCGCGATCGTGGTCGGTGAGAACACCAATCTCCAGGACGGCACGATCGTGCACGTGGATGAAAGCCTCCCGGCGCGAATCGGCGCGCGGGTCGGCGTGGGGCACCGCGCCATTCTGCACGGGTGCACCGTCGAGGACGACTGCCTGATCGGCATGGGGAGCGTGCTCCTCAACGGCGTCCACATCGGGACGGGTAGCGTCGTGGCAGCGGGTGCGGTCGTCCCCGAAGGCGCCCGCGTACCGCCGGGCTCGCTCGTGGTCGGGGTGCCCGCGCGCGTCACGCGGCCGGTGGACGACGCCCTGCGGGAGCGGATCCGAGACACCTGGGAGCACTACGTGGCCGAGGCGAAGCGGCACCGCGCCGGGGCGTTCCCGATCGCTGGAACAAGTTTGTGATGTGAATTGTTGCATGTGCCGTGGGGCTGCCGCTCTCGCGGGTGTTGCCCCGGCGTGCCCAGCGATCTACCTTGCCCCTCCGCGCCTGTTTGACCTGCGCGTAGTAAATTTCACCCATACCACACGTTTGGTGAGCAAGCTCACCTCCGCGAGGAACGAGCCCGCATGACTGCTTCCAGCCGCACCGGCACACTCGATCTGAGCCCCAACGCGATCACCGTGCTCGAGCGACGCTACTTGGTGAAGGACGACCAGGGAAAGCCCGCCGAGCGACCCGAGGACCTGTTCTGGCGGGTCGCGCGCATCATCGCCGAGCCGGATCGACGCTATGGGGCCTCCGACAGGGCCGTAGAGGGGCTGGCGGAGACGTTCTTCGAGCTCATGGCCACGCGGGTGTGGATGCCGAATTCGCCCACCCTCATGAACGCCGGGCGCCCCCTCGGCCAGCTCTCGGCCTGCTTCGTGCTCCCGGTCGACGACGCCCTGTCGAACGAGCGGAGCGGCATCTACGACACCCTCCGGGCGATGGCCCTGGTGCACCAATCGGGTGGGGGAACCGGGTTCTCCTTCTCGCGTCTGCGCCCGAAGAATGACGTCGTGCGCTCCACCATGGGCGTGGCCTCGGGCCCGGTGTCGTTCATGAAGCTGTACGACGCTTCGACGGACGTGGTGAAGCAGGGCGGGACGCGCCGTGGCGCGAACATGGGCATCCTGCGGGTCGACCACCCCGACATCCTGGAGTTCATCGCCTGCAAGGACGACCTGACCCAGGTGACGAACTTCAACATTTCGGTGGCGGTGACGGACGCCTTCATGCGGGCGGTGGAGGAGGGGACGAGGTACGACTTGATCCACCCGCGCACCGGTACGGTCGTGGGCCAGCTCGACGCCCGCGAGGTGTTCCGGAAGGTAGTCCACGGCGCCTGGAAGACAGGCGAGCCGGGCGTGTACTTCATCGATCGGGCGAACTACTACAACCCGGTGCCGCAGCTCGGCAGCTACGAGGCGACGAACCCGTGCGGCGAGCAGCCGCTGCTTCCGTACGATGTCTGCAACCTCGGCTCGATCAACGTCGGGCTGTTCGTGCAGGACGGCGCCGTCGATTGGGATCGTCTGCGGACGGCGGTGCACCTGTGCACCCACTTCCTCGACAACGTCATCGACGCGAACAAGTACCCGCTCGCCGATATCGATGACCTCGCCAAGCGCATCCGTCGCATCGGCCTCGGGGTCATGGGCTGGGCGGACCTGCTGGTGCGCCTCGGCCTCCCCTACGACGCGGACGAGGGCGTGGCGCTGGGCCGCCGCGTGATGGAATTCGTAGACGAGGAGGCCAAGGCCGCTTCGGAAAAGCTCGCGGAGCAGCGCGGCGTGTTCCCCGAGTGGGAGCGGTCGATCTGGGGGCCGGATGCGACCTGCGGCCGCGGGCCCACGGGGGAGCGGGTGCGCCCCATGCGGAGGCTGCGCAACTGCAACCTGACCACCGTCGCCCCGACGGGCACGATCTCGATCATTGCCGGCTGCTCGTCGGGCATCGAGCCGCTGTTCGCGGTCGCCTTCATGCGGAATCAGGCGGGCGTGATCATGCCCGATGTGAACGAAGACTTTGTGACGATCGCGAAGCGGGAAGGGTGGTATTCGGACCAGCTGATGCGGCAGATCGCCGAGGCGGGACACATCCACTTCGATCAGGTGCCGGCCACGTGGCAGCGCGTGTTCGTCACCGCGCACGACGTGACGCCGGAGTGGCACATCCAGATGCAGGCGGCGTTCCAGGAGTTCACCGACTCGGCGATTTCCAAGACCTGCAACTTCTCGAACGACGCGACCGAGGACTACGTCGAGAAGATCTACCGGTACGCGTACAAGCTGGGCTGCAAGGGCGTGACCGTGTACCGTGACGGCGCGCGCGAGATGCAGGTGCTCTCCACCGGTTCGACCGCCAAGCGGGTGCAGGCGCAAGCGGCCGCCGGCGGCGCCGCGGTGCCGGGCGGCGGACCGGACGCGCTGGCGGAGGCGCTGGGACGGATCGCGGAGCTCGAGGCCGAGCTCGCGCGCACCCGCGATAAGCTGCACGATGCCGAAGCGGAGAATCTGCAGCGGCGGGCGAAGCGGTCGCGTCCCGACCTGCTCAAGGGTGCCACCCGGCGGGTCGAGACGCCCCTCGGCACCATGTACGTGAACATCACCGAGGACGACAAGGGCCAGCCCTTCGAGGTCTTCATCTCGCTCGGCAAGGCCGGCGGCGCGCTCATGGCCGACGTCGAGGCGATCGGGCGGCTCATTTCCCTCGCGCTGCGCTCGGGCATCCCTCTGCGGGAGGTGTACCGCCAGCTGCGGGGCATCTCGTCCGATCGCGTCGTCGGGCTCGGGCCGAACAAGGTGCTCTCGGTTCCCGATGCCATCGGCATCGCGATCGAGAAATGGATGCAGGAGAAGCAGGGCATCCAGCAGGATCTGCTCGGCGGGACCGGGGCCGGCGCGGCTCCGGTGCGCGAGGCGCTCGGGGGAGGGGGAGCGGAGGGCTCCGAAGGCACCGCGGCGCTCCGCGCCGGCGGGCCGGAGCGGCAGGACTTCATCGGCGCCTGCCCCGACTGCGGATCGCAGCTCGCGTTCATCGAGGGCTGCGCCAAGTGCCACGTGTGCGGCTTCTCGGAGTGCGGCTGAGCTAGACGGGAGGGCGGGTGCCGCGCGCCACCGCTCCCGCGCGCAAACGGTCACTCGTCACATTCCGCGCGGCGTGGGGCGTGTGACGGCTGTCACGACCACCGGCACCGAGATCGTGTTATTCTGAACGCGTGAGCATTCCGTTCCACCCGATGACACCCACGCGGCTCCAGGCCAAGGGTTGGGCCCGGGTCGGCAGGCCCGGCGCACATCTCTTGCGTCGGGGTGCGTGGTATCCCGTCGTGCGCATCTCGTCGAGCCACATCGTGGTGCTGGACGTGAACCGGCGCAACGTACCCGTGGATCGGCGCTTCCTCGAGATCCGCTATCATCCCCCCGAGCGCTGGAGCGTCGTCCGGTGCGAGCCGCGCGAGATTCAGCGGGTGGGGCGCCTGTTCCCCCTCACCTACGCCGTGTGTCCCGCCTGCCGCCACCGGCAGGGGTTTGAGTCGGACGTGAAGGAGTTGGTCTGCGAGCGGTGCAAGAAAGTGGGCGCGCTGGCGTGGGACGAAATGTCGTGATGCGGGATGGGGGATGCGGGATGCGACGGAGCTCGACGCATCCCGCATCTCGCTTCCCGCATCCCGTTTAGACCACCGCCACCCGATCGCCCACCGCCACGATTCCCGTACCCACGCCGACGCAGTAGTACCCTCGCGTTCCCCCCTCCAAGAACTGCAGCGTCTCCTTCAGGACGCGGGCCTCGACGACGCCCCCCAGCGCCCAGCCGCTGAACGGCCGGCACGGCTGCGCGACTTGAAGCACCTCCAGCCGGGCGCGCTCCTGACCGTCGGGGGCGAGCAACACGACGCCGCGCTCCAGGTCCTCGAACCCGATCCGACGCTCGGTCTCGACGAGGATGTTCTCGCCGGCGCAGCCGAGTGTGATGCGCGCCCCGAAGCGGTCGCGCATCAGCGCATAGTGGGAGGTGAAGCCGAGCGACACGCCATGTGCCCCGTCCTCGTTCTTCGTGCGCGGGTGCGCGCGGTGGTGTACATCCACGAGCCACGATCCGTCCGGTCCCTCACCGAGCGTTCCATCCGGTCCCAGCGCCAGGCGGTCCACGGCGAGGAGCGGCATGGGGTCGTACACGCGGCTGGGCTTCTCACCGGTCTTGAGGGAGGAGCGTTGGATCTGCAGGCGGACGATACGGCCGAGCTCGTGCATAACGGAATCTATCAAAACGTGGTATCATGTGGGTCGGTTATTTCCCATGCGCGTCACCCTCGGTTGGGCCCGCTGTGCGGACAACGTGGCGGACATTCTCCGCCGCGGCGCCTGGTATCCCATCGTCGAGGAGTTGGCGGACGGGCATGTCGTCGTCGAAGTGCGACAGCAGCGGGTGCGGCTGCCCCGCGGCGACGTGACAATTCGGACCGAGGTGCCCGACCATTGGAGTATCGTCGCCCGGACCGGGGTGCTCCGGCCCACGCTAGGGGGAGGGCGGGGGAGTGAGGTCGTCACCACCTACGCGGTTTGTCCCCTGTGCCACTATCGGCAGGACTTCGCCGGGAAGCCCGACAGCCTGAAGTGCGTCCGCTGTGGCGCGAGCTCGCCGGTGGACTGGAGCGAGACGTGCTAGGCGTTACACGTTCCACGTTGCACGGTGCACGAAACTGCCCGGTCGCTTGCGAGGCGAGACATAGTTAGTATATTAACCGTCAACATATTAACTACAATCGCACGCGCAGGTTGTCACCTGCCACGCGCAACTTGCAACGGGTAGCGTGCAACCGATCCAATGACCGACCGCTCCGAGCTCGCCCTCCAGCTCACCGACGCCATCGTTGCCGCTAAGGCGGCCGCGGAGCGGGCGGGCGATCGCGCCTTCCGCGCGTACGGCCTGTCGCACCGCGCCCAGGCGGCGCTGGTGGCCGTGGACTTGGGTGGGCCGGACGGGGCCCGGCCCAAGGATATCGCCGCCCAACTGCGCGTGTCCCGCGCGGCCGCCACCACCTTCATCCAGCGACTCGAGACCAAGGGGTTGGTAGAAACCACGCCGGACCCGGAGGACGACCGCGGTGTGCGCGTGACCCTCACGCGGCGGGGCCTCGAGGTGCTGCTGCGCGCCGGGCAGCTCGAGCGCCGCCTCGCGGCCCGCGCCATCGAGGGTCTGCCCGCCTCGAGCATCGCGCGTGCGGTTCACCTGCTCGAGGAGTTCAAGCAGCGGCTCGAAGCGAAGCAGATCGGGGTCGTGCACTAGGGGGGTTACACGTGTGCGTATCTTTATGCATGAACCCTGCCCACCGCCGCTCCCGCTCGACCGACGTGAGAGACGACTTGAAGTGCTTCACCTATTCGACCGGCCGATATCCACTTAACCCGTCCCGCTGGAGCAAGCTCGGATTCCATCTTCCGGCCTCGTTCTCGAGGGTCCCGAAGGCAGGGTTTTCCACACTTCGGCCCTGTAGTTGGAATGTTGAAAACTGGTGAAGGAGAGGGAAGGGGGGAACGGCTCTGATCCGTCGCACTAAGATCGTCGCCACGCTCGGTCCCGCCACGGGGACGCCCGAGGGCATCGCCGGGTTGATCGACGCGGGCGCGAACGTCATTCGCGTGAACTCTTCGCACGGGACCCCGGAGGAGCGTGCTACCTGGATCGCCGCGGTGCGGGAGGCCGCGGCGGCCGCCGACGTTGCCGTGGCAGTGCTCGTGGACCTGCAGGGGCCGCGCATCCGGGTCGGCCAGCTTCCAGCTCCGCGTGTCCTGCGCGCCGGGGAGACCGTCGTGTTCGCGCCGGAGGAGGTGGCGCGGGGCGATGAATTGCCGACGACGTACGCCGATCTCGCCACCGACGTGCGGCCGGGCGCCCGCATCCTGCTCGACGACGGCCTCTTGTCGCTCGAGGTGACGCGTATCGTCGCACCCCGTGTGGAAGGCCGGGTGGTGGACGGCGGGACCCTCACGGCGCACAAGGGGATGAACCTCCCGGGGATGCACGTGTCCGCCCCAGCGCTGACGGACAAGGATCGGGAAGACGCGGCGCATGCGGCCGCGGCCGGCGCCGATTATCTGGGGCTCTCGTTCGTACGGCGGGCGGAGGACCTGGGCGAGCTGCGCGCGCTCGTCCCGCCCGACGTGAAGCTCGTGGCGAAGATCGAGAAAGCGACCGCGCTCGAGGACCTGGCGCGGATCCTCGAGGCATGCGATGCGGTGATGGTCGCGCGCGGCGACCTGGGCGTGGAGCTCCCGTTCGAGGAAGTGCCGGCGGTCCAGAAGCGTCTGATCCGGGAGGCGAATCGTTGCGGCAAGCCGGTGATCACCGCCACCCAGATGCTCGAGTCGATGGTGCACCACCCGCGGCCGACCCGCGCCGAGGCGTCGGACGTGGCCAACGCGATCCTCGACGGGACGGATGCCGTCATGCTCTCCGCCGAAACCGCGGTGGGGGAATACCCCTTCGAGGCGGTGCGGGCGATGGACCGCATTATCCGGGAGATGGAGCGGCAGGGCCCGGCAGCGGGAGTGGGGGCCCGGGATGAGCGCCGGCTTACCCCCGGCGAAACGGTCTCCGTCGAAGACGCGATCGCGATCGGCACCAACGCGGTGGCGCGGATGCTGCGGACGCCGCTCATCGTGACACGACGCGATGCTCGCGGTCGTGCGCGACCTGATCCTGAAGCGCGGGTACGCGCGCGCGGGCGACCGCATCGTGATGACGGCGGGGCTCCCGTGGGAGGTCTCTGGGACCACCAACCTCCTCAAGGTCGAGGTCGTGTGACGTGAGGCTCGTGTTCCTCGGCACGGGCACGTCGTACGGGGTGCCGCAGATCGGGTGCGGCTGCCGGACGTGCACATCGTCCGACCCGCGCGACCGGCGCACCCGCACCGCGGCGCTGATCGAGTCGGAGGGTCGGCGCCTCCTCATCGACACCCCGCCCGAGCTGCGGCTACAGCTCGTGACCGCGGGCGTCGGGTCCGTTGACGCCGTGCTGTTCACGCACGCCCACGCCGACCACGTCCACGGCATCGACGACCTGCGCGCCTTCTCCGCGCGCCAGCGCGCCCCGCTCGACGTGTACGGTGCTGCGGGCACGCTCGCCGAGCTAGAGCGGCGCTTCGGGTACATCTTCGACGGCGCGCCGGCGCAACCGGGGACGAGCAAACCTGAACTCGCCGCGCGGCC
>WNGB01014442.1_pt1 | contig 10913 bp, 11 predicted proteins | sample 5400681 | NCBI WGS metagenome assembly WNGB01 (sample SAMN13153367, study PRJNA577476) | soil metagenome | isolation source: 115 cm soil or saprolite under grassland replicate 2 | place: USA:California | collected 2016-06-15 | reverse complement strand
CCTTTGGAGCAACGGCGACCTCGACGCCTACTGGCGCTTCCACCGCGCCCAAGAACACCGACGCATCCACCAAGCCCGCTACCAGCACCCACCCGCCCGTGCAGCCTGATCAGCCGGTCCCTGAGATGGAGCCACACCCGACCGACATCACGACGGAGCCCTGGGTGCCTGGCTGGCTAACTACAGACGCTCGCCCGTTCCGGTGACATGCACGGGCATGCCCCTACAGCTCACTGGGCTACACGGCCTTGGGACTGTCGCCGAAAGCGCGAGCTCCTGGAGGCTCCTCACCTCATCGGTCAGGGATGGCCGTGGGAGAACCAGCCGGACCAGCCGTCGTTCGGGGCGGTCTGCCACTTGTGGTACAGCACCCTGCCACTTGTGGTACAGCGGACGGTCCTTGGTCGGGTCCGCCTGACTTCCGCCCACGACGAACAGTTCCAGCCGCCCGTCGGCGGCCGCTGCAACCGCTGGCGTCGGGAACACGCCCTCCGCCCCGGAGGTGTCCCCTTGGGGATTGCCGTGAGAGAACCAGCCGGACCAGCCGTCGTTCGGCGCGGTCTGCCACTTGTGCGACAACGACAGGCCGGGAGCACCCACCGCGAACACCTCAAGCCGGCCGTCGGCGGCGGCGGCGACCGCCGGAAACGCGTAGAGGCTCCCGCCGGGCGCAGTGCCGTGGGAGAACCAGGTCGACCAGTTCTTCCCCGCGACCGCGAGCTGCCACTGGTGCAGAAGCTCTCCGCCGTAGGAGACTGCCAGCACCTCCAACCGGCCATCGGCGCTGGAGCCCACCGCCGGCGAGGGTTCCAGGTACGGCAGTGGCAACCCCGAGTGCACGGACCAGCCGGGTCCAGCCGGGGTCGCGGTGAGGTCGCTGTTCTCGACGAGGTCGTCCCCGCCGATCGCGAACAGGTAGTTGACGCCGCCGGCGCCCAGCACCGGCACCACCGAGCTGGCGATGGGGAGCTGCGAGCCCCCCAACGACTCCCACGGCGACCAAGGGCCGTCGGGCAGCTGCTGAATCCGCCGGTAGACGGTGCCGTCCTCGCTCACCACGAACACGCCAAGCCCGAGCAGGTCGATGAGGTTCACCCAACCCGCTGCCGGAAGGAACGAGTCCGCCAGCGCCGCCCCCGGGTTTCCCAGGTTCGCCCACCCCGACCACCCGTCGTTGGGCTGCGTCTGCGTCAGGTGGTACAGCACGCCGTCTCGACCCAGGGCGAACAGCCGAAGCCGACCCGCACCGTCCGCCACCACGGCAAGGCCGTACGACAAGAGCGTCACCACAATCCTCCCAGCCGCGCGTACGAACCCCGGCAGGCGTCGGGCCTTGCGGCGATCATCCCAAACCGCGTCCCCGCTGCTCTACGAGGCGCGCACGTCCGGTGGCAACGCCGAAGCCCGTGCAGCCCAACAAGAGCCTGTGCCAGTAGGGGCGATGTGACGTGCGGCACGCCGACTGGGTGCCGTGCGGCACTGCTCGCCCACCCCAGCATGGTCATCCTTGGTCCAAGGAGCAAACAAGGACGATCGTGCCGCAGCCTCTAGAGGGGTCGCCGGCCCGGTCCGACCGAGCAGGGGGTTCGGATGCCAGGGACCGTCAAGCAGGGATCGACCGGCGCGGCAGTCCGCGAAGCCCAGTACCTACTCGCCCGCGACCGCTACCTGGTGGCGGTCGACATCGACGGGACCTTCGGCCCCCACACCGACACCGCCGTGCGCCAGTTCCAGCACGACCGTGGGCTCGGCATCGACGGGATCGTCGGCCCGCAGACCTGGGGCAAGCTGCTGGCCGACCATGCCTTCCCGCCGCCCACGCTCGCCGTGGGGTCGACCGGGTCGGTGGTGCAGCGGCTGCAGCAGTTCCTCAACCTCGCCCGCTCGGAGTTCGATCCGGGCGCGGCGGCGCTGGTGGAGGACGGCGACTACGGGCCGAAGACCAAGGCCATGGTGGTCGCCTTCCAGCGCTGGGGCGGGGTGGCCGCCGACGGCATCGTGGGGCTGCAGACCTGGGCGGTGTCGCTGCACGCCGCCGGCCAGGTGCTGGCCGACCAGGTCGGCGTGTAGCCGGCCGTGCTGGGGAGCGAGCGCACACAGACCGGGCAGACGGGTCCGACCAGGACGCAAGGCCTGCTCGCGCCCAGACGCAAGTTCGTGCTCTACAGCCCGCCTCGATTGAGCTGCAGGGCATTGTCCGTGCCTGTCACCGGAACGGGCGATCCTCTGTAGATCCAGTAGAGGCCAACTAGAGTCTGTCGTCACACGAGCACTAGACGTGGCGTTGCACCGCCAAGTTGACGCTTGTTGAACGTATGTTCGACACTCCTCGACGGGCGCCGCTCGCGGCGCCGGAGCCCTGAAACACCAGCCGCTTGACTCAAGGAGCGCCCGATGGTCGCACCAGCAGACGAGCCACGGCGGGTGCTGCACTACCAAGCCGCCCTCGTCCGCGACGCTGGCGGGTTCACCGCCCGCTGCCTGGAGGTCGGCTGGCTCTGCGCGGCCGGCCGCACCCTCGAGGAAGCCCTCGCGCGCCTCCGCGACCTGGTCGAGCTGGAGTTGTCGCATCGTGCGGACCAGTGGCCGCTGCTTGCCATCGTCGTGCCCCTTGAGGTGTCAGCGCCGGCAGAGTAGCCATGATCCGAGGAAGGCCTGGGCGCAGCCGTTGCCTCGATATATGCAATGCGAACGAATGCCACCCGGTTCATGCCCAGCTTCCCGAACCAATGGCGGCCCACATCAGCCTAGATCATCTGCCATGAGCTGTTGTACGGCGTGGAGTGCCTGAGCCGCCGTAGGTTCCTGCTGGCGATCTGCTGGCGATCTGCTGGCGCTCGCCGGTGCGGGAGAGAAGCGTCGCGTTCGTACTGTCGCAGTAGATAGAGACCGTTGCGTTTCGTTGACATGTGTCCGCTTAGAGTGATTCCCTACCTGCTAAGTCTGAGAGACTTTCGGGATTCTTGTCTGACTTTTCGGAATGGGGAGGGGCTCAGGATGGCGAGGATCATGTCGGCTGTGGGTGAGGAACTGGTTACCGCCCAACTTGATTCGAGTCTCACGCAGGCCGCGGAGCTCCTTACCGACCTGATTGACAGCGATGCGTACGTGGGAGAGGTCTATTCGCTGGGCTACAATGACGCGCTGGTGCAGATTCATGACTTCCATCGTCAACAGGTCGGTGGCATCCCAGCGCTTTCGTTTCTGGTGGCGACCAGGATCGCCAAGGACGGCGCCACCGATGTGCGAGAGGAAGACGCGTCCGTCATTCTGCTGCGCGTGCTGGATCACGCTGACCTCCCAAACGCCCAGGAGGCTCTACGCGTGCGGGTCGAGACCGCGCAGCGCGTGAGCGGGGATCGCGAGCGGAGTTGGGATGACAAGGATGTGATGGACGCCACGACCCATCATCTCTTGAGCTATGCCGGTGTCCGATGCCGCGTACTGGGAACATTCTATGCGGATAATATTGGTGGAAATCGCTACGCGTTGTCCTTTGGCTCAGACCTGAGCAACTACTACCCGAATCGAGGACTCAAGGTCTATAAGCCGCGAGGCAGCGTACTTGCTCGAATCGTTAACTACCGCGATCCACGCCGGCATGGCGATGACGAACAGGCGCTCGTTCCCGTGGGCCAGGTCCGATACGCATCGACCAACCGTCCGTTCCAGCAGATCTCGGGCGTGCGCGTCTCCATCACGCCGACCGACCTCCTGGGGCAGAAGACCGCGCTCTTCGGCATGACCCGAATGGGCAAGTCAAACACGACCAAGATCGTCCTCAAGTCAATCTTTGCGCTCCGATGGGCGGAGCGGCCCCGCCGCATCGGTCAGATCGTTTTTGATCCCGACGGCGAGTACGCAAACGAGAACACCCAGGATGCAGGCCACAACCAGAATCCTACGGCCATCAAGAACGTGTGGGCCTCTGGTCCGCAGGCCCAGCACGGCACGCTCAAGGAGGACGTCGTCACCTACGGCATCATGCGACACCCTAACGATCCGGGCCGAAAGCTGATGCTGCTGAACTTCCACGTCGACGCAAACCTCCAGGTCGGCAAGCAGATCATCAACGATGCCTTGGCTGGCGACCAGACGAAGTACATCTCCAACTTCCGGGACGTGACTCTTGAGCCGCCCGATCCGAGCGATTGGTCCGCCATGACGCGTCATCGCCGCCGCGTGCTCTGCTACCGGGCGCTCCTGGTGAAGGCTGGGCTCGATGCGCCCGGAACCATTAGACCCGAACTGAGATTCGGGAATCAGCCGCTCTTCAGCCAGACCTTTCTGACCGCCCTTCGCGGCTCTCAGGGTAAAGACCCAACGGCGTACAGGAACTGTGCGACCATTCTCTCGAAGCCATCACCTACCTGGGCTGAAATTGGCCAGGCATGTGCGATCCTCCGCGACTACATCGGGGATAGCGGCTCCGCATTCGGTGCGTTCGATCAGAACTACGTGCAGACCAGCACGTCGGGCTCGTGGGCAGATGACGATCTTAAGAAGATTCTCGAGATGTTCTTCTACGCCAATGGCTCGAAGCAGGTTGGGCGGGTAAGGGAGCAGCACACGCCGAGTACCTCTACCGACTACGCTGAGGACATCTGCGAGCACCTTGCTGCGGGTCGGCTCGTCATCGTCGACCAGTCGAGTGGCGACCCACTCATTAACAGAGCGTCAGCTGACCGTATCATGCGCCGTATCTTCGAGAACAATCAGGCCAGATTCCGAAGTGCTCAAGTGCCCCCTGAAATCCTGGTCTACATCGAAGAGGCGCACAATATCCTGCCGGCGTCTAGTGACCTGGACCTGACCGACGTGTGGGTCCGGGCCGCGAAGGAAGGCGCAAAGTACCACATCGGTCTTATTTACGCGACGCAGGAAGTCAGCTCTATTCAACGGAACATTCTGAGGAACACTGCGAACTGGTTCATTGGTCACCTCAACAACACCGACGAGACCAAGGAACTCCGCAAGTTCTACGATTTCGGAGACTTCGAGGCGAGCATCCTGCGGGCCCAGGACCCCGGCTTCATTCGATTGAAGACTCTCTCAAATCCGTACGTTGTCCCTATCCAAGTTGACCGCTTCTCCATCCAAGCGACAGTTTTCGGCAGCGAACTCTGATGCCGTACGAAGGAGAGTTCGCGTCCTACCACCCACTCCGACGAATCGCCCAGTCAGAGCGGGTAAAGCAGCTCCTCACGAGGTCGAGGGTCTTCAAGCCGGCCGAGGGCGGCCCGACCGCTACGCCGACGCTGGTCCCTGCGATCGCTCAGTCACTACCGGACATTGTCATCGCGATCGATGGAAGCGCCGCAGAAGTCGACGTGGTCAACGGCTACCCAGGCGCCAAGGTCGGCTACTGCACCGTGGCGAGCGTGCTCCTCAACCTCAAGAAGGTCAATGCACTGGATGAGCGGCGGCCCGTCAACCCGGTCGACTTTCGGCAAACCGAAGAACCAGCGACGATCGACGCAGCGCTGCCTGGAAGTAACGTCGTCACGCGCGACCACATCTCGGCCCGCGATTCATTCCGCGAAGCGCTCTTTGAGACCTTCCACGACGAGATCGTGGACGAAGACGACCGCATACCGCTGCTGCAGACCTACGAAGAGCTCCTGGCCCGCAAGCCGCAGTCACGCCCCCAAACATGCCCCTACGACTACGACGGCTGTGAGCAACACCTTGCGGTGCCGGCAGGAGTCTCGAGCTGCCCGTGTGGGAAGCGCCGGGCGATCTACTCGACCGATGCGCTACGCGTGCATGAGCGCTTCCACGAGATGGGCACCAACGGGGAGGCCCTCGGTGAGGTCATGCAGGTTTGGGAGCGCGTGCTCCTCATCCACCTCCTTCGCTGCTTCGAGCGACGGGGGTGGCTCTCCAGCATGCATCGGCTTGCGTTCGTCCTCGACGGGCCACTGGCGCTCTTCGGCCACCCGGCATGGATGAGCGCCGCGATCAGCGCGGAACTCAAGCGCCTCAACGCCACGATCCGCGCGGAGTCCGGTCAAGACCTGCTGCTCCTCGGCATCGAGAAGACGGGCACCTTCGTAACGCATTTCGATGAGATCGACCAGACTGAGACGCTCGGAAAGCTCCGCTTCCCGCCCCGGTCGTGCTTCCTGCCCCCCGACCACTACATCAAGCAGCGCGTCATCTACTCCACGAGCGACAAGCGCTACGGCCAGGACACCTACTTCGGACGAAAGTTCTTCTATAAGACGGCCAGCGGCTCGCGAATCGTAGCCAACGTTCCTTTCCTGACTGACGAGCAGGACACGCTTGCCTCTTCTGAGATTGCCCTCTATCCGCAGATCCCGCTCGTATGCGAATTGCTCGACAAGCTGGTCTCTTCCCGGTTCCCGAACGCCCTGTCGCCTATCATCTCGGCGCATGCCCAAGCGGCAATTCCTCTGCACCTAGGGGCGAAGGTGCTCCAACAACTCGCGCGTGCGCTCATGAGGGACGACTGACGTGGGACGCACACGGACATACGGGACGGCCGCGCGTCGCTGGGAAGGCGTCGGACCCTACTACGCGATGTTCCCCACCGACTTTGCTGATCGTGTAGTGGCTCAGTACACCAAGCCCGGTGAGACGGTGCTCGATCCATTTGCTGGCAGGGGTACCGCGGTGTTCAGCGCCGCACATCAAGGCCGCCGAGGTCTGGGAATCGAAATCAATCCAGTGGGGTGGACCTACGCCAAGACCAAGCTCAATCCCGCACCTAAGGATGCCGTGGCCAAGCGCCTCCAAGGACTTGACGAATTAACCTCTAGCTATCAAGAGGAAGCACAAGCGTTACCCACGTTCTTCCGAAGCTGCTTCTCTCAGTACGTGCGCCAGTACCTCCTCGCCGCTCGTGAACACCTAGACTGGCGTCACAACCAAATAGACAGAACCACGATGGCGCTGCTGTTGGTCTACCTCCATGGCAAACGTGATGCCGCCTTGTCCAACCAGATGCGACAGACCAAGTCGATGGCACCAGATTACGCAGTCCGTTGGTGGGAAGAGCGTAAATTGACTCCTCCACAGGTCCATCCCGTCGCTTTCATGACCGAGCGGCTGAAGTGGCGATATGCGAAGGGACTGCCAGAAGTCCGCGAGAGCCACATTTACCTCGGGGACAGCGAATCCTACTTGCCTCACCTAAATGACATGGTCCGTGGTCGAGGTAAGCGAGTCCGGTTACTGCTCACCTCACCTCCATATTTCGCGCTCACCAACTACTACTACGACCAGTGGCTTCGGCTCTGGCTGCTTGGCGGACCACCAACTGCACGCCGCGGCCTCGGAACGCACAAGTTCAAGGGAAAATTTGAGCACTCCGACCAATATAGGGAGCTACTCCAGAACGTCTTCGCTAGTGCAGCGGAACTTTTATCGCCAAAGGCCGTTATTTATGTTCGCACAGGACTCGGCGTAGTCACCTACTACACAACACATCAGGTGCTGCAAGACACATTCCCCAAGCATCGAATCCACATAGAACGTCAGCCGTACACACGGCCGACACAGACGAGCCTATTCGGCAATCTGGACAGAAAGCCAGGAGAAGTAGACCTCGTTCTGACACCTCGCTAACTAGCGTCAATGGCTGGACTTCACTCGTCCAGGGCTGGAAAGAATGCGCCGTGGCTGCCGCAGTCCGAAATAGCGCGATAAGGCCATCACGACAAGCGGGAAGGGCATCCAGGCCGCCTTGAGGAGCCGTGGCGCCAATTCACGTAGCTGGGCCATTAAAGATGGCCGGGCCGTTGCCGCTCCTGGTGCGCGGCAGCCTCCTTGAGGGCGGGAAGGGTGAGGTGCCAGGGGAACCGGTCGCGCTGGCCCTGGCGAGGCTGATGTAGCGCCAGCACGTCCGGGCCGAACAGGACGCGGACCCCCAGGCGGCGGAGCCGCTCGATACCCTCCCCGAGTGCGGGGTGCTCGGCTTGGGCGGCATTCAGGTAGGGGAGCACGACGACTGGTAGTCCCCTGCCGGTCGCCTCGCACAACAGCCCTAGAGCCAGGGTGTCGGCGATCCCCGCCGCCCACTTGTTGATGGTGTTGAAGGTCGCCGGGGCCACGATGATCGCGTCCGGCTCGGGCAGCACGTCAGGCTCGCCAGGCAGCTTGTAGTCATGCCGAACCGGGTGGCCAGTGCGCCCGGCGAGGCCGGGCACGTCGAGCCACTGAAAGGCGCGCGGCGTGGCGACCAGGCAGACGTCCCAGCCGTCCTGCTGCGCCAGGTCGACGAGGAGATGCACGTCCATGGCGGGCGGCGCTGCACAGGCAATGATGTAGAGCACCTGCCGGCTTGACGTGCCGCCTTGGTCGCTCACGCTGCAAGGACCCCAACTCGCGTGGCCAGCTCGCGCAGCTTCGGCTTGGTCGTGCGACGCTCGCGGTGCAGCAGCTCAAGAACCAGCCGGTGGACGACGGGCTGATGGTGGACTTCTTGGGGGGCCAGCCGCTCGGCGTGGAGCAAGGCGTCAAGCGCCTGGTGGTCCTTGCGCCACTGCCCATACCCCTGGGCGATGTCAAGCAGATGATGGGCACGGCGCTCCAGCGACGGCAGGTGCGACGGGTCGATCGCCCGAGCCTGCTCGACAACCCGGCCGGCGTCGCCCAGCTCCACCGACACCGAGGCACGATGGATGCCGACGTTGGTTGGCCCAAAGACGGTCCAGAAGTCGTTGCGATCCTTACCCAGCCGCTGGGCGATCACCGTAGCCTCGGTGAGAAACTCGCTGGCCCCAGCGCGATCGCCCCGCCGCGCCGCCACCACCGCGCTGGATTGCAGCAGGGCGCCATAGATCGACAGATGGGCGGGTAGGGCGCTGCCGAGTCCTGGCTCCAGGGTGGTCAGTGCCGTGACCGCTACCTGTTGGGCCTTGTCGTGGCGGCCCAGTGCCAACAGCGCGTGGGCCAACATCCGGGTACTGGCAGCCACCACCAGGCGATCCTCCGACTGCATAGCCGCGAGGATGCCGCGGTCGGCCGCGATCCAGGCAAGATCGGACTGCCCAGTGTTCGCCATCGCGAAGCCCACGCACTGATACGTCTCCGCAAGCAACCTATTCGCCACTCGCCGACGGTCGCCGTCGAGCTGACGCGCAGCGAGCTGGGCGTTAGTCAGCACGTGGGGCAGCAGCACGCCGAGCTGCCGATAGGCCGCCGCTTGGCGAGCTTGCCATGCCTGCTGAACCCGGCGGTCGAGGCTACTCAGGTCAACAAGGTTTGCGACCTCGTCCTCCCAGATACCGTCATAGTTCATAAGCGCGTCACGAATGGAAGCAACCTCGGCAGGCTCCTCCGTGGCGCCAGCCAATCCCTCGCGGGACCAGGCCGGCGACACCACCGCCACACCAAGCACCGCAGCGTTACGCAGCAAGTCTCGACGATTCGCGGCCCCGTCCCCCTGATCGAGCAGCCCGAGCGCCTCGGCCGAGGCCTCGTACAGCTCACACACTACGCGACGAAGCGGCGGCCGAGGCCGGCACTCGCCCCGCTCCCAGCGGCCGAACTGCGCCCCCGTGAAGACCAGGCCCGGCTGGCCAAGCCGACCGGCAACCTGCTCGGCTTCACGGGCGGCGTCTTCTTGCGACCAACCCCGCCGCTGCCGCTCGAAGATCAAGCGGTCGTTCGGGTCCCAGCGCCGCGGTCGTGGCATCGCGCAGCTCCGCTTCGTGGCTGCCTGAGGTGCCTGCATTGTACGGCGTCTTCGGACAAGCGTCGCGCTCTGGCGTATCCCCCCACAGACGTAGCGTCCGGCAAAGACACCTGAGTGACACCTGGAACGCACCTGGATGCGCTGGTCGCCGCCCCCGGCGGGTGGTTCCCTGGCCACCAGCGACGCGAGGAGGAGGCGATAGCAGGTGCAGCAGGGCCTGGCGCAGCACGCCATCCGCGCCACCGCAACGCTGCGGGTGGTCGTTGAGCAGGTGAAGGGAGTCTAGGTGCTCTCGCCCGAGGCCTCGCGCTGCTTGACGAGCTGCCGGTACATGGCGGCGAGCAGTTCCCGCTCCCGCTCCCCCAGCTTGGGGTCGGCCTCTAGCGCTTCGATGACGCTGACCATCTCGCGTTCGACCGCTCCGGCGGGCAGGTACCCGAGCAGGATGGAGAGTGCTCCGGGCTGGAGCCGCAGCTCCTTCTCCAGCGCGGCGACGTTGGCCTCGGTGGGGACGCTCTTGCCCTCTTCCCACTGCCAGACGGCGCTGCGGGACACGCCGATCTTGAGCGACAGGCCCATCTGGGTCTGCTCGGCCGCCTCGCGCTCCTGCCGCAGCCTGCGGCGGAACGCCGCCTTCTGCGCCTCAGTCGCCATTCGTTCGCCTGTCTGCGTTGTCGCTGGTCACGTCCGGTTGAGCATGCCGCATCGGCGTGCCCTTGGTCGAGTGACGCTAGCAGATGCGTTTGGGCGCTTGACAGGTGCTATGAGCACTTGTAGCTTGCTAGCGGTTCTTGTAGGAGCTTGCAGTCCGCAGGACGCCACTGAGGGGAGGTCGCAGGTGAGGCAGTAGGCACCCGCGCAAGGCGCGAGACCCCGAAGGCCTGGAAGGACGGGGCCGGGGGCGCGGCAACGCCCCCAGGCACCCCAGCATCGAGAGTGAGGACCCCTCGAATGCTCCAGCAGTCTGCTCGGCGTACGCCGAGTTCCGCAACCACGCCCCACCTGCGCACGGCCGAAGTGGCCGAGCTGCTGGGCGTCTCGCCCAAGACGGTCTCCCGCTGGGCCAAGGAGGGCAAGCTGCCCTTCCTGCGCACCCTCGGCGGGCACCGCCGCTACCCCGAGCCGGCCATCCGCGAGCTGGCCGCCGGGCTGGCCCAGGAGGTGGGCGCCTGATGTCCGCGCCGCTCGCTCCCGCCTCAAGCTCCGTGCTGGACGGCGAGCGGCGCGTCCAGATCCCCCTGGACGAGGCCGC
>WNGB01021416.1_pt1 | contig 10914 bp, 8 predicted proteins | sample 5400681 | NCBI WGS metagenome assembly WNGB01 (sample SAMN13153367, study PRJNA577476) | soil metagenome | isolation source: 115 cm soil or saprolite under grassland replicate 2 | place: USA:California | collected 2016-06-15 | reverse complement strand
CGTTGTCGCCGCGCGTCGACGACCCCGCGTTTCGCACGCACACGTTCGACCAGATCCGCGACACCTACGCCGAGCAGATCCACGCGCTCGCCGAGGGCGGCGTCGACTTCCTGTTGATCGAGACGATCTTCGACACGCTGAACGCAAAGGCCGCGATCGCAGCCGCGCTGGACGAGGCGCCGGACTTGCCGCTCTGGATCTCGTTCACGGCGATCGACCGCAGCGGGCGCAACCTCTCCGGCCAGACCGTCGACGCCTTCTGGCTCTCCGTCGAGCACGCGAATCCGTTCATCGTCGGCGTCAATTGCTCGCTCGGCGCCCGTGAGATGCGCCCGTTCGTCGAGGACCTGGCGCGTGTCGCCCCGACCTGGGTCGCGTGCCATCCGAACGCCGGCCTGCCGAACGAGATGGGGACGCACGACGAGCAGCCGCGTGACACGAGCCGCTACCTGCGCGAGTTCGCCCAGGACGGCCTCGTCAACGTCGTCGGCGGGTGCTGCGGGACCACGCCCGAACACGTCAAGGCCATTACGGACGCGACCCGGGGTCAAACCCCAAGACGTGTCCCGGAGAGCGAGTCCGTGACGCGGCTGAGCGGGCTCGAGCCGTTCCGGATCTTCAAGGACTCCACGTTCGTGATGGTCGGCGAGCGGACGAACGTGACCGGCTCCGCGCGTTTCCGCCGGCTGATCGAGGGCGGCGACTTCCAGGAAGCCGTCGAGGTCGCGCTCGAGCAGGTGCGCGGCGGCGCCAACATCCTCGACGTCAACATGGACGCCGACCTGCTCGATTCGGTGCAGGCGATGACGACGTTCCTGAACCTGCTCGCGACCGAGCCGGACGTCGCGCGGATCCCGATCATGGTCGACAGCTCCCGCTGGACGGCGCTCGAGGCCGGGCTCAAGTGCCTGCAGGGCAAAGGCGTCGTCAACTCGATCAGCCTCAAGGAAGGGGAGGAGGCATTCCTCGAGCAGGCGCGGCGGATCAAGCACTACGGCGCGGCAGTCGTCGTGATGGCGTTCGACGAGCAAGGGCAGGCGGACACGGCCGAACGAAAGGTCGCGATCTGCGAACGGGCGTACAACCTGCTGACCGCAGACGGCTGGGCGCCCGACGACATCATCTTCGACCCGAACGTGCTCGCCGTGGCGACGGGGATCGAGGAGCACGCCGAGTTCGCGAAGGCATTCATCGAAGGCACGACGCGGATCAAGGAACGCTGCCCGGGCGCGCGCATCTCGGGCGGCATCTCGAACCTCAGCTTCGCGTTCCGCGGCAACGACGCCGTGCGCGAGGCGATGCACGCCGCCTTCCTCTACCACGCGATCTCCGCCGGCCTCGACATGGGCATCGTCAACGCCGGCCAGCTCGCGGTGTACGAGGACATCGCGCCGGACCTGCTCGAGTTGGTCGAGGACGTCATCTTCAACCGCCGCGACGACGCGACCGAGCGCCTCGTCGAATACGCCTCCCGGGTCGAAGGCGAGGGCACCAAGCGCGAACGCGATCTCTTGTGGCGGGAGGCGCCGGTCGAGGAACGCCTTTCGCACGCCCTCGTGCACGGGATCGTCGACTTCATCGAGGAGGACACCGAGGAAGCGCGGCAGAAGCACGCGCGTCCGCTCGACGTGATCGAGGGCCCGCTGATGCACGGGATGTCGATCGTCGGCGACCTCTTCGGCTCGGGGAAGATGTTCCTGCCGCAGGTCGTCAAGAGCGCGCGCGCGATGAAGCGCGCGGTCGCCTACCTCGAGCCGTACATGGAAGCGGAGAAGGCCGCAGGCGACGGCCGCCGCCGGGCGCAAGGGAAGGTCGTGCTCGCAACGGTCAAGGGCGATGTCCACGACATCGGCAAGAACATCGTCGGCGTCGTGCTCGGCTGCAACAACTACGAGGTGATCGACCTCGGCGTGATGGTGCCGGCCGATCGCATCCTCGACACGGCGCTCGAGGAAGGCTGCGACGTCGTCGGCCTCTCCGGTCTGATCACGCCCTCGCTGGACGAGATGGTCAACGTCGCCAAGGAGATGGAACGACGTGAGCTCGACCTGCCGCTGCTGATCGGCGGCGCCACGACCTCCAAGCAGCACACCGCTGTCCGCATCGCCCCCGAATACTCGGAGCCGACGCTGCACGTGCTCGACGCGTCCCGCGTCGTCGGCGTCGTCTCCAACCTGCTCGACCCGACCCGCAAGGAGACGCTCGCGGCCGAAAACCGCGAGCTGCAGGACCGGATGCGCGAGCAACACGCGGCGAAGGAGCGCAAGCCGCTGCTCCCGCTCGCGGACGCGCGCGCGAACAAGGAGCGAGTCCCGTTCGACGACGTGCCGCAGCCGCCCTCGCTCGGCGCGCAGGCGGTCGAGCCGGAGCTGACGACGCTGGTCGAATACATCGACTGGCAGTTCTTCTTCCACGCCTGGGAGCTGAAGGGGAAGTTCCCGGCGATCCTGGAGCAGCCTGCTGCACGCGAGCTCTACGACGACGCACAGGAGCTGCTCGGCGAGATCGTCGAGCGTCGGCTGCTGCAGGCGCGCGGCGTCTACGGCTACTGGCCGGCGCGTGCCGACGGCGACGACGTCGTCCTGGACGACGGCACGCGCTTCTGCTTCCTGCGACAGCAGTCGGCCTACGGCGACTCGCGGCCGAACCGCTCTCTCGCGGACTACGTCAGCCCGGACGGCGACCACGTCGGCGCGTTCGCGGTGGCGATCCACGGTGCCGACGAGCTCGCCGCCCGCTACGAAGCCGAGCACGACGACTACCGCGCCATCATGGTCAAGGCACTCGCCGACCGCCTCGCGGAGGCGTTCGCGGAATACCTGCACCAGGTCGTGCGGCGCGCGTGGTACGAGCCGGACGAGCAGCTCGCTGCCGAGGACCTTGTCGCAGAGAGGTTCCGAGGGATCCGTCCGGCGTTCGGCTATCCCGCCTGTCCGGACCACAGCGAGAAGCGGAAGCTGTTCGACCTGCTCGGGGCCGAGGCCGCTGCCGGCGTCTCGCTGACCGAGTCGTATGCGATGACGCCTGCGGCCGCGGTCAGCGGCATCTATCTCGCACATCCGCTCGCGCGGTACTTCTCGGTCGGCCGCCTGGGTGCGGACCAGGTCGAGGACTACGCCGTCCGCAAGAGAATGTCCCTGGAGGAGGCCGAGCGCTGGCTCTCGCCGAACCTCGGCTACGAGACTCGGTCGAGGGAGGAAGCCCTCAACCGCTGACGCCGATGGGAGACGCGATGACCCGCCATCTCTGTCTTGCGCTGCTGGCAGCGGCCGTCGTCGCCGGCGGGGCTGGCGCCGCGTCGGGCGACCCCGAGAAGCGCGACATCCGACCGGCGGATCAGGCCTGGGCGACGCGCGCAACGCTCACTGCGCGCGACGTTCCCTCGGGCTTCACAGCGAACCGCGCCCCCTCGTCGAAGAAGAGCGGCCCGCTGACCTGTCCCGGCTTCCAGCCGGATCTCTCTGACCTGACGATCACCGGCGAGGCGAGCTCGCCTCTGTTCCAGAGCACGGCTGGGACGACGGTCTTCGCGTCGGCAGAGGTGTACAAGAGCGTTCACGACGAGCGCGAAGCGTGGCGTCGGACCGCCCGACGCGAAGCGCTGCGTTGCATAGCCCGCGAGCTGGGGAGCATCTCTGCGTCTGGTCTGCGCGTCACCGTCACGCAGCGTCTTGTGCGTGTTCCTCCTCGCGTCGGCGAGCGAGCGATCTCGTTTCGAATCAAGGCGACCATTACCGGACAGGGCCTGGCCATTCCGACGTGGATCGACCTGCTCGCCGTTGCGAGCGGCCGTGCCGATGCGACGCTCCTGATGAGCACAGTGCGGTCCTCTCCGTCGGATGCGCTCGAGCGCAAGCTCCTGGGAAAGCTCGCCCTGCGGCTGAAGCACTAGGGACCGCTCCGGCGCGGATGCGCGTATCCATGCGATGGGTCTCCTCGCTCTCTTTGCGGTCAGCGCCGCCTGTGCCCTACCGGGCGAGTGGCCGCACACCCGCGACGCCGACTGGGTCGTCAGGGTTCTCCATCGCGCCGGCTTCGAGCACGACGACTGCACGGGTAGCGCCTTCACAATCGAGCTTCCGCGTGGCGGCGATCTCTATGTCTGGGCCTTCACCGCGCGGCGCCTCGGCACCGAGCCGGGCATGAGGACGCGCGTTGTCGCGGGCGCCCGCGTCCACCTGAACCGGATCCGCGCGACGTGGCGGGCCGGACGGCGGAACGTCTGGATCGAGGCGGGCCCGACAACCCGGACCCTGCCTCCGCCGGCGCGCTGGCGGCGGCTTGTGGCCGCCAGCCTGGCGCGGTAGCCGCCTGGAGTAGCCGGAAGGTCGGCTATCCTCGGGGTCGGCTGGCGCCCTCGCGATGGGCGCCGTGCTGTTTCAGGACCGGATGAAGACCACGCTCAAGAGAGGGATGGGGCGCGGAGCAGGCGCGAACGGAGACGGGCGCGCAATCTACCCGCCCGCCGCGCCGACCCCGATGACCCGGTACCGCCAGCCCGAGCCGCCGGGCCGCGGTGCCTGGGCCGTCGTGCGCACGGTGCTCCTCTGGACGGTGCTCGCGACGCTCGTCGTCGCCGGGGGAGCCGCGGGCGCGGCCTACCTGAAGACGCACCAGTTTCTGGAGGCGATCAGCCCGAAGACGAAGGCCGACCGGGCCGCGGCGAAGCGCCTCGACGCTGCGATCCCCGGCCAGCCGACGATCGCTCTCGTGATCGGCACCGACCGCCGCAAAGGCCCGGAGGCAGACCTGACCGGCCGCTCCGACACGCTCATCCTCGTCCGGGCCGACCCAGCGAAGAAGGCGATCTCGATGCTGTCGTTCCCGCGCGACCTGGTCGCCACGATCAAGTGCCCGGGTCACCCCGACATACGTGACCGGATCAACGCCGCTTTCTCCGCGTGCGGCGCGCTCGGCAGCGTCGAGACCGTGCGCGCGCTGACAGGGTTGCCGATCAACTATTTCGTCACCGTCAACTTCCGCGGCTTCATGCAGCTCGTGAACAACCTCGGCGGGGTTTGGGTCGACGTCGACCATCGCTACCTCTGCGATCCTTCCAATTGTCCCGGTGTCTCCAAGATCAACCTCTGGCCCGGGTATCAGCGTCTGAATGCGACGAACGCGCTCGCATACGTGCGCTTCCGGCACTTCGACTCGGACATCTATCGGAATGCCCGGCAGCAGCTCTTCCTGAAAGCGCTCAAGCAGCAGATCTCGTCGCAGCTCGATCTCGACACGCTCTTCTCGATCGTCGATGCGGTCGAGCAGAACGTCACCGTCGGACGAGGCGGCGGCAAGGCGCTCGATCCCCAGACGCTGAAGGACTACATTTACTTCGCGCACGGTCTCCCTGCCGGGCACGTGTTCCAGTCGCGGATCGAGGGCCTCGGCGGTTACTACGAGCTCACCGCCTCGCCCGAGTCGATCTCGGCGGCGGTGCGAGACTTCGTCCAGCCGGACGTCGAATCGCCGACGAAGGCTCGTGACGTCGCGTTCGGAATCAAGCGTCGCACCAAGGCTCCGGCTCCGAAGAACGTCTCAACGACCGTTCTGAACGGCAACGGCATCGCCGGTTCAGCGGCGAACGCGGCATACGAACTGGGTCAGCGTGGCTACAAGATCGTGTTGCCGGCGACGGGACAGCCACAGAATGCGCCGCGCTTCAACTACTTCCGCACCACCGTCTATTACGACTCCACGCAGAAGCGAGCGAATGTCGCCGCGACACAGATCGCGAACATGTTCGGCGACGCCGACGTGAAGCTGCTGCCGGCAACGCTGTCCACGCTTGCCAACGGCGCGATGGCGACGGTGGTTGTCGGGCAGAACTTCCACGGAACGCTTGCGCCCGCGCCGGTCGACAAGACGCCCAAGAAGGCCCCGCCTCAGGTCACGCTCAATCCGTCGCTGACACGCTCGTATCTGCTCAGCGTCCGCCGCCGCGTTCCCTTCCGGCTCGAGCTGCCCCGGTTCGTCGCCAGCTACTCGAAGCTCGAGTTCGACGCGCCGATCCGCGTCTACAACATCAAGAAGGGCCGCAAGGCGGTGCGGTTGACGTTCAGCACGGGGCTGAACGAGTACTGGGGAATCGAGGAGACCAACTGGGACGAGGCGCCCGCGCTGGCGGACGCGAGCTTCGTCCATCGCATCCGTGGGCGCGAGTTCTCGCTCTACTACTCGGGCCCGCATCTGCACATGGTCGTGCTGCGCGAGAACGGCGCGACCTACTGGGTGACGAACACAATCCTCGACTCGCTGTCGAACGAGACCATGCTCCAGATCGCTCGCGGGCTGCAACCTCTCCCCAAGTAGGCTTTCCGGCCATGGCGGAATCGCGGACAATCGGCGTCTTCGGTGCGGGCTGGGTCGGGCTCGTGACCGGCGGCTGCTTCGCGGAGCTCGGGCACGAGGTGATCGTCCGCGACGTCGTTCCCGACCGGATCGCGGCGCTGCAGGCGGGCCAGCTTCCGTTCCATGAGCCGGATCTTCCAGAGGTGCTGGCGCGGAACCGGGAGCGGATCCGCTACACGCTCGACGCGGACGAGCTCGCGGAGGCCGACACGCTCTTCATTTGCGTGCAGACGCCGCCGACCTATTCAGGCGACGCGGATCTCTCCTTCGTTTGGTCGGCCCTCGACGACCTCCCGCGCGGCGAACGCCGTCAGATCCTGGTGATGAAGTCGACCGTTCCGGTCGGGACCGGTGACAAGGTGCGCGCAGCACTGGAAGGACGCGGCTTGGCCAACGTCGGCTACGTCTCGAACCCGGAGTTCCTCGCGGAGGGCACCGCCGTTCGGGACTTCATGAGGCCCGACAGGATCGTTATCGGCGCGTTCGATCAGCAGGATGCCGCGTCCGTCGAGGCGCTTTATGGGGGTATCGAGGCGCCCGTTGTCCGGACAGATATTGCGTCCGCCGAGATGATCAAGCTCGCGGCCAACGCGTTCCTCTCGACGCGGATTAGCTTTATCAACGAGATCGCGAACGTCTGTGAGCTTGTCGGCGCCGACGTCGAAAGCGTTGCGCAAGGGGTGGGACTCGACCATCGCCTCGGGCCGCACTTCTTCCGTGCCGGGGTCGGCTGGGGCGGTAGCTGCTTCGGCAAGGACGTCTCCGCGCTGAAGCAACTTGCCGGCAACTCCGGCTACCACTTTCAGCTGCTTGCGGCCGTGATCGAGGTCAACGAACTGCAGAAGCGACGCGTGATCTCAAAGCTCGAGAAGCATCTGGGGAGGTTGCGTGGCAAGACGATCGCCGTTCTGGGCCTCGCGTTCAAGCCGAACACCGACGACCTGCGCGACGCGCCGAGCCTCGTGATCGCCTCACGGCTACTGGCCGAGGGTGCCGCTGTGCGGACGTGGGATCCCGTGGCCGATGCGCGTGACCGGCTCCAGGGTGCGGTTCAGTGTGAAACCGTGCTGGAGGCAGTAACCGGCGCGGACGCAGCCGTAATCGTGACGGAGTGGGACGAGCTGCAAGGCCTCGCGTCGGCGCAGGTGCGTGATGCGATGGCGCGTCCGCTGATCATCGATGGGCGGAACCTGCTCGATCCGGAGGAGACGCGCCGGGCGGGATTTGCGTACGAGGGTATCGGCCGCCAGAGCTCCGCGTTCGAGGGACTTCCCGAAACTCCAGAGCCTGTTACCGGCTAGTGGAAGCGATCATCCTGGCGGGCGGCCAAGCGACGCGTCTCGGCGACGCGGCTCGTGGGCACCCGAAGGCACTTGTCCCGATCGCCGGGCATCCGCTGGCCGAGTACCAGGTGTCGCAGCTCGTGCGCGCCGGTGTCGACCGTGTGATCGTCAGCTGTGCCGCCGGCCAGGGCTCTCTGTTCGAGGCGAAGCTCTCGGGCCTGGGCGCGGAAATCGTGGCTGTGCCCGAGCCGGAGCCGCTCGGGCGTGGGGGAGGCCTGCGCTTTGCAGCGCAGCACCGCGAGGAGTCGGGCCCTCTGTTCGCGTTCAACGGCGACGAGCTGCACGACGTCGACCTGCGCGCGTTCCTCGAGGCGCACGAGGAGAACCGCGGCGCCGCGACGATCGTGGTTGCGCCGCTCAAGTCGCAGTTCGGCGTCGTGGAGCTGGCGGACGGCGACCGCGTCAGCGGTTTCCGCGAGGCCCCGCGGCTGCCGCACTGGGTCAACGCCGGGATCTACGTGCTCGACGAGGAGGCGGTCGGCGACCACGAGCAGTCCACCTTCCCGGAGCTCGCAGAAGAGGGCAAGCTCTACGCCTTCCGCCACGAGGGGCTCTGGATCACCGTGAACACGCCGAAGGACCTGGAGCGGGCCGAGGAGCACTACGCCGCACATCCGGAACTCCGGCCGACTCTCGCCCGGAACCGCTAGAACGCGAAGCGTTCCGTCCGCGTAGCGGACCGGTGGAGGGGGTCTGGGGGAACCGGGAGGTTCCCCCAGCTGGCGACCACCGGCGTAGAGTCGCCCGGTGAGCGTGGACTCGCCGAATCTGGACGGGCTCGACGCATGGGAGTTCGAGCCGCGCAAGGTCGAGAAGCCGTGGGGCCACGAGTTGATCTGGGCGGAGTCGGAGCAGTACGTCGGCAAGCTCCTGTTCGTGAAGGCGGGCGAGTCGCTCAGCCTCCAGTTCCAGATCATCGAGATCTCGACGACGGAGCTGGACGACGTCATTCGACTCGAGGACCGCTACGGACGGGAGGGCACCTCCACGCCTTGACCCGCAACCGCGTCCTCGTCTGGGACGGCTGCGTCAACGTGCGGGATCTCGGCGGCTTGCCGCTCGCCGGTGGGGGTGAGACCAAGTTCCGCGTCGCCGTCCGCGCGGATTCGATCGCTGGCCTGACGGAGGAGGGGTGGCGTGCGTTGCGGGGCTACGGCGTGCAGTCCGCCGTCGATCTGCGTGCGGACGAGGAGGTGGCCCAGGACGCGCGGCGCGCGGCACCGATTCCCGTCGTGCGCGCCCCGATCGTGCCCTGGGAGATTGCGCCGCTCGCGCACAACTGGCCGTCGATGCGCGTGGGCTACCTCGCTCTGCTCGACCACTTCCGGCCGCAGTTCGTTCGCGCCGTCGCGGCGATCGCGACCGCCGAGGAGCCGATCGTGATCCACTGCCAAGGCGGCCGGGACCGGACCGGGCTCGTGGTTGCCCTCGTGCTCGCGCTCGCCGGGGTCGACGCGGAGACGATCGCCGCCGACCATGCACTCAGCGACGAGAACTGGGCGCCTTTCCGCGACGCCTGGTACGCCGAGGCCGAGACCGAGGAGGAGCGGGAACGACGCCGGCACATCTCGCGCCCCGCCGGTCGCACGATGGTGGAGATCCTGGGAGAGGTCGACTCCCGCTACGGCGGCCCAGACGCATACCTGCGCGAAGGCGGCGCCACGGGCGAGCAGCTTGACAGACTTGTGTTAAGGTTGCGGCCGTGAAGAACGCGACGACCGTGGGGGAGGCGGCCACCCGAACCGGCTGGTCGCCCCGCATGCTCCGCTACCTGGAGAGCACGGGGCTGGTGGTGCCTGGCCGGACGGCCGCGGGCTACCGCGCCTACGGCCTGCTCGAGCTCAACCAGCTGCGCTCGCTTCGCCGGCTGAGGCAGCACTTCAAGGTGGAGCTCACCGACATCGCGTTCGCTGCGAGACTGCGGCGCGAGCCCGAGCTACGAGCCGCCGTCGATACCTGGCTCGCCGGCACCGAGCTTTCCGCCCTCGACTGGGAGCAGCGCAAGCACGAGCGCCTGCTCGCCGCCTAAACCCGAAAGGACTGAATGGCCACGACCAAACGGCATGACGTAAAAGATCTCGCCCTCGCCCCCGAGGGCGTACGCCGGATCGAATGGGCCGACCGGCAGATGCCGGTGCTGGCCGCGATCCGCGAGCGCTTCGACGCCGAGCAGCCGCTAGCCGGCTACCGCATCTCGGCGTGTCTGCACGTGACCACGGAGACGGCGAACCTCGCGCGCACGCTGAAGGCCGGCGGCGCCGATGTCGTCCTCTGTGCCTCGAATCCGCTCTCGACCCAGGACGACGTCGCCGCGGCGCTCGTCGACGAGTACGACATCTCCGTCTTCGCGATCAAGGGCGAGGACAACGACACGTACTACTCGCACATCGAGGCGGCGGTCGACCACAAGCCGCAGCTGACGATGGACGACGGGGCCGACGTGATCGGCGTGCTGCATTCCGCGCGCCGCGAGCAGCTCGGCGACATCATCGCCGGCACGGAGGAGACGACGACCGGCGTCATTCGACTCAAGGCGCTCGAGCGCGACGGCGCGCTCGGCTTCCCGGTGATCGCCGTCAACGACGCGCAGACGAAGCATCTGTTCGACAACCGCTACGGCACCGGCCAGTCGACGATCGACGGGATCATCCGTGCGACGAACGTCCTGCTCGCCGGCAAGCGCTTCGTCATCTCCGGCTACGGCTGGGTCGGCCGAGGCGTCGCGTTGCGCGCGAAGGGCATGGGCGCGCACGTGATCGTCACGGAGACCGATCCGGTCCGGGCGTTGGAGGCCGTGATGGACGGGTACGAGGTCCTGCCGATGGGCACGGCGGCGAAGGTCGGCGACGTCTTCTGCACCGCGACCGGCGACAAGTCCGTCATCCGCCGCGAGCACCTGGAGCAGATGAAGGACGGTGCCATCCTCGCCAACACGGGCCACTTCAACGTCGAGATCGACATCCCGGCGCTGAAGGGGCTTGCCTCGGAGACGCGGGAGGCGCGTACGTTCGTGGACGAGTACACGCTCGCGGACGGCCGCCGGATCTACCTGATCGCCGACGGTCGCCTCGTCAACCTGTCCGCCGCGGAAGGCCACCCTGCGCTCGTGATGGACATGTCCTTCGCGAACCAGGCGCTTTCGGCCGAGTATGCGATCCAGCATGCGCCCGAGCTGGAGCGCAAGGTCTATCCCGTGCCCGCGGAGATCGACAACGAGATC
>WNGB01013656.1_pt1 | contig 10914 bp, 13 predicted proteins | sample 5400681 | NCBI WGS metagenome assembly WNGB01 (sample SAMN13153367, study PRJNA577476) | soil metagenome | isolation source: 115 cm soil or saprolite under grassland replicate 2 | place: USA:California | collected 2016-06-15 | reverse complement strand
CAGGTCTACGTCTGCGATCGCGAGAACAGCCGCATCCAGGTCTTCACGGGGGCGGGCAAGTTCCTGTCCCAGTGGCGGGACATCGTGAAGCCCACGGACATCTCCTTCGACGCCGAGGAGATCGCCTACGTGAGCGAGCAGCGGCCGTCGATCAGCGTGATGGAGAAGAGCGGCAAGGTACTGGCCCGCTTCGACACGCCAGTGTCGGGGCACGGCCTCTGGGTCGACGCCCTCACGGGGGACGTCTATCTGGCCTCGGTCGGCGCCAAGAAGCTGATCAAGTACGAACGCAAGCGTTGAGAAGCGAGCGGGACGGGATTAGAGTGAGGCCAACATCAACCGGGAGGTCGCCATGCGCGTCTTGATGTCGATCGGCGGACCCAGCGTGTTCGAGACCGATCAACCGGCCGACGAGATCCTGGTGGGGACCGTCAACGGCGTGGCCTGGCTCCGGCGGGCCGACGGGACCTGGCGCGAGACCGTGCGCGCCCTCGAGGGCAAGCACGTCAGCAACCTCGTCGAGGACCCCGAGACCGGCCGCCTGTTCGCCGGGACTCACGGCGAGGGGATTCACGCCAGCGACGACGGCGGCCGGACGTGGACGCGCAAGGATCGCGGCGTCGACCACGCGAACATCTACTCGATGAGCGTCGCCCGGGGCGACGACGGCGTCCGGATCTACGCGGGGACCGAGCCCGCCCACCTGTTCGTGACGGGGGACGGGGGCGAGACGTGGCGGGAGCTGCCGTCGCTCCGCTCCGTGCCGTCCGTCGGCGACTGGATGTTTCCCGCACCGCCCCACGTCGCGCACGTCAAGCACATCACCTTCGACCCGCGTTCAGCGGAGACGATCTACGCCAGCGTCGAGGTCGGCGGCGCCTTCAAGAGCACGGACGGCGGCCGGAGCTGGCGCCAGCTCAGCGGGTTCTTCGAGGACGTCCACCGCATGATGGTCACGGGGGCGCGTCCGGACGATCTCGTCATGGGCAACGGCATCGGCGTCTACCGCAGCGGCGACGCCGGCGAGACGTGGGAGCAGCTGACCGACCGCTCGGCCCGCATCGGGTACCCGGATGCCGTCATCATCCATCCGCGCCAGCCGGATACCGTGTTCATGGCGGGCGCGATCTGCGGGCCCGGCCAGTGGCGCCAGACGAAGACGGCGGATGCGCGCGTCGCCCGCAGTCGCGACGGCGGCCGGCGCTGGGAATACCTCGAGGGCGGCCTGCCGGGCCACATCCACGGCAACATCGAGGGCTTCACGCTGAACGTCTGGTCGGGCGGCTCGGTGCTCTTCGCCGGCACCACGGACGGCGACGTCTTCCTGAGCGACGACGAGGGCGACACGTGGTCCACCATCGCGCGCAGAATCGGCGCGATCTCGAAGGGCGGCCACCACCTCGCCCTTCCCCTCGAGGAGGCGCTCGCCGGCACGGCCGCTCACTAGACCCGAACGCCGCGCTCGGCGTCAGCCGGGGATGCAGGCGATGACGGTGATCTCCACCAGCAGCTCCGGCGCATTCAGCGCGACCGACACGGTGGTCCGCGCCGGCTTGTCGGTCGAGAAGTATTTCGCGTACTCCTCGTTGTAGGCCGCGAGGTCTTCGCGTTTCGTGAGATGCGTCGTCGCGCTCAGCACGTTGTCGAGCGACGTGCCCGCGGCCGTCAGGACCGTCTTGATCCGCTCGAGCACGTTGCGGGTTTGCTCGCGGATGTCCTTGCCGAGCTCTCCGGTCACCGGGTGGCGGCCGGTCTGGCCGGCCACGAACACGAGGTTGCCGAACTTGGTGGCCGCCGACAGGTTGGGGTTGGACGCGGCCATGTTGACGGCGATGACTTCTTTCTTGGGCATGAATTGCTCCCTAAGACCAGAGCCCGCGGACACGGGCCGGGACGAGTTCGTCGTACGCCACCGGTGCTTTGAGTAAGCCGACGGTCTGAGCGAAGCGGCTCATCGCGCTCACCGACGCCTCCGAGATCGCCGGATCATAGAAGGGGAGGTCACGCTCGACGACCGCGGCGATGAGCTCGGCCGCGGCCGGCGGGAACCGACGGCCACCCACCTCGGTCGCGCGGGCCGGATCTTTCTTGAGCATGCGCTGCGCCTTGACGATCGCCCGCACGGCACCCGCCACGCGCTCCGGGTCCCGCGCGATCACCGCGTCGCTCGTCGACAGCGCGGCGAACGTGTACTGCCCCGCGCCGGGCGGGCCGTCGCCGCGCCGGACGTCGACGACGATCGTGCCGACCCCGCGGCGCACGGCGGTCTCGCTGCCGAGCGCGTTGGCCCAGAACCCGTCGACGACGCCGCGCTCGAGGGCATCGGCGGCCAGGACGCCGAAGGAGGCTCCGGGATCGAGCGCGCCGGGGACGGGCGCGATCGCGACGCCGTCCCGGGCCGGATCGATCCCGGACTCGGCGAGGAGGCCCAGGAACGCACGGTCGGGTCCGGGCGCGGCGCCGATGCGCCGGCCCTTCACCACGCCGACGTCGCCGCGGCGCGCGGCGAGATCCGCCCGCATGACGAGGAGCCAGGGCGTTCCCTGGGAGAGCGTCACCAGGAGCTTCGCGCCCTTGAAGCCGGGGAAGGCGAGCAACAGCGAGTGTGAGTTCCCGGCGACGAAGTCCACCGCGCCGTCTCGCAGCGCGGTGACCGCGCCGAGCGAGGGCAGGAGCTCGACGTGGGCGTCGAGACCCTGCTCCCGGAAGAGCCCGAGCTCCTCGGCGGCGAGGGCGGGGAAGTACGAGTTCGTCACGAGGTCGGGGGTCGAGATCTTCATGACGGCAGCTTGTCGCCCTCGGGCGGGGCCGGCACCTCGAACGCGTTGACGATGCCGCAGAGAATGCCGTAATAGTTCGCGTTCGCCGTCAGCTCGACCACCCACTGCACCCCGTGCCGCTTGACGAGCGCATCGAACACGGGCTGGTCGACCCGGTTCTTGCCGAAGAGCTGCTCGGCATAGGCCACGATCTCGCGCTCCTCGGCGGGGAGCTTGCCGGGATCGCCCTTCTTGCGGATCACGTCGATCGCCTCCTCGCGCACGCCGGCGCGACGCGCGGCGTTCACCTGCGCGGCCCACACGTAGGCGGCCTTCCGCTCGCGGACGCCGACCAGGATGGCCAGCGAGCGATCCTTGGACGCGACGATGCTGTCGTCGCGGTAGAAGTCCCCGAGGCCCAGGAGCTTCTCGGCCAGCTTCGGACTGTGCAGCAGGACGCTGAACGGCCCGCGGATGTTGCCGAAGACCTTCAGGACGTGGTCGACGACGTCGTGGTGCTGTGCGGCCACGTCGGACTTTCCGGTGATGGCGGCCACTCTCGGCATGATGGAGGGCTCCTTTCAGATGTTCGCCTCGGACGGCGGGGCCCCAGCCCCGCGACGTCCTGCGGCTCTCACGGCGCGGTTAGCGGGCGGGGTAGGCCTCGCCCCAGCGGTCTTGATACACGATATCGGCGAGCGGCGCGCGACCGACCGGGCCGAACTTTCCCATGGGATAGCCGATCGGGAGAATGGCATAGGAGTGGACGCCCGGGGGCAGGCCCAGCGCGGCCTCGGATTCCTTCTCATACAGCAGGTGGCGGGTGGTCAGCGTGGCCCCGAGCCCCAGGGCCCGCGCGGCCAGCAGCATGTTCTGCACCGCGGGGTAGATCGAGGCCCCGGAGGCACGCGTCGGAGCTGCGGTTCCCTCGTCGAGGCACGCGACGATCCACACCGGCGCTTCGTGGAAGTGATCGGTCAGATACTCCACCGCCGCGTGCTGCCTCAGGTACTGCTCCTTGGTGACGCCGGGAGGCGGCGTGCTCGTGCGATAGCGCGGTCCGATGACCTCGTCGAACGCTCGCTTGTAGTGCACCTGGACGCGCCGCTTGATCTCCGGATCCTTGACGACCAGGAAGCGCCAACGCTGCGTGTTGCCGCCGTTGGGGGCGCAGATCCCGGCCTCGAGGATCTTCCGGATCAGCTCATCGGGCACCGGGTCGGGCTTCAGCCGCCGCATCGCCCGCATCGTCTGCATGATCTCGAAGAGGTCCGTCTGTCCTGCCATCGCGTCTCTCCTCACGTTCGCTCGGCGGCGGCGACGAAGCCGGGGATCTGCGTCCAGCGCAGCTGGGTGTCGTGCGCCACCTCGATTTTCCGGCCGTTCGAGTCCTCGATCCCGAGCGGATGATAGACCAGCTCGATCATGTTGCCGTCGGGGTCGTGGACGTAGGTGTAGTGCTCGCCCGTGTCCTCGCGGCGCCCCTGATAGGGATCGGTGCCGCCGATGTTCCGTCGGACCGAGGCGGCCGACGTGCGCACGTGCGGGATCCTCAGCGTCTCCAGGTGGGCGAGCATGGGCTCCCAGTCGTCCACCTCCAGCGCGAAATGCGCGGAGGGCGCGCAGGTCGGCTGGGCCGTCTCGGTGAAGTGAATCTCGCAGCTGCCGAGGCGGAGCTGCAGCTGGCGCTCGTTGAGCGCCGGCCCCCGATCGAGGAACTCCGCGCCCAGCACCTTCATGTACCAGTCCCGCGTCCGCGCGCGGTCGCTGATCTGGACGTTGACGTGATGGATGAGCTTGATCCTGGACATGGCCTGACCTCCGTTCAGGATGTGTCGGCCACGACGTGGTTTCTGAGCACGCCGATGCCGCTGATCTCGACCTCGATGACGTCGCCCGGGACCATGTCGCCGTCCGCCCCCTGAGTGCCCATCCACAACACGTCTCCAGGGTGAAGGGTCGTGTGCCGGCTCAGCTCCTCGATCCACGTGGCGGTGTCCCAGATCTGATCGGCCGAGGAGAAATCCTCCCATACCGTGCCGTTGTGGCGGACGACGATCCGGAACTTCGTGGGATCCAGATCGGTCACGATCCAGGGACCGAACGGCTTGAACGTGTCGCTGTTCTTGCCGCGGAACATGGTCCGATCGCCCCGCTGCCAGTCCCGCTGGCTGATGTCGTTGCCGATGCTGTAGCCGAACACATGATCGAGGGCGCGCTCGCGCGAGACGTTCCGCGCCTTCGTGCCGATGACGACCGCCAGCTGCCCCTCCGGCTGGACCGCTCCGGCGCAGTCCTTCGGCACGACGATGTTGTCCTCGGGACCGATGAGCGCGTGCACGGAACGGAAGTTCGGCTCCGGCCTCGTCGGGTAGCTCGGCGCCGCGTTCCGCCGCCGGGCCATTCCTTCCACGTGACCCCGGTAGTTCGGCCCTGCGGCGTACAGCATCGGCGGGATGACGGGTGGCAGAAGCTTCACCTGGCCGAGGGGATGGCTCGTGCTGGTGACCGTGTGCGCTCCGAAGGGAGTCCCCGCGACCTCCGTGACCGTCTCGCCATCGACGATACCGTGGCTCACGTGCTGGTCCACCTGGAAGCGACACCACTTCATCGTCCGCGCGCTCCTTTGTCGATCGTTCTCGCAGGGCGGGGGGTCGTGCCCCGCCGGCGGGTCCGCCGCCGGTCTGGCGAGCATACTGCCGGAGGAACGAGCCGCGCCAGCGTTTCTCCGTGCCCTTTTTGGCTGAATTCCAGACCGCAGGGATAGCCGATCAGCCGGCCGTAGACTTTGCAGAGATTCGATCTTCTCCAAGTGCCCGCGGCGTTTCGCGCCCGGAGCGACTGAACCGGATCGTCAGGGATCGCTGGTAGCGGCGGGACATCGTGTAGCAACCTCCCGTCAGGCCACCGGAACCGGAGCGCACCGTCCGACAGTCGTTCTACCTGGTAGCCCTCCTCGTGCATGGCGCGGTGATGACGCCGACACAGCATCGCGAGGTTCGAGAGTGTCGTCGGCCCGCCGTGGGCCCAGTGACGGATGTGATGGCCCTGGCCGAACCGGACGCCACAGCCCGGGCGGAATCGTGCGCGTCCGCGCGCCCACTTCGACGATTCGCCCGTCCGCATCGTGCCGCATCACCACGCGGCTCGCGTCGCACGCCAGCCGGCGAGACGTTTCCGAGGAAACGTGTGTGCCGCCCTCGAGGACGGACTGGCCGGGCGCGTCGGCATCCGCCAGGACGGGAGCATCGACGTGGACGATGACTTGGTATCGCTCGCCCGGCGCCTCGGGATCCAGGCCCTGGTGGAGCGCGGTCTCGGCCAGCAACGCCAGCGCGTCCGCCTGCTGCTGGGCCATCGATGACGTTTCCGAGGAAACGTCCACGGGGCCGTGGGCCGCCGCCGTGCCCCGCGCCCGCCGATACAGCGTCTCGCGAGCCGCCGCGAGGGCTTGCATGAGCACGGCGCCCTCCTCGGGAGTCAATCGACCGCGGATGACGACCATACCGTCTTCGTCTTGATACACGTGCAGGGCGCGACTCTTGTGGCGGTGAGCCGTCTCACGCGCCTCGGCGATCTGGTCGACCCGGCGCCAGCCGCGGACAATCCGCTCGACCTGGCACCCGCTGCCGACGCGACCGACCGCGAGCAATCGCTCACGGACGCGCTCGCGGGCGGCGCCGACGTCCATTCCAACGCGCCAGGCCAGCCAGTGCGCGCAACCGCCGTTCTACCAACGTGTCAAGCAAAATCCGTTCGGCAACCTGGAAGCGCCCGATCACGTCGACGCCACGACGGGGTCAGACTTTGACTTCTAAACATTATGGTTGAGGAGGTGTTCCAGGCGCGGCGCGACTCGTCGCTGCGACTCGGTGATACGATGCCCGCCGAGCAGCGGACACGTGCTCGTCTGGAGCCGCGCATCAGCAGAAAGGAACACGATGGCCAAGGCACGAGTGAACGGGATCGAGATCGACTATCGGGACACCGGGCGGGGGCGCCCGATCCTGCTGACTCACGGCCACCTGTCGGGCCGGACCGCGTGGGATGGCCAGCATCGGGCACTCGCCGATCGGTATCGAGTGATCAGCTGGGACATCCGCGGGCATGGCCAGACCGACACTCCCGACGATCCCGCGCAGTACTCGCTGGAGCTGACCGTGGCCGACATCCGCGCGTTGCTCGGCCACCTCGGGATCGAGCGCGCCGTCATCGGCGGCCTCTCGCTCGGCGGATACGTCTCGCTCGCCTTCTCCCTCGCGCATCCCGAGATGGTCGAAGCGCTGGTGATCTGCGACTCCGGCCCGGGCTATCGCAACGCGCAGGCGCGGGAGCAATGGAACGCGCGCGCTTTCGCGCGCGCCGTCGAGCTGGAGGCGCAGGGCCTCGAGAGCCTGGCGAGCCGCAGTCGTGAAGTTCAGGAAACGAGGAGCCGTCATCGCTCGGCGGGCGCTCTCGCCCACGCCACGCGCGGGGTCCTCGCCCAGCAGGGCTCGACGGTCATCGACGGGCTGCCGTCGATCGCCGTGCCCACGCTGGTGATCGTCGGCGACCAGGACACGCCGTTCCTGGCCCCCTGCGAATACATCGCGAAGAAGATCCCCGGTGCGCGCCTGGAGGCGATCACGGGCGCGGGCCATTCGTCGAACCTGGATCAGCCCGACCAATTCAACCGGGTCCTGCTGGACTTTCTCGACTCGCTGCCGCCGGCGAAGGAATGACTGACATGACGGCGTATCCGTTGCTGATCGAGTTCGTGTCCGGCACCCGCATCGTCCGCGAGCCCGAGGTCGTGTCGAAGCTGCCGATCCTGCACAACGGTCCGCCGGGAACGTCTGTCGTCTTCCGGGACGGAGCCGAGGTGCCCTTGCCGACCGATCAGATCGTCTTCGCCGAGGACACCGGTGGGGCGGCCCAGGTCGGATTCGGCGGAATGAGCTTCGAGGGAATCGACGGCGGCGAGCTGGTCTTCCTCCGGGTTCGCGACCTCCAGCCCGAGGCGCTGCTGTCTCCCGAGCGGGGTCGAAGGATGACGCTCGATCCACGCCTGGTCGCCTCCATCGCGGTCGAGGGACGAGTCGTGTGGTCAGGCTGACGGGTGTCTCTCTGAAGCCGCGATGAAGATCATGGACCTGTGGGTCATGGTCCGGCACTCGGTGTCGGCGTGGATCGATGACTACGCCCCCAGCATGGGCGCGGCCCTGGCCTACTACACGATGTTCTCGATCGCGCCGCTCCTGGTCATCGTGATCGCGGTCGCCGGCATCCTGTTCGGCAACGACGCGGCCCAAGGGCATGTGCTCGCGGAGCTGCGAGGCATCATGGGGGACGAAGGCGCCCTCGTCGTGGAGGGCCTGCTCAAGAGTGCCAGCGATCCGGAGAAGAGCTCGCTCGCCGCCCTCGTTGGGATCATCACGCTCCTGGTCGGAGCCACGAGCGTGTTCGCCGAGCTGCAGAGCGCGCTCGACCGCATCTGGCGCGCCGAGGCGACCCCGCCATCCGAAGGCGTGTGGCCCTGGCTACGGACGCGGGTGCTGTCGCTGGGCATGATCCTGGGCCTCGGGTTCCTGTTGCTCGTCTCGCTGGTGGTGAGTGCCGCACTCGCCGCGCTCGGCAAATGGTGGGGCCCGCTGTTCGGCGCCTGGGAGCTGATCCTCGAGACGATCAACTTCATCGTCACCTTCGTCATCGTCACGCTGATCTTCGCGATGATCTACAAGTCCCTGCCGCGCGTGAGCATCGACTGGCGCGACGTGTGGATCGGCGCGACGGTCACGGCGCTGCTGTTCACGGTCGGCAAGCTTCTCATCGGCTTGTATCTGGGCCGAACCGGCATCGCCTCCGCGTTCGGTGCGGCGGGGTCTCTGGTGGTGCTGCTGGTCTGGGTCTACTACTCGGCGCAGATCTTCCTGCTCGGCGCGGAGTTCACGTGGGTCTACACGCATCGCCATGGCTCACGGGCGGGGCGAGCGAGCGCCTGAGCCATGGCGCGCTATCTCTTCCAGGGCACGTACTCCCGCGCTGACCCGCGGCCATTGGTCAATAACCGTCTGCCCAATCGACGACGTTGGTCAGGGGCCGCCCGTCCAGATAGGCGCGCAGGTTGTCGCAGAAGAGATCGATCCCCCGATGCTGGCGCACGTCGCCGCCGCCCGAGACATGCGGGGTGATGAGGACCCGCTCGTCGTCCCAGAGGCGACGATCGGGCTCGTGCTCGAACTCGCCCACGTAGACGTCGAGGGCCACGCCCCGCAGCCTTCCCGCCGCGAGGGCGGCGATCAACGCCTCTTCGTCGATGATCTCGCCTCGCGCGACGTTCACCAGGATCGCGCCCGGCTTCATGGCGGCAAACGCCTCCGGACCGATCAGCTTGGTCGTCTCCCGTGTCCATTGACAGCAGACCACCACGCCATCGCTCTCCCCGAGGAGCGCATGGAGACGCTCGGGGCTTTCCAGGCGGCTGAATCCGGCCGGCAGTGCGGCATGGGCCGCCACCCGGCGCCGCGTGCCGATCACCCGCATGCCCGCACCGGCGCACAGCCGCCCGACTTCCTGGCCGATGCCACCGGCGCCCACGACGCAGATCGTCTTCCCTTGCAGGAGCAGGGGGCGGTACGGGCGATGGTCGAAGCGATGCCGCTGCCGATCGCCAGACGCATGGTGGAGCCCCCTGGCAAAGTGAAGGAGGCTGGCCAGGGCGTACTCGGCCATCGCGCGGGTGTTGCCATGGCCGCGCGAGGTGGTGACGATGACCTCGCTGCCCCAGAGATCCCCGCGTAACAGGTTGCTCGCCCCGGCCGGGAGCTGGTGGAACCAGCGCAGGCGCGGCGCCCGGGCCCGGAGATCCAGCGGAAACGGAAAACCCCCGAGGACGATCTCGGCGCGGGCCAGCAGCTGGTCGCGCTCCTGGCGTGAGCCGATTGATCCTGCACGCTCACCGAGGTAGCGGTGGACCGTCCACGGCGGCCAGGTCTCGCGGAGCTCGACGTCGAACCCGCCCCGGGCATCGACCACGTGCAGGCATCGGTCGACCGCCGCGATACGACCGAGAGCGTCGTCGGATACCGGCACGGTCACCAGGACTTCTCTGATGGGCAGCATGATCGTTCTCGGCGCATTGTCCCGTCGGAACGACAGCGAGGCAAGCGCATGACGTAGTAGGATCGAGACGCCCGAGAGGAGACGTGCACGAAATGCCGAGCACTCGACGCCAGCAGATCCAACTGAGTCCCGACGAGCAAGCCGCGTTCTTCCGGGAGCGCAAGAAGGCTGCCCTTGCCACCATCGACAAGGACGGCTTCCCCCACGTCGTGGCGATGAATTATTTCGCTCGGGATGGCGCCTTCTACATGACCTCGTACGGGAAGGCTCAGAAGGTCGTCAACGTTCGACGCAACGCCAAGGTGGCGCTGATGGTGGAAAGCGGTGACACCTACGCCGAGCTGCGTGGCGTGATGATTCGCGGCCGGTGCGAGATCCTCGAAAGCGAGGAGGCGGTCAGGGCGGCGTTCGAGGGGCGTGCGGAGGCGCAATCGACTCCGTCGCCGGCCCAGCCGGGTGCTCAGGCCAGCGCGCCGAAGCGCGTCGTGCTCAAGATCGTTCCCGAGAAGGTGATCAGCTGGGACCACCGAAAGCTCGGCGGAAAATACTGATGCGAGCGGTGACCTTCTCCCGATTGGGTGGCCCCGAAGTCCTGGAATTGTCGGAGCTGCCTGAGCCGCGGCCCGGCCCCGGCGAGGTGCGCATTCGCGTCGCGGCGGCGACGGTCAACCCGACCGACATCAGCTTCCGCACCGGACGGCAGCTGACAACCGCCCAACTGGCCGAGATGGGTGTGCTGCCGCCCTACATCCCCGGCATGGAGCTGGCCGGAACGGTGGATGCCGTCGGCGAGGGCACGAGCTGGCGCACCGGTGACCGGGTGATGGCGGTCGTCAATCCACGCCGTCCGGGCGGTGGCGCGCAAGCCGAGCTGGTGGTCGTTCCTGCCGCATCTGTGGCCCGCGTGCCCGAGGGAACCAGCCTGGAGTTCGCGGCCACGTTACCGATGAATGGGCTGACCGTGCGCCTGGCCCTGGACCGGCTCGCACTCGAACCCGGCCAGACCTTGGGGGTCACCGGCGCGGCCGGCGCAGTCGGAGGCTACGCGGTGCAG
>WNGB01025710.1_pt1 | contig 10915 bp, 11 predicted proteins | sample 5400681 | NCBI WGS metagenome assembly WNGB01 (sample SAMN13153367, study PRJNA577476) | soil metagenome | isolation source: 115 cm soil or saprolite under grassland replicate 2 | place: USA:California | collected 2016-06-15 | reverse complement strand
AGCATCTCACCGGTGGCGTTCACCTGACACCGCAGCAGGCCAAGCAGCTCCCGCCTGCGGTGCACGCCGAGTTCCTGCATGCCTTCGCGCACGCCCTGCACGGTGTCTTCCTCTGGGGGATGCTGCTGGCGATCGTTCCGTTCGTTCTGGCCTGGCTGCTCAAAGAGGTTCCCTTGCGCACGACGCTTGCGCGGCCCGCCGAATTCGCCGCAGAGCAGGCTGCCGCTGGCGCGACCGGCGCCGACGCGATCGTCGAACCCGCAGCCGACGCGGCGGCCGCGCGCTGACGATGCCGGCGTCCACTTTCACGCGAACGGAGGCCAGATGCGAGCAATCGCCATGACGGACTACGACAGCGGCGTCGCTCTGCACGAGCTGCCGATGCCCGAGCCGGCGCCAAACGAACTCCTCGTCCGGGTACACGCGTCGTCGCTCAACGGCATCGACGTTCTCGTGGCGGGCGGCGTGTTGAAGGGAATGATGGAGCACGAGTTTCCCGCCGTTCCCGGGCGCGACTTCGCGGGCACGGTCGAGCAGGTCGGCTCGGACGCCAGCCGCTTCGAGGTCGGCGATGACGTCTTCGGCTTCCTGACCAAGCCGACCGTGCACGAGGGCGCCTGGGCCGAATACGTCACCGTGCCCGAGGACGGGTTCGTCGCGCGCAAGCCGAGCGGTCTCGATTTCACCGAGGCGGCCGCGCTGCCGCTCGCCGGCGTCACCGCGCTGGTCGCAGTCGACGCGGTCGACCCACATCAGGACGACACGGTGCCGGTTGTCGGCGCCGATGGCGGCGTCGGCAGCTACGCGGTGCAGCTTGCCGCCAACCGCGGTGCGATGGTGATCGCGACCGTGAAACCCGACGACGAGCAGCGCCTACGTGAGCTCGGCGCCGCCGAGACGATCGACTACACGCAGCAGAAGATTGCCGCCGCCGTCGGCGAGCGCCACCCCGACGGCGTCAACGCGCTGATCGACCTCGTCAACCAGGCAGACGGCTTCGCGCCACTCGCGGATCTCGTCCGGGACGGCGGCCGCGCCGCCTCCTCGCTAGGAGCCGCCGACGAAGACGGCCTCGCCTCGCGCAACATCAGCGCGACGAACGTGATGGCGAGCGCCGACGCGAGCATGATCGCGCGACTTGCCGAGCTCGCCGCTCGCGGAGAGGTCAAACCCGCGATCGACACCGTCCGGACGCTCGACGAAACGCCCGCCGCGATCGACCAGTTCACGGCCGGCAAGCGCGGCAAGATCGTCATCTCCCTCACCGAGGAATCCCGGGCACTGCGACCAAGCCACTAGTCCTCCATGTCCGGCTTCACGATCAAGAACCTGAGAAAGGCGGGCGCGATTGCCGGACAGCTCGAGCACCGCGGTCTAGTCATCCGAGCCTATCGCGACTCGCTCCGCGTCACCGTGCGCTCCCCCGACGACGACCTGCTCGTTGGGGCCGGCCGTCCGCGTCTCGCTCGTCATCGATGGGAGCGGCCGCGCGACGAGTGCGAGGGACGACGAGGCTCGAGACCGCCGGATCGAGGAGCAGGCCCGCCGCGAAGGCATCGATCTCGACCTCATCGCGGAGGAAGGGCTGAGCGATGAACGTGTCGAGACCGCGCGGGCCCACGCGCGCACCCGAGCACACGCAGGCAACCAGTACGAGCAGGGCAACGGGCAGGAACGACTCCACGACCGAGCTCGAAAGCTGTGGCTGCGGAGCTCTGGTTTCGCTCTGACACGGCCTATGCGTTATCTGAGACATGCCGCGCTCGACACGCGACGACAATGAGGAGGTTCGGCACGCGCACAGGCCGAGCGCCGGCAGATTGTCGATGTACCGCGCGCTGGACGAAGCGGACCGTTGATCGGGCGACCCGGTCGAGGCCGACGTTGCCGGAATGCGGTCAGTATTCGAGGACTTAGTGTCCTAGCTCGGACGCCTGAAGGCGGCCGTCAAATCAACCTGCTGAACATCAGCAGGTACTTCATGCCTAGCCGCGGAGATTTCATAGTGCCAAGTCCGCTCGGGCATCTTCGGGCGCTCGTACAAGAAGTCCAGCGTTCTTTAGAAGCGAGTGGTGGGTAGGAGGTGGCTCATCTCGAAATCGAAGGAGGTTCCGATGACGACAGAGGTGCTTGATCCTGAACGCGAAGGCGAAGAGCGCGAGCCAGAGCCGGCGCAGCCAGACACCGTGCCGGATGAAGAGCCCGGCATCACCGCGCCAGAGCCGGACACGCTTCCCGAAGAACCCGATCTCAATCCGCCGGATCCTGGAAGCGAACGAATCTAGCCACGTCCCCGGAAATGGTCGCCTCTTGAGGCGGCCGGTCCGCTGCGGTGGGACATCGCGGTGCACTCGAATACCCATGGGCTCGACGTGCTCTTCAAGCGCCCGCTCGGCGACGCTCACCAGATCCGCGCGCGCGACGGCGGGGCCGCTATCGCTCCAGCCGCCGGCGAATGAGCGGGAGGACGATGGAAACGCCTGAGCCTGCGCAGGGACACAAGTAATAAGGAGAAGCAGACCTGGCAGGCGGGGAGCTCAACGCGCGAGGCGGCCGCCGCAATCGATCCGGAAGCATTGGGATTTTCGGTCCCCTTGCGCTAGCTGCAACGAACCGCAAGAAGCCGCAACGGGCAGCGTCGAACTGAAGCTCCGCGGTACGCACCTGGTACGTTCACGAGCCCATCTTCAGGGTTCGCCGGCCGCGTTTTCCCTGCAAATCCGATGGGCCGGGCAGGATTCGAACCTGCGACCTCGGGATTAAAAGTCCGGGCTCACCATGAGCGCGGCGGCCTACGTGAGTGCGCGGTGCAATGTCGCGGCCAGGGTTTGTAGTCGTCCAACCGGGGCAGGGGAGAGGACGAAGCGATCGGAGGTGAGTCGACGCCGAGCATCGAGGGCTACCGCTTCGGGCACGTCGTCGTCGATGGTGAGGCGCAGACGCGTGACCTGATCGTTCTGCCCGATCGCGTGCTCACCAATTGGTGGCGGGCGGAGGGGCACCGACTCGTTCTTGCCGACCTCGAGGACGTCATCGATGAGTTGCCGGAGCGGCTGATCGTCGGCACCGGCGCGTACGGGCAGCTGCGTCCCGACCCGGAGACGCTCGACCGGCTGCGGCAGCGGGGCATCGAGGTCGAGGCGCTGCGGACGGACGAGGCTGTGCGTCGCTACGGCGAGCTCGACCCTCGCCGCACGGCGGCTGCACTTCACTTGACCTGCTGATGGACGCCTTCGCCCTCGAGACCAGCGCGTTCGACAATGCTCAAGCGATCCCAAGCCGCTACACCTGCGAAGGCGGGGACGTCTCGCCGCCGATTCGCTGGAGAAACGTGCCCGAGGGGACGCGGTCCTTGGCGCTCGTCGTCGACGACCCGGACGCGCCGCGTGGTGTCTTCACGCACTGGATCGCCTGGGGCCTCGACCCGGCGGCCGACGGGCTGGACGAGGGAGAGCCGGCGCCGAACGAGGGGCAGAACGACTTCGGCACAACGGGCTACCGCGGTCCCTGCCCGCCTCCGGGCCACGGGCGCCATCGCTACGTCTTCCGCCTGTACGCGCTCGACGCAGAGCTCGAGCTCGGCGCCGGTGCCGCGAAAGCCAAGCTGGAACAGGCGATCGAAGGGCACGTGCTGACCACGGCCGAGCTCGTCGGCACGTACGAGCGCACGTAGCCCAGCGCAGCCGGGGGTCGACGGTCGCCGCTGCGCCCGACGCGGGGTTCAGATTCAACGTCGGACCGAAACGGTCGGGCGTTACGCGCCGAGTGCCTCGGCGGCACGCTCGTAATCTGCGGCTGCGACCCAGACGATCATTCCGAAACGTCCAGATCCTGCGCGGGTGGCCGCCGCTGCGGTGAGATTGATGTTCGCCTCCGCGAGCTTCCCCGTGACGTCGGCAACCGCGCCGACGCGATCGTCTCCCTCGATGAGGAAAGCGCGCTTCGCTTCGCTGAGCGTCGCGCCGGCTCGCGCGGCGGCCTCTCTCAGCGACTCCGGGTCTTCCGGGACCAGATCGATCTGCGACTGGCCGCCGCTGAGAGGGAATCCGAGGAAGGCGAGCAGGTTCACGCCGCCGTCCTTAAGGGCAGTCAGGATCTGCTGGCCCCCTCCGGGCATGTCCGGAACCGTCACGTAGTAGTACTCGACGCTTCTCACGGTGTCGGCATTACGGACCTCCCTATCGAGCATGCCGTGCAGCCCGAACGATACGCCGGTCTCGCTGCGGGGACGGCATCGCGTCGATCGGTCCGAACCGCCGTTACGCGCGCTGAATGCCACGCCGGGTGACCACGAGATTGACCGGTTCGGTCGGAAGGGCTATCGGCGGTTTTCCGTTCAGCGACACCTCGAGATTCCAGGGAGCGCCGACCCGCAACCAGAGCTGCGGGCGACGGGCGGCGAGCTTGTAGCGGAGGGCGCCGCCGTCGACGAGTGTCCCCTCGTAGAGCAGCGGGCCGCTTGCCGAGCCGACCCGGACGAGCACCCAGCAGCGATCGCGAGCGCGAAGGACGAGATGTCCCGACCGAGCTATCGCCGCGCGATGCGGGTGCGGGAGGGGCGTAACTGCGGCCCGATTCGGGCGGACAGCCCGCTGCGGCGGCGCCGACACCGGCGGTGCGGGGTGGGTCCCTCCGAAACGCCAGGCGAGCAGGCCGAGGAGCGCGACGGCGACAGTCCCAGCCACCGCGGCGGGGATGCGGTGACCCCATGTGTGAGTGCGCATCTCCCGCGGCGGCACGAGCTCGGACAGCGGGGTCTCCGGGAAGCGAGCATTGAATTCGTCGACGAAGAGCTGCGCGTCGAGGCCGAGGAAGTCGGCGTAGACGCGAAGGAAACCCTTCGCGTAAGCCCGCGCCGGCATCAGTTCGAACCGCTCCTCTTCGAGCGCGGCGAGGTATCGCTCTCGGATCAGCGTCTCCCGGGCGACCTCGGCCAGCTCGAGTCCCTGGCGCCGGCGCGCCTCGCGGAGGGTGCTGCCGATCTCGAACACGCGGCACTCCGATCACGCAGGAAAGGCTCGCCTCACATAGTGCCTGAGCATCACTTGACCGGTTTCTGCAGGCTGCGCGTGATCGGACGATCGAGCGCTCGGCACCTGTGCAAATGCCGAGTGCAAGACTCGCGGCGTGCGCGAGCGGCGTCGCAAGTTTTGGGGTTGGGGCTACGAGGGCGACGGTCTTGCGCCTGCCGAGGCCGAGGCGCTCGCCCGCCGCCTTGCCGACGCGTTTGGCCCGGATGCGGTCCGGAGGCATCCGCCGCCGCGTGTCGAGTACCTCGTGCTGCGTCCGCCGCGGATCAAGCCTGCGGGAAGAACGGCGTCGACGACTCCGTGGCCGCGCTCCTCCTCTACCTCGACCAGAACTACTTGAGCGGCATCGTGAAACAGAAGCCCGGCTTCCGGGAGCTCGAGCCGGTGGTGCGTGAGGCGGTGGCGCGAGGCGCGGTCGCGGTCCCGGAGGCGTCGTCGCACCGCCTGGAGTCGGCGGCGCGGCCCGACCTGCCGTTGCTCGAGCTTCTGCGCGAACTTTCCGGCGGTCTGCGCCTCCCCGAGAAACCGGGCGCGCTCGAGCGGTCGTGCGAACGGCGGCTCGCCCTGATCCTCGAGCGTGATTTCCCGGAGCGTCGCGCCCGTGCCGGCGATGCGCTCGACCTTCGCTCGCTCGCGCTCGCCCTGCCTCGCTGCCGACTCGTCACCTGCGACGCGTTCATGGCCGACGTCGTGCGCAGGAGCGGCCTCGGCGTGCGTTTTCGCAACGAGCTCTTCAGCGGCCGCCGCAGCGACGTCGTCCGGCTGCGCGAACGGCTCGAATCGCTTCCGTACGCAGGCCGCCGCTAACGGTCAGCGGCGCGACGACGGCGCCAAGCGGTCGGCCCGGCGCGTCTGCATCGAGGGCAGCTTACGATCGCGCGATGGTGGCGAAGCTCACGGTCGTCGGATCGGTCAACCTCGATCTTGTCGCGCGCGTCGAGCGGTTTCCGCGGGCGGGGGAGACGCTGACGGCGTCGTTCTTCGAGCGGATTCCGGGCGGAAAAGGAGCGAACCAGGCCGTCGCGGCAGCGCGGCTCGGCGCGGAGGTTCGCTTCGTCGGTTGCGTCGGCCGCGACGCCGCAGCGGCGGAAGCGCTCGTCAACCTGCGCGGTCTCGAGTTGGACGTCCGTGAGGCGGATGAACCAACGGGGCTCGCGCTCATCTTCGTCAACAAGGCGGGCGACAATCAGATCGTCGTCGTGCCGGGAGCGAACGCCGAGGTCGAGGCGTCTTCCGCGTCCGGCTCCGTCCTCTGTCAGCTCGAGATTCCCGACAACGCGATCGCACAGGCGCGCGCTAACGCAGACTGGCTCTGCGTCAATGCAGCGCCCGCGCGGCCGTTCAGCGTCGATGCCGACCTGGTCGTGGCGAACCGCTTCGAGCTCGACGTGATCGGGCCGCAGCGCGGGCTCGTCGCGGTAACGTTGGGCGCGGAGGGCGCAGTGCTCCTCGAAGACGGGAATGAGGTCGCACGGGCGGCGGCGCCGAAGGTGGATTCGGTCGACGGGACTGCCGCGGGCGATGCGTTCACGGCGGCTCTCGTCGTGTCGCTGCTCGAGCGCCGCGGAAGGGAGGAGGCGTTGCGCCGCGCTTGTGCCGCGGGAGCGATCGCAGCCTCGCGCTTCGGCGCGCAACCGTCGCTTCCGACCGCGGACGAGGTCGACGCGATACTGGGCCGCTGATGGCAACGGCGATCCTGCTTGACTGCGATCCGGGGCACGATGACGCGATCGCGCTTCTGCTTGCGCTCGCATCGCCCGAGCTGGAGTTGCTCGGCGTTACCACGGTCGCCGGCAACCAGACGCTGGAAAAGACGACGGCGAACGCGATTCGTGTTCTCGACTTCGTCGGCCGCGACGACGTGCCCGTCGCGGCCGGCGCGTCGGCGCCACTCGTGCGCGAGCCGTACGTGGCGGCGTACGTCCACGGCGAGTCGGGACTCGACGGGCCCGACCTGCCGCCGCCGAGGCGTGAGCCGCTGCAGCAACATGCTGCGGACTTTCTCGCCGAGCAGATCCGCGCGCGCAAGGGCGCGGTGACGCTCGTGCCGACCGCACCGCTGACGAATATTGCCTTGCTGTTCGCCTTGCATCCCGAGGCGCGGCCGGAACGCATCGTGCTCATGGGTGGCGCGCTCGCCGAAGGAAACGTCACGCCGGCGGCCGAGTTCAACATCTGGGCAGATCCCGAAGCCGCCGCACGCGTGTTCGCAAGCGGAATCGACTTGACGATGGTCGGGCTCGACGTGACGCACAAAGCGCTGCTCACACGGGCGCACCAGCAACGCCTCGAGGGCCGGGTGGGGGAGATGGTGCGCGCGCTGCTGCGGTTCTACGGCGAGTTCCATCGCAGGCAGTACGGCTGGGGAGGTTCGCCGATCCACGACGCCGTCGCGGTCGCGCATGTCGCGCGCCCCGACCTCCTCGAGACGGTCGACCGTGGTGTGAAGGTCGACACGGGCCCCGAGCTGAGCCGCGGGCGAACGTATGTCGACGTCTGGGGGCGCGCAGGCTGGGAGCCGAACGCGCACGTCGCCGTCGACATCCGCGCCGAGGACTTCCTCGATCTGCTCGTCGAGCGGTTGAATTCGCTCTCGTGAGCGGACTCGTCTTCGCGGCGATCGCGCTCTGACGGACTCGAACCGTCGTCCCCTCCTGACATAGGGGGACAGCCGATCCCCTTGCACCGTGCCGCAGCGAGCGGCACCGAGTTGTACGGCGTTACCTGCACCGAAGCCGTCTGCAGAGATGGCAACTCGCCCGAGGAATCGCCGATTTGCAGGCTATTGTTGGGGTGCTCTGGCGCGGCCTTGTGGACCTTCTGTTGACCCGGTGCGTCGCCCCTTCGGACAACGGCCATTGCCGCAACAGGCGTCCGGTGGACCCTGCCGGCCTCTGGCGGCCGGCACACGTGCGCGCGTCGCACGGTGTACGCCGAGCATGATTCGCGTGGGTTCAGTGCCGGTCGGCCGAACGCATAGTCTCGCGCGCGGCGAGGTTTGATCGAACTGCGGCCAGAGCTTCGTCGACGGCTTCTTCAAGCGAAAGCGCGCGGCCCATGCGGCGGGCACGCTCGAGGGCTGGATCGTCGCCGGCGCGTAAGCGCTGCTCATATCGCTCGCGCTCGTGCTCCCATGCGCCGACGGGGCCGCGGCCCTCCTCGGCTTCGATGGCGCCCCAAAGCCTGCCGGCGCGCTCGAGCCGAAGGCGAACCCTGCCGGCCTCATTCTCCTCGCTGGCGCTGTTGCGCGGTTTGCGGTCCTAACGCAGTGTCAGCTCTCGCTTGACGGCAAAGCAGGCTCCTGTCAGAGTCGCCCCGTCACGTCCTGTGGGCCTTGGCTGCAGTTCGTTGCAGCGATGAACCGTACGATTTGCAGCACGTTTCAGCTTCATGCAGTTCGTTTCAGCTCGTTGACCCGGACTTTTAATCCCGAGGTCGCAGGTTCGAGTCCTGCCCGGCCCATGACGAAAGCGCTGCAAATGAGGCACTTCTTGCGTGGGTTGTCTCGCTTGCAGACGCGGTGAGCGTACGTAGTGCGTAACAACTCGCTGCGGCTCGACGCGGCTTGCTGCTGCTTGTTGCAGCTCGTTTCAGCTCGAGACAGGGGATTTCGGGTCCCCTGCTTGGGTTAGGCACGGCCCGTTAAGAAGGCGCTGCTCCAGCTGTGCGAGCGGCGCTCCAAGGCAGATGGCGATAGTCGACAGCGAACGCGGCTGAGCGGTCCGGTCAAGCCAATTGCTTGGCGCGCAACTCGGCCAGTGCCGGCTCGGTCTTCTCGTGCTCGAGGCCCATTCCGCGGAGGACTTCGTCGCGCTTGCCGAACTGGATCTGGTCGTACTGGACGATCTCGGCGCGGTTGCCGAACGGATCGAGGAAGTCGAGGCGGCGGCCGGGGATGATCTCGACGCCGGCCGCTTCGAGCGCGCGACGCGTCGCTTCCTTGTCGTCGACGACGAGGCCGAAGTGGCGTGCTCCGTCGCGCGGCTGCGTCCGGCCTTGCATGAGCGCGAGGAACTGGTCGCCGATGTCGATGAAGGCGGCGCCCTCCGAGCGGCCTCGCAGCTCGATGTCGAACAGTGGCCGTAGAAGTCGAGTGCGCGGTCGATGTCGTCGACCTCGAGCGCGACGTGGTTGATGCCGACGAGCCGCGGTTTGGTCGCGTCGCTCACGGCAGGATCAGGTGGACGTCGCCGAACTCGTGCCAGCGGTAGCCGTGTGCGAGTGCAGCGCGATAGGAGCGCTCACGCAGCTGTGCGCCGGCCGCCGCGTCGAGCAGCTGGAGGTGCGACGACTCGGGCTCGTGCCAGCCGGTGAGGAGGCCGTCGACCAGGCGCAGCCCTCGCTCGGGCGTGACGACGAGATTCGTCCAACCGTCGCGCCGGTCGTTCGCGTCCCACGGTGCGGCCGCGGTTTCGAGGGCACGGACGACGGTCGTGCCGACAGCGACCACGCGGCCGCCCCAACGATGAACGGCGTCGACGAGCGCGAGCGTCTCGCGCGGCACGCGGAAGCGCTCCGGGTAGGGCGGCTCGTCACGTTCGGGCGAGGACACGCCCGTGTGCAATGTCAGCGGTGCGACGAGGACGCCGGCCGTGATCAGTTCTGTGACGAGGACGCCGCCGATGATCAGTTCTGTGACGAGCTCGTGCGTGAACGGACGGCCTGCGCTCGGCATCTCGGCGCTGCCGGGCTCGACGGCGAAGATCGTCTGGTACGCCTCGAGCGGCCACGACCTGGTGACGTAGGCGTAGCGGATCGGCTGACCGTGTCGGTGGAGGTAGTCCTCGACGCGAGCGCCGACCTCGAGGCGTGCAACGGCGAGGCGGCCGCTTCCGGCGTAGGGTGCGAGCAGCTCTGCTCGACCGCCGCCTGCGAGGTCGAGGCGGGAGCCGGCCGGCGGGCGCCGAAACGGCAGCCGGTCGGCCGTGCGCAGCTCGACGACCCAGTTCTCGTTTGCGGCCGGCGTCGAGAGACGGAGCTCGACCGGCCGTTCGCCGAGACGCGCGTCGAGCGCTGCCGGCAGTGTCGCGGAGGTGTTGACGACGAGCAGGTCGCCCGGACGAACGAACCCGGGCAGGTCGCGGAAGCGGGCGTGGACGAGCGCCCCGTCGCCTCGCGTCGCGACGAGCAGAGAGACGTCGTCGCGTCCGAGTCCGCGCACCTCCGGCGGCTCGTGCGCCTCGAGACGTGTGCTGAGCTCGAGCGCGCTCACGCGGTCACCGCCACAAGCTCGCGGGCGCGGTAGCGGCCGCTCGGCAGTGACCCCTCGATCAACGCGAGCAGCCCCGGCACACTCTCCTCGGGCGGCGGCCGGTCGGAGATGTCCTGGCCGGGGAACGCCTCCTGCTGCATTCGTGTACGCATGTCGCCGGGGTCGACGGCGTAGATCCGGAGCTCGGGATGCTCGGCCGCGAGGATCGCCGTCAGCTGTTCAAGCGCGGCCTTCGAGGAGCCGTAGCCGCCCCAACCCTCGTACGGCTCGACCGCGGCATCGGAGGTGACGTCGACGATCGCGGCGCCGGTCGAGAGCCGCGGCAGCGCGAGCTGGACGAGCGCGAGCGGTGCGAACACGTTCGCCTCGTAGACATGCGCGAGCTCCGCGAGCGGGTAGTCGGCGAGCGCGGGCCGTGGACTCGGACCGAGCAGACTCGCGTTGTTGACGACAAGGTTGATCGGTTGGTCGGCCGCCTCGAGGAGGCGCAGGCGGTGGTCAGGATCGCAGACGTCGCCCGCGATCGCGACGACGCTCTCCAGCTCGGCCGTCGCGGCCGCGAGGGCCGATGCGTCGCGCGCATCGACGATCAGCCGCCAGCCGCGCTCGGTGAGAGCGCGGACGAGCGCGAGACCGAGGCCGCGCGACGCTCCTGTGACGATTCCGGTTGGCA
>WNGB01013655.1_pt1 | contig 10915 bp, 10 predicted proteins | sample 5400681 | NCBI WGS metagenome assembly WNGB01 (sample SAMN13153367, study PRJNA577476) | soil metagenome | isolation source: 115 cm soil or saprolite under grassland replicate 2 | place: USA:California | collected 2016-06-15 | reverse complement strand
AGATCCGGTCATATGAACCGTTGTACCTGAACCGGACCGGGATCACCTGGAAGATGCCGTGCCGCTGGTCGCTGCCGAAATCATAGGTGATCCGCTCGGTGACCAGGATCGACCCGTCACGCTGAATGGCAATCCACGCGTGGTAGCTGGTGATCCGCTCGCCAAAAGTTTGCGCGCTCGCCCCTTCTGGCGCGGCGAAGATCATGGCCAGGGCCGCCCCCGCGATGGCGCACGCCATGGCGGCGCTAAACAGCAGCAAGCGGATGGAGTGCCTCATGGAAGGTCCCTCCCTGCCATCCCGGCGGACGTCACAGCTTGTTCCACTGGTCCCAGGCGCCGGCGCCGGGCTGGATTGGCCTTACGCCCTAGGAAGACCGAACGGTCGACCGTGCAGGCCTCCAAGTCCCAGAAGGCATGGGTTGGCTGAAACTGGTCGGGTGGGTAGATCCGCAGTGCGAAGGCGGCACGCACACTTGCACTCGGGCAGTTCGCCACTGCAACGTCGCTGTAGGCCAGCACGGAATGAGCGGTCGCCCCCGGAGCCAGTGTCACCACCCGAGGCTGGGCGGGGTGATCCCAGCGGGCGGGGCTGCCAAGCCGATACCCGTTGCTGTCGGTGGCCGACGCTCCGGGAAACCCATACAGCGAGCAGGTCTGGCCACTAAAGTTGGTGAACCCCAGTGGGTAGAAGATTGTCCCTGCGGCTCCGTCGCCCTGATCGGCTGCCACCCACACCCCACCGGCCGACACGATGCATTTCGGCGTGCCTGCGGAGGCTTTCGCCGCACACGCTGCGGTCCGCGCCAGGGCGGGTGTTGTGGTCGGCGTGGGCGTGAGTGCCGCACCGGCGATCCCCAGACCGCCAGTGCTAGAAAGCCTGCTCATAGTGTCCCCCTGGTCATCCCGGGACGGTGCCCCTCGCCGCCCACAGAGTGAGTGTGCGCTGTGCGGTACTTCCTGGAAAGGGGAGGCCTCCCCGGCTGGTTTGACCACGCGCCCATAGCGAGCTCAAGCAGCGGCCGTCACCTGCCCCGGGCCAGCGATGCGGCGACATACAACCCCAACCGGAGCGAACCAGGTGGCCGACAAGACCGCCGGGACATGGCACGATGCCGGGCCGGGGAGTGGCTCGTCCGGCCTCGTGCCGGCGCCGGGTCAGGCTGACCGCGAAAGACCTGCGGCGCTTGCCAAGCCAAGCACACCCTCGCTGAACGCATCCATTGCCGGTCTGATCGCCGCTTCCTCTTCGGGGTCGAGACACGGTGACGATCACCAGCGCATCGGAAGGGGAGGTCTCCCCATCTGGGGAAGTCTCCCCTTTCCGCGGCTCGGCCGGGCGGCGCATGCTCTGGAAAGCGGCGGCGGGGGCCGCCCACGATCACAAGGGGGCACACCTCCGATGAAACTTAACCTGCACCTGTGCGCGGCAGCCCAGGGCGCGGACAGACCGCCCACCAGGGGTCTGGCAGGTCGGCGGCCCGCGCCAGAACCGGACCTAAGTCACCACCGGCCGGGTCTTCTGGTACTCGCGCCGGGCCGGTCAGGGTTGTGCGATGAACTTGCGCCTTGTGAGAAGAGGGGGTGAGTTTCATGACTCATCCCGAGGTAGTGCATGACAGCGGCGAGGGCCAGGCACCCATCCTGCCTCCTGCTCCGCCTCCGGCTTCTCCCGTCCAGGAGAGCGTCGTGGGGCTGCGCATATCCGCGGCGCTGGTCGACCTGGCCCTGCTGGCCGGGCTATTTGTGATCATCGCCTGCGCCGTTGGGCAGGTAAGCGAGGGAGGCGGCAGCATCCACTACTCGCTCAACTGGGCGTGGGCGGCCGCGTTTGTGGCCATCGCCGGGCTGTACTACTTCGCGCTGGAGGCCTTGTCTGGGCAGACGGTGGGTAAGCGCCTGCTTGGCGTCCAGGTCTACGGCCCCGGCCGGACACGGCCATCGGCGTGGGCAGTCGCCGGACGCACACTGCTGCGGGTGGTGGACTTTTTGCCTGTGCTGTATCTGGCCGGCTTTGTCACCATGATGGCCACTGGCACCCGCCGTCAGCGGATCGGCGATCTGGCGGCCCGCACGGCCGTCGCGCGGGCCCTGCCGGTTCGCCACCGGGGCCTGGCGGTCGTGCCGCTGGCCTTCGTTCTGCTGGCCGCCGCCGGCCTGTCGGCCTACCGGGTGATCTCGCCGGGCAGCAGCCAGCTCTACCGGGCGCACGGCGTCGCCTTTGACTACCCGGCTGGCTGGCAGGACCAAAGCGGCCAGATGTCCAGCACGTCGGGCGGCGGGCCGAAGCTGTGGGACGCTGCGGTTGGCCCCGGCACGCCGCATGACGTGATCGTGGTTGAGGCCTACCGGGTGGGCCGTACGGTGACGGCGCAGAACATCAAAGCCACCGCCCGCGCCCTGGAAAGCGAACTCCGGCAGGAAGGGCTCGCCGTGCGGGGAGACGTCCACAAGATCACCATGGCCGGGCTGCCTGGCGTGCGGTTCCAGGGCACCGGGACCGTGGAGGGAACTCCGTACGTGAGCATCCTGGTGTTCGCGTTCAGCAGCACGACCGAGTACCTGGTGAACTGCCAGTACACGGCCGGGATGGCAACCCAGGTGAGACGGGCCTGTGACCAGGTGACCGAGAGCTTCCGGGTGAGCAGGGCGCTCCCCGCCCCCGGCGCCGCCGAGGGCTCCAGCCTTCCAGTCCCGGCCGGTGCCGGAGGGCTCAAGGCCAAGGTCGTCCCGGCCCCCTCCGGATTCACGCTCTCGCAGGAAGCCGACGTGCACAACGGGCCGATGAGCGCCACCGGATTCAACCGGCTCATGGGAACGAAGAATCTGGCCGCCATGCTGCATTTCGTCCGCGGCTACAACGTCTTCTACGACAGCACCATCAACCGCGACAGCATCGAGGTGACCTTGCTCCAGTTCGCGACCCACCAGGACGCGGCCCACCTCAAGGCCGGCTTTGTGCCCGGCGGCCCGGTCAGCTCGGAAGCCGATGCCGTCATCCCCGGGGCTCGCGACTACGACTCAACGTCTCCCTATCAGGGCACCTACGCCCACGCTGTGATAGCGGTCAAGGGAAACCTGGCTTTCATCATCGATGATGCAACCGGCAGCCCCACCGGGGTACACTTGGTGGAGAAGATGGCGCGCCAGCAATACGCCGCGCTCTAACCTCATCGGCCGGCTGGGTCGCACCCCTCCTGGACCGGGTCGCGGCGCAGCCCCGCGCTTGAGCATCGCAGCACCAGCAGGCCCAACGCCGGCCTGACACCCATCGGCGCGCCGTCCGAGCCCGCGCCGAACCTGCCGTCAGCGAACGCGCGGCCCTGGTCAGCAGGTGCGGCTCCTGGGAGCACATCGGGCGGGCCAGGACGCCCAGCGTGGCCGGACCACTTGCAAATGCGGCAACAGCCACCGACGGACATGGTCCTCCAGGCAGGCGGGTGGTGACCAGGTGGCGAGAGTCACGTGACCGGCGGGGCGGGGATTTGCCCGGTGACAGGCTGACCAACGCCGCTTCAGCGCCTGGAATCCGGTGTCCTGCCAGCAGCCCCAGCCGGGAGAAGATGCCCGATCCGAACACACATACGGCGGCCAACTGGCCGCCGTTGCTGTACTTTCCTGCTGTACCCGCTACTTTCCTGCTGTACCCGCTGTTCGAATCTTTCGAATTTCGCTTCTGACCAGTGGAGCTAAGCGGGCTCGAACCGCTGACCTCTTGCATGCCATGAATCACTCAGCCACTCCCCCACCAGGCCATATGTCGCCTGAGCAGGCCATACGCTAACTCACACTAACTGAGGCTGACTCAGGCTGACGCTCGCTAACACCATTCTGCCCCTCAAACTGCCCCTCGAAATGATCTCCCTGAAGCTGCTCGGCCGCATGATCAGCCGTGCAAGAGCGGACATTCGAGTATTAGGGCAGGAAGATAATCAGGGAGGGAGCTCCCGACCCAATTGACTACTTAGAGTGATCACGCGGCAGGCTCACCGGCGACCAGCGAACGACCTACATCCTCCCTGCTGAATACGCACTGCCCGCGGATGGAGGGCTCGCGGCGGCCGAGAGGCGCAGAACAGCAGATCTGGTGTTGTTGTCAGCACGGCGGTCGCCTCGAAGTTTTCCGCGCGTTCGGGCCGGTGGTACACGGTGGGCCTGCGGAATTCGGGCCGCCTGAGAGAGGCTCAATTGACCGACGAACCGCCATGGTGGATGAGCCAGATCAGGGAATCGCCGCCGGGCCGGAAACGCCGTGATGCTTCCACCCCTGTCGGCAGCCCGCCGATCACCGGATCGGCCCGCGGCCGAGGCGCGGCCATGAGCTGTTTCGCGGACGGGACCCCGGCGGTGCCGGGTACTGAGTGGGCCCTGGCGCGGGATGCACCTGGGCCATCAGGCCGCCAGACCGCCCACGCCGGCCGGCCTGGCCAGGATCTGGCTGAGCGCATCGGCGAGCGCCGCGCGAGGGTCGCTGGTCCTGGTCTGGTGCCGCCAGGCGATGAACCGGTCGGGACGCACCAGGATCGCGCCGTCGCTGGTGATCTGGCGATGGCGCAGCCAGGTGCAGCGCGGGTCATACAGGTCGCCGTCGAGGTGGCCGATCCGCACCGCGTCGAGCGGCAGGCCCGTTTCGGCGGCAAGCTGCAGGGCTGCTTCGCACCAGGCCTGGCCGTCCTCGCCGGCGATCAGCAGGAACCGCCCCGGCGCGACGAGATCGGCACGACGGCAGCGGACTGGTAGCGGTAGCCGTATTCAACGTTGAGCTCGCTGAACTCCATCGACTGGGCCCACATGGCCTGCAGCACGGCCACCAGGACCCGTGGCAGCTCTCCGCGCGCCGCAGCCATTCCGCCGGGTCTTCCGGGCAATCCTTGGCCACCTGATACCTGGCCTTGTCGTTGCCGGGCGGGTTCACCATCGCGGCGATGTGCCCGCTGGTCGACAGCACGAACCGCTTGTCCCCGCCCAGCAGGCTGGATGACGCCGCCCGAGCAGACTCCGGTGATCGCGGTCTGTTCGCTTCCCGTGATCCGCGCGACTGCGTCCATGGCATCAAGCACCGCCTGCCCGTAGGTGTTGAAGTCCCACTTGGCGTGCCTGGAGTCCGGGTTGCGCCAGGACATCATGAACACCTGGAAGCCGCGGCCGACCAGGTACTCGGCCAGGCTGCGGCCGGGGGCCAGGTCGATCACGTAGAACTTGTTGATCGTTGGCGGGACGATGAGCAGGGGAACCTGCCGGACCGCTGCGGTGGCCGGGCGGTACTGGATCAGCTCGGACACTTCGGTCCGCGACACTACCGCTCCGGGCGTGACCGCGAGATCCAACCCGACCTTGAACGCGTCCGGCTCCACCATCGACGGTATCCGCGGCGGACTCGCCATGTCGGCGGCGAAGTGCCGCAGGCCCGCCAGGGCGCTGCCGCCGCCGGTGTCGATCGCCGCCTTCAGCGCCGCCGGGTTGAGCACCGCATGAATGCGGCTCAAGCACCACGGCTCGTTCCGATAAGAGATCTTCTTTTGGCCCAAACTGACCGTGGTGCTTCCTAGCGGGCTGCTCAGCCGATGAGCGCGATGGCCATGTAGGCCACGGTGAGGAGGAGGGCCAGCACGGCGGGCGCCACCTCTTGCGCGCTATCGGCTGCCTTCCGGTGGTGATGATGGCGCCGAGCAGCAGCAGGGCCATCCCGGCCGCCGCGGCCAGGCCGAGGGGATGCCACCACAGGCCGATCAGGATGCCTGCGGCGGCGGCTAGTTCTGCTACGCCGATGAGCCGGTAGCGGGGCCAGGGGATGCCGAAGTGCGCGGCGGATTGCCGCATCCTGGGCTGGCCCGTCAGTTTGCCGGCCGCGGGGAGCAGGCAGGCCGCGGCCAGCAGCAGCGAAATGATCACGAACATGGGGAACTCCTAGGGGTGGTCGTGACGGGAGAGACGGATTCGGGATGAGCGGCCGGGGCGCCGTGGCCGGGCGCTCCGGGCCGATGGCGGCCGGGATATACCAGGGCAGGCGCGGCAGCCGGGACCGGGTCCCTACCGCCGCCACCACGCGGTCCGGGCGGACGAGGACGGTCAACGCCGGGTCGGCCACCAGGGCGCGCATGCCGGCGGGCGCTGCGTCGCCGACGAGACGGACGTCGATCCAGCCGGCGTCCTGCTGGGCGCCCGGTCTTGGGGGCGTGCCGGTCCCGGGTGCACTGATCCGCGCCAGGACCAGGCCGTGCCGGCGGCAGAAATCGGCCAGTCCGGCGCCGGGGCGTCGTGCGGTCAGCACGGCGGGGCGTCCGGCCAGGATGGCGTCCAGCCGGACGGGCATGATGTCACCGGTGGAGACCAGTCACCCGAACGCGCCGGTACCGATCGTGCGGATCGGGTGTAGTCGACGATGCGGGGCAACGCGACTTGCGAACGGCTCGTCGGCACCCTACGCCGGGAGCTCCTCGACCCTGTGATGATCCTCGGCGAGACACACCTGCACGCCGTCTTGACCGACTACGTATCAGGCGCACTCGGTCCGGCCGCACCAGGGCATGCGCAACGCGTTCCCAACGACGAACCTGACGCTCCCCGCACCACGGTGACCGACGTCGATAGACAACAGATCCACCGAAAACCACTCTTGGGCGGCCTAATCAACGAATACGCGCAAGCCGCCTGATGGACGGAAGACCTGCAGGTCACCTGCCGAATCCCATTTCCGAGCGGTACAAGTCCTATTCCTCCCGGACCTCGTCCGTCCCCAACACCTGGCCAGTTACCTGCTTGCCCCGCAGGACCAGTGAGGCGAGCAAGTACAGGGCCATGCCGACCACCAGGCCGATGCTATACATGGCGAACAGGCTGCCATCCGCGGGCCCGTACAGTGTGGTAATGACGCCGCCGCCGATCGCTCCAATCACGCTCGCCAGATCCGTAATAGCAGCCTTGTCCGTTGTGCGGGCCAGCGTGCGGTAGGTGATGTACCCAACTACAATGCCAAAGCAGACCGCGCCGCCGAGGGCCAGGCCTGTGGGATGCGAGATGGTGGTGGCAGCAAGGATCATCAGGACTCCAAAGGAGAACGTACTCGCAGGCTTGCCGCGCAGTACGGGGTGTAGCAGAAGCCCAGCAGGTTACCGCGGCCAAGCAGACGCCATCGCATTAGCCTGATTGCCTCACCGGCCGTAGCGCCTCCGGAAAAGGCGGCAAGGAAATGCTCCATCGCCTCAGATGCCGTTGCCTGGTCGATCAGTGTCTCGGTGCCGATCACGCCTGCGGCTCCTCCGGCAACAAAGTTTGACACGAAGCCACCCAGCGTTGACTGGACGATTTCCGCCGTATGACAGGCGTTCAGCACCACAAGAGGGCGTCGGCCATCCCAGTGGTCAGCGGGCCAGTGATCCCTGGTCCATACCGCGATCTCGTCGCTGATCAGGCGCCCGTCCGGGAAGACCAGCGCCGAGCTGAGGCCGGATTCCCCGGCCTGCTCCGCGTGGCTGAGCAGGTACACGATGTCCATAGCGGCAGGCTCAAGAGCGGAGCGGAGTGCCTTCGCCGCGGTCACGATGCCCTCGGCTGTGGCAGGGAAACCGGCAACCTGCTGGCTGAGCCGGGTCAGGTGCTTGCCAAGGGCCTTCTGGTCGAGGCCAGAGCCTGTGCCGGCGAGCACCGTCGGCGTCGTCTGGGCCGCGCTGATGACCTGGTCCAGCGAGCGTTCCCCCGGTGGCGGCTCAGGTACCTCCAAAATATGGGCCAGGCCCCAGAACCCCCATGGGCACAGTACTGCCGCTTCAGCGCGCTCGTGCGCCTCGCGGTGCGGGCATGCCGCGGGCGGCGGCCAGGCACCGGATCCACCAGGGCCGTACTCGCCAACCGACGGGCAGTTCAGCATTTCTTCCTCGGGGTGTTCCATCGGCAGGTCGTACAGCACCTGCCAGGGCACCGCGAACGGCCGCTGCGCTGTACGGGCGATCTGTACGATCGGCGGCCGGTCCTGTGCCTGCGCTTCGTGCCGGAGCAAGGGAGCGAGCCCTGCGCTTGCCGCGGTGTTGAAGATCTGGTTGTACAACTGCCGACCGACTTTGGCCAGGCGGCAGAGCAACTGGACATAGTCGTCAGCTGGCACCGTGACGCCCGGAAAGCGAGGCTGGTAACCATCTGCCGCCTTGCGGAAATGGATATCTGTGAGCGTCTTGCGCACAGCGACCGCGGCCGGGCTCCAGTTCGCATCTGAGAACCGGAAGCTGAACGTCCCGGCTCCCCCGATGGCATTCACCGTCAGGTGGTCAGGGCCTACGTCAATGCTCGCCACCCGGCCGATCAGGACCGGGAGCTTGTCGAAGGCGCGAACCAGGCTGAAGGTCACCTTCGCGGTCGCTCCCGCGCCCTCCTGAACCGAGAGATGCACGTTGTGCTTGTGCACTTCCGCAGCTCCTACGTAGATCATCACCTCCAGCTCGATAACGCCAGGGGACGACCGCCGGGGGATCGTGAATTCGGCCAGCTCACGGTGCTCGTCCGAGCAGTCCGCATGGTCGACGGCACGCCAGTCGGTATCCGGCGGCAACTTGCCGCACCGGGGGCAGGTGAACGCTGGGCCTGCCTCCGGCAGATAGAGACAGCCAGTCTGCGGCTTACCACGGCGAAAGCCCGCTTGCTGTACCAGGATGTCTAGCCTCCGGGCGCGCCTGGGCACCACCTCCGACAGCACGTCGTCCGGCCAGGGCGCATTCCCTGCGAGCAGGCTGTCCGCGCGGGGCTGCCCGATGCCGATACCCAGCCGGTGATCGGTACTCAGCGCCAGGACCTCGCCGGGCCCGATCGCAATGTGGTCTGTGGAACGCCAGACCACGCTGTTGACATACCGGGGCTGGTCCGGCACACCCTCGGCTGACAGCTGCGGAGAATCCGCTGGCGCCGCGGCGGGCGCCGCCGTCCCCTCCGCGGGGATATCCAGCCCGGGAATAACCAGGCCAGAAACGTCGAGGCCGGAAAGACCGCGGCTGCCAAGGCTCATCATGGTCTGCAGATACGACAGTTCTGGCTTGACCGCGAACAGGTCCAGTGGCAGCGCGCTACCTCTCGGCCGGAAGTCCGTGATCTTGCTGGACCGGGACGGGATGCTGGGCTCATCCGTCGCGAAGGTAATGACTGTCGGTGCCTCAAGCTGGTCGGCGATAATCGCTGCCCAGTGCAAGTCATCCAACTGGGAAACGGCTGCGCCCTCCACCACTACGACATCGGGGTTCTGTCGGCTGATCTCACGCTGTACCCGCTCGACATCGGCGGCATCAAAATGCAGACTCGGCCGGATTTGCACCACTCTCCGATGGAGATCTCCACCAGAGAGTGGCCGGATACGCGTCCGACTGGCATCGAACTCGATCCGAACTGACACCTGGTCCAGCCGCGTGGCCCGTAAGGTACGCGCAACCTCACCCCGGCTTCCGGCCGCGACCACGAACTTCCCCGATCCCAGGTCCAGGTCCGCGGACCCGCCCGGTGACATATCCAGGTCATCCGGCTCTCCGGAAATCGAGCTGAGTGACCACGCATCACCGACGCCGCCCATGCCAGCCCCCACCCACCCGGCTAATGGTGTGTGCCGCAGCGTATCGGACCTTCGACCAGCTGTGAAGGGGCGACATCGGGTGCCACTCAGCTAAGGTCCTCGATGGAGCATGGGCGGAGGGCGGCGAGATGACACCAGACGGGGCGTACTGCCCGATGGCAATCGTAAGCACGCCCCGCCGCGGTCGTAGAAGTGGCGGGATATGCGGAAAGTCCCCTGCGCATGCCCCAGCCGAGCTAGTTCAGCTGTGCCTCTTCCGACGCTTGACCCGCATACGGTGCTGCGATGGCCACCCGCCATTCCGGTCCTCGTGTCTTCGTCACCCACTTTGAGGTCGACCTCGGCGCCGGGTCTGTGGCCAGCAGGCGCGCCGCAGCGCAGCGGGTCCGCACACGGCGCAGCAGTCCACCGGGACGCTGAGCCGGATTGCGCGACCGCATCCCGGCGCCTAACGGCGCAGGCTCAGCGCAGAGCACACGTTGGCCCGGCGGCGGGCACCGGCGCGCGATCGGGCACGGCGGTGCAGAGCCCAACCCCTTGGCGCAACCCCGGAGAGAACGCCAACCCAGGCCGCGGCGCTGCCTATGCCCGCACGCGCGGTTGCCTGTGAAGCCCACTCACCGCATGGGCCGCGGGGACGGCTGACCATCTGGAAGTGCGGCAACAGTCGCCGACAGGAATGGCCCCAGGGGAGCCGAGTGCTGACCAGGGTGGCAAAAGCCACGGGACCGATGAAACGGGTGTCCTGGTTGCGTCACATGTTCGTCGGCCTGGCGTCAGCCACGCGCTGGCGGCGGGGTGGCGGCTGCCTGGCACGGCAGGGAGCGGCGTCTGGCACGACAGGCAGCTGGCGGCTTGCGTCCGCGTGGCTGTCACATCTGGATCACGGGACGGTCCCCAGGCGCCGAGGGGCACCGAATGTTCCGATCAGCCCTGTCCAGGGCGTCTGAGCTGGTATGGTTTCTTTTCTGAGAGAGCCTCTCACTATCCGGGGGCGGGATGGCGCGCCGTGATGTGGCAGGAGTGCGGGCCCGGAAGCGCCGGCAGGTCCGCCAGCACATCGAGGACTGTGCGCTGCGGGCGTTTTCTGAGCGCGGATTCGACGACGTGACCGTTGAGCAAGTCTGCAGGGACGCGGGTGTGTCACCCGCGACGTTCTACCGGTACTTCGGCGCAAAGGAAGAAGTCGTCTTTGCCTACCGGGACGGCTTCCTGGAGGCGCTGCGCGATGCGATAACTGAGGCAGGCGGGGAGCCGTCGCCCGTGGCGCAGCTGCGCGGTGTCTTGATGCGGTTCGCTAGCTACCTGCAGTCACAGGCGGGCACGCTGGCCATGCGTGATCAGATTGTCCTGCATCATCCGGGGCTGCTC
>WNGB01013653.1_pt1 | contig 10916 bp, 4 predicted proteins | sample 5400681 | NCBI WGS metagenome assembly WNGB01 (sample SAMN13153367, study PRJNA577476) | soil metagenome | isolation source: 115 cm soil or saprolite under grassland replicate 2 | place: USA:California | collected 2016-06-15 | reverse complement strand
CGCCTGCCTCCCGCGTGTAGCTCGAGATGATCTCGCCCAGCGCACCATCGTTCACCGCAAGCTGATCGGCACGCAGGCCGTTCTCGCGGAGCTGCCGTGGCACCAGATACCGCTTGGCGATCTCGAGCTTCTCACGCTCGGTGTAGCCCGCGAAGTTCACGGTCTCGAGCCTGTCCAGCAGCGGCCCGGGAATGTTCTGCAGGAAGTTGGCGGTCGCGATGAACAGCACCTCCGACAGGTCGAACGGCACGCCGAGATAGTGATCGGTGAACGTGTCGTTCTGCGCCGGATCCAGCACCTCGAGCAGGGCGGCGGCCGGGTCTCCCTGGAAGGAAATGCCCAGCTTATCGACCTCGTCGAGCAGGAAAATCGGGTTCTTGGCACCTGCCTGCTTCATGCCCTGGATGATGCGGCCGGGCATCGCCCCGACGTAGGTGCGCCGGTGGCCGCGAATGTCGGCCTCGTCGCGGGCGCCACCCAGCGAAATGCGGACGTACGGCCGGCCCATCGCGCGGGCGATGGACTTGGCGATCGACGTTTTGCCGACGCCCGGCGGCCCGACGAACAGCAATGTGGGCGCCCGCGCGGCGCGATCGTCCTCGTTTCCCGGCGCCTCCTCCTTGGGCTGCTGCTGCCGCAACTGGCGCACCGCGAGGAACTCGAGCACCTGGTCCTTCACGTCCTGGAGCCCGTAGTGGTCCTCCTCGAGGATTTCCGCCGCGCGCTTCAGGTCGAGCGACTCTTCCGTCCGCTTGTTCCAGGGCAGCTCGGCGATGGTCTCGAGGTACGTGCGAATGACCTGCGCTTCCATCGACTCCCGGCCGGCACGCTCCAGCCGTGCCAGCTCCCGATCGACTTCCTTGCGCGCGGCATCCGGCAACTCGAGGGCGTCCAGGCGCTTCTTGAGGTCATCGGCTTCCGCCGCCTCTTCTTCCTCCCCGAGCTCCTTGCGAATCGCTTTCATCTGCTCGCGCAGCAGCATCTCGCGTTGGCGTTCGCCGAGCTCTTCCTGGACTTGCGACTTGATATCTTCCTGCGCATCGACGACCGCGATCTGGCGCTGCACGTGGACGAGCACACGACGCAGCCGGTCTTCCACGGCGAGCGTCTCGAGCAGCTGCTGGCGCTCGAGTGCCTGGATGTCGAGGTGGCCGGCGACCAGATCGGCGAGGGCGCCGGGGTCAGTGACACCCTCCAGGACCTGCTGGATGACTTCCGGCGGAAGTCCCGCCTTCTGCCCGAGCTCCGCGGCGCGCTCCCGGACCTCGCGATGCAACGCCACGAAGGCTGGATCCTTCTCATTGAGAGCAGGGAGATCAGGCGCTTCGCGGACGGTCGCTTCCAGATAGCCGTTCGTCTCGCTGTAATGGACCGCGGTGCCGCGGGCTTCCCCGTGCAGGATCAACTGCACGCCGCCGAGATTGCGCTGCACCTGGCTGATGCGCGCGATGGTCCCGGTGTTGTACAGCACGCCGGGGGTGACCTGATCGATGTTTTCTTTCTGAGCGACCGCGAAGACCTTGCGGTCGGGTCGTTTGAGGGCGGCTTCTATGGCGCGCAATGTCGCAGGACGGCCCGCGCCAATCGGCGTCGCGACGCCGGGAAACAGCACGGCATCGCGGAGCGGCAGGACGGGCAAACTCATCCGGTCTGACATGGAATCTCCGATAGTAAGTTTCGTGGACAACGGTCTGGGACGCAGAACGCAGCGTCCATGCCACGAAAAAACGCCGCTGGCGGCAGGTCCGTTCCGAAAAGCGCCGCCAAAGCGGCGCGAGGCTGCCAACCCGACGCTTCGAGACTGTGTTGCAAGGCCGGATGGTTGCGGCTAAATCTTAGTGCTCGAATGGATTGCAAAACGGCATGAACGATCCGTTGGCACAGCGGCTGAGTCAGGCCCTGGGGTCCTCCTTCACACTCGAAGGGGAGATCGGCCGCGGTGGCATGGGCGTCGTGTACCACGCGCGGGACGAGCGGCTCAAGCGGAAGGTGGCGGTCAAGGTCCTCCCACCCGAGCTTGCCTTCCGGGAGGAGATCCGGATACGCTTTCTGCGGGAGGCTGAAACCGCCGCGCGCCTATCCCACCCGCACATCGTGCCGATTCATTCCGTCGGCGAGGGTCCCGACGGTCTTGTGTACTTCGTGATGGCCTATGTGGATGGTGAATCGCTCGCGGCGCGCCTCAAACGCCGCGAGCGACTGCCACCTGAAGAAGCCCGGCGCATCATGATGGAAACGGCGGACGCACTCGGCGCCGGGCACGCCCTCGGCATCATCCATCGTGACGTCAAACCCGACAACATCCTGTTGGAGGGAAGCCGCGGCCGGACCGTCCTCACGGACTTCGGCATCGCCAAGGCGCTCACCTCCACGACGGGCCCAGGAACGCTCACCGCGACGGGCGTCGCAATCGGGACGCCCCACTACATGAGCCCCGAGCAGGCCGCCGGCGATCGGGAGATCGACGGGCGCTCCGACATCTACAGTCTGGGCGTCGTGGGCTATCAGATGCTGGCCGGAGAGCTGCCCTTCTCGGCACCGACGGTTCCGGGATTGCTGCTCAAGCAGATCACGGAACAGGCCCCCAACCTCCAGGACAAAACGCCGACCTGTCCTGACGATCTCGCGTCATGCGTCATGCGCTCGCTCGAGAAGGAGCCGGAGGCGCGCTGGCCGACCGCCGACGCGCTGCGGCGCGCGCTCGAATCGCGGAGCGCGCCCCCGTTCCGGCCGTCGCGTCGCACGAGTGGAGGGGCAGCCGCTCGCGGCGAAACGCGTCTGGGGGGGGGCCCGCCTCCCGCCAGGCTGTCTGGCGGCGGTCGCCCGCCTGAGCGCCGGCGCGCGACCCGGCCGTCAAAGAGGGATCCCAAGACGGAGCTCACGCCGAGCGGCGAGTCCAAGATGGTCGCGAAGTTTCGCGACAGTTTTGTCTCGTGGGCGTCCGTCTGTGGCGGCTTGATGTTTATCGATCTGATCATGGGCAACGGTCTCGGTTGGTCGCTGTTCCCCACGGCGATTTGGGGTGGCTTCGGCTTGCTCCCGCAATACATGAAGCTGTGGCAGAACGGGTATTCGTGGCGCGACGTGCTCAACCGGCCGGCCGCACCGGACGCCCAGGAAGCGCTGCGCGGCCCGCGCCGCGTGCTGCCGGCGCCCCAGGCAGGGGAGTTCGGCCGGCATGTCGACACCGTGCGGCTGGCGCGCAATGACCGGGAAGCGATCCTCAAGATCATGGAGCGCGTCCCTTCATCGGAGCGAAAGCTGCTCCCGGACGTGGTCGTCACCGTCGACGCGCTCCTGAAGCGGGCCGAGGATCTCGCGCGCATGCTGCACAGCATGAGCGCCGGCGTGGATGACGGGGCATTGGCGCGGATCGAGCTGCGTATTGAAGCGGTGAAGCATCATGAAGAAGGAACGGAGCGCGAGCGGCAGCTCAGTTTGCTCGATCGCCAGCGTCAGGCGTTGAGCGATCTGTTGACGCGCCGCAGACGGGTCGAGGACCAAATCGAATCGTGCATGCTGGCGATGCAGAACGTGCGCTTCGATCTGCTGCGCCTACGGTCGGCTGGAGTGGCGGCGGTGCTCAGCGATCTGACGAATGCCACGCAACAGGCGCGAGCGCTGTCGCGGGACGTCGATCACGCCATCGAAGCGGCGGGCGAGATCCGCGATATGCTCAGTGCGTCTCCGGCCGCCTCGCCGCCGCCCCCCCATGGGCCGCGGCCCCGGTCCTCCCCGTAGAGTCTTGCGTAGCCCAGCACTCGCGCACGAGTGCCGGGCCGTCGTCTCGCTGCAGCGCGAAGTCCAACAACTCGACAAAGCTCGCGGCCGCGGCTTCGCAGCGCCCCGCGCGTAGCGCCGCGACCGCTGCCAATTCCCGATACCGCGCTGATCCCGGACGCCGGCCGGCGGCATAGGTGAGCAGGCTGTCGGCGAGACCCGGCCGCGCGGCCAACGCGATCTGATCGAGGGCTTGCGTGAGGAATTCGCCCGGAAACGGATGGCGAAACGTGCCTTGCGCCGCGCTCAACGCCGCTCGCGCCTGGGATGCGGCTTCGTCCCAATGAGATCCGCGGACGGCCAGCAACGACATGGCGGCGCGTATCTGGGCCGTGTCGCCGCCGGCGGCCAGTGCATCCCGCAACGCGAGCGGGGCGCGTGGCTGGCTCCGCGCAGCCGCGAGCAAGGCGCGCATCTGGAGTGCATCCGCTTCGCGATGGCGGGCGCTCACCACGCCGAGCAGCGAGTCTGCCTGCGCCGTGTCGCCCAGCGCCAGCCGAACCCCGGCCGCGCGCACGCTCCATTCGACCACATCCGGCTGCGCGCGCCGCGCCGCATCGAGATAGGGCAGCACGCCGGCATCGCTGCGGCGCGCGGCGAGGATGCGCAGCAGCGCGAATGGCGATGTGCCGTCATCGCGGTTGCCCAGTTGCACCAGCGAATCGAACACCGCGTAGACCGCGGCCCCGGGATCCAGAAACCGACGCGCCGCGACGAACTCGAGCCGCGGCCGGTTGTCGCTGTGCTCAAACGTCGCGCGTTCGACCAGGCGCGCCACTCCTGAGTCTCCCAACAGCAGCCGGCCGAAGAACTGGTCCAGCGAGTCGATACTCAACCACTCACGACTCATCGCCTGCAGCTGCCCGCCCGGACCAAGCAGCTGCACCAACCACGTCCGGTCGTAGGTGAGCGGACGGGGGGAAGCGAGCACGACGAGGTCGGCGGTGCCGCCGAACCACACGTGCACGTGGGGGAACACCTCTCGCAAAGACCGCACGATACCGGCGACGACCGGAAGCGGCAGTTGGTACAGCTGGATCCACTGGCAAAAGACGCCATCATCGGCGAGCCGGGCTTTTGCGATACGGAAGAACTCCGGCGTGTACAGCGTCGCGATACCCGCAACCCATGGATTCGAGGGCTCGGAGACGATGACATCGTAGCGCTCGCGATCGAGTTGCAGCGCACTGCGCGCGTCGTCTACGACCACATGCACACTGCGGCGCGCGAGCACGCTATCGTTGACACGCTGAAACAGCCTGTCCATCTGCAGGACGGCGGGCTCGATCTCGACGACTTTGACGCGGGTCATGCCGGGCACGGTCGCGAGCACGTTCGTCGTCACGCCGGTCCCCTGACCGATCAGGAACGCCGACGTGGCGCCGGGACGCGCGACCACTGGGGCGAGGCCGAGCATGATCTGCGTATCCATGTCGCCGCGATCGGACCCGTCCACCTTGCCGTTCACGCGCAGCGACCGTCCGGACTCACTTTCCCAGACGCTGACCGTGGCGTTCGGGCCCTCGCGGAAGGCGAGCTGCCGCACGCCGCGGTGTGCCAGGAAGCGCTCGCGGGACGGCTTGTCCATGTGCTGGCGCGCGTAAATCGTGGGTCCGAGGTCGATGAGGCGCGTGCTCCACCCCGGTGCCGCAGCCGCGGCCAACAGGACCAGGGTCCCCAATCCCCCTGCTGTCAGCACACGCACCCGGATCCGCCGGTCTTCCGCCGATCCCTCCGCGATGCCGCGCGCGGCGAGCACCGCGAGCGCTAGCGCCGCGATTCCGTTGACGATCAATCCGAGACGCAGCGTCGCCTGCGTGCCCAGCGCTACGACGAGCACGAAGCCCGTCAGCACGGCGCCCAGGATGCTGCCGATCGTGTTGAGCGCGTAGGCGGCGCCGACATCCGACCCGCGCGCCCTGGGGCTGCGAGCGGTGAGGTCCGCGAGCAGGGGGAACGTCATGCCCATGCCGATCGCGGGGATGAGGACGACGGCGCCTACCGCGACGCCCATGAGGAACAGGCGCGCCGCGGCGCTCAGATCCGCAATCTGGAACACGGAGATGATGTAGGACGGCAGGAATCCGAAGAACACAAACAGCAGCGCGGCGCCGATCCCGCTGATGCCCTGGGCGAGCGCTGCGGTGGTGGCCGTATCGATGCGCGGCGCGCTGCGCCGGGCGACCAGAATGCTGCCGAGCCCGATGCCCAGGAGAAACACCAGCAGAATCAGCGTAAAGGCGTACGTCGACCCGCCGACGATCATGATCAACACGCGAGTCCAGGCGATCTCGTTGAGGAGCGACGCGAAGGCGGTGAGGGCAAGAAGCACTAACGCGAGGTTGTGGAGGGCGGTGGAGGTTGGTGGAGGTTGGTGGAGGTTCTCCGCAGCGGGCGTGTGTCCGACTTCCAACGTGTCTTGCTGACGCCCGAGTCGGATCGCCGCCGCGCCGATGCCCAGGTTGAGCGCGGCGGTCGCCCACAGCGAAGCGCGCACGCCGACAAACTCGATCAGGAAAAACCCGGCGATCGCCGTGCCGGTCATCGCGCCGAGCGTATTCAAGCCGTACAGCCGGCCCAGCGACGGTTTGAGCAACCCCCGATCGTCGCCCATGAGTGCACGCGTCAGGACGGGCAGTGTTCCACCCATCAGCGTGGTGGGGATCAGCAGGACCAGCGCCGCCAGGCCAAACCGCAGCGCCACACTCGCGGCCGCGCCGAGCGCCAGCACGCCGGCAGTGCCGATGTAGATCCAGTGCGCCAGCCCGAGCACGAGCGGTGAGATGATGCCGAACACGCCGATGGCGATCTCGAGCCGGCCGTACAGCACGGCCGGTTTCTGCGAGCGGTCGGCGACTCGTCCCAAGGCCCAAGCCCCGAGACCCAGACCCCCCATAAAGGCGGCGACGACGGTCGTAACGGATTGGATGGTCGAGCCGAACGATTGATAGAGGACGCGGACCCAGAGCAGCTCGTAAATCAGGCCGGTAGCGCCCGAAAGAAAGAAGAGGAAGCTGTAGAGGAGCGCCGGCTTAGAACGCATGCAGCTCGCGCATCGCCTGCGCGAGGTCCTCCACCTGTGGCAGGATGTAGTCTTCCAGGTCGGGCGCGTACCCGACGAAGGTGTCGGTGGAAGCGACGCGCTTGACCGGCGCGTCGAGCCACGAGAAGCACTGATCCGCAATGCGGGCCGCGATCTCGGCGCCGTATCCCCACGAGAAGGCGTCCTCGTACGCGACGATCACCTTGTTCGTCTTCCGAATCGATGCCTCGATCGTTTCCCAGTCCACGGGCGACAGCGACCGCAGATCGATCACTTCCACGCTGACGCCGTCTTTTTCCTCGAGCTCCTTGGCGGCGACGAGCGCGCGCTGCACGACGGCGCCGTACGCCACAACGGTGACCGCCGTCCCGTCCCGCACGACCTTCGCCTTGCCGAAGGGAATCATGAAGTTGGGACCGGGGTTGGGCGCTTTGTTGTAGGTCTGGCGGTAGAGGTGCTTGTGTTCGAGGAAGAGCACGGGATCGTCGCAGCGGATGGCGGTGCGCAGCAGGCCGTTCGCGTCCAGGGCGGTGGACGGACAGATGACCCGGAGCCCTGGGACCGACGTGAAGATGACGGCGCCCGTTTGCGAGTGATAAACCGAGCCGCCCTTGAGGTAGCCGCCATACGTCACGCGCACCACGGCGGGCGCGCTGAACGCGTTGCTCGAGCGCCACCGCAGCGTCGCCAGCTCGTTGCGGATCTGATGATAGGCCGGCCAGATGTAATCGAAGAACTGGATCTCGACGACCGGCTTGAGCCCGCGCGTCGCGAGGCCGATCGCGCGCCCGACGATATTGGCTTCGGCGAGCGGCGAGTTGTAGACGCGATCGCTGCCGAACTGGCGTTGCAGTCCCCAGGTCACCTTGAAGACACCGCCCTTACCCTTCACTTCCTTCAGGTACTGCTCGCGACTGACGTCGGCGACGTCTTCGCCGAACACGAGAATGCGCGGATCGCGCGTCATCTCGTCTTTCATGCAGGCATTGAGCAGATCCACCATCGTGGTGGGCTCACCCGTAAAATGCGGATCGTCCTCGGTGTCGAACTGCTCCGACGTCGGATCGACGTCCGGCGAGTACACCCACAGCACGGCCGTTTCCGGCTTGGGTTGCGGCGACGCCAGCGCCATGTCGGTGGCGACCTGGATGTCCTCTTCGACCTGCGACTTGATCGCCTCGATCTCCGCCTCAGTGGCCAGGCCCTCGTCGAGCAGCCGCTTGGGGAACGCGGTCACGCAGTCGCGCTTCGCCTCAGCTTCGCGCTCGCGCGGCGGCTTGTAGAGGATCTCGTCGTCCGACAGGGAGTGCGAGTAGGGACGAATCACATGCGCGTGGACGAGCGCGGGGCCTTTGCGCTGGCGGCACCAATCGGCGGCACGCGTGAGCGCAGCGTAGGACGCGATCGGGTCGCAGCCATCGACTTCCTCGATCAACAGATTCGGGAAGTTCGCGACGAGCTTCGACACCGACCCACCGGCGGTCTGTACCTCGATGGGCACCGAGATCGCGTACTTGTTGTCCTCGATCAGGAACAACACCGGCAGCTTGAGATTGCTGGCGCTATTCAGCGCCTCCCACCACTCGCCTTCGCTGGTGGTCCCATCGCCGGCGGAGCAATACACGACCTCGTCGCCATGGATCGGCTTGTCTTTGAGGTCGATGCGGTCATAGCGCAGCCAGGCTTCGGCGCAGCCCACCGATTGCAGGAATTGGGTTCCGGTGGGACTCGACTGGCTGACGATGTTGAGCTGCTTGTGCCCCCAGTGCGACGGCATCTGCCGGCCGCCCGAATTCGGGTCGTCGGCGGCGCCGACTGCGGAGAGCAACATCTCGGTCGGCGTCATGCCGATGGTCAGACACAGGGCGCGGTCGCGGTAGTAGGGATAGAACCAATCGTACGCCGGCCGCAACGCTTTGCCCGCTGCGACGAGAACGGCTTCATGGCCCGCACCCGAAATCTGGAAGAAGATCTTGTTCTGCCGCTTGAGCTGGATCTCCTTGTCGTCGATGCGGCGCGACAGCAGGATCAGCCGATATATGTCGAGCAGGTCGGCTTTGGAGAGCGTCGTGGAAGGCTTGGCCGTTTTGGTCGCAGCGCGCGCGCGAGTTGCCATACCGAAAAATAGCCTACTTGGGCGGAGCCAGTAACTCGCGGAGCCGCGGAAACTGCTCCGTGGCAAGACGAATGGTGCCGTCGTTCCGGACCAGGAATTCCTCCCGCGCGTCCGGCCCCCAGCGCACTTCCGCGACGCGGAGGGCGAGAATCAGCGCCAGCCGGCGCTCGAGCAGGTTGTCCGTCGCTGCCGTCACACCCAGTCGGCTGCGGACGCGCGCCAGAAACGGGGGCACGAGCTTGTCCCGCCATTCGGTCGACGCTCGCAGCCAGGCGACCCGCGCCGCCGGCGTCGCGGGCAGTGTCTGCGCCACGCTATCCGACACCGCGTCATCGAATCCCGAATCGGCGGCCGCACTCCACCACACCGGCAGTGGCGCCCTGATCGGCAGGTCGATGTCGGGCACGATGCCGCCGCCGCCTCGAACCGGACGGCCCGCGTCGGTCTTGGACACGGCGATGGTATCCACTTCCGCGCCCGACTTTCCGGCGAAGCTCAGGTACTGTTCGTAGCCGAGCCCGTGATAGCGGCGTTGAATGACGCGGCCGCTCGGTGTGACGACGTGTCCGACGGTCAGCCAGATCACGTCGCCGGATGGCAGCAGGAAGAACGACTGAATCAGGGCCTTGCCGAAGCTGCGCCGGCCCACGAGGAGCGCGCGATCGTGGTCCTGAAGCGAGCCCGCCAGTGCCTCCGCGGCGCTCGCGCTCCGCTCGTCGATCAACACCACGAGCGGAAGGTCGCGGAAGTCGCCATCGCGTTTCGTGACATAGGTGGTGTCGACATCGCGCTTGCGGCCGCGGGTCCGAAAGACGACCGTGTTCTTGGGGAGAAACTCGCCGGCGATCTGGACCGCGTACGTCACGATCCCGCCCGGATTGGCGCGCAGATCCAGAATGACTTGTTTGGCATGCAAACCGCGCAGCCGCTGCAGCGCGTCGTGCACCTCGTCGGGCGCGCGGCCCAAAAAGTCTTCGAGCCGCAGGTAACCGGTGATCGAGTCAACCAACCGCACGAGCGTCACCGTCCGAACTTCGAACGGATTGCGTTTCAGTGTCACACTGAAGGTGTCCGGCTCGAGGCGTGGTCCCCGCTCCAGCCGCAGGCGCACCTTGGAGCCTTTTTCCCCGGCCAGGCGCAGCTCCAGCGTTCGCATGTCGAGTCCCGACACGGAGGTGTCGTTCACGGTCACGAGGCGATCGCCCGCCACGATGCCGCCTTTGGCCGCCGGGCTGCGCGGGGCGACCGCGAGCACGGTGGCGGCGTCTTCGACTTCCTCGAGGGCGATTCCCACCGACACGAGCTCGCCGCGTTCCAGGGCCGTGCTCCGCTGCCATTCCAGTCGAGACTGATAGGAGCTGTGCGGATCCAGTGATCGCAGGACGCCCCGGATGGCGGCGGCGACGAGCTCGGAGTAGCTGACCGAATCAGGGTAGTTGATCCGGATGTGATTGAGCACACCCGAAAACGTCTGGAGCTCCTCGTAGGCCGAGCGCTGCGGCGTCTGCGCGACGGCTCCGCGCGTTGCAGTTGACCACAGGAGCACGGCACCGCACAGCGCCCTGAGAGTTTTGACCGATCGGAACGAGTCCGTCATGGCGGGTCTACGGCGAGAAGGTATCTCATTCCTGACTCAAAGCCAGCATATTACTTCACCTTCATGGACGAAGCCGCCAAGAAGACCATCCTTCGCCACTTCCCCTACGGCCTCTATGTCGTCACCGTCGCTTCGGGCGGGGAGGACCACGGCATGACGGCGAACTGGGTCATGCAGGCGGCGTTCGATCCGCCGATGGTCGTCGTCGCACTCGAGAACACGTCGAAGACACTCGCCATGGTCCGGGACTCCCGCCATTTTGCCGTCAATGTCCTCCTCGATAGTCAGCGTGAGCTCGCCGGCAAGCTGGGGCGGAGCTCGGAGCAGGCGCCGCAAAAGCTCAAGGGGATCAAGACGAAACCGGCGCCCGTGGCCGGCGC